>Ga0209341_10006529_pt1 | contig 10421 bp, 8 predicted proteins | sample RifCSP13_2_FD_184020 | JGI IMG/M metagenome (GOLD analysis project Ga0209341, IMG submission 184020) | Soil microbial communities from Rifle, Colorado - Rifle CSP2_sed 13_2 (SPAdes) (version 2) | ecosystem: Environmental > Terrestrial > Deep subsurface > Rock core/Sediment | place: Rifle... | reverse complement strand
CAATTCCTCCTGAAGCACCTCGCGGGTCTGCGCGTCGACGGAGGCGAAGGGCTCGTCCATCAACAGGACCTCGGGGTCGATCGCCAGAGCGCGCGCCAAACCGACGCGTTGCTGCATGCCGCCGCTTAGTTGGTACGGGTAATGGTTTTCAAAACCCGCGAGGCCGACCAGACGGATGTAGTGATCGAGGCGCTCGGCGATCAGCCCGCGCGGCGCGCCGGCGATCCTGAGTCCGAAGGCGACGTTGTCGACGACCGATTTCCACGGCAGCAGGCCGAAGTGCTGAAAGACGATGGCGACGCCCGCGCGCGGAGAATCCACGGACTGGCCATCGATCAGAACCTGTCCGGCGCTCGGCGCGAGCAGGCCGCCGATGCAACGCAACAGCGTCGTCTTGCCGCAACCCGATGGGCCGACGATGCAGAGAACTTCGTTGTTCCTTACGTTGAGATCGACGTTGCGAAAAGCGACGACCGACCCTTCGAGGAAGAGCTTGCTGGCGTGGTCAACCACGATCTTCGCGCCGTCGGGCATAGAAAGGTATTAGTCGAAATCAAGACTCGGCGTCAAGCTGAGTAAATCCGGCGCGATCTACTTTCTCCTACGGCGACCGTATAATACCATTGGCGCTGGAGGGCTTAACGACCGAGTTCGGCTAAAGATTGACTAGATTGCAAAGCCGCACCCCATCACCCCAGGACTGAAGGTTTGCGTCTCTTTTCTTTCCCTCTCTTTCCTCCACGGGCTGACGCAAATTCCACGGAAACCTGACGAAAAGCCCACACATCGCACCTGACGAAAACCGGACGATAATCTGACGATAATCTGACTGGCCACCTTGTGTAAAACCATTTTACGGATTTGTTCGATACTGATTGCTTCGGAAACAGCGCCGGCCGCCGTCGCGACTACATCGGTCTTGGGACATAGTACGTACTGCGACCGATTCCCTTTCTCTCCACGAGGCCAAGTTCGATGAGCTTATGAAAGTCGGTCGCCGCCGTCTCCCGTGTGATTCCCCACTGTCGCGTCACTTCCGAGCTTGTGATACTGCCTTTCTCGTTCATAACATCCAGGATTTTTCGCTGACGCTCTGTGAGAGGGGCAATAAGCTCAGGCCTCAGCCGTCTGGAGATCGGAGTCAATTCCCGCCCATAAAGGGTCACGATGAAAAAGTTATCCCTGAAATCGAACCCTGCCTCTCGGAGACCGTGTGCCTTGAGTCGCGAGACCATTGCTTGAATGCCTGTACCCCATTCGTCCATGTACTTTAAACGATGAGCCGCATCGGCGATCCGGGGATTACGCCGTAACGGCCCTGTGATTTCGAGCGCTCTAATCTTGTCTATGGTCAGCGGTGGCAGAGGAGGACCGGGGCTCTTAACGATTATTCGATCGCGGAACATCTGAAAAAAGACATGAGCACCGTCTTGGTAATCACGGTGTACAAGGGCGTTGACCACGGCCTCACGGACTGCCTCCCAAGGGTATTCTGTAGTCTGAATTCGTTTGGAGCCCCGAATTTGCGGAACCTTCCGCACGTGCCGGCGAAAGAAGCTCCGGATGCGCCCGATCACGTCGATGAGAGATCCAGAAACATCTGCTGGAGCGAAACCGATGGCCCTCTCAGGGATGCTGCCCTCACTGGGACTACCTGCAAATACTTGTACTTTGAATTTGCATTGAGGGAGAGGGATGGCAGGATTCTCTCCGAACACGACAAGGCCGGCAAGGGTTGGCACCAATCGCTTGCCGGCAGGGACGCGCGCGAGGAAACCGGCTTGGAGAAAGCGGCGCCACAGTGCAGCTGATCCGAACTTCTGCTTGATGCCGCAGGCCTTCCTGTATTGCTCCACAGTCTCGCGGGACAAGTCCTGAAGGTCTGTTGTCGATATGGGGCGGTTTTCCTCGTATGACGGACCACTGAAGTGCTCGGAGGCAAGCGTCCGTGCCGCTTTTGGCTTGGCGGGTGTTTCCGACTTGACGTATGTCGAGCGTGAAAAGGATTCGATGAAATCGTGGTTTTCCACGAGGATTTGCTCCGCGAGATCGGGCGGGAACATCTGGATCTCGACCTCGTGACGACGGAAGAGGTCGATGCCTTGTCCGTGGATTTCTGGGTTTGGATCCGGGATGCCCACAAACACGCGTCGAATGCGCTTGTCGACGATTCGGTTTGCGCAAGGTTTCTTTGGAGGTTTGCGAGTCGTGCAAGGCTCAAGGGTTGTGTATGACGTGAGGCCTGCCGGGTCGACATGGCTCGCGAACTTCTCAAGGACCGAGAATTCGGCATGGTCCCCGCCACTGAAGTTACCGCGGTGCGCGCGCGCCAGGACTCGACCGGCGCGATCGACAAGAATGGCTCCGACCAAAGGATCCGCCTTGTTGATATGTTCAGATCGCGACAGGCGCATCTCCTCAATTGCCTGGATCATAAACTTTCGGTCTGTACGGCGGCTCGGCATCATCTCGTCCATTTGTGGCCGGAGCTGCTATAGTTGGTGATCGACGTTGCGAAAAGCGACGACCGACCCTTCGAGGAAGAGCTTGCTGGCGTGGTCAACCACGATCTTCGCGCCGTCGGGCATAGGAAGTGTCGCCGTGTGAAGTGGCTTCCGTCGAACCCCGACCAAGGCGTCTTAGAGCTGTCAAGCAGACGAGAAAAGGTCGAGGATCGAAGATGGAAGATCGAAGATCGCGATTCTCAATCCTCTATCCTCCATCTTCAGACAGCGCCGGCCTATTTCGCTTCCGGTATCTCCAACTTGCCGACGCGTTTGATAGCGTCCGCGAGCATTTTGGCGTCTTTGTCCCAGAATTTCTGAAACTCAGGCGCGTCGAGATAGGCGATCGGCGTCTGGAGTTTCTCCATGGCTGCTTTGAATTCGGTCGTGTTGACCGCTTGTTTTACGGATTCCCGGATGGTTTTCATCACGGCAGGCGATGTGCCGCGCGGCGCGAACAGCCCGGCCCAGATGTAAAACTCGATGTCGTAGCCAAGCTCCTTGAACGTCGCGACATCCGGCAGGGAAGCGACCCGCTTGGCGCCCCATCCAGCCAGGGGTCTAATCTTGCCCGCCTTGATATGCGGAATCACCACGGCCGGGCCGGAGGCGAGCGTGTCGACATGGCCGCCGAGCAGCGCGGTGAGCGCCGGCCCCGCCCCCGAGTAAGGAACATGCTTGAGATTGATGCCGGCGCCGTGCGTGAGCATCTCCATCGCCATATGGAGCGTGCCGTAAACGCCGGAGGAAGAGTAAGAAATCTGTCCCGGGCGTTTCTTGGCGTCGTCGACAAACTCCTTGACGGTCTTCCAGGGGCGGCTCGCGTTGACCACGAAGATCGTCGGATCGGCGGAGATCAACGCGATGGGGACGAGCTGATTCATGGTGTAGGCGGGCTTGCGGTCGAAAAGCTTGTCCGCTTCGGGAATGATCGAGATGCTCGAAAGGGCCATGAGCAGGTTGTAGCCGTCGGGCTTGCTGTTGGCGACAAAGGACATCCCCACGGCTCCCGCCGCGCCGGTCTTGTTCACGACCACGACCGGATTTTTCATCACCTTCTCCAGCGCTGCGGCGACCGGCCGGGCTGTGAGATCTGCGACTCCGCCGGGCGGGAAGGGCGCAACAATCGTAATCGGCCGGTCCGGGTATTTCTCTTGCGCGGAAGATTCGGCCGTCAAGCCAAAAAATAAAATCAGCAAAGCCGGTAGCAGATAAATCCAAGCACGGCTTCTATTATAGGTCTCTAGCATTTTTCACCTCCCGAAAATAAGACAATTATGCATGTCGAGAATCTTTTTTCGTTTTTCCTTTGCGGCACCATTTCCAAAACGGCCTCCTCGCCCTCCTTTGGAGGGAGAGGATAGAGGTGAGGGTGGCGCTCCGATTCGATGACCCTCACCCTCGCCCTCTCCCGCACGCGGGAGAGGGAAACGTTAATTGCAGGCGACAGTTTAGTCCGATCAGAGTCAAATGCTTTCCTTTTCCCTCGCGTCTTGCCCACCAGCAACTCCGAGCCGCTGTCGCCAGTCCACCTTCTTTATAAGGAATGGCGCAATACTCAAGAGCAGGAGCGCTATTCCCACCGCCAGCATCACAAGGGCGATGGGCCGGTTGACGAAGATGGCGTAGCTGCCCGAGGACATCGCCAGCGACTGGCGAAAGCTCATCTCCATCATCGGCGCCAGTATCAGCCCCAATACTACCGGCGCGGTCTCGAAGTCAAACTTGCGAAGCCCGTAGCCGAGCGCGCCGGTCGCCGTCATGATGCCGACATCGACGGCGCTGCCGTTGACGGCGTAAACGCCGAGAACGCAAAAGACCAGGATCGCCGGATAGAGCAACGGATAGGGAATACGCAACACGTTGACGAAGATCCCGACCAGCGGCAGGTTGAGGATCAACAGCACCAGGTTGCCGACATACATGCTGGCGATGAAGCCCCAAAAAAGCTCAGGCTGCTGGGAGATCAAGAGCGGCCCCGGCGAGATGCCATGGACCATCATCGCGGCGATCATGACGGCGGGAATGGGCCCGGAAGGAACGCCCAGGGCGAGCATGGGAACAAAGGCGCCGGAGGTGGCCGAGTTGTTGGCCGACTCCGGGCCGGCGACCCCCGCAATCGCGCCGTGACCGAAGCGCTCCGGATTCTTCGAAAGCCGCTTCTCCACCGCGTAGGAAACGAACGAGGAGATGATGTGAGCCGAGCCGGGAATGATGCCGATTATAAATCCGAGAACGGTCCCGCGCCCGATCGGCCCAATTGAATCGCGCCATTCTTCACGCGAAGGGAGAAGGTCTTTCAGCCGGGGTTTTTTAATCTCGGTCGCAGTCGGCTGCCCTGCGGTCAGGAGAATCTCGGACAGTCCGAACAGGCCGACGGCCACCGGAACGACGCCGATGCCGTCGCCCAGCTCGACTAGGCCGTAACTGAAGCGGAAAAATCCGGTCATGGGATCGATGCCGATCATGCCCAGGAGAAGTCCCATCACCGCCATCACCAGAGACTTGAGCATCGATCCGCCGCTCATATAAGCGAGCACCAGAAGGCCCAGCAGAAGCAGGGCGAAATACTCGGGCGGACCAAAGCGCAGCGCGAAGCTTGCGAGGGGCGGCGCCAGCAACATGAGACCGACGATGCTGGCGGTTCCGGCGATATACGAGCCGATGGCCGCGATGGCCAACGCCGGTCCGGCCCGGCCTCTGCGCGTCATCTCGTAGCCGTCGATGCAGGTCATGACCGAAGCGGCCTCCCCGGGAATTCGCATCAATATCGAAGTCGTGGAACCGCCGTACATAGCCCCATAGTAAATCCCCGCCAACAGAACGATTGCGGAAGTCGCATCGAGACCGAAAGACGCGGGCAGCAGCAAGCTGATGCCAGCCAGCGGACCGATGCCAGGCAAGACGCCGACGAGCGTGCCGACCACGCAGCCGACAAAAGCGTAGAGCAGAACGCTCGGCGCCAGCGCGACGGAAAAGCCGAGATAGAGATTGTGCAGGGTTTCAGTCATGGCTTCGGGTAAGAGCCGAGGATGGAGGATCGAAGATGGAGGATCGTGATTCGGTCATCGCTATCTTCCATCCTCCATTCTCCATCCTCGGTTTTTTTTCAGAAACCGAGCGGTCCTTGCGGCAGGGGCACGCGCAGGATGGTATAGAAAAGGTAGAAGGAACCGAATGCCATGCTGAAGGCGAACGCTAATGACGATACCCATCCGCGTTTCTCCACGCCCTTGACGAGAAAGACCAGAGCGAGCAGCACCGTGAGCCGGTAGCCAAGACGTTCGATGGCAAAGACCGCGAAGACACAGGTCAGCAAAATTGCCAGGGCGTGGCGCCACTCGTTCCAGCGGAGCGACGATAACCACGGAGCGCGGCCGGCCGTGAGTATGAGGCAAACTCCAAAGATCAACAGCAGCACGGCTAAAAAGACGGGAACGTAGCCTGGTCCGGGACGATGAAACGTTCCCAGGGGAAGATGGCGGCTCTCCCAGATCACGAGGAGCGCGAACAGGACAAGGACGCTGGCTGAGACCCGGTCGGTCGTCATGGTGGGGACGGATTGTAGCAAGATGTCAGCGGCGCCGCCAGAGAAATATTCGAATCTTTTGGATTACGACACTTTGAAGTTATCGCGGCTTACGCAAACTTCGTGACGCCGCAATGTTTGTCCCTACGCTTGGACGAAACCCTTTCTCACCACGAAGCACACGAAGGCCACGAAGGATTCGGACATTGGATATTACTAAACTCTTACCTTCGTGCTTTTCGTGACCTTCGTGGTAAGAATTGCTGTTACTTCTTTGCTTGCGGCTTCGCCGCGCGGGGACGGACGCCGATGCCTTTAGCGTCCCCAAAGTTGCTTCGTCGCGAGGCGCGCGCCCTCCGCCATCGCTTCGAACTTCGCCCAGGCGATCTGCGCATCGCCGACGCGCGGACCAAGGCCGCAGTCGGTGCCGCCCATGACATTCTCCCGGCCGACGATCTTGGCGTAGCGCACCAGCCGGTCGGCGATCGCCTGCGGGTGCTCGACGATGTCCGTGGCATGGCCGACGACGCCGGGCACAAGCACTTTGCCGGCGGGAAGCTTCACCTCTTCCCAGACGCGCCACTCATGCTCGTGGCGCGGGTTGGCCGCTTCGATGGAAATCGTGTTGGCTTTCACTTTCAAGATCAGGTCGATGATGTCGCGCAGCGGGATGTCGTATTTGTGCGGGCCGTGGTAGCTGCCCCAGCAGGTGTGAAAGCGGACACGATCAGCGGGAATGTCCCTGAGTCCGTGATTGAGCGCATCGACGCGCAGGTCGGCGTACTTGCGGTATTCCGGAACGCTCATCTTGGACATGAACTGCCAGCCGTCGGGCAAGTCCGGATCGTCGATCTGCAGGAGGAAGCCCGCGTCGACGATGGCTTTGTATTCGTCATGCATGGCATCGGCGATGGCGACGAGGTAAGCCTCGTCGTTCGGATAGTAATCGTTTTTCATCCAGTGCTCGATGGTGCCGGGCGCGATGGCGGGGAGAAATGCCTCTTCATATTTCTGTCCCTGCAGACCGGCCTTGAAATCGTCGATTTCCGCCTTCAGCGATGGGTGGCCGATATATTTAAGCGGCGCGTTGCAGAAGACGCGCTTTACGTTGTCCCCGCGATGACTCGCTTTGCTGCGGAAGTAGTCACCGAACTCGACCATGTCTCGCGCGAAGATCGTCGAGACCCGATCGTCCGGTTTGGCGTCGCGCTCGACGAAGCCGCTTAGACGCTCGCGCGCGTAGCGGGAAAAGTTCGACTTTCCTACCTCGCCGTCGTTGATGATGTCGAGGCCGCAGGCGATTTGCTTCTTGACGACTTCGGCGACGGCTTCGCGCACGCGTTTGGCAAAGGCAGTTCTATCAACCGGCTTGCCCGCGACCTGGGCGTTGTGCATCTCCTTCAAGTCGGGTGGTTGGGGCAGGGCGCCGGCGTGAGTCGTCAATATACGATCAGTGCTGTACTTCATGTATCCTCCGTAAACGAATTGAACGGCTTGAACTGTTTGAACGTTTTGAACCGTTCAAGTCGTTCCAATCGTTCAAGCCGTTCAAAACGTTCGAATCGAACTCGGATGAAACGCACTTCACTTAAACGTGTCCGCGACCTTTTGCGCGAAGCTGAAATCGAAGACCCGTTCCGGCGGCGGCAGGTTGGTAATCTTAACCCGCTGGGCGGCCGTGGTGATCATCTCGCGCTGCAATTTCTCGTCGACGGTGCCCGAAGCCAGGTAGTATTGCGCCGCCGCTTCATAGACGCGCTCGGCGAATTTGTCGCGCTCTTTGCCGAGGTCGAGGTAAGGTCCTTTGATGAACTCGATGGCGAACCTTTTATCGTTTCGAATCAAGCGCAACGCTCGCTGCGTCGCTCGAATGGTTTTCACGACGAGCTCAGGCCGCTCGGTGATCATCGCCTTGGTCGTCGTCAGTCCGCCTTGCACGGCGCGGTAGACGTCGGCTCCGGAAGCGATCTTGCGAAACCCTTCATCGACGGCGAGAAAGTTTTGCGGAATCTGCACCATCGTGGCGTCGATGGTCCCGGCTTTCAACGCTATGTAGGTGATGTCGCTCGTACCCAGCGGAAGAAAAGTGACGGTTTCGGGCGGAATCTTGTTGGCGATTAATATCTGCCGAGCGAGAATTTCGGTCAGCGAGCCGACCGCGGAGGTACCAATCTTCTTGCCCCGTAATTGTTGCACGCTGGTGATGGCCGGCAGGGCGACCATATCGAAGGAGGGCTTGTCGCTCAAAGCGAAGATGACCCTTACGTCGGCGCCGTTGACGGCGGCGCTAATGGCGGTTCCAGTGGCGGTGCCGAAATCGACGCCGCCGGCAAGCATCGCTTGCACGGTCTGGATCGCCTTCATGAAGATCAGCTCGGGCTCCAATCCCTCTTCGCGAAAGTAACCGCGGTCCCGGGCGATGATGAAAGGCATATCCAAAGTGCTGCGCGATACATAGGCGATGCGCACGGGAGCGAGCTTAGCGGATTTTTCCGCCGCCGTGACGCTTTTGAACGTTCCAGTGATTGACGTGAGGAGTACCAACAATGAAAAAGCGCCTCGACTGATCTTTGTCATCGTCGTCATCTCCGATAGCGAACTCGAAACCCGAGACACGAAACTCGAATTTTCCATAACGGCCTTACTGGCTGGGTCGTCTGAGCAACTAGGAGACGAAGCTCTCAAAGCTGAAGGGTTGTGTCAAGCAGAAACAGATTACTTCTTTTCCTTCAGCGCCCGGTGGATCGCTTCAACCGAACGGCTACCCGTTGTGTCATTGGCCCTCCATATTGCTTTGCGCGGGAAAAGCTATCAGTATTTCCGACATGGGCATGGGTCTGGCAAACAGGATTGGAGGTTATTCAAAGGAACACGGGCTGCTCTCCGAGGGCGATCGTATCCTGGTCGCGGTCTCCGGCGGGCCGGATTCGGTAGCCTTGCTCCATGTTCTGCACGAACTGCGGAACGAGTTTAGCTTGCACTTGGAAGTTGCACATCTACAACATGGAATCCGTGGTGCGGAGGCGGAGGAAGACGCGCGGTTTGTGGCTGAGCTGGCGGAGCAATTGGCGGTCCCGTTCCATCTCAAGAAAATCGATCTTCCTCAGATGAAGTCGGAAGCGGGGAGAGGCAACCTGGAGGCGCTGGCGCGCAAGGAACGTTATCGGTTCTTCGCTTCGGTCGTCCGCGAACGCAACCTCGGCAAAGTCGCGACGGCGCACACCCTGGACGATCAGGCGGAGACGGTGTTGATGTGGCTTATGCGCGGCAGCGGCATGAAGGGGTTGGGAGGGATGGAGCCGATTCATCACTTCCAACCGGAGGGATGTATGGCCGATGAGAGTATCGTGGTCGCGCGTCCGTTGCTCGCTGTTTCCAAGGTGGAGATTATCGATTTCTTGAATGCAAAAGGGCTCGCGTTTCGCGTGGATCGAACCAACCAAGACGACCGGCTGCTGCGCAACTGGATTCGGTTGGAGCTGATTCCCAAGTTAGAGGCGCGGAGCGGGCCGGGATTTTCCACGCGCTTGGCTCACCAGGCGGAGCTTTTGCGTGATGATGAATGGGTCTTGGAAGGGTTCGCCAGGCGAAAGCTTGACCGGATTCGCCGTGCCGACGGTTTGGACCGGGAATGGTTTCTCAAACAGCCGCCAGCGCTGCAAAGGCGGATTCTTCGCCTTTGGATCGAGGAGGCTCGTGGCCATCTGCTCGGAGTCGATTTCGATCATATCGCGGCAATGCGAGAGCTTATCGTGGGCGCACCGCCGCACGGCCGCCTCGCCGTTCCCGGTGGCTTGGAATTGGTCAAAGAATACCAAGTGCTGCGGCTCGTGAAACGCAATCGAAAATGGAAACGGGCGCTTTGTTACAGCTATGAATTGCGGATCGGAATTCCGTTGAGCATCCCCGAATCCGGTTTGACGGTGTGCAGCGAACGGATCCCGGCGCCACTTGGCAATTTGCCCGACAGCTTGTCGGAGGCGGTGTTTGATACTGCGCTGTTGCCTCGGACGTTAACCATGCGCAATTTTCGCCGCGGCGACCGGTTCCAACCGTTGGGTATGGCGGGGCATAAGAAGGTAAAAGACTTTTTTGTCGAGAAAAAAATCCCCTTATCGGTGCGCGCCGCGTTGCCGTTGCTGTTGGCTGGCGACGAGATCCTTTGGATTCCCGGTCACGGAAGAAGCGAGGTGGCCAGGATCGGCCCGGAAACGGAGGAAATCTTGCGACTTCGAGTGATTCCTGGGGATTATTAGGGTAAACTATGATGTTGATCGATGTGTTTACGTGTGTTAGACTTTTTAAGTTCGCAGAATCGGGAGGATCTAGTTGAGTCAGTCATCAAAACATATCGCGCTCTGGCTTGTTCTGGCGCTGGTTTTCCTCGT
>Ga0209341_10006525_pt1 | contig 10425 bp, 7 predicted proteins | sample RifCSP13_2_FD_184020 | JGI IMG/M metagenome (GOLD analysis project Ga0209341, IMG submission 184020) | Soil microbial communities from Rifle, Colorado - Rifle CSP2_sed 13_2 (SPAdes) (version 2) | ecosystem: Environmental > Terrestrial > Deep subsurface > Rock core/Sediment | place: Rifle... | reverse complement strand
GTGGATTTCCGTTTATCCTTGAACTCCTTAATCCTCTTCTTTATCTCTTCAATGGAATCCTTTTTAAATTTGAGATACGCCCTTGTAATAATCATATTCTCGGGCAATTCACATCTTCTGTAGGAAAATTTCAGCGATGATTTACCGAAGCTATGTCTACGTCCGTCAGTACCGACAGCCTCTACCTTCTCCACCACGTCCTTCATCTCGCCGCCGTATGCGCCTGCATTCATAAAAACAGCGCCCCCTACTGTTGCCGGGATGCCAACCGCAAACTCGAGCCCTGAAAGCCCTTTATCCCTGCAAAGGTTGACCAGTTCAACAAGCTTTACGCCGGCACCAACTGCTGCCTCAGCCCATCCCTGGGACACGCCTTTTTCTTTTAACCACGATACCTCCTTAAAACCATCAGAGAGATTCACAACAACACCGCGTATACCATTATCCCTGACAAGAAGGTTTGTTCCGGCACCAAGGACAAAAAGAGGAAAACCTTTGTTAGCGGCAAATCTGATTATATCTATAAGGTCGTTTTCATCCTTTGGAAATACCATTACATCTGCGGCCCCGCCTATCTTCATAGAGGTGTAACCCTTCATAGGGACATCAAACAGGATACGCCCTTTAAAAAGGGGGAGCGATATATGGGACGCAGAGATAGGATGAATATTCAAATTTCACCTCCTGCAGACATCTTCGGCCTACTGTCATTTGCCCTACGCAACATCTCCTCACCTACCTGCCATATATCACCGGCCCCGAGTGTTATAAGGATATCGCCCGGTTTTGTAATCTTGCTTAAATAAGCAGGTATATCCTTTTTATCAGGGATATAGACAACATCCTTATGACCGTAAGTTTTTATACCTCTGTAAAGGCCATCCGATGAGGCCCCCGGTATCCTTTCTTCACCGGCAGGATATACGTCGGCAAGCACAAGGGTATCTGCATCATTAAATGCAGACAGAAACTCATCAAAGAGGTCCTGTGTCCTTGAATAGCGGTGCGGCTGAAAAACCACCACCACTCTGCTATTCCATCCATCCTTTACAGCCTTGAGCGTTGCCTTTATTTCAACAGGGTGATGTCCGTAGTCATCAATAACAGTTATGCCGTTGCAGATTCCCTTTACCTGAAACCTCCTCTCAACGCCGTTGAAACCTGCTATGGAATCTTTTGCATCCTCAAAATCTATATCAAGTTCCATTGCAACCGCTATGGCAGCTAATGCGTTGTACACGTTATGCTCGCCGGGAACCTGCACCGCAACCCGCCCCATCCTCTTCCCCTTCAGCCATACATCAAACAAGGTTTTCATCCCTTTTATTTCTATCTCCCTTGCGCTGAAGTCTGCCTGGGCAGCCATGCCGTAGGTTATATGCCGCCTTGTCACTTTTGGGATCAGCCCCTGGATATTAGGATGGTCCAGGCAGAGTATTGAGCAACCATAAAACGGGATATTGTTTATAAAGGTGAGATATGTATCCTTTACCTCATCCATATCTTTATAATGGTCCATATGCTCTCTATCAATATTTGTAACCACTGCAATAGTCGGGGATAGTTTTAAGAAACTACCATCGCTCTCATCTGCCTCTGCAACAAGAAATTCCCCTTTACCCAGCCTGGCATTGCTTCCCATGCTATTCAGCTTGCCGCCTATGACAATAGTCGGGTCCATGCCGCGGGAACCGAGTATTGTTGCAATCATGGAGGTGGTTGTGGTCTTACCGTGGGTGCCGGCTATTGCTATCCCGTATTTCATCCTCATAAGTTCAGCAAGCATTTCTGCCCGCGGTATGACAGGTATAAGCCCCTCTTTGGCAAATATGACCTCTGGATTATCCTTCCTTACAGCTGATGAATAAACAACCACATCAGAGCCATTTATGTTCTCGGGCCTGTGCCCGATAAATATGGTAATCCCAAGGCCTTCCAGTCTTTTAGTGGTATCGGATGTCTTGACATCGGAACCTGTGACTTTATAGCCAAGGTTAAATAGCACCTCGGCAATACCGCTCATCCCGCTGCCACCTATGCCTATAAAGTGGATATGTTTTATACGGCCCTTATACATTAGCTATCCCTATCTGACATGCGCCATAGTTCCCCGCCTCACCTTTGAAATAAATCCATAAAAAGTGTTTACTATATCATTTGCTGCATCCGGCTTCCCAAAGGACAGCGCCTTTTCTCTTAGTCTTTTCAGTTCCATCGGGTTGTTATAAAACCTCCTTAAAACAGACGCAAGGACATCTCCTATGATTTCATCCTGCCTCATCATGACTGCACCCCCCTTATCAGATAGACATCTTGCATTTATCTCCTGGTGGTTGTTCGCAGCAAACGGGTATGGTATCAATATTGAGGCAAGCCCCATCGCAGTTATCTCTGCAATGGATGTGGCGCCAGCCCTGCATATTACAAGGTCTGCCAAGGAATATACGGCTGCCATATCATCTATAAAGCTGAAGACATCCGCCTTAATCCCCTTCCTTTCGTACGTTTTTTTTATCGTCAGGTAATCCGCATCACCTGTCTGGTGGATAATCCTCATGGAGCCCCTTATATCTGCCAGATACTCCATGGCGTCTAAAAAAGCTGTGTTGACTGCCTTTGCCCCCTGGCTCCCGCCAAAAACAAGGATTGTGAATCTTTCGTTTTTTCCCATGACTCCTGACTCCTGACCCCTGACCCCTGTCTTCAACAGCTCTTTCCTTACCGGATTTCCTGCCATTATGACCCTCCTTCCTGGGAAATATTTTTTACTTTCTCCAAAGGCCACAAAAATCATGTCTACAAACTTACCCAGTATTCTGTTTGTAAGTCCCGGTATAGTGTTCTGCTCAAGTATGGCTGTCTTTATCCTGAGAAACCTTGCCGCCAAAATAACCGGGCCAGATGAGTACCCTCCTGTGCCTATGACACCATCTGGCCGGAAAGAATTAAGAATCCTCGCAGCAACAATAACAGCCTTGACCGCTTTTAAAAGCGCTGTCAGTTTATTTAGCCATCTTTTGTCTTTAAATCCTTCTGTATCCAAAAGCTCAAGCTGATAGCCGTATTTCGGGACAATATTCTTTTCTATCCCTGTTGCGCTCCCTATAAATAGGATTTCACAATCTCTATCCCTTTCCTTAAATTCTTCTGCCAGTGCAAGCGCCGGGAACAAATGGCCTCCGGTACCGCCGCCTGTCAGTACAATCCTCAATTCATCCCCTCCCGGGCGCGAGTTCCATCCTGTATATGCTCAAGAGAATCCCCATCCCCAACATATTCACTACAAGGGATGTTCCTCCATAACTTACAAATGGAAGGGTCAGCCCTTTTGTCGGCAGAAGGGCTGTCACCACTGCCATATTGACAGCCGCCTGAAGCACAACAAGCAATGTAATACCCACGGCAAGATACTGGCCAAACAGGTTCTTTGCCTTGAGGCTAACCCTTATACCGCTTATTAGAATAGCCAGATAAAGGATAATCAACACTGAAACCCCTATGAGGCCAAGCTCTTCGCCTATTACAGAAAAGATAAAGTCGGTATGGGCCTCAGGCAGATAAAATAGTTTCCGTGTGCCTTCGCCAAGGCCAGCGCCCCATATACCGCCGGAGCCAAAGGCAAGGAAAGACTGAACAAGCTGGAATCCAGCGCCATCCGAATCTTTCCATGGGTCTAAAAAGGTGAGCACCCGTTTCATCCTGTAGTCAGCCCCTGTAATCATCAAATAGATAAAGGGTGCGGCAACAAGAAACATTAAAAGGAGGTATCTCAATCTTACTCCCCCGATAAACATCATTATAATCACAACTATGCCTAAGGACAGCGCTGTTCCGAAATCCGGTTCATTCAATATCAGGGATATAAATAACCCGCTCATTATAATAGGCGGCAGGAAACCAACAGCAAAGCTCTTTACCTTGTCTTTTTTTGCCGCAAGGTAGTATGACAGATATATTATTACAGCAAGCTTTGCCGGCTCAGAAGGTTGGAATGTAAGGGGCCCTGCCTTTAGCCATCTCTTCGCACCGCCCGCTGTGCTGCCTATCTCCGGAATGAATATAAGCATTATCAAAAGAAAAAGACTCGAAAAGAATATCAAATATGTCAGCCTATGATACAAATGATACGGTATCCTTGCTGCGGCAAAAAATAATAAAAAGCCAAGGGCTATAAATATGAGATGCTTTTTAACGAAGAAATATTCGCTCCCATACCTTTGCATAGCCATTATGTAGCTGGTGGAATAGACCATAACAAACCCTATTGCCACGAGGGCCATTGTTGCAAGGATTATAGTTTTATCTATATCTCTGGTTCTGAACATAGAATATGTTTGAGGAATAAGGTTTGAGGTATGAAACAAAACCTCTACCCTCTATCCTCTAACCCCATAACCTCTCTTCTGAATAACTCACCCCGCTCCTCATAGTTTTTAAACATATCAAAACTGGAGCAGGCAGGCGACAGCAGGACCACATCCCCGGTAGCAGCCCTTTTAACAGCTACGTTAACTGCCTCTGATAATGATTCAACAAGCCTGGTTTCTGTGCAATCCCCTATGGCGTCTTTCATTTTATCTTTTGCCTCACCCAAGAGTATAAGCAGTTTTACCTTCTTCCTTACAAGGTCTTTCAAAACCCTGTAATCACCCCCCTTATCCTTGCCGCCGGCAATGAGTATAACTGGCGAATTCATACCTACGAGGGATTTTTGCAGCGCGCCTATATTTGTACCCTTGGAGTCGTTGTAATAGGCAACGCCGTTTATTTCCTTTACAAATTCCATCCTGTGGGGAAGTCCATTGAATTCTTCAATGCTTTTCAGTATCTTATCCTTTGGAACACCGCAGATTCTGGCAGCAGCTATGGCGGCCATTATGTTTTCCATATTGTGAATACCTTTAAGTTTAAAACCCCCTGTTGCATAACACTCTTCTACCCCTTCAACAGCATAAATAATACGCCTGTTTCTATAATAAATTCCTTGTTTCAAGACAGTGCTGCTGCTGAAAGGCAATATTGAGATTTGAGATTTGAGATTCGAGATTCGAGATTTAATTGTTGGGTCATCAATATTTATTATGGCAAAGTCACCTTTGTCCATATTTTCAAAGAGCCTGAGCTTTGCAACAATATATTCATCAAAACTTGCGTACCTGTCCAGATGGTCCTCTGTAATATTCAGAAGGATGGCTATATGGGGCCTGAATCTCCTGATGCCTTCAAGCTGAAAGCTGCTTACCTCAGCAACAAGGTAGTTAGCCTTCTTATCTGCCATTACATATTCAATTAGGGGAAGTCCTATATTGCCGCCGACAAAGACCCTTTTGCCAGCATCCCCCAGCACCTTGCCGATAAGGGTTGTTGTGGTGGTTTTTCCGTTAGTCCCTGCTATTGCCACTATGGGCTCTTCTATAAAATTGAAAGCAAGCTCTATCTCGCTTATGATTTCTATGCCTTTCCCCCTTGCCTCCCTGAGCGGCTCTATATCAGGAGATATGCCAGGGCTTACCACGATAAGGTCTGCGTTTAAAAAATGTTTTAGGCTGTGTCTGCCTGTTTCAACCTCCACGCCGGTGTTATGCAGCGCATCAATGCCTTTAATCCTGGATGCCGGCAGTATATCCGTGGCAGTGACAATGGCCCCCTGCTGCTTTAAAAACCTTGCAGTAGAAATTCCTGTTTTAGCAAGGCCAACCACAAGAACCCTTTTCCCCCTCAAAACAATTTCAGTCTGTTGTTTGGTAGCTATTGATTGTTTCATCTCTACCTCAGCTTTAATGTGCTGATGGCTATAAGCGACAGTATTATTGATATCAGCCAGAACCTGACTATTATCTTCGGCTCAGGCCAGCCCTGCAACTCAAAATGATGGTGCAACGGCGCCATCCTGAATATCCTTTTGCGCCTGAACTTGAACGAACCCACCTGAAATATCACTGAAAGGGCCTCTACAACAAAGACGCCGCCCACAAGGATAAGGAGTATCTCCTGCTTTGTGATGATGGCCAGCATCCCAAGCGCAGCGCCCAGTGCAAGGGAACCCACATCTCCCATAAATATCTGGGCAGGATAGGTGTTGAACCACAGAAAACCGAGACCTGCCCCTACCATTGCGCCTGCAAAAACGGTTAGCTCACCACCCTTCGGCACATACATAATCTGCAGATAGGTGGCTATCTTTGTGTGCCCCGTGAGATACGCAAGGAGCATATAGGTTGCAGCAGCTATTGTTATAGGGCCGATGGCCAGGCCGTCAAGCCCGTCCGTAAGATTCACTGCATTGGATGCACCCACTATGACAAGGACAACAAACGGTATATACAACCAGCCGAGGTTTATAACTGCATTCTTGAAGAACGGGACTGTAACAGATGTATTAAACCCTTCTAAATACAGGAACAGGGCTGCACACATGGCAATTATAAACTGCCCCAGGAACTTATACCTCGGCCACAGGCCCTGGCTGTCTTTCTTCACCACCTTTATGTAATCGTCCATAAAGCCTACTGCGCCAAAAAATAGCGTAACTATGACTAAAAGCCAAACATACGGGTTCTTAAGGTTTGCCCAGAGAAGTGTCGGGATAAGCACAGCAGCAAGTATCATTATGCCGCCCATGGTCGGAGTCCCCTCTTTGCTGAGATGCTTGGGAGGCCCCTCCTTTCTTATTACCTGGCCCACCTGCATGGCAGACAGTCTCCTTATAATATACGGCCCAAGTATAAAACTCAGGAACAGCGCTGTTATAACCGCATAGATGGTCCTGAATGTAATGTACTGAAACACATTAAATATCGCGTGATATTTATAAAGCGGATATAATAAGTGGTATAACATAAGTTAAAATTCCAATTTCAAAATCCAAATGTCAAATAAATGTCAAAATTCAAATGCCAAAATTTTAGTCGTTTGAGCTTTGGATTTCATTTGAACTTTGAGCTTTGACATTTGATATTAGTTTTTGAACTATCTCCTCCATTGCCATTACCCTTGAACCTTTAATAAGGACATTGTCTCCTTCTTTAAGGGTATCAGTAAGTATTGTAATAATCTCATTTTTATCCTTTGCCATTTGGATTCTATCTCCTGCCATCCCAGCATCTTTTGCCCCGTAAGCGATATCTCCGCTGAAGCTACCGATAACAAAGAGCATGCTGACTCCCATATCCTGTACGAGCCTGCCTATCCTGCGGTGCGCATCCTTTGACATATCCCCCAGTTCAAGCATATCGCCAAGCACAGCGACCTTCCTCCCCCTCATGTTTGCAAGCATCTTTAAAGATGCCTCCATGGACATGGGATTGGCGTTGTATGTATCGTCAATAATTCTGATCCCCCTCCCGGAGGTAAGAACCTCCATTCTGCCGTGCACAGGTTCTGCAGAACAGAGCCCTTCCTTTATCTCATCTTTTGTTACGCCGAGAGAAAGCGTGGCTGCAATGGCTGCAGCGGCATTGTAAAGGTTATGCACGCCGGTATATTTAAGCTTCACAGGTATCTCCATGCCCAGAGCTATGAATGAGGCAGATATGCCATGTTCTGAGGCTGAAGGCTGAAGGCTGAAGGCTGATGACTCTTTTAACATCACATCTGCCTTTGACTTTAGACTAAAGGTGACCTTTTTTGCGCGGATAGTATTTTCCATCTTTGCAAGCCGTGGGTCATCAATGTTTATTACAGCAGTGCCATGGATATCCATATCTTGAAACAGTTCACCCTTTTCAGATGCAACACCGTCTATACTGCCAAGCGTTTCTATGTGTGATTCGCCGATATTTGTAAGGACAGCCACATCCGGGCTGCATATCTCGGCCAGCCTTTTCATCTCCCCTTTTTTGCTTATGCCAAGCTCAACAACAGCAGCCTCATGGATATTATTAAGGCTGAAAAGCGTAAGGGGAAGGCCAATAAGGTTATTCAGATTGCCTTCGGTCTTTACAATGCAGCGCGATACCTTTAATATGGATGCAATCATCTCCTTTGTGGTTGTCTTTCCGCAGCTTCCGCTGACTGCAATCAGCGGAACAGGGTGCATTTTCCGCCAGTAACCTGCAACGTCACCAAGGGCTGTGAGCGTGTCTTGCACATGAATTAACGGAAATCCCAACCGTGGGTTTTGGGATTGCAAATCAGATACCTGGCCAGATACCACTGCCCCAGAGGCGCCTTTGCTCAACGCATCCCTGACAAATTTGTTGCCGTCAAACCTCGGGCCTTTCAGGGCAAAGAAGAGCTCGCCCTTTTTGACACTCCTGGAGTCGGTGGAAATACCGTTTATAAAACTATCCCGGTTCCCGGCTATCAAACTGCCGCCTGTTGCATCCAAAATATCTTTTACCCTCAGTTTTATCATGTCTATCCAGCTGCCCTGACTTCCTCCCTCTCTTCAATTGCCATTTTTATCTCACGTGTATCATCAAATGGAATCCTTCTGCTGCCGACTATCTGATAGTCTTCGTGCCCCTTGCCTGCCACAAGGATTATATCTTTCGGGGCTGCCATGCTTATTGCTGCCCTGATTGCATTATGCCTGTCAGGGATAACAGCATAGTTATGGGATGTGGGATGTGGGATGTGGGATGCAGAAAAATCTTTTCCCCCGCTTCCTACCTCCCACTTCCTACCTCCCATTATCCCTCTTTCAATCTCTTTTATAATCTCAAGGGGGTCTTCGCTCCTCGGGTTATCAGATGTTATTATTGTAAAATCACTAATCCTTGTTGAAATCTCTCCCATGACAGGCCTCTTTCCCCTGTCCCTGTCGCCGCCGCAGCCAAACACAGTAATCAGACGTCCCTTTGCTAATAGTTTTAAAGTATTAAGAACCCTCTCAAGGGCATCCCCTGTATGCGCGTAGTCTACAACTGCCTGGAAACCTCCCTTTGAAAGGATCCTCTCAAGCCTGCCGTCAACCCTTTTAAGACTGGTAACCCCGTTTTCTATTACATCCCTGTCAAGCCCGAGACCTATGCCAGCACCAACCGCTGCCATAATATTCTGGAGGTTATAATCCCCGAGGAGAAATGATGAAATATTTATCCGGCCTATGGGCGTATTGAGGATTGCATCTATCCCTCTTTCAGAAAATGATGCCTTTACAGGCCAAATCTCTGCATCCTGTTTAAAGCTGTATCTGATAAATTTGCAATTTGCAATTTGCAATTTACAATTCAACAACTTCTTCCCCCACGGGTCGTCTATATTTACTACTGAAAAACCGCCCCCTGCCCCTGTTATAAAATCAGTGAACAATCTTGACTTGCTTTCAAAATATCTCTCCATTGTTCCATGATAGTCCAGATGGTCCTGGGTAAGGTTTGTAAACACAGCGCCGGTAAACCTGCAGCCGTCAACCCTCTTCTGGGCAAGCGCATGGGAAGAGACCTCCATTGCACAGTGGGTAACGCCGTTATCAACCATCTCCCTCAAAATCATGTTCAGGTCAGGGGCTTCGGGTGTTGTATGCGGGGCGCTGAATGTCTTGCCCGCATAACGGTAATTAACAGTCCCTATAACTCCAGCATTACAACCAGCAGCGCTTAAGATAGACTCTATCAGATATGTTATGGTCGTCTTGCCATTTGTCCCTGTCACTCCCATCAAGGTCATATCCCTGGAAGGCTCTCTGTAAAATGCTGCTGACAGCCTGGCCATTGCATCCCTTACATCAGGCACTACTACTTGTGTTACGCCGGTATCTGCAGCAGCCTCTCCGGCAACAATAACCGATGCCCCCCTGCCTATCGCATCGCTTATAAAACTGCGGCCGTCAAGATGCTGGCCACTTATGGCAACAAAGATAAAACCTTTGCCCACTCTCCTTGAGTCATACGCAATGCCTGCTATTGGTATATCGGCATTACCGATAACACGTTTGTCTGGAAGGTTTTTTATTAATTCTGAAAGCCTCATTATTTATTCCGGGTTTTTAATTTCTTAAATCATGTGGCTATTTAAACCACACCTCTGCCGAAGTACCCTGGGCAATCCGCTCCCCTGGCAATGGCTTCTGACGCATAGCCTTTCCGCTACCCATTACCTTGATTTCAAGCGGTATTTCCCTCGTCAATCTCAAGACAGACCGCACTGTTTTACCCCTGAGGTCAGGCATATGGAAAAGCCCCTCCTCTCCATATTCCTCTTCCAAAGAACCGTCATCGTGAAAGTTAACATACAGCGGCCTTACCCCCTTATCAGGGCCTTTCGGATATACACCAAGGTATGAGAGGCTCTGCACAGCGATCTCTTTAAAAGCAGGCGCAGCAACAGTTCCGCCGTAAAATTCTCCGGATGGCTCATCAACAACAACCAGGATAGCAAGCTCCGGCTCATCCACCGGGACAAAACCTATAAAGGAGCTTATATACTTGCCGGGTGTATAACCGCCCTGAAACAAATCAGGCTTTTGTGCAGTGCCTGTCT
>Ga0209341_10006521_pt1 | contig 10428 bp, 6 predicted proteins | sample RifCSP13_2_FD_184020 | JGI IMG/M metagenome (GOLD analysis project Ga0209341, IMG submission 184020) | Soil microbial communities from Rifle, Colorado - Rifle CSP2_sed 13_2 (SPAdes) (version 2) | ecosystem: Environmental > Terrestrial > Deep subsurface > Rock core/Sediment | place: Rifle... | reverse complement strand
ATGTCAAGCAAGCACGGGAAATAAACTTCTTTTTGAGATTTATAGGACTTCTGGAGGTTGAGCTATACTAAAGCAAAACCTATTACAAAACAGAAATGCACGATTAAAGACTTGACCCCGATTTACAAAAAGGAATCCCATTTCAAACATACGTATAATAGTTCATTGCCAATGAAACAAGTGAGAGGGGTAATTGGTAAGGATGATGCAAATATCTTTAAGAAATTGCAACGGTCTCTTGTAGCCTAATGCCTGATGAGGTCTGGAGTTGCAAATGAGTTGATGGAACCCATTCAAGATAGGATGCCTGTTATCCCGCATGAGAAAGACGAAGGTATGTGGCTCGACCCCCAATTAAGTGATACGGATAAGCTATCAACATTATTGAAGCCATACCCATCAAAAAAAATGGAAGCTTATAAGGTGTCTACTTTTGTAAACTCACCTAAGAATGAAAGTCCAAATTGTATTGAGCCGATTGAAGATTACTAAGAACGCATGCGTTCCAAGATTTATGAAAAACCAAGAAATGGGCTTTTTCGTGATTCACTGCTAACAGATTTTGCGGGCTAATTTCCCTAAAAATTGAATTAAGTAATCGAAACTGTTTCATTTCTAGTCAATTTCATTGCTAACGTTTTTGCTAACAGATTTTTCCAATTTTGGGGTATCTAGAGTTTCTACAGCACTTTTTAAAGCCTTGGGCGTAGGGTGAGAATATCTCATAGTAGTTTGTATTTTTGAATGCCCTAAGAGCTTTGAAACTGTTACAATGTCAACTCCAGAAAGCACAAGACGAGTTGCAAAAGTGTGTCTAAGTGTATGAAAAGACAGATTTTTTATGCCAGCTTTTTTACAGGCATTTTCAAAGGATGTTCTGAAACCTTTAACAGGGATGCCCTTATAAGTGAAGACAAAGAAATAGAGATCGGAAACGGGGCCGACGGGACTCGAACCCGCGACCTCTGGCTTGACAGGCCAGCGTTCTAACCGAGCTGAACTACGGCCCCTGAAATTAGTTGCTAATCGATAGTTAAGGACTTCTGACTATTAGACTATCGACTAGCAACTATTGACTAAACATGGTGGGCGGTACCGGTTTCGAACCAGTGACCTCTTGCTTGTAAGGCAAGCGCTCTCCCACTGAGCTAACCGCCCTTGCTCTTAAGCCCTTTCTACACAACTATTTAGTCACTAATTGAAACGAATTTAAACGAATAAAACGATGCAAGATGCGTGAATCCTCTATTGTGTATCCTGCATCCTGTATCAATTTTCAGGGCTTGTCAAGAAAGATTAATATTGGTCTGAACTATACCCTCATCAATAGGAAGAGAGCCAAGGGGTGGAGTCACAATATCAGCCAGTACGGGTTCCTCAGACACGACAGCCTCCCTGATCACCTCATCCATGTGCTCAACCAATTTAAGCTCAAAATCCTTCAAAATCTTATCTGATATATCCTTAAGATCCTTTTCGTTCTCACGAGGTATAATAACCTTCTTCACCCTTCCGCGATGAGCCGCAAGGATCTTTTCCTTGAGTCCGCCAATAGGAAGCACCCTTCCACGGAGGGTAATTTCCCCTGTCATAGCCAAATCATGCTGCACCGGTTTCTTTACAAGAGCCGATACGATAGCTGTTGCCATTGCGATACCAGCCGAAGGCCCGTCTTTTGGAGTAGCCCCCTCCGGTACGTGTATGTGTATGTCTACCTTCTGATAAAAGTAACGTTCCAGCCCAAGCTTTTCCGCTCTAGACCTCACATAACTCATTGCAGCCTGTGCGGATTCCTGCATTACCTCTCCGAGTTTTCCTGTAATTGTAAAAGTCCCTTTGCCAGGAACTATAGCAACCTCAATCGTAAGTAGCTCGCCACCAACCTCGGTCCATGCAAGACCTGTTGCAATACCAACTTGGTCCTTCTCCTCGATCTCTCCAAACCTGAACTTTGGAATTCCAAGAAACTTGTGGATAGCACCTGAATTAATCTTCATCGCGTGGTCAGGGCCATGCTTAACAACCTCTTTAGCTACCTTTCTACAAATTGTTGCAAGCTCACGTTCAAGGGTTCTCACGCCCGATTCACGTGTGTACTGCCTTATCACACTTAATATCCCGTTATCGTTAATTTTAAAGTTCTCCGGTTTTAGTCCATGAGCGTCAAGCTGCTTGGGAACCAGGAACCTTTTTGCAATCTCAAGCTTTTCATCCTCGGTGTAGCCTGGGAGTCGTATGATCTCCATTCTGTCCTGAAGCGCCCAGGGAATAGTATGGAGTATATTTGCAGTGGTTATAAAAAGCACACTTGAAAGATCATAATCCGCGTCAATGTAGTGATCATTAAACATATGATTCTGCTCAGGGTCTAAAGCCTCAAGGAGGGCCGCCGCTGGATCACCCCTAAAATCCATTCCGAGTTTATCAATTTCATCGAGCAAGAAAACTGGATTAATAGTACCTGCCTTCCTCATCCCCTGAATAATCTTTCCAGGAAGGGCACCAATATATGTGCGGCGATGACCCCGGATTTCAGCCTCGTCTCTTACACCGCCAAGGGATACCCTTACAAACTTTCTCCCCATTGCACGCGCAATTGATTTACCAAGCGATGTTTTACCAACCCCTGGAGGCCCAACAAAGCATAGGATCGGCCCCTTGAGTTTCTTTGTAAGGGCGCGAACAGCGAGGTATTCAACTATTCTCTCTTTTGGCTTTTCAAGCCCATAATGGTCCTCTTCTAGTATCTTAGTCGCTTCATCAAGATCGAGTCTATCTTCAGTCTTTTCATTTGTCCAAGGAATTGAGAGAAGCCAGTCAATGTAGTTTCTAACTACAGTAGCTTCAGCCGACATAGGAGACATCATCTTAAGCTTTTTAAGCTCACGCTTAACCTTTTGTTCAACCTCTTCGGGAAGGCTCTTCTGTTTTAACCTTTCTTCAAACTCCTGAATCTCTGACTTAAGGTCATCCTTCTCACCCAACTCCTTTTGTATAGCCCTCATTTGTTCGGTGAGATAGTATTCCTTCTGAGCCTTCTCCATCTGCTTCTTTACCCTTGTTCTAATCCTCTTCTCAATCTGAAGTATCTCAACCTCACCCTGTAATTTCTCATATAGCTTTTCAAGCCTCTCTGCAGGGCTTGCACACTCGAGTATCTCTTGCTTATCTTGAAGTTTAAGCCCAAGGTGCGAAGCAATTGTATCCCCTAGGCGGCTTGGTTCATCAATCGAGGAAATAGTGACCAAAACCTCAGATGGGATCTTTTTATTAAGCTTTACATAATTTTCAAACGCAGTAACAAGGGTACGCATTAGGGCTTCGGTTTCGACCCCTGCGTCATCCACTTCTGAAATCCTCTCGGCCTCGACTATAAAAAAGCTTGGATTAGGAACATAGCGAAGAATTTGCGCCCTTCTTTTTCCCTCTACCAGTACCTTAACAGTTCCGTCAGGAAGGCGGAGCATCTGGATTATTGTTCCAATCGTTCCAATTTTATAGATATCCTCTTCATTTGGATCATTGGTCTTGGCATCCCTTTGAGCGGCAAGAAGGATCTCTTTATCCTTTCTCATCGCCTCTTCAAGCGCTCGAATTGACTTCTCGCGTCCTACAAAAAGTGGGGCTACCATATGCGGAAAGATCACCACATCCCGAAGCGGAAGAAGAGGAATCATTGCTAATTCTTGTTTTCTTTCTCCATCAAGCTTAAAAAACATTGGCATCTTATTCTCCTTATCTACTCAATTTATCCAGAACCTAAACGCCTTTCCTCCTCATAGAAGAAAAGTGGAACACCTGTACCCCCTACCAACTCCTCCGTTATTAAACAACGCCTAAGCCCTTTTAGTGATGGAACCTCGTAAGAGATATCAAGCATGATAGTTTCAATTATAGACCTTAGCCCACGAGCCCCAGTCTTTCTTCTAATTGCCTCATGAGCGATAGTCTTTAATGCACCCTCTGTGAACTCTAGCTCAACACCTTCGAGCTCCATAAGCTTTTGGAACTGTTTCACAACTGCATTCTTTGGTTTTGTTAGTATCTCAACAAAGGTCTTTTCATCAAGCTCATCCAAGGTCGCAACAACAGGGACCCTTCCTACAAACTCAGGTATCATACCGTACTTTATCAAATCCTCAGGCTGAACCTCTTTCAAAATTTCACCAAGACCCCTTTCCTCTCTTCTTCCAAGTGTCGCCTCAAACCCGATTGACTTTTCACCAATCCTTCGCCCTATTATATCCTCAAGCCCACAAAAGGCCCCACCGCAGACAAACAGGATGTTTGTCGTATCGACTTGAATGAACTCCTGTTGTGGATGCTTTCTTCCTCCCTTAGGTGGAACATTTGCCTTTGTACCCTCTATAATCTTTAGAAGAGCCTGTTGAACCCCCTCTCCCGAAACATCCCTCGTAATCGAAGGACTATCCCCAGATTTTCGGGCGAGCTTATCTATCTCATCTATATATATAATCCCTTTTGAAGCCCTTTCAAGATCATAATCTGCAGCCTGCAACAGGCTCACAATCATATTTTCAACATCCTCACCTACATAACCCGCCTCTGTGTAGCATGTCGCATCAACTATAGTAAATGGAACATCAAGGAATTTCGCAAGCGTCTGTGCCAAAAGGGTTTTTCCACAACCAGTTGGACCTATAAGAAGGATATTGCTCTTTTGAACATCAACATCGCTACTTCTTTTACCACTGTAGGCGTTAAGCTCTATCCTCTTGTAATGGTTATAAACAGCTACAGCCAATATCTTCTTTGCCCTTTCCTGGCTTATTACGTACTCGTCTAAGAATGCCTTAATCTGATAAGGGGTTGGAAGAGTCGAATATCGTCTTCTTAGATGGCCCTCTTTTGCCTCTTCCTCCGCTATTATTTCATTACATAACTCAATACACTCATTGCAGATATAAACAGTAGGACCCGCAATCAGCTTCCTAACCTCTTTCTGACTTTTTCCGCAGAATGAGCAATAAAGGTTTCCGTCTCTGCCTTCTCGTCTGGTAGTCACTTTGTCGCTTCCTCCCTTTTAGTAATTATAGCATCAACTATGCCGTACTCTAAGGCATCCTTAGCAGTAAGAAAAAAATCCCTTTCTGTGTCCCTTGCTATTCTTTCAAGAGGTTGTCCTATATGCTTTGCAAGTATTCGATTTATATCCTCTCGAACCCTAAGGATCTCTTTTGCGTGAATCTCAATGTCTGTAGCCTGTCCCTCAACGCCACCTAAGACCTGATGAAGAAGTATACGGGCATGAGGAAGTGCATATCTTTTTCCCTTGATACCAGCGGCAAGAAGTACAGCCGCCATACTGGCAGCCTGACCGATACAGATTGTTGCTACATCTGGCTTTATGTATTGCATAGTATCATAAATAGCAAGCCCAGCAGTGACGTGGCCACCTGGAGAATTCACATAAACATAAATATCCTTTTCGGGACTTTCAGATTCAAGAAAAAGCAACTGAGCAATTACCGTATCCGCAACCCCATCTGTAATTGGCGATCCTACAAAGACTATCCTGTCTTTTAAAAGACGGGAGAATATATCATAAGCCCTTTCTCCCCTGTTGGTCTGCTCTATTACAATAGGCACATATGAGGACATTTCGAATTTTTAGTATACTGATTTTAGCCCTCTTTGTCAATTTGAGTTTCCTCTTTAACATCGGATTTTTCGATTAAAAAGTTAAGAACCTTATCTTCAACTAAACTCGCTTTTAAGCTATCAATCAAATTATTCTTTTCATATATCTCTCTCACCTTTTGAAATGGAACCGCTGCAGTTTTTGAGATCTCAATGAGTTTATTGTCTACCTCATCCTCGTCTACCTGAACTCCTTCCTTCCTAGCGATTGCACCTAATATTATCGAGGCCTTTACATTCTGCTCGGCTCTATTTCTAAAATTTCCTTCTACCTCTTCATTCAACGCTGGAAGCTTAAGACCCTGTCTTTCAAGGTTGAGTGAGAACTCACGCTTAAGACGTAGGGTTTCATTCTCAATCAAGCTTGGTGGAACATCAAGAGGGTTTCTCCCAAGAAGAACCTTAATAAGCTCCCCTTTAAGTCTTTCCTCCGATTCCTTATTAAACCTTTTTTCTAAATCCTCCCGAATCTTCTTCTTTAATCCCTCTAGATTCTCCTCGCCTAAATCCTTTGAGAAATCATCATCGAGCTCAGGAAGTATTTTCTCAATAATCTCCTTCACCGTTACTGTAAATTTTACTGTCTTCCCAGCAACATCCTTCATTTGGAAATCCTCTGCGTATGTAATTTCAAATTCCTTTTCTTCACCCTTTCTTATGCCGATTAGATTATCTTCAAACTCAGCTATTAGTTTTTTGTCACCCACTATAACTTGGGCATCCTTTGCTTTAAGGTCTTTAATAGGTTTTCCGTCAACAGTCCCAACATAATCAATTATCAAGTAATCTCCTGTTCTAACCTCCCTATCCTCTCCGATAGGTTTAGCTTGAGCACCTCGTTCCCTAATTTGATTTAGAACCCGCTCTATATCCTCTTCTTTCACCTCGCGTATTTGCTTCTTTAGCTCGATCTCAATATAATCCTTTACCTCAAACTCAGGAATTATTTCAAAGACTGCTGTATAGTGAAATTCTTTATCCCTTTCAATCTTGTCTTTTGTTATTCTCGGTCTAGATATGGGTATGATAGAAACCTCCTCAAGAGCCTTTTCAAATGACTGAGATACAAGCCTTGAGGATACCTCCTCAAATATATAGCCCCCGTATGTTGCTTCTATAACCCTTCTCGGAGCCTTACCGGGGCGAAACCCCTTAATTTTTGCTTCCCTCTCTAGCTCTTTAAACACTTCTTCTAACTTTCCTATTACCTCCTCTTTAGGTATAAACACCTCAACCTTTCTCTCTGTATTACTGAGTGATTCAACGTTGACCTTCATCGGATGGAACTCCTTTTATCTTGCGTAAGAATTTAGCTAAGAATAAACTTGTATCACGTCAATATAATGATGCATGATGCACGATACATGATTCATGATAATCTTGCATTCTGCATCTTTTATCCTGCATCCAACATATTTTCGTTTTTGCCTTGCTGCCTTAGTGGCAAATAGTTAATGCAACTCATGCGAGAGGGGGGAGTTGAACCCCCACGGGTTGTGCCCACTGGATCCTAAGTCCAGCGCGTCTGCCAGTTCCGCCACTCTCGCTTATGGTTCCCTGATCCCCGACATGATCGGGGTTACCACAGACTCCGGAATGGGCTGCGAGGGATTCGAACCCACGACCCAGTGATTAAGAGTCACTTGCTCTACCAAGCTGAGCTAGCAGCCCACTTAATAATTTTAATAAATTACAACTAATAATTTTCTCTACGCTGCTAAAGTAATTACAATTAGAAGACTTTTACCTTATTACTTCTATTATTGGCAGAATTTATTATAAATACGTTATTATTAAAATCAACTTTCCCCATTTTCTCTGTTTCCTTTCTTTATCAAGCATCAAGGTATATTTTGTTAAGTTGTTACTGATTATAATAGTTCTTAGAAATGCTTCTATTTATCTAAAGCTTCAAGTGCTGATTACTTCTTGTGTATTTATCTTGAAACAGTCCATTCAATAATCGCTGCGACGTCTGCCGGACTTTTTGAGACTGATCATTGCCACTTACCAAAACCACCATGTTCGTTTACCGCCTTTACCCATTCATCCAGAAATTCACGCTTTGTTTTATCCTGTTGGGTTTCTTGTCCCTTCGTTTCTAGGACAAGAAAATCTTCCTATGTTAAATCTGATTCGAATTCTCTTGCATGTCTGGCTGCAATAAGTATATCAAGAAGATATGCGTCATCTCGCCACATATATGACCTCTAAATGATCGAGGATATGTTTTCTGCGAATATAATTTTCGCTTTGCTCAACAGATTTCTTTTCAACCAGGTCTACTTCACGCCCAAATATTTCTTTCAGTTCATCCTCCATTTGAATAAGATCAGAAAAACTAATCTTTCTCTCAGGAGCGAATATGACCAGGACATCAATGTCGCTTTCGGGATGAAAATCTTCTCGGAGCGCGGAGCCAAAGAGGGAAAATTCTATTATCTTCCATTTTTGTCAAAATTCTTCTAACTTAAAATAAGGTATATCAATTTGTACCATGTTTCCCATATTATTCCACCTCATCTAAACTGTCGATTTTCAATTAATTACTCTCAATATTTACCTTATCCTTACAATTGATTTATGCTTTAATTGATATCAATAAAATTATTCCTTTCAATAGGATTTAAGGTACATAAATATTTTGATTATGCCATTCGATATACTCACGCGAAGGACAGTCCTTTACATTAGAAGGTATCGTTTTTAGTTTATTACCATGCAATAAATAATAATCACGCCCATTTTCGTATTCTTCCTTAATACGTTTACTAACCTCTACATTACAGTCATTAGTTATGGTTAAATACCCCAGATCGAATAATTTATGTATATCCGATCTAAGCAAAAGACCATTATTTACCTTATTTGGACCTGAGTCTACATATGGTTTAATATGAGCCGCTTCTAATACGGGCAGAGTACGTTCACCCGTAATCCCACATCTCCTTTGGTAGGCTTCCGTCACTAAGACGCGAAAAGCACCTTGACCTAATCTAGCACGTATTAAATATTCAGGACCATATGATGAGTTTTCTTCAGCAAATATTGAATCTTTTTCATTAACTTTTTTCGAAATTGATTTGTTTTGTATGCACTCTTGAATCGCTAACCATAATGCCGCTCCTATAGGTTCATGATAATCATAAGTTTTCCCACGTACAAGACTAGGGTTCCAGTCTTTGGGCACTTGTATCCATTCATCTTTAGTAAAAAAGAAAGGACTAGTCAAAATGATACAACCAATCATAGGATCAGGTTCATAAGTTTTATGCTGTACTCGATATTTCATAATTCTTGATCGTAAAAGCTCATAGCTGGCTGCGCCATTCTTTTCTCCAAAAGCTTGCCAAGCAACTGAAATTGGTAGTCTTGAAAAACTTACAAAGAAACCACCTCCGGTAATGAAGTTAAATGGACTATGTAGCTTGAAAAGGAATAGCCCCCCTGGTTTTAAAGCTTGAAATGTAACATTTCCACTTGGTTGCCAAAAGTTCACCTCGTCAGGTGCAATATCAGACAAGAAATTAAACCACTCTGTATCAGTTACTCCAACCCAGAATTTCATATTTGAACTACTCTACACATAAATCAATATGCTTAACTCCGAATTTCAAAATAACGACTCATACATATAATATATGCCTCATGTATGAATCATCTACCAAGTAAGATTTTAATTAACAAGTTTTGTGTTCTTAGTGCAACCCGTAATTGACAAAAGTTGGATAAGTAACATTCGATATTACCGGTATCTAGTCTAAAAAATTTACAACTGTTAAGCAAGACTTATAACAATTAGTTGTTTCGTCACAAGTATAAACTCTACAGCAATATGCGATAGGCTAAATGCTAGTTTGATTCTAGAACTAGATAACTACTTATAGACACTTGATCATTAATTAGGAAAATGGGTTTTATTGGAAAACAGCATTTCCCCTATTTCCATTCAGGACTATATTAATGATAATGCGGTTTTAATTCACTCATGGATGTAAACGGATAAGAAAAAAAGATGTAAAATAAAAAATCAGGGATAATCCAATGGTGATAGACTCAGTTGATAGAAGGCTTAGAAGTTCCTCATAATTCTTTATCATTTTTCTAACTCTGCCGTGCCTTTCCGATCTTTTATACCAATTCTATCAAATACTCGTGCATTCAAAAAGGAGTTGCTGCGAGAACGAATTAACGAACCAATCCCCATTGTGTATAGATTGCTTCGCTAGCACTCGCAATGACAACTTTTCATTATGGAAAATTAAACAATGGAATTGGGATTACTTACAATTTCAGAAAATTAGCTCAATCAGCTTATATAATACAGTAAAAAAAAATGGAAGATTAACTGCAACTACTTGCTATTCTCAGGCCTAACTATTACAAGCGTATATTTATCAAGCTCTATATTTTTTTTTGCCACTCTCATTACGTCTTCGCTAGTTACGGAGTAAATCTCGTCCGGGTAGCGCGTATACTCATCCCAGCCGATTCCATAAAGCTCGTCGAAGGCGATCTTCGCAGCTTGAGATGAATTTTGCTGAAGCCCTATCTCAAAATTTCCTACAAGATAATTCTTCGCGCGTTTAAGCTCTTCGTCGGTTATTCCATCTCTTAATAGAATGGAAAGCTGTTCCTTGATCCCTTGGATAGCCTCGGCTTCCTTTTCAGGCGCGGAACCTATATAAACGCCAAAGAAACCTGGTTCCAGTCCGAAGTTAAGAAATGAAGTAACGCTATAGGCAAGGCTTCTTTTATCTCTCAATT
>Ga0209341_10006519_pt1 | contig 10431 bp, 6 predicted proteins | sample RifCSP13_2_FD_184020 | JGI IMG/M metagenome (GOLD analysis project Ga0209341, IMG submission 184020) | Soil microbial communities from Rifle, Colorado - Rifle CSP2_sed 13_2 (SPAdes) (version 2) | ecosystem: Environmental > Terrestrial > Deep subsurface > Rock core/Sediment | place: Rifle... | reverse complement strand
TCGGCCGCACCCTTCAGGGCCAGGTACTTCGTGATCGCCGCGGTGAGCGACGTCTTGCCGTGATCGATGTGGCCGATCGTGCCGACGTTCACGTGCGGCTTGGTGCGCTCGAACTTCTTCTTGGCCACGGTGACCTGTCTCTCTCCACTACTTCCTGCGGACCCGCCGCACGGGGCGCGGCTTCGCCACTGATCGTCTCTTCCGGGGACCGACTGAGGTCAGGAGGTGGAGCCCACAATCGGGTTCGAACCGATGACCTCTTCCTTACCAAGGAAGTGCTCTGCCGACTGAGCTATGTGGGCCCGGAGGCTGCACAGATGGAGCCGACGACGGGACTCGAACCCGGAACCGGCGGTTTACAAAACCGCTGCTCTACCAATTGAGCTACGTCGGCGCGGCGCATGGGCACCTAAGGGGTGTCGAAAGCGCCCGCGAATGATAGGGCCGGCCACGCAGGACGGTCAAGCAGCGCCGGCCGGGCGGTGCCGGCGGCGAGGCGCCGCCGGCTCCTCGGGCAGCACCGCGTCGGCGGTGGTCGCGGGCGCCTTGACGACCGATTCGGGATCGGATGGCGGCGGCTCATCGGCGGGTTGCTCGTCATCGGGTGTCGCGCTCCCCGAGGACGCCGAATCCTCGTCGACCCGCGGAGCGTCGGGGGGTGGAACGTCGGCCGGCGCCTCGTCGGCCCCGGACGCGGGCGCGGCTCGGCGAGCGGCGCGAGGCTGCTTCGCGGCGGGCGGCCGGTCGGCGCTCGAGCTGGCACCCGCACTCGTGCTCGTGGTCGCTGCGGGCCGCGCGTCGGGCTCACGCTGGCTGAGCGCCTCGAACAGCAGGACGGATCCGGCGACGGCCGCGTTGAGCGAGCCGATCTCCCCGCGCATCGGGATCCGGACCATGAGATCGCAGCGCCGGCGAACGGCCGGCGACAGGCCGTGGCCTTCGCTCCCGACGACGATCGCAACGGGGCCCCGGAGGTCGGCCTGGCGCGCTGTCAGTGGGGCGTCGGCGTCGGAGCCGACGATCCGAACGCCGCGGACATGGAGGTCGGTGAGGGCGCCTGCGAGGTCGTCGACGGGGCACAGGAGCAGGTGCTCGGTCGCCCCGGCCGAAGCCTTCACGGCGGCCGGGCTGAGCGGCGCCTGGCGCTCGGTCGGGAAGAGCACGCCGTGGACCCCGGCGGCCTCTGCGCTCCGCAGGACCGTCCCGAAGTTCTGGGGGTCCTCGAGGGAATCGAGGACGAGGACGAACGGCGGTTCGGCACGCTCGATGGCCCTGGCGAGGATCTCGTCGGGCGTCGCGAATCGCCGCGGCTCCACGATCAGGGCGATGCCCTGGTGGCCGTCGAAGCCGGCGAGCGAGGTGATCGAGCCACCCTCGACCTCGACGATCGGGATCCGGAGCGTCGTCGCGTGGAGGACCAGGCGCTCGAGGGCCTGGCGACGTCCCGGCGTGACGAGCAGCCGGATGGCCGGCCGGCGGGCGGCGAAGGCCTCCTCGACCGGGCGGCGGCCGGCGACGAGCTCCTCGCCCGGAGCGAGCTCGATGGCCTCGGGCACCGCGGGGCGGAGTGGGTGACGGCGATCGAGGTCGCGGGGCGGCCGGCGATCGACGTCGTGCGGGGGGCGGCGATCGAAGTCGCCCAGGGGGCGGCGATCGTAGTCGCCCGGGGGGCGGCGATCGAGCGGCCCGGCCGGGCGTCCACGGCCGTCGAACGGGAGGCGCTCCTCATCATGCCGTGGACGTGGGGCCGAACGCCGTCGATCGGATGGCCGGATCGGACTGGCAGCCCCGGGGCCCCGCGTCGGACGAGGGCCCGGACCCGGGCCCCGGCGCGGGAGGCGCTCGAACGGTGGCCGGCCGGCGGACCGAGCCGAATCGTCGCGGACCACACGGTCGTCGGGTTCCCGAGACGGACGCCTGGACCACGGCGGCGCCCCGGCCTGCCACGGCGGGGGGTCGTGGCGGCGCTGGGGACCCGTCGGACCCGCGTGGCCGGGCGACCCGGGTGGACGGGACGTGGCCGATCCCGTGTCAAATCCCCGCCGGAATCCGAAGCCCCGTCGCTCCTCTGCGGGCCTCGAGGGTCGATCGCCGCCCGCCTCCGAGCGAGGGCGGGGGCTCGTGGGTCGGGGCCCGCCAGGGCGAGGGTCCGGCGGACGAGCGCCGGGCGGACGTGGGCCGGTCGGGCGCCCCGGTCCCCCGCCGCGCGCCGAGCCGTGCTCGGTGCGACCGGGGCCGGCGCTACCCCGGGGCCGACGACCGTCCCGCTCGCCACGGCGATCGGGTCGCGGTTGCGGGCTCATCGGACCGTCTCGAGCCGGCGCCAGCGCTGGCCGTCCCGGGTGTCCTCGACCGCGATCCCGAGCCCGGCGAGCTCATCCCGGAGCTGGTCGGAACGTGCCCAGTCCCGGGCGGCTCGAGCGGCGGCGCGGGCCTCGACGAGGGCGGTGAGCTCGGGCTCCAGGGCGTCGGCGTCGGCCGGCAGGATGCCCAGCACCCGATCGAGATCGCGAAGGAGGTCCCGGATACGGCCGGCGTCGGTGCTCGAGATCGAGCGGGCGGCGATCCGGCGGTTGGCCTCGCGCACGAGGTCGAAGAGGGCCGCCAGCGCCGCCGACACGTTGAGGTCGTCGTCGAGAGCCGCCTCGAAGCCTGAGCGCGCCTCGGCGAGCAGCCCGGGCAGTGTGGGGTCGTCGCCTCGAGCTTCCTCGTAGCCGTCGAGCGTCGTCAGGAGCGTGTCCAGCCGGTCGAGCGCGGCGGTCGCGGCGTCGAGGGCGGCCTGGCTGAAGTCGAGGCCCTGGCGGTAGTGGACCGCGAGGAGGACGTAGCGCAGCGCCCGCGGCGAGACGCCGGCCTCGAGGAGCTCCGCGACCCGGGCGATGTTGCCGGTCGACTTGGCCATCTTCTCGCCGCCCATCCGGAGGTGGGCGCAGTGGAGCCACGTCCCGACGAACGGCCTCCCGGTCGCCGCCTCGCTTTGGGCGATCTCGTCCTCGTGGTGCGGGAAGACGAGATCGACGCCGCCGGTGTGGATGTCGAACGACTCGCCGAGGTGGCGCATGCTCATCGCCGAGCACTCGATGTGCCAGCCGGGCCGGCCGGGCCCGAGGTCGGTATCCCACGACGGCTCACCCGGCTTGGGGCCCTTCCAGAGGGCGAAGTCGCGGACGTCGTCCTTGCCGTACTCGTCGGCCTCGACCCGCTCCCCCACCCTGAGCTGGTCGGGGTCCAGCCGGGCCAGGCGGCCGTAGGCCGGCCACGAATCGATCCGGAAGAAGATCGAGCCTTCCTCGGTCCGGTAGGCGTGGCCCCTCTCCTCGAGAGTCGAGATGAGGCGGACGATGTCGTCGATGTGGCGTGTCGGCCGGGGCAGGACGTCGGGCGGCGACATCCGGAGGGCCTCGGCGTCGGCCAGGAAGCGGGCGATCCAGCGGTTGGCGAGGTCCTCGATCGACTCGCCCGCCGCGTTCGCGCCGCGGATGATCTTGTCGTCGATGTCGGTCAGGTTCATCACCCACGTCACGCGCAGGCCGCGGTAGCGGAGGTAGCGGACGAGCAGGTCGGCGAACAGGAACGACCGGAAGTTGCCGATGTGGGTCGGGCCGTAGACCGTGGGGCCGCACGAATAGATCCGGACGTGACCGGGCTCCAACGGCTCGAGCGGGCGAACCTCGCCCGACAGGGTGTCGCGCAGACGGAGGGTCATCGCCGGTCGCCCCGCAGCGGCGCGATCGTGGCGAGTGCTGCGGCCGAGAGCACCCGGCCGGCTCCCTCGGAGTCGTCGAGATTCCCGCTCGAGGCCTTGACGCCGACGCGATCGACGGGCAGGCCCAGGATCGTCGCGATCGAGGTTCGCATCGACCCCAGGACCGCGGCGAGGCGGGGCCGCGCGCCCGTGATCGTGAGGTCCACCCCGTCGGGCCGCCAGCCGGCGGCTGCGAGGCGCGCCACGACCTCGTCGAGCAAGTGGCGGCTGTCGATGCCCCGCGGCGTCCGCTGGTCGGCCGGGAAGAGGCCCCCGAGGTCACCCAGCGCCGCGGCGCCGAGGAGCGCGTCGGCGACCGCGTGGAGGGCCACGTCGCCGTCCGAATGCCCGTGCAGGCGAGGCGCACCGGCCACCTCGATCCCGCCCAGTCGGAGCGGCTCGCCCGGCCCGAAGGGGTGCGAATCGGTGCCCAGCCCGACGCGCCGAAGGGCGTCGCCGCCGAGAAGGGCCTCGGCGCGCGCGAGATCGGCGGGCACGGTCACCTTGAGGTTCACGGGGTCTCCGGGGATGGGGTGGACGGGGATTGTACAGGCCTCCAGGAGGGCGGCCTCATCGGTGAACCGCGTCGGGCCGGTCGCCGGATGCGTCGCGAAGGCCCGGCGGAGGAGCGATGCCCGAGCACCCTGCGGCGTCTGGGCGGCGACGAGGCCGGAGCGATCAACCGTCGCACCCAGCCGACCGTCGACGACGCGCCTCAGGGTGTCGGTGACGGGGACGACCGGCAGGGCCGCGCCATGCTCGGCGACGGCCCTCGCCACGGCCGCGACGAGGGCCGGGCTCACCAGCGGACGGGCGCCGTCGTGGACGAGGACGACCGGGTCGGCCTCCGACGGGCGGTCGGATACGCGATCGGATGCCCCTCCGCCGCCGGTCCACAACGCCTCGAGAGCCCGGAACCCGGCCTCCACCGACGCGCCCCTGTGGCTTCCTCCGGTGACAACCGCCGCGACACGACCGGGCAGCAGCGCTGCTGCCTCGATCTCGCGCCCGGCCGCCACGACGACGACGAGGTGGCGCACCGCGGGCGAGGCCGCGAACGTGGCCAGGCTCCAGGCCAGGAGCGGCCGACCGGCGATGGGCGCGAAGATCTTGTCGGCACCGGCCATCCGGGTTGATCCCCCCGCGGCGACGACGATCGCGTCGAATCCTCGGGCCGCCGGCTCGCGGGAGCGTCGCCTCGGCCCTCGGAGCGCGGGTGCCGCCATGGCGTCGCGGTGGCCGATCGTCAGTCGTGGTGCGGTTGGGCGAAGATCATCCGCCCGGCAACGGTCTGCAGGACGCGGGTGACCGCGACATCGACCTCCTCGTCGATGAATCGCGATCCACCCTCGACCACGATCATCGTCCCGTCGTCGAGGAAGCCGACCCCCTGGCCGGCCTCCTTGCCCTGCTGGATGACCCGGACGCGGAGCTCCTCGCCCGGCAGGAGGGCCGGCTTCACGGCGTTCGCCAGGGAGTTGATGTTCAGGACCCGGACGCCCTGGAGCTCGGCGACCCGATTGAGGTTGAAGTCGTTGGTGAGGACCGCCCGACTGTAGAGCTTGGCCAGGGCGACGAGCTTGGCGTCGACCTCGGTGACCTCCGGCGCGTCGTCCTCGACGATCACGACCGGCGTCGGCGCATCCTTCTGCATCCGGGCCAGGATCTCCAGCCCCCGCCGGCCCCGGTTCCGGCGAAGCGCGTCCGGGCTGTCGGCGATGTGCTGGATCTCGTCGAGGACGAAGCGGGGCACGACGAGCGTTCCGAACAGGAACCCGGATTCGACGATCTCGGCGATGCGGCCGTCGATGATCGCGCTGCTGTCGACGACGATGTGGGGATCGCCGCGGCGGCCGGCGGCCTCGGTGTCACCGCGGCGGACGAGGCCGATCGCCTCGGCCGCCACGAGGAGGTCCTGGCGCTTCGCGACCGTCAGGCCAACCATCCCGAGTCCGAGGAAGACCGACACGCCGATCGGCAGCCACGTCCCGAGCGGGTCGTCGAAGGCCGACAGCGGCGAGCCGAGGAGGAGGCCCATGAGCAGGCCGAGGAGGAGTCCGATGACGGCCGTCACGAACTCCGCTGTCGACAGGTCCTGTACGCCTCGGACCAGCCGGAGGGCCGGCACGACCGTGACATAGGGCAGGAGCGAGAACCCGAGCACCGACCAAGCGACGATCCATGCCGTGACGAGCGCGCCGGCCCCCTGGACGTCCCGGAACTGCAGCGCGTCGGTCGTCACGAGGACGATCCCGACGAGCCCGCCGAGGGCAGCACCCAGCACACGAATCGAGCGGATCACGGGAGGTCAGCCTAGCATCGGCGGCCGGGCCTCCGCCATCCGTGGCGCACCTCGCCTCGGGTCGTCGGGTCCGGGGGGTCGACCGCCGCCGCGACCGCCGCCGCGACCGCCGTCGCGGCCCGGCTCCCGCCGGCTTTCGGCCTCGCCGATCGCCGCCCGGATGGCCTCCCTGAGCGAGGCCACTTCGAGGACCTCGAGACCGGGCATGACCGGCGACGAGCCGCGCGCGGACCGTGGCACGATCGCCCGCACGAAGCCCAGGCGGGCGGCCTCGCGAAGCCGTCGCTCGAGGCCCGTCACCGCCCGCAGCTCGCCCAGGAGCCCGACCTCGCCGACGGCCACGGTTCCGGCCGCGACGGCGCGGTCATGGAGCGAGCTGGCCAGCGCGATCGCGAGCGGCAGGTCCAGGCCCGGCTCGGCCACGACGAGGCCGCCGGCCAGGTTGGCGTAGACGTCGTGGGTCCCGAGCGGGATCCCAGCTCGCCGGCCGAGGACTGCGATGAGGAGGGCCAGTCGTGTCCCGTCCAGCCCAGAAGCGCGTCGAGCCGGCGTCCCGTAACCGGCCGGGGCGACGAGCGCTTGGACTTCGACGAGGAGCGGGCGCGTGCCCTCCATCGTCGCCGCCACGACGCTCCCGGGCGCCGGCGAGTCGTGTTCGACGAGGAAGGCCCGAGCCGGGTCGGGTACCTCGAGCATGCCCTTCTCGCCAAGCTCGAAGACACCGATCTCCTCGGTCGAGCCGAAGCGGTTCTTCGCCGCCCGGAGGACCCGCAGGACGCCCGAGCGCTCGCCGCCGAGCTCGAGGACCGCGTCGACGAGATGCTCGAGGGTCTTCGGGCCGGCGATCGAACCGTCCTTCGTCACGTGCCCGACGAGGATCACCGCGATCCCCTCGCCCTTCGCCAGCTCCATGAGCCGGAGCGCCGATTCGCGGACCTGGCCGACGCTGCCGGCCGGACCGTCGAGCTCGTCGACCGTGACCGTCTGGATCGAGTCGACGATCACGAGGGACGGCCGGCTCGCCCTCGCGACATCGGCGATGCGGCCGACCTCGCTCTCGGCCAGGACGGCGATGCCCGACGCCGCCGGCCCGTCCAGGAGGCCAAGGCGGCCGGCCCGCAGCCGGACCTGGGCGGCGCTCTCCTCGCCGGTCGCGTAGAGCACGCCGCCACGGGCGGTGGCGACGCCCGCGCCCGCTTGCAGGAGGAGCGTCGACTTCCCGACGCCGGGCTCGCCGCCGAGGAGCACGAGCGAACCGGGGACGAGCCCGCCGCCGAGGACGCGGTCGAGCTCGCCGATGCCCACCCGGATCCGTGGCGCGTCGGCGGTCCCGACCGCGCCGAGCGGCACGGCCGTGGCGGCATCGCGGGCCGGGCGCGCGGCCGACCGCTCGGCCCGGCTCGGCACCTTGACCACGGTCTCGACGAGCGAGTTCCAGGCGCCGCAGGCGCGGCACTGCCCTTCCCAGCGGAGGAACGACTCGCCGCAGGTCTGGCAGACGTAGCGGCTGCTGGCCCGGGCCACGGGAGCCTAGGAGACTTCGACGGGCGTCTTGGGCTCCGCGGCGTGGACGTCCAGGCCGGCTTCCTCGCCGCGATCGACGACGATCGTGGTCCCCGGCTCGTAGCGGCCCAGGAGGAGGTGCTCGGCGAGCACGTCCTCGATCAGGTTCTGGATCACCCGGCGCAGCGGCCGGGCGCCGTAGGCGGGATCCCAGCCGAGCTTGATGAGGTGGTCCTTGGCCTCCTGGGTGACCTCGAGGCCCATCTCCTGCGCCTTGAGCTGCTCCCGGACCCGCTTGAGCATCAGGTCGACGATCTGGCGGATCTCGTCCACGGTGAGCGTCCGGAAGACGACCGTGGCGTCGATGCGGTTGAGGAACTCGGGCCGGAAGTTGGTCTTCAGCTCGGCCTGGACCTTCTCGCGCATGATCTCGTAGGAGTTCTGCTCGCGCGCGGCATCGCTGTCGCCGACCGCCCGGAAGCCGAGCGACGCTCCGCTCTGGAGCTGCCTCGCGCCGAGGTTCGAGGTCATGATGATGATGCAGTTCCGGAAGTCGACCCGGCGACCCTTGGCATCCGTGAGCTGCCCGTCCTCGAGGATCTGGAGGAGGATGTTGAAGACCTCGGGATGGGCCTTCTCGACCTCGTCGAGGAGGACGACCGCGTAGTTCTTGCGGCGGACCGCCTCGGTCAGCTGGCCGCCCTCGTCGAAGCCCACGTAGCCTGGCGGCGCCCCCACGAGGCGGCTGACGTTGTGCCGCTCCATGAACTCGCTCATGTCGATCTTGATGAGCGTGTCCTCGCTCCCGAACATGAACTCGGCGAGCGCCTTGGCCAGCTCCGTCTTCCCGACGCCGGTCGGGCCGAGGAAGATGAACGAGCCGATCGGGCGCTTGGGGTCCTTGAGCCCGGCCCGCGCCCGGCGGACGGCCTTGGCGACGATCTCGATCGCCTCCTGCTGGCCGACGACTCGCTGATGGAGGGCGTCCTCCATGTGGAGGAGGCGCTCCGATTCCGCCTCCGAGATCCGGGTCACCGGGATCCCGGTCCACATCGCGACGATCTGGGCGATCTCCTCCTCGTCGACGGTCGGAGCCTCGCCGGCCACCGACGTTTGCCAGGCCTCGCGCAGGGAATCGACCCGCTCGCGGACCTCGGCCTCCGATTCGCGCAGCTTCGCCGCCGACTCGTACTCCTGTGCGTTGATCGCGGCGTCCTTCTCCTTCGTCACCTTCTCGAGCTCGCGCTGCGCGTCGCGCAGCGGCGGCGGCGCGGATGCGTGGCGGAGGCGGACGCGGCTCGACGCCTCGTCGATGAGGTCGATCGCCTTGTCGGGCAGGTGTCGGTCGGTGATGTAGCGGATCGAGAGGTCGACGGCCGCCTTGACCGCGTCGTCGGTGATCGTCACCTTGTGGTGCTGCTCGTATCGCTCCCGAATGCCCATCAGGATGTCGATCGCCTGCTCCATCGTCGGCTCGTCGACCATGACCGGCTGGAAGCGCCGCTCGAGGGCGGCGTCGCGCTCGATGTACTTGCGGTACTCGTCGAGGGTCGTCGCGCCGATGCACTGGAGCTCGCCCCGGGCGAGCGGCGGCTTGAGGATGTTGGCCGCGTCGATCGCACCCTCGGCCGCTCCGGCGCCGACGAGGGTGTGGAGCTCGTCGATGAAGAGGACCGCGTCGTTCGTGTTGCGGAGCTCCTCGATGATCTTCTTCAAGCGCTCCTCGAACTCGCCGCGGTACTTCGTGCCGGCGACGAGCGACCCGATGTCGAGGGTCAGGACGCGCTTGTTAAGGAGGATGTCCGGGACGTCGCCGGCCACGATGCGGTGGGCCAGGCCCTCGGCGATGGCGGTCTTGCCGACCCCGGGCTCGCCGATGAGCGCGGGGTTGTTCTTCTGCTTCCGGCCGAGGATCTGGATGACCCGCTCGATCTCCTTCTCCCGACCGATGACCGGGTCGAGCTTGCCGGCCCGCGCGGCGTCGGTGAGGTTGATCCCGAGGGCATCGACGGTCGGCGTCTTCGACGTCCGCTTCGTCTCCTGGGCGGGCCCGACGGACGACGACTGGGACAGGACACGGATGACCTCGTGGCGGACCTTGTCGAGGTTGACGCCGAGGGATTCGAGGACGCCGGCGGCGATGCCCTCGCCCTCGCGGACGAGGCCGAGGAGGAGGTGCTCGGTGCCGATGTAGTTGTGGCCGAGGCGGCGGGCCTCATCGATCGCCAGCTCGATAACCCGCTTGGCGCGCGGCGTGAGCCCGACCTCGCCGACGACCGGCCGGTCACCGCGGCCGATGATGAACTCGACGGCGGTGCGGACCTTGGCGAGCTCGACGTTCATGTTCTCGAGGACGCGGGCGGCGACGCCCTCGCCCTCGCGGACCAGGCCGAGGAGGAGGTGCTCGGTGCCGATGTAGTTGTGGTTGAAGCGCTGCGCCTCGTCCTGGGCAAGCGTCAGGACCTTGCGCGCGCGATCAGTGAACTTGTCGAAGCGCTCCATCGGTTCGAACGCCTGTTTCCCCTTCTGCGCCTCGCGGGACGCCCGGCCATCGTAGCATGCGGTCCCCGCGCACAAGACCCGCCGGAAAGGGCTGCCGCGGACGCCCTACGCGGCAGCCGCGAACCCTCGTTCGATGGGTACGCGCGGAGGCCTCGAACGGTTCTTTCGAGAGACGCGAAACGGCCCGCCGGGGTTGCCGGCGGGCCGTTCGGATCGGGCGACGGGGCGGACGTCAGGCCGTGGCCTTGGACTCATCCTTCGCTGGTGACTCTGGCTCGGGCTGCGCCTCGGCGACCTCGGGCTCAGCGACGGCCGCTGCCTCGGGCTCGGGTTCGGTGGCGACCTCGGGCTCAGCGACGGCCGCTGCCTCGGGCTCGGG
>Ga0209341_10006518_pt1 | contig 10433 bp, 8 predicted proteins | sample RifCSP13_2_FD_184020 | JGI IMG/M metagenome (GOLD analysis project Ga0209341, IMG submission 184020) | Soil microbial communities from Rifle, Colorado - Rifle CSP2_sed 13_2 (SPAdes) (version 2) | ecosystem: Environmental > Terrestrial > Deep subsurface > Rock core/Sediment | place: Rifle... | reverse complement strand
CCGGTCGCCCACCTCGGCGACGTTCGCCTGCTCTCCCAGGTAGATATAAATGCCATCCGAAGTGAACGAGCGGTGGTCGCAGTTTGACTCCTGGATGAAGATGCCTTTTTGGGAAGTCTGGTCGAGATCGGCGAATACGATCCCACGCACCCGCACTGTTTCCCCCAGGTGGTCTGCAGTGAAGCCATCCCCCTGGATCTGGCAGATCGGGGTGCGCTCCAGCTTCTGGTAGCCCGCCGGCAGCGCCAGCCGCAGCACCAGGATCAGCGCCAGGATTTTGCCCAACCCATTCACGCCCGCCTCCCCGCGAAAAATTCTACCGTCTATTTCATTCTATAGGCTTTTCCTGGGCGAGTCAAGAAATTTCGACCCTTTGTGGAACCGAGGCCTGTCCAGGAACTGAAAATTGCTCCTGGGAAATATGTCGCGTGATTTATTCTTACGGTCGAAATACCAAAGGGTATTGATCTGGGTGATCAAGAGCGTCGAGCTCGATGTCGATATCCAGCTCAGGCCAATGGAGTTGCCGGTCGGATAAACGCTGAACCGCATAAATTTGCGTAACGGTCGCATCGCGGAAGCCTGGGTAATCGGCAAACGGCACGAAATACTCCTGGTTATCGACTATAAACCAAAACCCTGATACTGATATATTGGTTACTTCACTGTAAGAATTATCGGCGCTGGGTTGACTTGAACTCATCTTCTTCCTTCCAAACCACGGCTTCAACATATCGTTGAAGAAAAAATGAGACTGTTTCTGCTTCAATTTTCCGTGAAATCCGTGTTGATCCGTGTACCGAATGAAAACCCAGCCCGGTTACAGCTTATCCCAGCGTGCGAAAAACCGGCTGGAAGCTCGGATCGGTGATGGCCGGGCGTGCCAGCGAGAAGATCGAGATGGGGAACACCGTCCGGCCGTCGAGCGCCAGGTCGCTGAGGATGCGCCCGAACAGGCAGGCGAACTTGAAGGCGTGCCCGGCGCCCACCGCCAGCGAGATGTACGGGTATTCGGGCAAGGTATCGAGGATGAAGTTTCGGTCGGGCGGCATGGTGTACAGGCACGGCTTGGTGTAAAGCACCGGCCCGAGGAAATCGGGGATACGCGCTTCGAGGAAGCGGGTCAGCCGTTCCAGCGGGCGCAGGTTGGGCTCCATCTTGCGTGTCTCGGGGGTCACGGCGTCGCCGCCTACGTCCTGCCCTGCCTTGGTAGCCGCCTCGCCGTAGGCCGGGAACCCATAGAAACAGTCCTCGCCGTGCCAGATCCACACCGGGAAGCGCTCCGGGGCGAACTGGCGCAGGTGCGGGGTGGAGAAGTAGGTCACCTGCTCCTCGGTCACGGTGAGCGGGAGCTTTCGCCCCACGCCTGCCAGAACCTGGTTGGTCCAGGCGCTGGCGGCGATCACCAGCCGCCGGGCGCTAAACGCCCCTTGGGAAGTCTCGAGCTCCACACCATCATCCAGCGTCCGCAGGCGCTGCACCGGGGTGCGATCCAGGATGGCTGCCCCGCGGGCGCGCGCCAGGTTGATGTGCACGGCGTTAGCCTTGCCGGGGTCGACAAAGCCGTCGTTGGCCGAGTACAGCACCTGGTCGCTCTCCTCCAGGCGGAACTGGGGGAAGCGGCGCATGGCCTCCTCCGGCGACAGGCGCTCGAAGGGGAGGCCGGCAGAGCGCATGGCGGCGGTGTACAGGTCGATATCGGCCTCGGGTCGGTCACCCGGGCCGAAGACCAGGCTACCGGTGCGGTGGACGAGCTGGACGCCTGATTCGGCCTCCACCTCCCGCCAGTGGATAAAGGTGTGCGGGGTCAGCGCGGTGTAGGCCGGATTATCGTAAGCCAGGCGGATGATGCGGGAGTGATCCTGCGAAGCGCCCAGATGGTGGCCCAGGCTGAACTGCTCCAGCCCGAGGGCATCACCGCCAATTCGCCGCGCCAGCCAGTACAGCGCCGCGCTGCCGATCCCGCCCAACCCAAGCACGATCGTTTCATAATCTCGTTTCATGCTTCAACCCTTCTTCTGCTCGGATCAACGAAGAAATATTAACCACAGAGACACGGAGACACAGAGATTATTTATATTTATTTCTCTGTGAACTCTGTGTCTCAGTGGTTAATTGATAACCCATGCTGATCAAACGCTTTGTACACGGATTACACGGATAAACACGGATAAGTTTAGTTATCTAAAAAAATCCGTAGAATCCGTGTTAATCCGTGTACCGTATTTATTCCTTATCTTTCCAGAAACCCAAAAACTGCTGGTCCTTCTGCTTGACGTGCGCCCCGATCATTGGGTGCAGGTCGAGGGCGGGCGAGTAACGGCTGGCAGGGGTGGTGCGGCCCAGCGCCTCGGCCATGGCGCGCACGTGGTGCGGAGCGCCACCGCAACAGATGCCGATGTAGTTGACCCCGGCCTGGCAGGCCTGGAGGGCGAAATCGGCCATCTCGAAGCGGGTGCACAGGAACGGCTCCAGGGCGATAGGGAAGGAGCGCTCGTGCCCCGGCTCCTTTAGCGCCTGGAAAGCGAACTGCTCCGGGGTGGTGCGGTAGGGCACCGGCTGGGCGGCGACGTAGCAGCTCACCGCCTGGCGGATGTCTTGCAAAAGCGGCAGCATGGTGGCCGGGCCGCGCGAGCAGTTCAGACCGACCACCTGGGCGCCCTCTTGCTCCATGATTTTGCACGCCTCGACGAAAGAATAGCCGTCGCGCAGGCGGTCATGCGCCGAGCCGAAGGTGACCATGGCGGGCAGTCCGAACTCCTGGATCACCTCCAGCGCCAGCAGCCCTTCGCCCAGGTAGTCCAGCGTCTCGGCGATGATGAAGTCCACCCCCTCATCCACCGCCCAGCCTACCTGCTCGGTGTAGATCTGGCGCACCTTTTTGGAGGTGGCCTGCTTGTCGTTGTGGTCGTACACCCAGGTGTTGCAAATATTCCCCGCCACCAGGGCTTCTCCCTCGGCGGCGATTTCTTTGGCCAACCGCACCGCCTGGCGGTTGAGCGCTTCCAGGTCGCCCTCGCGGCCGATGGTCTTGAGCTTCTCGCGGTCGCCGTAGTAGGTCAGGGCGACCATTACTTCGGCCCCGGCGCGCAGGAATTCGCGGTGCAGCTCCCTGAGCGCAGCGGGGTAATCCAGCACGACTTCGGGGACGAACGGGCCAGCCTTGATATAGCCGCGCCGCTCGAGCTCGAACACGTAACCTTCGGCGCCGAGCACGACGCGGCGGGATAGCCTGTCCAGTAATCCGGGTTGGGTGGGCATGGGAGCGCCTCCTGGTAAGAATGGGGATGAATTCGCCCAATTTTACTCGAATTTGGGTGGGCGGGCAAATCGTTTTTCTAATGGCGGCAGAGAGTCAATTTGTTTGTATTACAGCGACCCAATTAGGGGAAACACGAACCAGGACAGCGAAAAGGTTTAATACATTATTCAACAGGATGTCGATTATAGTTTGAATGTCGGTATAATAAACCATAAACTTGCCGGCCAATTTTATGCACATGGGTCAAAACCTGGTTATTGATCGACGGATTACGCGCACAAAATTGGCTATCCGGAATGCTCTGGTTTCTTTGATCGAAGAAAAAGGCTTTGATGACCTATCGGTCAGTGAAATTGCTATCAAAGCAAACATCAATCGCGGTACCTTTTATTTGCATTACAAGGATAAGTTTGACCTCCTTGAACAAACTGGAGCTGAAGTTCTTCAGGATTTGGAAAATATTTTCAGGCACGCAAAATCGTTGAGAATCGCTGATTTCATCAGCACAGATCAGCCATTCCCAATAACAGTGGAACTATTAGAATATGTCAAAGAAAATGAAGCCTTAGTTCGCGTTTTATTTGGATTGGGAGGTGGCATTGCATTCCGGGCGAAGTTACGGAAAGTGGTGGAGAATACCTTGAAACTGGGTTTCCTGGCTGGCCTTAAGGAAGAGAATTTCCTGGTTCCGCGTGAGTTTTTGGTTTCTTATCTCCTTCACGCTCATTTCGGGGTAGTTCAGTCCTGGTTAGAAAATGGATGTAAAGAGTCTCCGCAAGAGATGGCGCAAATTCTATCCCGGTTATCTTTAGATGGACCATTTCGCGCCACAGGACTCGATCTGAATAATTCATAAACATTTCTATACCATTAGAAAATCCGCAATATTTGAGATTGCACTCCTCCGGCTCCAGATGTCTAATATAGATAGTCTTCAGTTACTAAACGAAAAATGTCATAGTTTCATTATGATTTTAGGCACCTTTTAGTAAAATAATCAACATTTCTTTTCTCGGTGTTGATTAGTAAGCATTGTTGGCCTGATTGTTTATTGACATCGACTTTCCATATTGCTATACTGATCATAGATAATCAACACTGTGTTGATAAATTAGGTTATACGCTTCACTGGACAAACAAGAATCAGCATATGAAAATGAAAACACCTCCTTACCGGTTAGGTATCGATATTGGTTCGACCACAGCAAAGATTGTGGCTTTGAATCTGGATAATGAGACTGTTTTTTCGTCCTACCGCCGCCATAACACCGAAACGCTGGCCACGCTGAGAGCGCTGTTGGATGAAACCTGCCAAGCATTGGGCGAGTGTACAGCCTATCTTCTCCTTACCGGTTCGGCCGGGCTGGGAGTGTGTGAGAGTTTCAAACTGCCCTTCATCCAGGAGGTCATCGCTTCGGGGGAAGTCATTCACCAGCTTTACCCACAGGTGAACACGCTGATGGATATCGGCGGCGAAGATGCCAAGCTGGTCTTCTTCGACGGGGGCCAACCCGATATCCGCATGAATGGCGCCTGCGCCGGCGGCACCGGTGCCTTCATCGACCAGATGGCGACGCTGTTGAATGTTACGCTTGCAGAGCTTGACGCGCTTGCAGGGCGACATTCTATGACCCACCCGATTGCGTCGCGCTGTGGCGTATTTGCCAAGACCGATGTGCAGAACCTGCTCAGCCGCGATACGCCACGTGAGGATATCGCAGCCTCGATTTTCAACGCCGTGGTTTTCCAGACGCTCGCCACCCTGGCGCGGGGTCACAAGGTCACCCCGATGGTGTTATTTGCCGGTGGCCCGCTGACCTTCATGCCGGTATTAAAACAGGCTTTTATAAAAGCTCTGGACCTTTCTCCCGGCAACTGGCTGGAGGTAGAGCATGCCGAGCTGCTCTCAGCCCGCGGCGCAGCTCTGGCAGCCGGGCGCGGGGCGGGACAGCCCGTATATTCCCTCACACAACTCGTTAACCTGATCGACAGCTTTCCAACAGACTTGCTCAGCGAGGGTCGGCTAACGCCGCTTTTTGGTAGCCCGCAAGAATTCCAGCTGTGGGAGCTGAATCGCTCCCGGAATCGAGTCGAACGCGTAGACGCCAGCTTGGTAGATGGCGAGTGTTTCCTGGGTATCGACTCGGGCTCGACCACCACCAAGCTGGCACTCGTTGATCAGCACGGGCGGCTTTTCTTCGAGCACTACAAGAACAACGATGGCAACCCCATCCGGGCTGCCCAGAATGGGCTCGAAAAGCTGCGCCAGATGTTCGCCGGGCTGCCCAGGCCACCCAGGATCACCCGCAGCGCAGTCACCGGCTATGGTGAAGACCTGATCAGGGCGGCTTTCGGCTGCGACCAGGGAATTGTAGAAACCCTGGCCCACTTCCGGGCGGCGCGTGCCTTCGATCCCCAGGTGACATTCGTTCTCGATATTGGTGGTCAGGATATGAAGGCCATCTTCGTCAGAGATGGCCGTATCCAGCGCATCGAGATCAACGAGGCCTGCTCTTCAGGTTGCGGAACTTTTATCGAGACATTTGCTCGCTCGTTGGGGTACAGCGTTTCCGGCTTTGCTCGGGAGGCCTGTATGGCCGCGGCGCCTTGCGACCTGGGAACCCGCTGCACAGTGTTCATGAATTCGCGGGTGAAGCAGTCGCTGCGCGAGGGGGCAAAAGTAGGCGACATCTCGGCAGGCCTGGCCTACTCGGTGATCAAGAACGCGCTGCACAAGGTGCTGAAAATCACGGATACCTCCATGTTGGGCGATCATATCGTTGTGCAGGGCGGCGCATTCCGCAACCCGGCGATCCACAAGGCGATGGAGCAGGTGCTGGGGATGACGGTTGTTTGCCCCGACAAAGCCGAGCTGATGGGGGCGTTGGGGGCGGCATTAGAAGCGCGCGATACCTATCTGCGAAACAAACAAGGCGCCAGCCTGGGGATTGGCCTGCAAAACCTGTCGTCTGCTGGCCAGTATCGTAAGCAGAGCCTGCGCTGCCGCGGGTGCGAAAATACCTGCGCGATCACAAAACTAACCTTTCCGAACCGGAATGTTTTCTATACCGGCAACCGCTGCGAGCGGACTTATAGCAACCATGGGCGCAGGGTGGAACGGGGCGCCAACCTGTACGCGCTGAAGCGCGACCTGCTGTTTAATCGTCCGGTCGAGCCGGCAGGCGAAGCCAGGCTGACGCTCGGGATTCCGCGGGCTTTGAACCTATATGAGAATTACCCGTTCTGGTGCACCTTGCTGGTGGAAAGCGGGCTGAGAGTGCGGCTGTCGGACCCCTCAAGCTGCGCCATCTTTGAACGCGGGGCGTTTACGGTGATGTCTGAAAACATCTGTTTCCCCGCTAAACTGTTGCACGGGCATATCTTCAACCTGATCGAGGCCGGTGTGGATCGCATCTTTTACCCAATGGTTTTCTATGAGCAGCGCGAGTTTTCCGACGCGATCAACTGTTTCAACTGCCCGATCGTATCCGGTTACCCGGATGTCGTGCGTAGCGCGATCGACCCGTCGACCGGATACGGCATCCTCTTCGACCAACCGGCGATCACCTTCCAGGATAGGGGACTGCTGAAAAAATCTTGTTGGCAATACCTTGCCAGCCTGGGTGTCGAGTGTAGCGCCTTCGAGAGGGCGTTCAGCCGCGCGTTGGCGGCCCAGGAGGAGTATAAGGTCGAGGTGCGGCGGCTGGGGGCTGAGGTCGTCGGTAAAGCCAAGGCGACGAACCGCCTGGTGGTGGTCCTGGCAGGGCATCCTTATCATGTTGATGTGTTGGTCAACCATAAAATACCGGAGGCGCTGGCGGATATGGGAGTGGATGTGCTTAGCGAGGATGCTGTCCCGCTCGCTGAAGGTCAAACCCTCGAAGACCCGATGGTACTGACCCAGTGGGCATATTTGAATCGCATTTTCCATGCCGCACACTGGGTTGGGCAACAAAAAGATGTGGAGATGGCGCAGTTGAACTCCTTCGGCTGCGGCCCGGATGCCTTTGCCCTGGACGAGGTCAGTGGTATCCTGACGGAATATGGGAAGAACCACACCGTGCTGCGCATCGATGAGATCGACAGCCTTGGCTCTGCACGGCTGCGGCTCAGGTCGATGCTCGAGGCGCTGAACGTGAAGATGGGACTGGCGAGCTTTGACACCTCTGCAAGTAGAGTGAGGAGAAAGACCACCCGACAATACCACAAGACAGATAGCCGCAAGGTGATCCTGGTCCCCGAGTTTTCGCGTTTTTGCACACCGGCAATCATCCAGCCGGCTAAAGATATGGGTTTCCATATTGAGATATTGCCTCCATCCAACCGCGAATCGGTTGAGGTGGGCCTGAAATACACCAACAATGAGATCTGCTACCCCGGCATCATCGTGATCGGCGATATGATCAAAGCACTGCAGTCGGGCGGCTACGCTCCGGGCGAGGTGATCGCTGGCTCCTGGGAGACGGGTGGGCAGTGCCGCGCCTCGAATATCTCCTGCCTGTTGAAGAAAGCGCTGGTGGCAGCCGGTTATGAAGATATCCCCGTAGTCACTCTTTCGACCCGGCTCAAGTCGTTCAACCCGCAGCCAGAGCTCAAGTTCAACCTGGCCGAATATCTGCTCAAAGCCATGTTAAGCATGATCTTCACCGATAGTGTCTCGGCTATGTATCATGCCACTGTGGTCCGGGAGCGCCGCACAGGCGATGCGCTGGCACTGGCCGATAAGTGGATGAGCCTGTTTGAACGCGGAACCATACCTCTTGCGCGTCAAGCGGTGCTGTCGAATCTACGCCAGGCAGTAGCCGAGTTCAACAGTCTCCCCACTCATAAGGAGGTCTTGCCAAAAGTAGGCATCGTCGGCGAGATTTATGTCAAGTACAACACCTTTGTCAACAGCCATATCGTGCAATGGTTGATCGACCAGGAGATTGAAGTCGTATTACCGCCGCTGCTGACATTCTTCCTGGGATCATTTGTGCTAATGAAGACGGGTGTGCGCGAGCGCATCCGCAGGCCGGATTGGTTGTGGGGTTTGAGTGTAGTGACCCAAAAGTTGGTGCAATCTGTGGTCGATGAAGCAGAGGCAATCCTGCAAGGCTTTAGAAATTATCCACGGCATCGTAAAATCGACGAAATCGCCCAAACCGCCACGGCTGCTGTCCACCTGACCCACCAGTATGGCGAGGGCTGGCTGCTCTCCGGCGAGATCGGCGAATTCGTAAAGGCCGGGGTGAGGAACGTGCTTTGCTTGCAGCCATTTGGCTGCATCGCCAATCACGTGGTCGCCAAGGGCGTCGCCAGGCGCTTGAAGGGCATCTATCCCGAGGTCAACCTGTTATTCCTCGATCTGGACGCAGGAGGCAGCGAGGTGAACCTGATCAACCGGGCGCATTTTTTCGTTGAACAGGCGAAGGATGGATGCGGAAGATGAAAAAGCACTCGTTTCTTAAACAAATGATCGCTGCGCTGTCTCTGTTCGGTGGAACCATGCTGGAGTACCTGCTGTGGGCGCGGCCGGACCAGCTTCGCTGGGGGGCCTGGCGGCAGGGGTAGGATGGCAGCTGATCTGGTACGCACCTATACCTTGGTGGGGCGGGTTGTTGCTCGAAATGGGCATCCTATTGTGGCTGTACCAGGCATTTAAAAAGACGACTGCGTGAGTAGTAAGATCGGTCACTGAGCCAGCCTACAACTCACCTTGGGCTCGATCAATGCATCGCGCAGGTAATGCACGGATCGAAGGCCCGCACCACCCTGCCAACTGCCCGATCGAGCTCCAGGCGGATGGGCTCGGAATGGAAATCTAGACAACGGATTATTTTTACGGATTGAACGGATTTCGCGCCGTTATGGCAGAAAATCGCGTGACCGAGGCTCTAATCCGCGAAATCCGTTTTCCAATCCGTTGTCAGCTTTTCTTCTCACCTGGTTTTCTGCTCGGCCCCCGACCGGCCGATCACCTGCTGGTAGAACGTGGAGATGGGCATGCGAAAACCCCAGCGCACGCCGGTCATGATGCGCGCCCCGGCGGGCAGCTTGAGCGGCAGGTTGTCGATGGTTTCAATTTCGACACCATCGACGACCCTGCAAATGACCCTGGACTGGCTGACGCGGTACAGACAGCCATCCTCCCAGCTGGTGCACTCCGCGCCGACCTGCTTATTGAGCGGGAGGCGCCGGAAATGCCAGTACACATCATCCGGAGGACGGAGATATTCACCCACTGTTTGATTATCCTTGCTCGATCTTTATTTTTAAGGCAAGTGTACCACGGACGGTGGGCAGTCCAATGGATGAATTCCTGTCGGCAGTCATGATTCGATTGGGTAATTCGTAAGTAACTACTTGAATGTGGTGTCATTTTGTGGTACTATGAGTCTGTGCATCGTAAACATCGTGAAACTTTGAAGGCAATTTTTGCACGACCGGATCGTAAAGATATTCGATGGGATGATTGGATTGCTTTGCTGCAAGCTTTGAAGGCCGAGATCACGCACTGGGGTGGTTCGATGTTTGGCGTTCATCTGGGTGAAAGATACGCCGTCTTCCATCGGCCACACCCAGGCAGCCATATCTATCCCACCGACTTGAAGCGGTTGCGCAGATTTTTGATCGAGTCGGGTGTTATGGAAGAGGATTGGAGAGAATAAGATGTTAACCTATAAGAACTACCCCGGCATCGTCGAATATGACGAAGTGGGCAAGATTTTTACCGGTGAGGTCATCGGGCTGCGGGACGTGATCACGTTCCAGGGCCGGACGGCGGACGAGCTGGAGCGCTCGTTCCGGGAGTCGATCGATTTTTACCTGGAGATGTGCGAGAAAGACGGCATTTCGCCGGAAAAGGCGTACTCCGGTCGCTTCAACCTTCGGCTCAGCCCGGAGATGCACCGCAGAATTGCGCAAGAGGCGGCGCAGCGGAAGGTCAGCCTGAATCAATGGGTGAATGAGGCTCTGGATTGGGCCCTCCAACAGAAATAGCGGTTCTATCATAATTCCCATTGTTGTATCTAAGCTCGAGCCAACAGACACACAACGTGGAGTGAATTTCCACCTTGACAGCCGACCAACCCTGGGATAGATTTATCCCGAGGAGCGGCCGCTCGCCAGCCATGTCAACTTCAGGGATTGTTTTCGATATCGTAGAATTCGCCGTCCACGATGGGCCGGG
>Ga0209341_10006517_pt1 | contig 10433 bp, 12 predicted proteins | sample RifCSP13_2_FD_184020 | JGI IMG/M metagenome (GOLD analysis project Ga0209341, IMG submission 184020) | Soil microbial communities from Rifle, Colorado - Rifle CSP2_sed 13_2 (SPAdes) (version 2) | ecosystem: Environmental > Terrestrial > Deep subsurface > Rock core/Sediment | place: Rifle... | reverse complement strand
CAGGACGATCATCGTCCTGCGGCCGCGCGGCTTCTTCGGCCGCACGATCCACTCCGCGGAGATCTGACGTGGCAGCCTACGTCGCGCACTACCTCGTGATGGTGGGCATCTACACCATTCTCGCCGTCTCGCTCAACCTGCTGATGGGCTACGCGGGCATCTTCTCGCTGGCGCATGCGGCCGTCTACGGCATCGGGGCCTACGCCTCGGCGCTGGTGGCCCTCAAGCTGGGGCTTGGCTTCTGGGGCGGGCTCGTCGTGGCGGCGGTGGCGGGGGCGTGCGCCGCCGCGCTCGTCGGCATCCCATCGCTGCGCGTCGCGGGTGACTACTACATCGTCGCCTCGTTCGGCCTCCAGGTCGTCATCCTGACCGTCTTCATGAATTGGACCGACCTGACCAATGGGCACGCGGGGCTGGCCGGCATCCCGCGGCCGCGTGTCTTCGGCCTTGTGATCGACAACCCGTTCAAGTACGTGGCGCTGGCCATGGCGCTTGCGGCGCTCACGTACGCCATCTGCCACCGGCTGACCAACTCGGCCTTTGGCCGGACGTTGCGCGCCGTGCGCGAGGACGAGATCGCCGCCCAGGCTATGGGCAAAAACGTGGTGCTGATCAAGATCGTGATCACCACGATCTCCTCGGCTCTGGGCGCGCTGGGCGGTAGCCTCTACGCGCACTACATCACCTACATCAACCCGAGCTCGTTCACGCTCGAGGAGTCCATCTTCATCGCCTCCCTCGTCATCCTGGGCGGCACCGAGCGGTTGGCGGGGCCGGTTGTGGGCGCCTTCATCCTGCTTGCCGTGCCGGAGGCGCTCAAGTTCCTCGCCATCCCCGACACGGTGGCGGCGCCGATGCGGCAGATCCTCTACGGCACGCTCCTGATCCTCTTCATGTTCGTGCGCCCCGAGGGCATCCTGGGGCGGGCGCGGGCGAAGAGCGCCTGAGGGAACCCATGGCCGCGCCTATCATGACGATCGGGAAGGTGTCCAAGGCCTTCGGCGGCATCCAGGCCGTGGAGGAGTGCAGCTTCGAGGTGCCGCCCGGCCTGATCACGGGCCTCATCGGCCCGAACGGGGCGGGGAAGACCACGGTGTTCAACCTCATCACCGGCTTCCTGCGTGCCGACGGCGGCTCGATCCGCTACAAGGGCGAAGAGCTCCTGGGGCTCGCCCCCCATCAGGTCGAGGCGCGGGGGATCGTGCGCACCTTCCAGCACCTGCGGCTCTGGGGCAAGATGACCGTGCTCGAGAACGTGCTGCTGGGCTGCCGGACCCCGCTCGGGGAGAACGTGCTGACGCTCTATCTCAGGCCCGGACGCGTGCGGGCCGAAGAGGCCGCCGCCCGCGCGCGCGCCTTCGAGGTGCTCGATTTCTTCGGACTCACCGCGCGCGCCCACGAGCTGGCCGAGGACTTGGCCTATCCGGAGCAGAAGCTCCTCTCGATGGCGCGCATCTTCGCCACCGACGCCGAGATCCTGCTGCTCGACGAGCCCACCTCAGGGCTCGACACCGACTCGCTCCAGAAGATCGTGCCGATGGTCCGCCGGCTCGTCGAGCACGGCAAGACCGTGCTCCTCATCGAGCACAACATGGAGCTGATCTCGCAGCTGTCGGACGAAGTCGTCTTCCTCCACCAGGGGCGCGTCATGGCGCGCGGCCGGGCCGAGCAGATCACGCGCGACCCGGCGCTGACCGAGATCTACTTCGGGGCGTGACCGTGGCCCAGACGCTGCTCGACGTCCGCGGCCTCGAGGCCGGCTACGGCAAGAAGACGGTGCTGCAGGGCGTGTCTTTCCGCGTGGACGAGGGCGAGATCGTCGCCCTCCTCGGCCACAACGGCGCCGGCAAATCCACCACGCTCAAGACGGTGCTGGGCCTCCTGCCCGCGCGGGCGGGCAGCGTGCGCTTCGCCGGGCAGGAGTGGGCTAACGGCGACCCCGCCGCCAACGTGAAGCGGGGGCTCGCGCTCGTGCCGCAGGGGCGCGGCGTCTTCCCGGACCTCACCGTGGTCGAGAACCTCACGCTCGGCGCCTACACGCAGGGCGACCGCGCCGCGGCCATGGGGCGCATGGAGGAGATCCTCGAGCTCTTCCCCATCCTCGCCGACCGGCGCGCCCAGAGGGTCGGCACCATGTCGGGGGGGCAGCAGCAGATGGTGGCCGTCGGCACGGCCCTCATGCAGCAGCCCCGCCTCATGATGATGGACGAGCCGTCCATGGGGCTCGCGCCCGTCCTCGTCCAGCGCGTGCTCGAGACGGCCGTCGAGATCAACCGGCGCTTCGGCACCGCCATCGTGCTGGTCGAGCAGAACATCAAGACCGCGCTCGGGCTGGCCAGCCGCGCCTACGTGATGAAGTCGGGGCGCATCGTGCTCGAGAAGCCCGCCGCCCTACTGCTGGCCGCGCAGGACTCCTGGTGGGAGCTCTACTGATGGACTGGCCGCCGCCCACCTCGCGCGGGCTGCTCGAGTGGGCGGCCGCGCGCTATGGGCAGGCCGAGGCCGTCGTCCACGGCGCGCGGCGCTTTTCCTTCGGTCAGGTGCTGGAGGCTTCCTGCCGGCTCGCGGCCGGGCTCGCCGCCCGCGGCATCCGCCGCGGGGACCGGGTCGCCATGTGGCTGCCCAACTGGCCCGAGTGGATCTTCGCCCGCCACGCGCTCGGCATCCTGGGCGCCGTCGCCATGCCCATCAATACGCGCTACAAGGCCGAGGAGCTCGCCTACTGCCTCCGTCAGGGGGAATGCCGCGCGCTGCTCTCGGCCGATCGATTCCTCGGGATGGACTTCCGCGGCATGGTCGACTCCGTGCGCGGCGATTTGCCCATGCTCGAATGGGTCGCCTATGCCGACGAGATCGAGCGGATGCTCGCGCTCCCGCCGCTCATGCCCGAGCGCTGGCCCGAGATCTCGCCCGATGACGTCGGTTACATGATCTACACCTCGGGGACGACCTCGTTCTCCAAGGGCGTGCAGCTCACGCACCGGAACCTCTCGCGCAATACGATCGCGGCGGGCCGGGCTGTGGGGCTCATGCCGGGCGAGCGGATGCTCGTCGCGGTCCCGCTCTTCTCTTCGTTCGGCACCTGCCATCTGAGCTTCGCCGCGCTGTCGGCCGGCGCCTGCCTCGTCCTCCAGGATCACTTCGATCCGCCCGCGACCCTCGAGCTCCTCGAGCGCGAGCGCATCACGTATCTACCATGCGTGGACACCATGCTCCTGGCCATGGCCGAGACGGGCCGCGTGGGTGCCCACGAGCTCTCCCGTCTCGGGCGCATCATGGCGGCCCCGCTGAACCCGGCAGGCATCGTGGCGGCCTCTGAACTCTTCAAGGCCCGCGAGGTCTGGACGGGCTACGGGCTCACCGAAGCCTCGGCGATCAGCGGGCTCAACCTTGCGCGCGGGCCTGAGGACGAGGCGCTCTTCCGGCCGCTGGCTGACATCGAGGTCCGCGTGGTGGACCCAGAGACGGGCCGGCCCCAGCCGGTGGGCAAGGAAGGCGAAATTCAGGTCCGGGGCGGCCACATCACGCCCGGCTACTACAAGATGCCCGATCAGACGGCGGCGCTCCTGCTGCCCGACGGCTGGATGCACACGGGCGACCTCGGCCGCGAGGAGGCGCCGGGGTTTTTCCGCTTCTTGAGCCGGCTCAAGGAAGTGCTCAAGACCGGCGGCTTCCTCGTGGCGCCGCTCGAGGTCGAGGCGGTGCTCATGGGCCATCCCGCCGTCGCCGAAGTCTGCGTCATTCCCAAGCCGGACCCGCGCCTGGGCGAAGTGGGCGTGGCGGTGGTCCAGCTCAAGCCCGGCCACTCCGCAAGCGAGGAGGAGCTCCTCCGCCTCTGCGGCGGGCGCCTCGCCAACTTCAAAGTGCCGCGGCAGGTCGTCTTCGTCGAGGACTACCCGCGGACGGCCACCGGCAAGATCCAGCGCGCCAAGCTCAAGGACGTATGGACTTCCAGCTGAGCGACGAGCAGGTGCAGCTCACGCAGACCGTACGGCGCCTGGCCGAGCGCGAGTTCCTGCCTCGCGCCGCCCACTGGGACGAGGAGGAGGCTTTCCCCTGGGACAATGTCCCCATCCTGCGTGAGGCCGGCCTGCTCGGCCTGGCCTTGCCCGAGGCCTATGGCGGCTCGGGCGGGACCGTCTTCGACTTGGCGCTGGTCATGGAGCAGCTGGCGCGCTGCTGCGTCGCCACGGCCTTCATCGTGGGCCAGCAGAACGGCTTCGGCGCCAAGGCCATCGCCCTTTTCGGCACGGAGGAGCAGCAGCGCCGTTACCTGCCCGGCATCATCCGCGGCGAGCGGCTCATCGCCTGGGCCATGAGCGAGCCCGGCGCGGGCTCGGACCTGCGCAACCTCGTGTGCCGCGCGCGCCGCACCGGCGATGGCTATGTCCTCGACGGCCGCAAGACGTTCTGCTCGCTCGGCGGCGTGTCGCATCTCAACGTGGTCATCTGCCGCTTCGACGATGTGCAGGGCTTCCCGGGTCTGGGGGCCGTCATCGTCGAAGACAGCTTCCCGGGATTCTCCCGCGGCCGGGACATCCCGGAGATGGGCCTGCGTGGTACGGCCATGGCCGACCTGGTCTTCGAGGGTTGCCGCGTGCCCCGGGAGAACCTGCTCATCGCTCCTGGCGAGTTCAGGAAGATTCTGAAAATCATGGATGGAGAGCGGACGGCGGGGAATCCGCCGATGTCCCTCGGCATCGCCCAGGCTGCGCTCGAGGCGGCGCTCAAGTTCGCGCAGGAACGCGAGGCCTTCGGCCAGCGCGTGGCCGACTTCCAGGGCATACGCTGGATGCTGGCGGACATGGCGATCAAGGTCGAGGCGGCGCGCCTGCTGGTGTACCGCGCGGCGTGGCGCGCGGCGCGGGGCGAGCCCGACCCCTTCGAGGCCTCGGTCGCCAAGGCCTTCACGAATGAGATGGCCGTCGCCGTCTGCAATGACGCGCTCCAGATCCACGGCGGCTACGGCTACACGCGCGAGTTCCCCGTGGAGCGGATGCTGCGGGACGCGCGGGGCCTCTGCATCGGCGACGGCACGACGCAGATCCAGAAGAACATCATCGCCAAGCACCTCGTGGGGGCTGAGAAGATGGGGGCGGAGTAGTGCGCCCGGTCTGCATCGTCGGCATGGGCGAGACGGCCATGGGCCGCCTCGAGGGCAGCACATCGCTGGGGCTCCAGGCCGAGGCCTCGCGCCTGGCCCTCGTGGATGCCGGCATCAAGCCCGGAGACGTGGAGGCCGTCTACAACCTCGACCCTTATACCCAGGCCATGAGCATGTTCGCCCAGAGCCTGCTCGAGTACCTGGGGCTCAAGCCCAATGTGGCGGCGACCATCGACGCGGGCGGTACCGTCACGCCCATGACGATGATCCTGAACGCCATCGCCGCGATCGGCCAGGGCTATGCCGAGGTGGCGCTCTGCACCTTCGGCGAGAATGCGCTGACGGGCCGCCCCAAAGGGGTCCACGGCCTGCCCCAGGGGCCGTCGCTCGGGCAAGAGGAGTTCGAGGAACCCTTCGGCTGCATCGGCATGGTGATTCCCTACGCCCTCGTGGCCCAGCGCCACATGCACCGCTACGGCACGACGAAAGAGCAGCTGGGCGCCGTCGCGATCTCGGCCCGGCAGCATGCCGCGTTCAATCCACGCGCCCAGATGCAGAAGCCCATGACCATGGTCGACTACATGAGCGCACGGCCCATCGCCGACCCCTTCGGTCTCCTGGACTGCTCGGTGATGTCGGACGGCGCCGGGGCCGTGGTCCTGACCACGGTGGAGCGCGCGCGCGATCTCCGCACGACGCCGGTGCGCGTGCTGGGCTTCGGCGGCAAGGCCACGCACAAGAACGTCAACCAGATGCCGGACCTCGGCGACCTCGGGCTCAAGCCGGCGGGGGACGTGGCGCTCGCCCGCGCGGGCCTGGGCATCGCGGACGCCGACTTCTGCTGCATCCACGACGCGTTCACCATCTCGACCATCCTTGGCGCCGAGGCCCTCGGCCTCTGCGGCCCTGGCGAGGGCGGGCCCTATGCCGCCGCGGGCAAGCTCGATTTGGGCGGCCCATGCCCGGTCAACCCGCATGGCGGTCTCCTCTCGCATGCCCATATCGGTGGGATGAACCATCTCTGCGAGGCCGTGCGCCAGCTTCGCCACGAAGCGGAACCCCCGCGCCAGGTGCCGGAGGCAAAGGTGGGCGTCGTCAGCGGCAATGGCGGGGTGTTCTCGCTCTGCGGCGTCATGGTGCTGGGGCGGGGGCTCTGATGGCCGAGTACGCCAGGCCGCTGCCGCGCCCCTCGGTCGCCACCAAGCCCTTCTGGGACGGCTGCCGGGAGGGTGTGCTGCGCCTGCCGTGGTGCCCCGCCTGCGGCCGGCCGCATTTCTTCCCGCGCAGTCTCTGTCCGTTCTGTCTCGGGACCGGCCTCGAGTGGCGCGCGGCTTCCGGGCGCGGCCGCGTATGGAGCCACTCCACGGTGCGCCTCTCCTTCTGGGGCAAGGCCTTCGACGACAGCCTGCCCTACGTGGTCGCCATGGTGGAGCTCGAGGAGGGCGTGCGCATGCTGAGTAACGTCGTGGGCTGCGCGCCCGAAGAGGTGCGGATCGGCATGCCAGTGGCGGTGACCTTCGACCCGGTCACCCCCGAGGTGACGCTGCCGCGCTTCCGGCCCGTGTGATAGCCTTCTCGCGGGAGGTGTGATCATGTTCAAGGACGTCGTGACGTCCAAGCAGGAGCTGCGCGCGATCTTCGGCGAGCCGAGCGAGCGGGCCGTCCTCAAGTGCCGCTCGTCGCTCGACGAGCACTCGCGCGCCTTCATCGCGGCCTCGCCGTTCGTGCTGCTGGCGACCTCCAACGCCGCGGGGCAGTGCGACGTCTCCCCCAAGGGCGACGCGCCGGGGTTCGTGCTGGTCCTGGACGACACGCATCTGGTGGTGCCCGACCGTCCCGGCAACGCCCGCATCGACGGATTGACCAACGTGCTCGAGAACCCGCATATCGGGATGATCTTTCTCGTGCCCGGGCGCGGGGACACGCTGCGCGTCAACGGCCGCGCGTCCATCATCCGCGACCAGGAGATTCTGGCGCGCCTGGCCGTGCAGGGCAAGCTCCCCAAGGTCGCGCTCGGCGTCGAGGTCGAAGAGGCGTACCTGCACTGTCCCAAGGCCTTCCTCCGCTCGAGCCTCTGGGATCCGTCGACCTGGGTCGACCCGCAGAAGCTCCCGTCGTTCGCCCAGATGCTCTGGGACCAGGTGCCCACCGCGCACGGCGGAGTGCGCTCGGTCGAGGATTACGCCCGCGACCTGGACAAGCGGGTTCGCGACGGGCTGTACTGACAGGGGAGGCTCCGCATGGCCGTCATAGACACGATCCCGAAGGACAAGGCCCCGGACGACCTGAAGACCGTGTACGACGACCTGACGAAGACGTTCGGGCTGGTGCCGAACATCTTCGCCGTCATGGCCCACCGCCCGGGCGCGCTCAAAGCGTTTCTGCCGCTCTACGCGGCGGTGATGAGCGGGGGGACGGTCGAGCCAAAGTACAAGGAGCTGGCGTATCTGAAGATCTCGCTGCTGAACGGCTGCGAGTACTGAGCCCGCGCCCACACCGCTTCGTCGAAGCGGATCGGCATCACGGACCAGCAGATCGCCGCCCTCACCTTGTACGAGCGGAGCCCGCTGTTCGACGAAAAGGAGAGGGCGGTGCTCCTCTACGCCGAGCGGCTAACGCGTGCCGCGGGCGCCGGCCTGCGCGACGCGGCGGTCGGCGAGCTCAAGCAACACTTCAGCGAAGACCAGATCGTGGAACTGGCGCTGGTCATCTGCATGGCCAACTTCACCAACCGCTTCAACAACGGCCTCCGCATCGAGCCCGACCTCGGGTGAAACAGGGACGCTGAAAGCGCGGCCTCTCCTCCTCCGCTACTTGCGCGCCTCGAGGGTCAGTCGGGGCGCTCCACGAAGTGGATGAGGATGCCGCCCGTGGACTTCGGGTGCAGAAACGCGATCTTCGAGCCCCGCGCGCCGGGCCGCGGCGTGTCGTCGATGACGGTGAGACCCGCGGCCCTGGCGTCACGCATTGCCTCTTCGACGTCGGCCACGCGGAGCGCAATGTGGTGGAGGCCCTGGCCGCGCCGGGCGACGAACTTCGCGATGTCCCGCTGGTCGATGACCTTTTCGTCGCTGTCGGGGACGCGGTCTTCCAGGATTTCGATATCCGTGTCGCCCACGCGCGCGAAGGCCGAGCGCAGGCCGCCGTAGGGGTCCTTCTCCTCGACGTCGTGGATCTCGAGGCCGAGCTTGTCACCGAAGATCTCGATGTGCTTCCCGAGATCCCCCGACGCGATGCCGATGTGGTCGATGCCGAGGATGCGCATGGTCACTGTCCCTTTTTGCCGAGAGCGGCGGCCTCGGCGGGCGGGATAATAGCACGCACTTCGGAGGGACGGCATCCGTATACTGGGACACCATGCTGCCGCGGACGGCCGATATCGTCATCATCGGCGCGGGCGCCATCGGCTCGAGCATCGCCTACCACCTCTCGAAGCGCGGCGCCCGCGATGTCCTGGTGCTCGAGCGCGAGGCGATCGGCTCGGGCTCGACGAGCAAGGCCGCGGGCGGGATCCGGGTGCAGTTCGCCACCCGCGTCGAGGTCGAGTTCTCCCTGCGGGGCATCGCCTTCTTCAAGCGCTTCGAGGAGGAGATGGGCGTGCCCTGCGACTTCCGCCAGGAGGGCTACCTCTTCATCCTGTCGAGCGAGCAGGACGTCGCGCGCTTCAAGAAAAACGTGGCGCTCCAGCGGAGCATGGGCGCCGACGTGAGGATGATCGCTCCCGATGACGCGAAGGCCCTCGTGCCGGGGCTGCGCGTGGACGATGCGGTCGCGGCCGTCTGGGGGCCGACGGACGGCTATGCCTCGCCCAACGACGTGGTTCAGGCCTACGCGGCCCGGGCCCGGGCGGGCGGGGTCAGGTTCTTCGAGGAGACGCCGGTGACGGGGATCGAGCTCGACGACGCCAGGAAGGTGAGCGCCGTCGTGACGCCGGCGGGGCGGATCGAGACGCGGCTCGTGATCAACGCCGCGGGGCCGCAGGCGCCCCTGGTCGGAAAACTGGTGGGCCTGGATCTGCCGGTCGACCCTCGACGGCGCCACATCTTCGTCACGGACAGCTTCAGCGAGATCAGGCACCCGATCCCACTCGTGACCGACATCGCATCGGGCTTCTACTGCCGGAGCGAGCAGGGCGCGGTCCTGATGAGCCCGGGCGACATCGGTGCGCACACGGAGTACACGGCGAGCGTGGACTGGAGCATGCTGGAGCAGACGGTGGAGAAGGCGATGCGGCGGCTGCCTGTCCTCGAGCACGCCCAGGTCCGCCACGCCTGGGCTGGGCTGCGGCCGCTCACGCCCGACGGGCGCGGCATCCTCGACTGGGCGCCCGGCATCGAGGGCCTTTACCTCGCCGTCGGCTTCTGCGGCCACGGCTTCCAGCACTCCCCCGCCGCCGGCGAGATGGTCGCCGAGCTCCTGACGACCGGAGCGACCAGCCTCGACCTCTCCGACCTCCGCCTCAGCCGCTTTTAGCGCGCGTTACCCACGAACGCCCTGTCCCGTTCTCGCCGCCCCCTCACCCTGCCCTCTCCCCCTCCGGGGGCGAGGGAACCAAAACGCCTCCCTCTCCCTCGGAGAGGGAGAGGGTCGGGGTGAGGGTGGCGCTGTCTTCACGCATAGTCCGGGCTAGCGAGGCTGCATCCGGATGGCGCCGTCGAGGCGGATCGTTTCGCCGTTGAGCATGGCGTTCTCGACGATGTGGGCGGCGAGCGCGCCGTACTCGGCCGGGCGCCCGAGGCGTGGGGGGAACGGGACCTGCTTGCCGAGCGCCAGGCGCACGGGCTCCGGCAGCCCCGCCAGGAGCGGGGTGTCGAAGAGCCCGGGCGCGATGGTGCAGACGCGGATCCCCAGCTCCGCCAGGTCGCGGGCGATGGGCAGCGTCATGCCGACGATCCCGCCCTTGGAGGCCGAGTAGGCCGCCTGGCCGATCTGGCCGTCGAAGGCGGCGACGGAGGCGGTGTTGACCACCACGCCCCGCTCGCCCTCCTCGTTGGGCTGGTTCTTGGCCATGTGCGCGGCGGCCAGCCTGATGCAGTTGAAGGTGCCGATCAGGTTGACCTGGATGACCCGCGTGAAGACCGCGAGGTCGGCCGGGCCGCGCTTACCGTAGGCCTTCTCCGCCGCGCCGATGCCGGCACAGTTGACCAGCACGTGGACGGCGCCCAGCTTCGCCACGGCGGCTTCGAGCGCCGCCGTCACCTCGTCGGCGCTGGTGACGTCGCAGGCCGCGAAGAGGGCGCTGCCGCCCATGCTCCCGGCCACCTCGACGCCGGCGGACCTGGGCAGGTCGAGGAGCGCGACCTTGCCGCCGCCCGCCAGCAGCCGCTCG
>Ga0209341_10006514_pt1 | contig 10436 bp, 11 predicted proteins | sample RifCSP13_2_FD_184020 | JGI IMG/M metagenome (GOLD analysis project Ga0209341, IMG submission 184020) | Soil microbial communities from Rifle, Colorado - Rifle CSP2_sed 13_2 (SPAdes) (version 2) | ecosystem: Environmental > Terrestrial > Deep subsurface > Rock core/Sediment | place: Rifle... | reverse complement strand
GTGCGCAAGCTCATCGAGCACATCCATGCGGAGCTCGGCCTCCCGATCGACCTCGAGGGCACGTACCGGTGGGTCGTCTTCCTCCCGTGCAAGACGACGGGCGTGGGCGCGCTGAACCGGTACTACGGGCTCTTCGAGAACGGCGAGTTCAAGCTTCGCGGAATCGAGCTGCGCAAGCACGACACGCCGAACGTCGTGAACAAGATGGAGGACCTCCTCCTCAAAGAGCTGGCGAAGGCGAAGAACGCGGACGAGTTTCGCGCCGTCATCCCGCGGTGCGTCGACCTGATCCGCGGCACCGCCAAAACGTTGCGGGAGAACCGCGTGCCCCTCGCGGACCTCGTCCTCACGAAGACCGTCACGCGGAAGGTGAACGAGTACCTCGTGATGACCGCGACCGTGGCGGCGTTGCGCCAACTCGAGAAGCGAGGGTTCACGGTCGAACCCGGCGAGTACGTGCGATACGTGATCCTGAACGAGGCGGCGAAGGAGGCGGAGGCGAAGGTTCGGCCGGCGCAGTTCCTGACGGGGGACGAGCGGCCGGACGCGCAGGCGTACGTCCGCCTGATCTGCCGTGCGGGGGAGACGCTGTTCGCGCCCTTCGGGTACACGGAGGAGGCGCTTCTGGCGGCGTGTCGCCGCGTGAAGGACGCACCGGACGTGGGCCTACGCGAGGACGCGGAGCACGAGGGGAAGAGCGCGCGGGAGGGGCACCACGCCGGCGTCGGCTACCACGCGGCGTACGCGCGCGGGGAGGAGCTGATCGCGGAGGAGTAGCCTAATCCGTGGCGGTGCATGCGGGGGGGCGTGCCCGGGCACGAGACGAGGACGAAGGTCGAGGCGGCGATCTGCGCGGAGATGGAACGCCAGGAGCTGCCGCACGAGCACCGGACGCTGCACTACCGCGTCCGCATGAAGTCCGGGAAGGTCACGAAGTACGACCCCGCGATTGTCGTCCGCCGTGGCTTGATCCTATTCCTCGTCGAGCCGTGCCTCTCCCTCGGGGGCGCCGTCGAGCGGGCGACGCGGTTTCTCGACCAGCACTCGCCCGAGATCGTGATGGCGGTGGTCGCGCCCAAGCGCGTCGCCGCCAAACTCCCGCCGGAGAGCTACGACGAACTGTACGAAGAGGGGAACGTGCCCCGTCTCATACAGCGCATCCGCGAGCAGGACCCGCTCGCGGCCGTCCGCCCGTTCCCGAAGCGCCGCTAGTCCTCCAGGAGGACCATAGGCGTCGGTTAGCGACCGGCAGCGCCACATCGCTGGGAGGAGGGAATCCTTGGACTCTCGTTACGTCATCGAGTTACCGTCCGCTGGGTGCTTCTCCTCGAGACATGTCCTCGCGCCGCTTCAGCCACCCCGCAACGACGATGAGTGCAATTCCAAGGAGCCCGACCACCATCGCGCCAGCGAGGGGTATGAAAAGCAATGGAGCCGGGAAGGTCAACGCCGCACTTACAACGGTGAGCACAGCGAGAGCTAATGCAACGATGCCTGAGACAAGCGCGCTGAGCCACCAAGATTGGCGAGAATTTGAGTTTCGCGCTGCTCGGGAAGGGTGCTGCGGGTCCGGAGGCAGTTGGCGCGGCGCGTAGGATCCCATTGACAGCCTGTATGACCTTCCCGCTTAAGTCCATACTTGCGCCCGTCGGCCCGGACCTGCTTCGCGCCATGTTCATCCCATCTTCCCTTCACCCTCGACTCGAACGGCCCCGATAGGGTTGTAACGAAATCGAGGCGCCCGTAATCTAGTCCTCGGTAGCGAGCGGCACCTCCTCCAGCCCATCCAGCCCGACCACGAGCTTCGCGACCCGCTGCTCCGCCGTCCGCAGGGCCGCGCTGCACCGCCGGTACAGCGCGACGCCCTCCTCGAACGTGCGCAGCGCCTCGTCCAGGCTCACGGTCCCCCGCTGCAACGTCTGCACCTTCGCCTCCAGGGCCTCGAGGTCCGCCTCGAAGTCCGTCACCGCCGTTTCGTCCGCACTACCCGACATTCGACATCACCGTCTTGGAGCATGACGAGGAGGGAATCGCCCGCCGCCAAGCCGGCGACGGTCGCGACGACGCGTTCCCCCTTGATCGCGATCGCGAACCCGCGACGGAGGGTCGTGCGCGGGCTGAGGGCCTCGAGCCTCCCGAGGACCGCTCCGAGGGTCTGGCGGCGGAGCTGGAGACCGCGCCGGACCTCATCGAGCCCCGTCAGCGCCGCCGCCAATCGGTGTCGCACGCCCTCCAGTTTCGCAATCAGAATCTGGGGGGTCAGCGCACCGCCGAGCCCGTCCGCCCGCTGCTGCGCGTCCCGGAGCCGCCGCAGGACCTCGCGGCGGAGATCCCCGCCAAAGGTCTTCACGGACGACTCGAGCCCCGCGGCGTCCGGCACCGCCAGTTCCGCAGCCGCACTCGGCGTCGGCGCCCGGACGTCCGCCGCCATTCCCGCGATCGTCACGTCCGTCTCGTGGCCGACCGCGGCCACGACGGGGATGCGAGAGCCCGCGATCGCCCGCGCGAGGCGCTCGTCGTTGAACGCCCACAGGTCCTCCGCGGAGCCGCCTCCCCGGACGAGCAGGATCACGTCGACGTCGTCCCGCGCGTTGAGCCGGGCCAGGGCGTCGACGAGCGTGGCGGGGGCCGTCTCCCCCTGCACGACGGCGGGCGCGAGGACGACCGCCGCGAGTGGGTACCGGCGGCGGAGCACGTGGAGCACGTCGTGGAGCGCCGCGGCCGCCTCGGACGTCACGACCCCGATCCGGCGGGGGAACCGCGGCGGGCGCCGCTTCCGTGCGGCATCGAGCAGCCCTTCACAGGCGAGGGCCTCGCGGGTCGCCTCGAACGCGACCCAGCGGTCCCCGAGACCCTGGGGGCGGACGGCCCGGACGAGGAGCTGCGCCTGCCCCCGCCCCGGATAGAAATCGAGGTCCGCGCGCACAATCACGGACCGCCCGTCCCGAAGGGGCGCGGCCAACGCGTCCGCGTCCCCGCGGAACAGGACGCACGCGAGCTGGGCGCCCTCGTCGCGGATTGTGAAGTACGCGTGGCCCGAGGGCGCGCGGACCAAGTCGCGCACCTCCCCACGGACGAACACCGGCTGCGGCTGGTCCCGTACGAGCGCGCGCAGCCGCCCGCACAGCTCCGTGACCGTGAGGACCTCGGGGTCCTCCGGGACGCGGCCTTCCACCGCCAGCGCGGCGGCGCTCTTGAACGACACCCTCGCCTCCCCACCCCGAGGCACCGCGGTGGCGGATATACCCGTCCGGGGGAGAGGTGCGCGAAACTGCCCGCCTACGGCAGCCGTCTGGTCCGGCGAAGCCGCCGCCAGAAGTATGCTGTGCCCAGGAGGCCGGCGGCCGCGACCGCCGCCAACGCCCCCAGCGCGACGAACCAGACTCCCTGGTCCACCGCGTTGAGGCGCACGTCGTGAACGATGGTCCCGTCCCCGACGGTCGCGTTGAACCCGAGGCGCGCCTCCCGGTCTCCCGCGACGACGCGCAACTCGAGCGGGTCCCCTTCGTCGAACCACGTGGGATACACGACCGTGATCGCGTAGCCGGCCGCGTTCGTCGTCCCCGTGGCGGTGCGGCCGTTCGCGAGGTCGACGAGCGTCACACTCGCCCCCTGGATCGGGGCGCCGTCCGCCCCCGTCACACGGCCGAGGAACGTGACGAGCTGATGGACCACGAGCGTCCGCACCACGGTCAGGTTCTGCAGCGTGCCGCCGACGAACAGGTAGAACGAGACCTCGTAGCGACCGCCGGCGAAGAACTGGTAGCGCACCTCGTCCGCGCGGCCCCCGGTGGCGACGTATGCGCGGGAGAGGGCGTACGCGCCGTCCCGGTAGACGTCCACCGCCATCGTGCCGTTGGCCGCCGGCGCGTACCGGAGGACGAGCGTGTCGAGGGTTCCGTCCCCGTTCCCGTCGATCGACGCGGCCGTCGCGTTCGCGACGACCTGCGGGCGGGTCCCGATGGCGTACGAGGCGAGGAACTCGTCCCACAGGCTTTCCTGGCTGAACGTGAGCGCCGCGTACAGCGGGCCGCCCCCAGCCGTCGGGAAGTACAGGGAGAGGCCGTGCGCGTGCGCGGCGTGGACACCGTTGGACGGCGACGGGTTGTCCCAGTGCCGCTCGTAGGTGACCGCGGCTTCGATCGCCGCCTGAAGGGCGTCGCCCGCCCGCTCGATCCTCCGGCTGCCGGTCCCGTTCACCACGTTGTCGACGAAGTCGTACAGGTCGTACTCGAGGCCCCCGGCCATGCCCCCGATCTCGTAATGCTCCGTCGCGTCCCGCGCGAGGACGACCTCCGCGGTGAAGTATGGCTGCTCCGAGGAGACCTCGGTGAGGAACGCGTTCAGTGACGATGCGAGGGGACGGAGGCCCGCCGCGTTCACGACGCTGAGCGCGACGCTGATGTCCGACGTGCCTTGGTAGCTCTCCACGTACCTGTCGACGAGGGCGCTCGCGACGTCGGACGGGGGCATCGACGGATTGGCGGTGAGGTCCGGGAGGAACGTGTCGTACGGCCACCCCGGCGAAGGCTCGTCCTTCTCGCTCCCCACGAAGTAGTCCGCGTAGTCCGCGAGTTCGTAGACGATCTCAAGCGTCATCCGGCACGCGTCGATGCCGACGAGGTCGACCCGCCGGCTAGTGGCGGTGACAACTGCGCGAATCGCATCGCGGAGTTCCGACGCGGTGAGGCGATCGTTCGGCACGGGATCGTCGTCGACAACGACGCCCTGCCAGCCGTCCCCGTGGTCCCACAAGACGAGGAAGTAGTGGTCCGCGGGATAGGCGGCCATGCCCCATTCCACGAATGCCGTGAGGTTCGCGGGGTCCGCCATGTTGACCTCGCCCAGGTCCGAGAGTTGGTTCAGGGGGTCTGGGGTCAGGTCCCTCGTCACGTAGAACCGCTTCGTGCCCGTCCAGCCGCCGTAGCTCGCGTCGAACCCGGCGACGCGGTCGAACTGGACAACGATGTTCACGTTGGCGGTCGAGCCGACCGTCGCCATCTCGAGGAAGTCCGCGATCCCCCATTGCTCAAGGTTGTTGTCGGCGTCCATGTAGACGAGGAACGTCCAATCCTTGGCGGGGGGAGCCTCCGCGGGAGGGACGAGCGCGCTGGCGGCCAGGAGGAACACCGCCAGAATCGGGAGGACCCGCACGGGTTTCCATCCGTGAGTCTCTATTTGGACGTTTGCCCGATGGTATCGGCCCTCAGGTCGCGCGCCCGGAGGATGGCAATGAGTTCCACGCCCGACTCGGTCAGGGCCTCGGCGCCGCCTTCTTCGCGGTCGACGACGGCGATCGCGCGCTCGACGACCGCGCCGGCCGCGCGCATCCGCTCGATCGCCTTCCGGAGGGTGCCGCCCGTCGTCACGACGTCCTCGACGAAGACGACACGGTCGCCCGCGTGCAGCTCGCCTTCGAACGGGCTCCGCGTCCCGTGATCCTTCGCCTCCTTTCGGACGATCAGGAACGGGATTCCCGTCTCCAGTGAGACCGCGGCCGCGATCGGGACCGCGCCCAACTCCACGCCCGCGATCCGCTGGTAGCCCTTCGCGTGGGGCGACATCCGGCGGGCGATCTCCCAGAGAAGCTCGGGGCGCGTCGCCGCCTTCTTGATGTCTACGTAGTAGTCGCTCGCCTTGCCGGACGCGAGGGTGAACGTGCCGAACTTGACCGCCCCGCAGGCGACGAGGGAGAGGACGAAGTCGCGGTCGTTCACCAGGGCACATCCTTCTTCCCCAGCCGGAAGCCGAGGACGTTCACGACCCGATGCAGGACGGGCGTAATAACCGTGACGAACGCGAACCCGTAGATCGCCTCGCCCGCGACGTAGTGGTCGAGGAAGAACCGGTAGTCCGCGACGGCGAGGAGGGCGAGCGCTCCGAGGTAGAAGTCGTACCAGTCGAGGCCCGGTGCCGGCGCGCCCCGCGCCTTCCCCGCGCGTCGCTTCAGGTACGCGCCCATGAGGTCGCCGAGGAGCGCCCCGGTGGGCAGGACCGCGAGCGGCACGAGCCCCGCGGGGAACGGACCCCACGCCAGCTCCGGCGCCAACGAGGCCGCGAGCCCCCACTGGATCAAACCGACGACGATTCCGCCCGCGACGCCGCCCCCCAGCCCCCGCCACGTCTTGCCGTCCCCGAACAGGCGGTACCCGTCGGAGAGCACGCGGCCCCCGTCGATCGGTCGCCCGCCGCCACTGAGCACCGCTAGGGGGTTCGCGACGTACGCGGGGAGGAAGAACCAGAACGCCTGGACGAGCGCGAACTCGACGGACACCTGCGTCGGAAAGGGAGCGCCGCCTAAAGGATGTCGGTTACCAGGGCTGATAATTTCCACACCAATCCTTTATACCCTCGCCCCCGTCGGTCCGCTGTCCCATGGCCGAAGTCGCGCTGACGAAGGTGCAACAGTCCGCCGGCCGGCTCCCGACGTTCATCGAGGGCTTCGACGAGGTGCTGGGCGGGGGCATCCCGCGCGGCAGCGCCGTCCTCGTGTGCGGCACCCCGGGGACGATGAAGACGTCCCTCGCGTTCTCGATCCTGTACAACAACGTCAAGCATAACGGGGCGAAGGCGCTTTACATCTCCCTCGAGGAGGGACACGAGCACCTCAAGGGCGCGATGAACGACCTCGGCCTCGCCGGGATCGAGGACATGGAGATGTACATCCTCGACGTCTCCAAGATCCGGCTCGAGCACAAGGAGGAAGAGACCGCCAAGAACTGGCTCGAGATCCTCCGGACCTACATCGACCAGCGGGTCAAAGTGAACAAGTTCGACCTCGTGGCGATCGACTCCCTCTCCGCGCTCTACTCGCTGAGCCACATGGAGAACCCGCGGCGGGAGCTGTTCCACTTCTTCGGGTTCCTGAAGTCCCTCCCCGCCACGACGTTCCTCGTCAGCGAGATCCCGCACGGCGCGGACCGCTTCGGGATGTACGACGAGGACTTCCTCGCGGACGGCATCTTCCTCCTGAAGCACTTCGAGGCGGGGATCAGCGACGTCCAGCTCCGGATCCGCTGCGTGAAGATGCGCCGGGCGCGTCACGACAAGGGCTACTATCGCCTCATGCACGGCGAGAAGGGCTTCCAGATTACGCGTGTGATCTCCGAGTGAGTCACGCGCCCTTCGTGAGGAGCGACCGCACGGCTCGGACGTACGCCGTGAGCGCCTGGTGGCTCGAGGGGTGGGTGAGCGCGCTCGCAAGCCGATCCTTCTGTTCCAGGGAGACCAAGGAGACCCGGAGGATGCCGCCGACGCCGGGCTTCGGGCGGCCGGCGAACAGCGCGACGAGCCCCGCCCGCTGACCGACGTGCCCCACGAGGATCCCCGCGCGGTGGACGAGGCTCCACGTGCTCCCCGGTTCACCCTTCGCGACGAGCGTCGCGAGCGCGGGGAGGTCGAGGGCCTCGACGGGACCCTCTCCCGCCAAGAGACGGCCGTCCTTCGAGAAAAGGAGGACGGAGCGGAGTGCCGCGGTCGGAGGGGGAGGAGGCGGCGGAACGGACACCGTCTGGCGGCCGAGGCTGGCCGCGAGCCGCTCGAGCTCGGTCCGGACCGCCCGGAGTTCGCCGGCGGGCATCAGGTCCCGGACGCACGCTTCGATTCGCGCTCGCTCCTCGGGCGGCAGCAGCGGTGCGAGATCGCGAAGCCGAGCGCGCATGTCGCCGACCGCCTTCTCCTCGTCGAGTTCGAGGAAATCGACCGGAGGTGGCGGGAGCGTACGTCGGCGTGCTTGGCGCGGGTGCCTGCCCGCGAGGGACTCCACGACCACGACGAGGCCTTGCCCTTCCTGAGTCGCAGACGCGCGGACGAGATTCTCGTCGCCTTCGACCTGCCACAACAGGAGAGTTGTCGCCGCCTCGGATCGGTTCACGGGCCACCGTGGGGACTCGCCTAACCAGACAGCTCCCCATGAGGCATCCGCCCGGAATATCAGGGACGATAACGAGGGACACACCCATTTATAAGCCGAAGACAAAGAGACGGCGCCAATGGACGACGTCATCCCCACGCGGATTGACGGACTAGACCAAGTGCTGGGCGGGGGGATTCCGCGGGGCCACACCATCCTCGTGTGCGGCACCCCGGGCACGATGAAGTCCACCTTGTGCTATACGACGATGTACAACAATGCCGTGGAGGGAGAGAAGGGCCTGTACATCTCGCTCGAGCAGGACGGCGAGCACCTCCGGCGGTCGATGGCGAAGCTGGGGATGGAGGACAACGGCGACAACCGGGTGTACATCCTCGACCTCGGGACGATCCGCCGCGAGCTCGGCGAGAACGAGACGAAGAAGGACTGGACGCAGATGCTCGTCGACATCGCCCGCCAGGCGGTCCGCGAGGACCGATACACGATGCTCACGATCGACTCCCTCGAGGCGTTCTACGCCCTCGCGAACCTCGAGAACCCGCGGCGGGAACTGTTCCATCTCTTCAACGAGATCAAGGAGCTCGGGGTCACGGTCTTCTTCATCACGGAGGCCGCGATCGGGTCGAAGGTCCTCACCCGGAACGGGGAGGACTTCCTTGCGGACGGCATGCTCCTCCTCGAGCATTTCGAGGTCGGCGAAACGGACGTTCAGCTCCGCCTGCGGTGCGTGAAGATGCGGCAGATGGGGCACGCGTCCGGCTGGTTCGCGCTCCACCACGACGGCACCCGGTTTCTCGTGAGCCAGGTCCTGAGTCGCCGCCGTCGTGTGCTCCCCGAGCCCGACGACTCCGCGTGAGCGGGCGGAACAGCAAGGTTCTTGGCCCTCGCGCGGCTGAGACACGCGTGCCCGACCTGCCCACGATAGGACCGTGGATGCGGTGGGAGTTCGACAAACTGAACGTGGGCATCGTTACCCATCCCCGCTCCCTGCAATCCATCCTCCGCGACGACGCGTCCCTGGAGACGAAAGAGGGGGAGCGGTACCACATCGACCGGGGCACCCTCGACCGGCTGGCCTCCGCCTGCTCGGGCACCGAGCGGGAGCGGCTCCGCCTCCCGGTGACGATCCACTTCTCCGCGGACGTCCAGGACTCCGCATACGTAATCGACGGGCTGGCGGCGGAAATCCTGCGACGCCTGGAGGCATGGGACGCCGCCTACCCGTACCGCGACGGCAAGATGTGGCTCCCGCAATCGTTGGCGGTAGACCTGCTCCTCCGATACGGAGGCGCCCTCCAGCGGCTCATGCTCTGAATGCGATCGCGCCTATTCGCCCGGCTTCTTCCGCTGGTTCCAGATGTCCTCGGGGAACGCGTCGTACACGCTCGACCCGCGCGCGGCCTCCTCCTTCGCCTTCTGGGCCGCGACGAGCTCCGCGATCCGCTCCTTCCGGAACATCCAGTAGTGGATCCGCCACTCGCGCCCGTCGTACAGCGTCGTCTCCTCGCGCTCCGTCGTCAGGATTCCGGAGTCCTCGAGCATGTAGAACGCGTCGCGGTCCTCCGGCTCCAGGACGTTATCGATGATCCGCTCGGAGTATCCGAAGAAGTTCAACACGTGCTGCGCCATCGCCCGCGCCTCGTCGTCCTTCATCCCCGCGCGGTCGATGCTGTTCCGGATCGCCCGGGTCAAGTCCTCCACGGTCAGGGTCCCGAGGGGGCCTGGTTCGGTTTTCGTCTGGATTGCCATGAACCGGCCTCAGAGGTGTGCATATGGTGGGGTCTCGCTATTTATACCTTCCGAGAAAACCTCGCCCGTGATTCTCAATGCGGGACCCTGCGGGACCCTCGCGGTGTCGGAAGACATAAAGCCCCTCCGCCCCACTATTGTCGTGGGGTCTCGGGGGAGGCCTTGAGAGCGCGATGGCCAGAGACGACGAGGTCGCCCGCGAACTCGCGGGACTCCGCGAGGAAGTCCAACGACTCCGGGACGCGGTCGCCGCCCTCTCCGGCACGCGGCGCGAGGGGCGCGCCGCCGGCCGCGTCCGGACGTTCGTGGAGGGGTTCGACGCCGCCCTCGAGGGCGGTATCCCGGCCGGCCACGTCGTGATTCTGGCGGGCCCGTCCGGCTCTATGAAGACCTCCCTCGCGCTCGGGATGGTCTACCACAACCGGCGGGAGGGCGGCCTCCAGGGCCTGTACATCTCGCTCGAGGAGGGCCGCGAGAGCCTCCTCCGGACGATGGAGCGGCTCGGCATGAAGCTGGAGGACGACTTCATCGTCGACATCGGCAAACTCCGGATGGAGCACGAGGACGTGGAGGAGGCGCGGGACTGGCTCTCAATCCTCAAGGACTACCTGACGCGCCGCCTCCAGAAGGGGGAGATTGGGCTCGTCGTGATCGACCCGCTGAACTCCCTGTACTCCCTCGCGGAGCTCCCGAACCCGAGGAAGGACCTGTTCCACTTCTTCACGTACCTTCGCGGGCTCGGGGTCACGACGATCCTGATTGCGGAGTCGGAGGGGGCGAACGACTTTCCGAACCACGAGGAGTTCCTCTCGGA
>Ga0209341_10006512_pt1 | contig 10437 bp, 9 predicted proteins | sample RifCSP13_2_FD_184020 | JGI IMG/M metagenome (GOLD analysis project Ga0209341, IMG submission 184020) | Soil microbial communities from Rifle, Colorado - Rifle CSP2_sed 13_2 (SPAdes) (version 2) | ecosystem: Environmental > Terrestrial > Deep subsurface > Rock core/Sediment | place: Rifle... | reverse complement strand
CTTAAACTGTTTTGTACGCACAGCCCAGATAAAAGCAACCATTGCCATTGTTCCACCTATAAGGGCAATTAGAATTAAAATAAGACCAGCTAGAGGAAGGCTCATTTCTACACCTGATTGTTATAAATTGCGCTTACAAATACAACATATCATGATTGGTTACAATACACATTAGTTATTAATTTTTATTTTTTGAAGTCTAAGAGAATTTCCCAAGACAAAAAGACTGCTTAAAATCATGGCAATGGCTGCAATCAGAGGTTTCAAAGTTCCTGATATAGCAAATCCAATTCCAATTGTGTTGTAAAAGAAGGCCCAGAAAAGATTCTCTTTTATTTTCCTCTTAGTTTTTTTAGCAAGTTGCAAAACCCATGGGATTTTTTTTAAATCATTCCCTAGCAAACTCACATCTGCTGATTCACGAGTTATGTCTACACCACATCCAAGGGCTATGCCCACATCTGCTGAAGCAAGCGCAGGGGCGTCATTTATTCCGTCTCCAACCATCGCAGTAAGGCCCCTTGTTTTTTTTAAGGCTTTGATTACGTTTACCTTATCCTCTGGAAGGAGTTCACTTTTTGCCTCAATTCCGAGACCCTTTGATAAAGCCTCCGATGCGTATTTATCGTCTCCTGTTATTATATAAATTTCTACGCCTAAACCCTTTAAACTAGAAATCGTATCCACTGCTTCTTCTCTTAGCTCTTCAGAAAATCCTAATATGCCCTTTATTCTTTTTCCCCAACCACAGAAAACAGCGGTTTTTCCTCTAGTTTCTTCTTTAGTTTTTTCTTCGAGGATATTTTTAGTAAATTCTAATCCGCTTTTCTCCATAAATCTTCTACTGCCTATGTATACAGTTTCACCAAGCTCTCCGACCCTTCCTTGAACTCCCATTCCGGGACTTGCTTTAAATTGATATATCGGAAGAATGGCATAACCTCTTTTATTGGCGAACTCAACCAAACTCTTCCCAAGCGGATGCTCAGAATTAGACTCTAAGGAGGCGCTAATTGATACCAGGTCTGATTCGCTGATTCTTGAATCTGAGTCAACAAAAACCGACGTAAGCTCCATTTTTCCCTTTGTAAGGGTACCGGTCTTATCAAATAGTATTTTATTTATACGAGAAAGCTTTTCCAGGGTTTCTCCAGTTCTTATAAGGATTCCTTCTTTCGCTGCCCTTCCAAGACTAACCCAGATTGCCATTGGAGTTGCAAGCCCTAGCGCGCATGGGCAAGAGATAAGTAGAACAGAAAGTGAATTCATGAGTGCTGTATCAATGCCAGATTTGAAATTCCAAACAATAAAGGTTACTACTGCGGCTATCACAGTAAGAGGTATAAAAAATGAGGAAACCCTATCCGTAAATCTTTCTATCGGCGCCCTGGATTTTCTTGCTTCTTCAAGGAGGCTACAGAGTCTAGATAGGGCCATTTCCTCACCTACACTGGTCGCCTTGAATATCAGCCTTCCATCTAGATTCACTGTGCCTGCAGAAACCATGCTACCTTTTTCTTTAAAAACGGGTTTTGATTCTCCTGTTAACATAGATTCGTCTACACTACCTTCTCCTTCAATTACTTTTCCATCTGCAGGAAAATTCTCACCAGGAATTATTTTGATAATTTCTCCCTTTTTAAGGAATTCTGCAGGAACCACTTCTTCAACTCCGTCTCTTATAACCTTTGCCTCTTTCGGGCTGCGATTTAAAAGCTCTTTTATTGATTCCGATGTCCTGGCTTTTGCACCAGCCTCAAGAAACCTCCCTACAGTTACGAGAACTAGAAGCATCGAGGCGGTGTCAAAGTAAACCTTTCCTTGGGCTCTAAACGTAGAGATAGCAGAAAGAACATAAGCAGAAAACGTTCCAAGAACAATCAATGTATCCATGTTTAATGTGAGTTTTGAAATTCCTCTTATAGAATTCCTAAGAATCGGAGTTCCAAGAAGAAACATCACGGGAGTGGCAAGGGCAAACATAATGTAATTGATTACCAAAGAAACGTTTTTTTCAAAAGGATAGAAGTAATCTGTATAGCTCAGCATCATGACGTTCATCGCAAAAAATGCGCTAAGCCCAAGCCTTGCAAATATCCACATGGCTTCCCCCTCTTCCCCTTTTTCTCCAGTAATTTCATGGGCGAGCAAGCACCCATAACAACAGTATGAGGCATCTTTTCCCATCACCTTTCCAAGAATAGGCCTTCGGGGGAGAGGAAGTCCACACTGATAGCAAGAATCTTTTGAATGATTCATTTGTCTGAATGTCTAACCGCTACTGAAATCTACAATGACCGGGTATCGAATTTAGAAGATTTGTTACTTGGAATATGGAGTATGATCAGTTTTCATTTATCTAAATTCGTGACCGAATATCTATAGCCCTTATCAATCGTATCCTAGTTTAATGGTAAAAATGAACCTGGTGGTACTCAAGAAAATTAAGCGGTAATAATGCGCGAATAATTGTTATTATTCCAAATATAAGTACTACTAATCCTGGTATTAGGCTTACTTTTGCTCTGATTCTTGGGGAAATAAATCCGCTCACGCTTCCTAAAAGAAACATAGTGGGAATTGTTCCAAGTCCGAGAGATAGCATAGTCATTCCTCCTTTGTCTGGCGAACCCGATGTCGCCGCTTTGAACAGAAATGCGTAAATAAGCGGGCAGGGTAGAAACCCGTTGAACATCCCGAGGTAAAAAGGGGCGACTAAGCTTTTATATCCGATAAAAGAAGCCAGAGCTTTTTTAATAAAGATATATATAGGGGTAAAACCTGGAACTGCTGTTTCGCCAAGCATTCCGAGTATCTGAAGTCCTATCAAGATCATAAAAATACCTGCAATAACTGAAACGATAACCTGTGCATTAAGAATTGGTTGTATCTCATTAATCTTGAGACTGAAATACCCGAGTAAAATTCCTAAAAAGGTATAAGTAAAAATTCTTCCAGAGTTGTAAAGAAGCTGATTTAAAACCTTTTGTGAAGGACTTCGGTTAGAAACTGATCCCACTGCGATAGGAAAACCGCCACACATTCCAATACAATGAAATGAGCCTGCTATACCAGCAATAAAAAAAAGTACATACTCTATCATGGAAAAAAACCAACCCGCACGTAATCCATTTGAGTATTATCTAAAAGAATATAATAATCCAAAACACCCACTTAATTCTAGATGAGATGGAATATTAAATTAAAAGTGAAAATGATAGTCCAAGAGTAATGAGAGCGGGCTATAAAAAAATTAAGTGGGAATGCCCCTTTCGGAACATTCCCACTCTCTTAAAGGAGGATGGAGGATGGCTTTAATTTAAGTGTTTCAATTAATATCTATTATTAAAATAAAGTATATTACTTAATTTGTCAAGGGGTAATTTTTCAAATTTAAAAATTCTTTTAAAAGTGGCTTCGAGCAAACCTCACGCCCTCAATGTATGGGTATCTATCCGTTGAAAGCGAAGCAAAACATGATATAATTTGCGTTCATTATATATTTAGAGCAAGTCCCTAGAAAATAGATTCAGGGTATATGGTAAATACCTAACTTATTGAAATCATTAGATTTGGCGGCGTAGCTCAGAGGTAGAGCAGGGCTCTCATAAGGCCTTTGTCGGAGGTTCGATTCCTCCCGCCGCCACCACCAAAAATCCCTTTTATTTAAAGTGGTTACGTAGAGTATGCCTCTGTCGGAATCGTCGCTACATCCTATAGGGGTGTCCAAGGAGGTGTCTATACATACTAGTTCCACAGCCTTTTTCTTATGCTCCGGTGTTAGGTATGAGTACCGTTTCGTCATGGCTAATGTTTTGTGTCCTAAAAGTTTCTGCCTGTTACTGAATGTACCTTGAACTATAGATGCACTCTACCTTTCTTTCTCAATCGGCTCCCCATTGGGATCCATCACAACTGAATGGAATTCAACATTAAACCATTGCCAAAACATTTCTTGAGTTCTTTTCTTTGGCCACCACGACTCATTTGTGCACCAGCCAGACAGCTCCTCTTCGAAAATGTCTTCATAGAGTTCATTTATGCATTCTTTTGCCTCTTTATTAGTTGTATACTCTGGAATAAGAATGACGAGGCAATCATTTTGTAGTTCATCTACGGATACTTTGAAATCTGCATCAGGAAGCTGATTTGCCCATTCGACAAATGGCTGTTTGGGTCTAATGATTGCGATGGATCGATTAATACTATACATTGTCTCGTAAATAATTGTATATCATTTCCGGAGATAGGAGTACTTATGAAATTGCGAGGTTATAGAATATAACCGAATGAGAGATAATAAAAAGGAAGCTCATCCGGTACTTCTGCATCAAATCTCATTCTCCTAGTGATTCTATTATATTTTCACCAGCCCGAGGCTAACCTGAAGTGCTCGATTGATACGGATCATAGTTTCTAGTTTCAAGACACCAATACGTTTGATGAGTCGTTTCTTATCAATCGAACGGATTTGATTGAGGAGAACAACTGAATCAGCTTCTAAACCTCCTTCAGAAGCTTTCACAAGTACTTCGGTAGGATAGAGCGGCTCTTCAAATTGAGAGGTGAGGGCGGCAACGATAGTGATGGGACTGTAATGGTTGGCGATATCGTTCTGTAAGATAAGGGCGGGTCGCGTCTTCTTAATTTCCGCGCCCCGCGTTGGTTCAAAATCCACCAACCAGATCTCGCCCCTTTGAGGAAAGGCTACTTTTTGCTTTTTTGCCACGTTTCTTCTTCTATCAAGAACCATTCGTGAGCGAGTCCGAGATCGCGTTCTGCTCTCTGAATAGCTCCTTCTTTTAGTTGCTTCCTGAGATTCGCTTTCCCGATCTCTTCGATATAGTGTTTCACCGCCTTATCAATGAAGCGGCTTCGATCACCTTTTCCTGTCACGCGGCTAATCAACCTAATTGTCTCTTCCGGGAGGGTTATATTAACCCGACGATGCATTGTGATATGACCTCCATTCATGATAGATTTAATATACACATATATAGTGCGTATATCAAATAATGAAGAGTACGACAGTTTCTAAGCTGGAATCTATAAACCGAATCCCTGCTGATGGGGTCTATGGACAGGGGTGGTTAGTAACCTCACAGTAGCGAAGTATCATATCTTTGTAAAGTCTTTGTAAGGGGACGACTATTGATATACATTAAATGTTTAACTCAATTTGTAGTTAGCTTAACGCTCAATATATAGTCGGGCTTAATTGATTTCGGCAATCAATAAGAAGTCAATATGCATGCCTGACCCCGCTAACTACTCTTGCAAAATAATCTCATTAACTTGCCTCCTATGATATCCATAAATAAAGTGGTAGTTTTATTTTAGCTTTTGAAACTCCCCATTTTGAGACTAATCTTTTTATACTTATCATTTGTTAATGTGTGTTTTGATAATTACCTCGAGTTCTCTGATATGATCCTCTTTATCTTTTTCTTACTTGTCCCAGAAGGTTTGACATTGCTTACAGCCTGAAGCGTCTTTTTTATACATATTTTTGATACGCCAGAGGCTCTTGTTTTCTTCGACTATTTGTGCCATGAGGTTGTAAAAGTGGTTGTCAAACATATTTTTTACCTCCTTTCCCTTTCATTCTTATTTTTCTTAATCCCATTTTATGCAGAACCCTTTCCTACTATTACCATTTTCTCACAAGTAAGAAATACTTGTCAAGCAAATTTATATGTGTCAAGCCCCCGTATATAGGTGGACTTTTATACGGGGCTTGACAACTTCTCCTAAAATTGATGCTGTCAATACAAAGTGAATATGTCACCCCTGATGCAAAGTAAAAATGTCACCTGTAAGTAGATTCTCAAGGGGTAGAGTATGAGTTTTAATCTTTTTAGTTTCACCAGAACTAATCTCCTTAAAATTCAGATATTGATCTTTGTACTTTATGTGTATGGACTCATCTAATCTCTTCTCCACTACAACTTTAGCCTTAGCAAAGGAGATTCTATACTTATCAGGAAGTATCTGAAATATTCGATTCTTATATGAGATAGTGTTATCAGCCATGACGGTTCTTTGCTCTTTTATAGAGAACACTGACTCTAGGTTTATTTCTTTTGGAACCACCCTCCAAGCAGTCTCTTTATCTTTGGGAGGGATAGAGAATTTCTTATTAAACCTCTTTAGGAACTTATTATGGAGATAATCATTGGCCTTCTCTATGGAGGATATTTTATAGAGTTTTAATTCCTTAAGGAGCCTGTCCTGGAAGGTTTCAAACAGTCTCTCTACTCTCCCCTTAGCCTGAGGGCTTCCCGCGATTATAAGTCTTACACCAAGCTCATTTAATGCACTTTGAATCTGTGTAGAACCATACTCATACTTTAGATTTACCCTCCAGGAGTAGTGCCTCTGTGTCATAAAATGACTTGCTCCATCAGTGTATAAGGCTACTGGTATCCCCTTTTTCTCTATAAGTCTCTTTATAACCCTCATATTGTTCTCCGTGGAATCACTATCTACAAAAAGGGCATAGGGAACCTCTCCTGTAGCATCATCTATAGTGGCTATAAGCCAGATGGTGTTTTCCACCAACCACTGATGCTCTGAGGAGTCCATCTGAACTAAAAGTCCACTCTTAGGCATTCTAGCCCTCCTTGTTCTGTGCTTTGGTGGAGATTTGCTCTTTGTCCTAAGCCCTCCTATGAGTAGAAGCTTCCTAATAGTCTCTCTAGATACCTGAATCCCATGTACCTCTTCTAGGAATTCCCCAAAGTGTGAGACATTAAAGCCATTGTATGTATTTAGGTATAGGTTTAGGATGGTTTCTTTTGTTTCCTTTCCTATAGTGGTCTTTGGGGGTTTTCCTCTATTGCCGTGTACGATACCGCTAAGATCAGCTTCTCTAACCTTGTTCTTAAGCCTAATTATCTGTCTTGTGGATAAACGCAGTAAAGTTGCTGCTTGATTATTGGAAATCTTCCTATCCAATGAGTCCTTTATCACCTGGTATTTTGTAATTTCTTCCTGCCTCAAAGTTATCACCTCCATAGGCATTTCTACCTCCTTGGGGATAGTTTCTACTCAAAGCAGAAATTATCCCTAAAACCCAGGGGGGTGACATTTTCATTTTGCACTTAACTAGTGACATTATCATTTTGCAACAACAAAAGTTTAAAAATAATGTTGACCTTGGATATGATATGTGCTATCCAATGAATTAAACCTGATGAAAGGAGGTGTCGGAGGATGAGACGATACCTTAGTTCTTTAATAGTTGCATTAGTATTTGCTTCAATGCTTGTAATTGCCTAGGCACCTTCTGTCAAAAGCGGCGTGGACATCCCAGCCGACCAATGTCTTGCTTATTGTCAAGACCAGGCTATTTGTCTGGCTATTTGTCAGTGCGCTAAAATACTAGGTGGAAGTCTACGCCTTACACAATGTAACATTGGCGCCTCATGTGAATTCACAGGTAACGCGACCGAGTGTGTATGCGATGTCGACCCTATTTGTGCGCTATGGGAAAAGGACAAAGTAGTACAATCCTTTCCTCCTGAAAACCCTGATTGTCAATTGTGCCGAAATGGAATAAGGGAGGGAACTGAAAATTGTGATGGCACTGATAATTGTGGTTGTGCTCCCGGAAACTGCGTCAACGAGTGTTCTTTCTGCAATTGTTGATAAATTACGACCTGAGTAGAGGGTAGAGGTTGACTGAGCCTCTGCCCTCTTAAATTTTCCCATAGCTGCCCTACCTCACAAAGTGTCATCCCGAAGCGAGAAATCTAGTTTTCAACTACCTGTCCCGCCTGCGGGGTTGGAAAACCCCGCCTATCGATGCTTTTTGCTCTATTTTAAGGATAGGCGGGACTTTCCAGTCCCGCTTTCTTCTGCGGTCAAACAATTATTTAAAAAGTCCCTACTTTCAGGAAGGAAATAAAAACAAGTCCCACTTTAAAAAGGGGGATTCAGGGGGATTTAATATTCATTATAAAGAGAGGAACTTAAATCCCCTCTAGATCTCCCCTTTAGTAAAGGGGAGAAATCTAACCGCTTTCTTCTTTAATTGACCAAATCCATCTTATCTAATTCACCACGCTCAGCCAAAACGATATTGCGAATAGCCCGCCTTGCCATACGCTGATTTGCCTCAACTGTGTTACTAGCCACATGTGGAGTCATAATCACATTTGGCAGTGTTTTCAAGTCTCTGGTCACATCAACTGGTACATAGGGTTCTCTCTCGAAAACATCCACGGCAGCTCCCGCTATTCCATGGTCTTTTAATACATCAAAAAGGGCATCCTCATCAACTATTTCTCCACGTGAGGTATTAATAAGCCAGGACCTTTTTGTCATCATATTAAGACGCTCGTTGTTGATAAAGTGTCGTGTGGATGTGTTGCTTGGTATATGCAGGCTTACAAAATCTGCATCCTCTACCGCTTCTCCGAAATCCCTCACTAGTTTATGGAAACCATATTGGCGCTTCTTCTCTTCCCAATCTATTTCTCGAATCTCACATCCTATAACCTTCATTCCAAAACCGAATGCGGCAATTCTGGTTACACGACTACCAATCGAGCCAGCCCCAATGACAGCCAGCTTTTTCCCATTGAGCTCGATCCCTGTCTTTGGCAACCATAAACCACTCCGCGTGCTATCATCATGGATAGTAAGATTCCTAGCCGCTGAGAGGATTAGAGCGATTGTATGTTCTGCTACTGACACGTCTAAAACGCCGGGCGTGTTTGTGCAAAGGAGTCCGTGCTCTTTTGCCTTCTCAAGGTCTATGCTATCGAACCCAACGCCGAATCTCGCGATAACCCCTCCTCTCGGCAACGTCTCATATAACACCCCAACATATCTCTCCACACCACAAATGACATGACGAGCTTTCTGACTTCGTATTGTAGATGCCAGGCCATCTTCATTACGCGGGGCTGGTATGCAAATAATCCCTTCCTCTTCAACTCGATCAAACTCGTCTCTCCCCTTATCGTATTCCGGTTGCGTCACAGCAACTATAGCTCCTGGTTTCATGTACGTTCTACGTTTTTAATCAATAACCCTGCAGCAAGGTGCAGGGTATGGTCTTAAAAATATACCGTTATAGCTGTCATTGCGAGGAGAAAAGCGACGAAGCAATCTAAAATGAGAGAGTGGTTCACGGAGCCTGCACTGAACGAAATGAACGTGTTCGCAATGACAATACACTATTGTGGAAACCCTGTAGCAAGCTACAGGGAATTCTCAAGTTAAAGTTTCATACATGCCGTCACCCCTCGACAAGCTCAGGGTGACCGGGTAAGGGTATGAAATTCAACGAGATACCCGTTCGTGATGAGCCCTTCGACTTCGCTCAGGACAGGCTTGTCGAAGCACAAAATACATTGGCTACTTAGCTCCTAAGTTTTTTAGAAGATACATTACAACCCCAATTTCTGCCTGATCTCATTCACTATTTCCTGAGGCTCATCAGCTATATTGATTGTTGTAACGCCCTCAGGCTCCTCCAAAGTGTCGAATTGGCTCCTCAGAAGGTTCGCATTAAAAAAGTGCCCCATCCTCGTTATCAGTCTTTGACGAATAACGTCATAGCTACCCTTCAGGTAAACAAGAACCACATCCTTTCGTTTTTGCACAAGACGGTCCCGATATGACTGCCTGAGCGCAGAACAGGTGATAACAGCAGACTGAAACTCTTCAATCAGATCTTGAATCAAATGTTCAAGCGCACTAAGCCATGGATCACGGTCGTCGTCGGTTAGGGCGATGCCCTGTCTCATCTTCTCGATATTAGCCTTAGGGTGAAATTCATCTCCGTCATAAAACCGCCAGCCGAGCTTATTAGCTAGTAGTCGCCCTACGGTCGTTTTCCCTGAACCTGAAACACCTATCAGAATTATTATCACTGGACTTCGATCCAAAGTTGTTTCAATATCTTCACAATTTCAAGGGGATAGGCGGGATTTTCTAATCCCGCCATTCTTACGGGGTTAGAAAACCCCGTCTATCACAACTAGAACTACCATAACTTAAAAATTTTACTGACACACTCCTCATCCTGCAAAGTAAGGCTCTGGCAATCCTTTCACGCCAGGCTCCACGGCAAACAAACTCCCAGAGAGAGGCGCTTGGGCGATCTCCTCCGCGGTCATGGTTTCTCTTGCTGATGTAATGTAAAGAACGTCGAGATAATCACCGCCGAAGATGCAACTTGTTGGACGCGGCACAGGAATTTTTATAACGCAATCCACAATACCGGCAGGGCTATAGCGTACTACACGCCCGACAGCATTGTGAACACTCCACACATATCCCTCTTCATCAACTGTAAGTCCGTCAGGAAATCCATCCGTATCCCTGTCTATTGAAGCAAAGAGACGACGGCTAGAGATGTTTCCCGTGTCGAGATCGAAATCATAAGCATAAATGCCATACCTAAAACTTTCAGTGAAATAGAAC
>Ga0209341_10006511_pt1 | contig 10438 bp, 4 predicted proteins | sample RifCSP13_2_FD_184020 | JGI IMG/M metagenome (GOLD analysis project Ga0209341, IMG submission 184020) | Soil microbial communities from Rifle, Colorado - Rifle CSP2_sed 13_2 (SPAdes) (version 2) | ecosystem: Environmental > Terrestrial > Deep subsurface > Rock core/Sediment | place: Rifle... | reverse complement strand
AAGTGAAACGGGTGCTTCTCGCCGCGCTGACGCTCGTCGCGCTGTCAACGGGCGCCGCGGCACAGGACACCGGATCGGTTTCCGGTGCCGTGTTCGATCCGCAGGGCAACGTGGTCGCGGGCGCCACCGTGCGCATCACGGGCGAACAACTGCCGACCGGCCGCACGCTCACCACCACCGACACCGGGATGTTCCAGTTCCATGCGTTGCTGCCCGGAACGTACACGGTCGTGGCGGAAAAATCCGGGGTCGGCACGACCACGCGCACGGTCGCCGTGGACGTCGGCAAGGACACGCAGTTGGATCTCGCCATCGGCGTGAAGGTGAGCGAAACGGTGACGGTCACCGCCTCGACTCCGGTCGTCGACGTCAAGTCCACCGAAGTCAATTTCAACTACAAGGCGGCGCAGATCGAGGCCCTGCCGCTGCAGAAGAACTACTCCGGCCTGTTTCAGCTGATTCCCGGCGTGGCCGAGAACAACAGCTTCGCACCGGCGGGCGGCGCGAGCCGGCAGGACAACAAATACCTGATGGACGGCGTCGACATCACCAACCCGGGCTTCGGCTACCTCTCGACGGAAGTGAACGGGCTCGACATCGCGGAATTCAACGTGAAACGCGGCGCGATCACGGCGGAATTCGGCCGCGCCACCGGGTTCGTCACCAACGCGGTCAGCCGCTCGGGCACCAACGAGCTCCATGGCATCCTGAACATGGACCTGCGGCCGCGCAGGTTCAGCGCCGGCGCCAACACGCTGAACTCCGCCGGCGAGATCGTCCAGATCCCGAGCACCGTGGATCGGTACACCGGCTCCGCCAGCCTGGGCGGTCCGCTGATCAGGAACCACGTCTTCTGGTACGGCTCCGCCCTCTGGGGGCGCACCCGGACGACCGGACGGACCAACGCGCTCGGTGCGGTCCCCGATTCGCCCGTGACGACGAAGGAGGTGTTCGGGAAGCTCACCGGACAGCCGTCGGCGAAGATGTTCGTCAACGCGGGATTCCGGTACGTGCGAGGTCTGCGGCATCGGCAACACGCAAGCCGCGACCGTCGCGCAGAACAACGAATCGAACACGAAGGTCGGCACGGTCACGTGGAGCTGGTTCCCGACCAACCGCACCGTCGTCGACGCGCGTTACATCCGCATGGAGGAGAACTCCGAGAACCTGCCGCTCACGGACCTCGGATTCAAGCCCACGTTCAACGTCAACGATCTCGGCAGCATGGGCCAGTACACCGACACGACCGGGCCGTTCGCCGTCACCAGAGGCGTGTGGAATCTCCGGTCGGAAAAGGTCAACTACCAGCGCGACGAGTTCCGCGCGAGCGTCAGCCAGTTCCTCGATCTCGCCAAGACGCGCCACGAGCTCAAGGGCGGGTTCGGCTTCGAGGATGGCTCCGAGACGCTGGAACGCAAGTCGAATGGATGGGGCACCCTCGCCATTGTCGGCGGCGGATCGCGAATCCAGGCGACCTACTACCCGGAGCAGCCCGCGCAGGTCTCGCCAGGGCGCACGTACAGCCTCTTCGTGCAGGACAACATCACCATCGGCTCGCGTGTCGTCATCAACGCCGGCCTGCTGGCCAACAAGGACGAGTTCTCGCAGGTCCTTCAGACCAAGAACACGTTTCTGGCCTTCGATTTCGGCGACGAGATCCAGCCGCGCCTCGGCATCAACTACCAGGTGCGTCAGGGGCAGGGGGACAAGGCCTACGCGAACTGGGGGCGTTACTACGCGATGGATCAGAAGAGCAGCGCGCGTTCCCTCGCGCCCGCGCGTCTGTTCTTCAACGATGCGATCTTCGATCGGACGACAGGCGCTCCGATCTCCGACTTGCCGCGCGCCAGCACGACCGGCAAGTTGATCAACCCCGGAATCAAGCCGACCTACACCGATGAATGGCTCGTCGGCTACGCGACGCCGATCCTGGCGCAGTGGGGCCTGGAGTTCTTCTACATCAACCGGGAGTCGTTCAACTTCATCGAGGACATTCCCTCGGCGCTGCCGGCATCCGGACCCTTCCGCGCGGCGCAGCTCCCGGACGCCACGCGGAAGTACCAGGCCGCGACGATCGAGCTGTCTCGCAGGCTTGCGAACAACTGGGCGGCGACGGCCAGCTACTCGTGGAGCCGGCTCGAGGGGAACTTCGATCTGGACTACAGCGGAGGCGCCGTCTTCAACACGTCCTCCGCGATCCAGGACGGCCCGGGCGAATTCGTCCAGGACCCGTTCCGCAACGGCCCGATGGGACAGGATCGCCCGCACGTGTTCAAGCTGTTCGCGTCGTATGCCCCGCCGGCGGTGCCGAACCTGACCCTCGGCACGTACCTGCGCGCTCAAAGCGGCACGCCGTGGGCGGCGCGCGGCGTCGACTGGGACAACGGCCTGCGGCGGTACCTGGAGCAGGCTGGCACGAACCGCAACGACGCGTGGACCAACATGGATCTGCTGACCACCTACCGCGTGCCGGTCAAGGGGCACGCGAAAATCGCGATCGAGGCCCGGGTGCTGAACCTGTTCGGTCAGCAGACGACGCTGAGCGTCGATCAGCGGAAGTATCTCGATGCGCGAATCCGTCCCGCGACGTCCGCCTTCGCGGTCTGCGGAACGGATTACGCCTGCGCCACGGAGCTGTTCAGCGCGGCCCAGACGGGCAACCAGCCGAACAGCCGGTTTGGAAAGGGCACCGAGTGGGCGCCGCCGCGGCGCTTCCTGCTCTCCTTCAGGGCTGATTTCTAGGCAAGGCAGCCCTAAAGGGCTGCGCTACCGAAGCTATAGCAAGGCAGCCCTAAAGGGCTGCGCTACCGAAGCTATAGCAAGGCAGCCCTAAAGGGCTGCGCTACCGAAGCTATAGAAAGCCCTGAAGGGCTGCGCTCCGAAAAACGGTGAAGGCGACAAAATGAACGGGCACAGAGGAGTCTGTGCTCGTTCGTCTTCTTCAGGGACATCTATTTCAAGGCCGCGAGCAGTTGCCTGGCTTTCTCGTAGCCGGGGTCCAGCCGCAGCGCCTCGCGCGCCTGCGTCCTCGCTTCGTCGATACGCCCGACCTCCGCGTACGCCACGGCCAGGTTCAGATGCGCACTCGCGTCGGCCGGATCCAGGCGGACGGCCTGTTCCAGCTCACGCGCCGCATCGGCAAAGCGGCCCGTCACCGCGTAGGTCAGGCCCATCTGGCGTCTCGCGGCGGCAAACGCCGGCCGCGCCTTCACGGCTCGAGTGTAGAAGCCTTCCGCGAGCTTCACCGCCTCCAGCTCGAAGGCGAGCTGACCCAATCCAAACCAGCTGTCCGCGTCGTCGTCGCGCGCGGGACGGACGCCCTGAAGCACATCAACCGCGGCCGATCGATGTCCGGACGCGGCGAGGGCGCGCGCGAGATCGAATCCTGAAAGGTCCACGCGCACGTGCGCGTCGAACGCGCGGCGCAGGTGCGGGACCGCCTCGGCGGCACGGCCCGTCTCGAGCAGCGCCTGGCCAAGCGCAAAGTCCACTTCGGGCTGGTTTGGATCGATCTTCCCTGATTTCCGGAGGTGACCGAGCGCGTCCTCCGGCCTCCCCGCCGCGACGAGCGCACGGCCGACACGGAAGTGCAAGACGCCGGGCGCCGGATGGATCTTCTCTGCCTCCGCCGCCCACTGCTCGCCCGCCGCGAAATCGCTCAGCCGGATCATGCGTTCGGCCATGCGCGTTCGCTCTTCGGCGCGCGCGTCGTCCAGGCCAAGAGGCCAGTTGGCCGCGGCGAGCAGGACCACGCATGCAGAGGTCAACAGGGCGGCGTCCCGAACACGGCGCGCGGTGAAGGCGTCGGCGATGGAGTCGAGCGCCGCGCCCGCACCGGTGCACAGCGGCACGAGCAAGGGAAGCCGATAGCGTTCCGATACGAAGAACACCGCAACCGCGAGCGCGTAGAGCGGCACGAACGCCGCCCAGACAACGAAACCCTGCGGGGGCAGCCGCCATGCGCCCCACGCAAGACCCACAATCCCCAGCGGGATGAGGAGCCAGGGCCCGACGACCAGCCCGCGCAACAGCGTGCCCGCGTCTTTCGCGTAGAACGGATAGCTGTAGTTCAGAGACAAGTGGGCGCTGTTGAAGACACGCGTCAGCTTGCGGGTCAGCAGCGCAAACGCTGCCCCTGGGTGCGCGCGAATCCACGACAGGCCCAGGCGGTAGAAGTAGGACGACACCTGCCGGTCGTCCAGCGAGCGGCCCGTCGCCCGCTCGGCAACGCGGCGGGCGTCCTCCTGCTGCCCGGCGATCGAGGGCGTGATGCCGGCGACGGCGTGATACGTTCCATCCGCCCGGGCGTTATTGCCGATGTAGAAGTTCAACCCGCCATGCGAGGCGGCGGGTGACCAGTCGCCCGCAACCACCGCGTTGCGGACCGTGACCGGAGAGAGCGCGGCGAGCATGCCCGCGGCAACCAGAAGCGCGCCTCGCCCGCGCCGAAGCGCCGCCAGCATCAGCACGATGCCTGCCGCGGCAACCAGCACGTTGGGCCGATTGAGCGCCTGCACGCCAAACGCGACGCCCGCTGCCAGAAACCACGTTCCCCGCGGGCGTTTCAGAGCCTCCGTGAGGGCGGCCAGCGCACAGGCAGTCAGGAAAGGATCGAGTGCCGCCTGCAGCAACAGCGTCTCGTAAAACGTGAACAGCCCGGTGAGGGCCCCAAGAGCGGCGGCGATCCAGGCTGCACGGCCGCCGAACCACTCCCGCGTCATCCACCAGGTCAGCCCGACCGACGCCGTCCCAAGAACGATCTGCAGTACGCGGATCGCCGTGAGCGAACCGGCGATCGCAAGGACCGTCGCGGTGAAGTAGATGTAAAGGGGAGAGACAAAGTAAAGACCGGGTCCGAGCGTCAAGTCACCCGCGACAACGCGACGCGCGAGATCGAGATAGACGCTGGTGTCGAGGCCGGCATCCGGCTGCAACAGGACGTGGTCCTTCAGCTGCCACACGACGACGACCTTGACGCCGAAGACGGCTGCAAGGAATGCGGCCAGCCGGGATTTCACTGTTGGGATTATACGAGTAGCTGGCAGCTGGCAGCTGGCAGCAAGCAGTGGATCACGCTGACACGTATCAGCTGTCTGCTGCCTAGCTGCCTGCTGCCTGCTTCACCTCAGAACAGATACTTGACCCCGAGCTGGACTTGCCTCGAGAAACTCGCGACGGAGTTGAAGATCCGCCCGAACGTCGAGCTGGTCGTCGTGAGCGTCGGGAACCCGAAGCTCGCGTGGTTCAGCACGTTCGTCGCGTCGATCCGGAGCTCCAGGTACTGATGACCGACGACGCGCGTCCGCTTCGAGGCGGTGACGTTCAGGTTGGAGAACAGCGGACCGCGGAAGTAGTTGCGGCCGACGTTGCTGTACTGCCCCGGATCGGGGTTGCCGAACTTCGCGCGCTCGTCGGCGTTGAAATAGAAGACGATGCCACCCTCCTCGTGCACCGCTCCCAGACGGCTGCTGCAGCCGGTGCAGTTGGCGGGCGTCTGGACGACGTTGGTGAACGTGTTGCTGCCGGCGTAGACGGTCATCGGCCGGCCGCTCTCGATGACGGTCTGTGCGGCGAGCTGCCACCCGCCGATGATCGCATCCAGGGCGGATGAGGCGTCTCCGCCGAAGCGCCGCCCGCGCCCGAACGGCAGCTCCCATACGATCTGCCCCTGGAACACGTGCGTGCGGTCGAAATCCGACAGCGTGTAGTTGAGCGAGCGATCGTGCACGTTGAACGGCGTGCTGCTGGCCGACTGGTTGTTGGCCGTGCTCACCACCGTGAACGCCGGATCGTAGGATCGCGTGTCCTTCGATCGCGACAGCGTGTAGCCGACGAAGTACCCCAGGCCGTTGCCATACCGCCGCTCGAGCTTCATCTCGAGGGCGTGGTACCGCGAGTAGTCGTTCGAGTCGATGACGACGACCCCCGACGAGCTGAGGAACTGCGGGTACGGGAAGAAGAAGTGCGGCCCGAGACCGGCAAGCTCCGGGAGCGTCCTGCCGCTCTGAATGCGCTGGCCGAGCGAGGCGGCCGTGGCCGCCACCGAGTTGAGGGCCAGGTTCGACGCAAACAGCCGCCGCAGCATCGCGGCGCCGCTCTCCCCGGCGAGCCGCCTCGTGTCGGGGCCGAGCAACCGGTCGAGCAGCGCGCTCTCGCCGCCGCTTTTCGCGGCAACGAACGCGTCGAGGAACCCGTTGGTCGTGTAATCCGCCTGATCCACGTTGTACGCCCCGAACAGGTGCTGCGCGCGCCGCCCGACATACCCGATCTCGAGCATCGTCCGTCCCCAGATCTGGCGCTGGTACGTGATCGCCCAGCCATGCGTCAGCGGTGACTGGAACTCGGGATCGACGACGCGGATGCTGTTCGACGAGGTCGCCGGCTGCAGCAGGTCCGTCGGGCTCACCGTCGGCGCGAGTGACGGCAGGCCGTCCGCGAGCCGTCCGCCCGCCTGGCCGAAGGAGGTGTTGACGACGCCGGTCGTGAGCCCCGGGATGCTCTGGAAGATCGCGGACGACAGCAGGAACGTGTTGATGCGATCGTATGCGACGCGGTAGTTCCCCCGAAGCGCGCTCGTGCCGTCGCCCTTCGGATCCCACACCACACCGACCGACGGGCCGAGGTTGTTCAGGTCGTTCTTGTACAGGTTACCCGTCACCCAGTTCAGGGTGTTGCTTGGCGCCGCGTCCACGGCGACGCGCTGGTTCGGCACGCGGATAAACCCGTCGGGGTTCCTCGGGTGCATCTTCAGCTCCCACCGCAGGCCGGCATCGATCGTGACGTTCGTCTTCGGCTTCCACGTGTCCTGCGCGTAGAAGTCCATCTCGGGGAACCACGCCTTGAAGAGGAACGTCGTGCCGCCGGGCGCGTAGCTGTCGCCGCGCTGGACGAACCCCTGGCTGACGTTGCCCACGCGGCCGAGCAGGGTGTTGACGGCCAACTGCAGGGCGGGACGATCGAAGGCCGTGTTGATCGTGCCCGGGATCCCGAACAGTGTCGGATCGACGGTGTTCACGCCGGTGCTGAAGTCCACCCACGGCCCGACGTTGAGGCCAGCGACCGATCCGCGCTCGTCGGTGTGGCGTTGGTACCGGATGTTCGTGCCGAACTTCAGGCTGTGCGCGCCGCGCGCGTAGCTCAGGTTGTCGACGAACTGGTACGTGTCGATGGTGCGCAGGTTGCCGGTCTCGAAGTCGTGCGGAGCGGTGAACTGAAGGCCCGTGAACGTGTACTTCGATGAATCCGCTTCCGGCGTGATGAAGTCGAACGTGAAGTGGTTCACCCCCGCGACGAACTCGTTCACCGTGCTCGATCCCGGGTTCCACCGCCAGTTGGCGGCGACATTGTACGGGTCGCGCGTGGTGTCGACCAGGCACGAGACGTTCGGGTAGGGCGCAAGGCCGCCGTTCGCGTTGTCGCAGTACGTGTTCTGGTAACCCTTCGCGATTCGCAGGAACGCGCTGTGACGCGGGCCGAAGACGTGATCGATCTTGGTGACCCAGTCGTTCTGGCGCTCCTCTTCGGGCGCCTGCCACGTGTAGCCGGCCGTGTTCAGGCCGTCCCCCGTGATGTTGAACGTATTCGGCAGCGGCGTCTCGGTGATCAGCTTCCGGATCGCGGGATCGAGACCGCGGTGCTGCGGGTCTCCCGCCACGATGTCGTACGTGCCGGTCGGCACGATTGGATTGCCGCTCGCGTCGACGCTCGCTCCGCTGACGCCCGCCATCTGGTTGCGGCCCGTCAGCGAGAATCGCCACAGGCCGTCCCGCGCCTGCTGCGTGTAGACGGTCCGCGTCACCGTCAGCGTCCGGTCGAGGTGAAGCCACTGCGAGTTCACGAAGAAGAAGGTGTGGTTCTTCCTGATGGGCCCGCCAAGGCTGAAGCCGGGGATGTTCTGGGTGAAGTTCTGCTTCTTCACCCCCCGCACGTTGTTCTCCCATTCGTTCGCGTTGTACTGCGGGCGCCGATCGAAGTAGTACGCGGTCCCGGAGAACCTGTTCGAGCCCGACCGGGTGACCATCGTCACCTGGCCGCCGCTGTTGCGGCCGAGCTCCGCGGTGACGTTCCCCGTCAGGACACGAAACTCCGCGATCGAATCAGGGTTCGTGCGCAGGGGCGCAAAGCTCGATCCGCCCGCGCTCGATTCGTTGTTGTCGATGCCGTCGAGCGTGTAGTTCCACGAGCGATCGCGCGCGCCGTTCACGTGCACGCCGCCGCCCGTGTTCGCGCCCGAGACGACGCCGGGCTGCGTGAGCACCAGGTCCAGCACGTTGCGCCCGCGGCCGCCGATGATCGGCAGGCTCTCGATCGTCTTCTGCTCGAACGTGGTGCCGATATTCCCCGACGTGCTCGTCTGCACGATCGGCGCGGCCGCGCGCACCTCGACCTGCTCGGCGATCCCACCGGGCACGAGCCTGACGTTGACCGTGGTCGGCTCGGAGATGTTCACCGCGTTGCCGCGCGCCACGAACGTCTTGAAGCCCTGCAGCTCCACCGTCACTGAGTAGGTGCCGACCTGGATCGCTTCGAAGGTATACGTCCCTGCGCCGGTCGTGACCGCGGTGAACGACACGCCGGTCGATTCGTTGGTGAGCGTGACCGCCGCCCCGGGGACGACGCCACCGGTCTGGTCAGTCACGGTGCCGAGCAGCCGTGACGTGGTGCCCTGAGCGAGGGCCGAACCGGCCGTGGCCATCGCCAGCAGGCACGCGAACAGCAGACATTTCCTGCACATCGCACACCTCCAACAGGGCCATTGGCGATTCTAGATCATGTTGGGCGAGCCCGGAATCAAGGAAGATAGGGGCATGCGGGCGCCGAGACCGAACTACCCACGGGCACGTCTCGCGGACGTCGTCGACACGTACCACGGCGTGCGTGTCGCCGATCCGTACCGCTGGCTGGAGGATGCCAGCAGCGCCGAAACAATCGCCTGGGTCCAGGCGGAGAACGAGCTGACGCGTTCGATCCTGGACGGTTCCGCGCGAGACGCGCGCGTCAGGCGGCTCACCGAACTCTACGACTATCCGCGGACAGGCGTGCCGCTCGAACGCGGCGGCCGATACTTCTTCACCTTCAACCCGGGCCTCCAGAACCAGGGAACCCTGTACGTCATCGACGACGGGCAGGCCGATCCTCGCGTGCTGCTGGACCCGAACACGCTCAGCCCCGATGGAACCGTCGCGCTCACGGCGCTGTTCGTCGACGACGACGGGGAGCTGATGGTGTACGGACTGTCGCACGCCGGAAGCGATCTGCAGGAGCTCCTCGTTCGCGACATAGCCACCGGGGCGGACCTGCCCGATCGCATCCGATGGGTGAAGTTCGCGTCGGTGGCCTGGCTGAAGGACGGCACCGGCTTCTACTACACGCGCTTTCCCGAGCCGGGCACCGTCGCGCCTGGCGATGAAAACTACTTCAACCGGATCTGCCTCCATCGCCTTGGCGACGCGCAGGAGAAGGACAGGCTGGTCTACGAGCGCCCCGACGAGCGCGAGACCGTCTTCCACATCGACGTCTCGCACGGCGGGCGATGGGGCGTCATCGCTGCGTACAAGGGAGCGAGCGACAAGAGCGAGATCTACCTGCTCGACTGTGCCGCGCCGGATGCCACGCCCCTCCCGCTGTTCACCGGATTCGATTCGGCCTATGCTTTCATCCAGGAGTCGCGCGGGCGGCTGCTGTTCCAGACCGACAACCGCGCGGCGCGCGGCCGGATAGTGGCCGTCGATCCGCTCAGCGCGGAGGTATCGGAGCTTGTCGCCGAATCGCCAGACAAGCTGTCCACGACCGTCCTCGCCGGCGACACGATCGTCGCGTCCTACCTCCACAACGCCAGCGACCAGTTGCGTCTCTTCGACGACGCGTCCGGGGCACCGGCGGGCGTCGTCGATCTGCCGGGGATCGGATCCATCTCGGGCCTGACCGGGAGGCCGGGCAGCAGCGTCTTCTTTCTGGGATTCACCTCGTTCACGCAGCCGTCCACGAACCTCCGGTACGATCTCTCCTCGCACACGCTCCAAAGGTGGAGCGTCCAAACTCCCGACTCCCAACTCCCAACTCCCCACTCCAAACCTCAAACTCCAAACTCCAAACTCCAAACCCCAAGCTCCAAACTCCCAACGTACGTGACCGAACAGGTGTGGTACCCGTCGCGTGACGGCACGCTCGTCTCGATGTTCCTCGTGCACCGCGCGGACCTGCCGCAGGACGGCAGGCGCCCCGTGCTGCTGACGGGGTATGGCGGATTCAACATCAGCCTGACGCCGGCGTTCGACCCCGCCAATTTCGTGCTGCTCGAGGCGGGCGGCATCTGCGCGGTCGCGAACCTCCGCGGCGGCGGCGAGTACGGCGAGCAGTGGCACGAGGCCGGGATATTCGAGCGCAAGCAGAACGTGTTCGACGATTTCATCGCGGCGGCCGAGTGGCTCGCCGCGAG
>Ga0209341_10006510_pt1 | contig 10438 bp, 10 predicted proteins | sample RifCSP13_2_FD_184020 | JGI IMG/M metagenome (GOLD analysis project Ga0209341, IMG submission 184020) | Soil microbial communities from Rifle, Colorado - Rifle CSP2_sed 13_2 (SPAdes) (version 2) | ecosystem: Environmental > Terrestrial > Deep subsurface > Rock core/Sediment | place: Rifle... | reverse complement strand
AAGCCTCCTGCACGAAACAACCACCTGGGCCAAACACATCATGGAGGCGCGCCCTGCGTTTGGCGCGCTGGTCTTCTTTCTCTTCTCCGCGCTTTCGGCGATGCTTGCGTTTACTTCAAGTGCTGTTCTGGTACCCCCGGCGAATTTGGTTTGGGGGAAGATGGTGACGTTTTTTTTGTTGTGGGGCGGTTGGCTGGCAGGAGCCATTGTTGCTTTTGGTATCGGCAACGCTGGAGGCCCACTGCTGTCGCGACTTGGGTTCGAGCAAAAACTGAAGCGCTACCGCGAGTTTGTTTCGAAGCGCATGAGTTTCTGGTTGGTGGTGGTGTTTTGTATTGCAGTTCCCTCCGAAGTTCCGGGCTATCTGTTTGGAGGGTTGCATTACCCGTTCTGGAGGTTCGTTGGTGCGGTGGCCATAGCTGAATCCATCTATGCGCTAGGCCTTGTACTGGCCGGTGAGAGCCTAACAACTTCTAACCCCTTCTTACTCCTGACGGCTGTGGCAGCGCTCGTACTGATTGCGCTCTTCGCCGGCTGGTTTTTGAAACGACTAAGACGAAGACGTCGGTCAAAAGGGTCAGCTGCTTAGCTTAGGTGCACTAGGTATTCGTGCGCCGATGGCGTTGCTCTGGGGCTACATAGGTGGTTAGAAGACCTCGATTGTAGTCGGTCTTTAAAGGTTAACTCCTTCAATCCATTCCAGGCCTTGTCCAGAGTCTAGAAAGACTGTCTGCTTCTTGGAAAATATTGAAAGGCCGCTCCTGCCAAACACAGCCAAAAATGAAAAATGAACGGTGGAGCAGGATTTGCTTGGAGGTTTGAGCATACGGTGCCGCGTAAATAAATAGAGGTAAGAAGTCGTAAAGGCTTAATCAAGCTTTCCAGTCAAAACGGGCAGCCTCCTGCGCTGCCCGTTTTAGTCTTCGCAGCCGAATATGTTGCATCACGTGGAAACAGCGACCTAACCTTTGTTAGGGCGAGTCAACTGGATGACTTTGAATGCAAACCAAACAAGTGATATAAAGCCCCTCAAAGTTCCCCTTTCATTTGATCTCGCGCTTGTAGGCGTTGAAGTTTAGCCCGGACGATCCCGTCCGGCACGTTGCTGCAAACAGCCGCCTTGACCCAAGAGGGCTCTATGCTCAAGCAGCTTTTTGTTTCTGCCGTTCTCATCACCAGCGCTGCCTTCAATGCTGCACAAGCGCAAAGGGAAAACGTAAGCCGACGCTCAGAACTCTCACTTCCAGCCGGCTCACGGCTGATTTCAACGGACAATGATGTAGCAGGCTCACCCGAAGCGAAAGCAGAAGCTAAGCGACTCTACAAAGAGGGCGTTAAATACGGTCGAGCAGCACTGTATAGACAAGCGGCGGAGATCTTCGAGCGCGTCGTGAAATTGGATCCAACTTATGCCGACGCCCATTACAGTCTCGGTCACGCATATTTCGACCTGGGAGAGTGGCAACAGGCCGAACAAGCATTCGAAGAAGCCGTCCGTCTCAATCCAAAAGACCGAGAAGCCAGAGCTCGGCTCAACCAAACACAGAAGCTGCTACAGCAGGGGACCGCAAGAAGCAGTGTACCAAGAGAAGCGCCAAAGCATGATGATCCCCTTGCCACTCCGGTTTCCTTAAGTTCAGCGGCGCCCTCCACTAGCTCTAACGCGGTCGATAACTCTCACCTCACCACAATCTACCGGGTCGGTCCGGGTGACGTGTTGGACATACGCATGAGTGACGCCACCCTAATGGGCTCCACTCTCTTTACCGTCACTCCCTCTGGCTTACTTGAACACCCGAGTCTCACTGAGCCGTTCCCTGTTGCGGGTCTTACGGTTGAAGAGATCAGCGAGCGGTTGCAAGAGGATCAGAAGCGACGTGCGCTTAACGACAACCCAAGAGTATCTGTCGGCGTTCGTGATTACGCGAGTCACACAATTCTGGTCAGCGGGCTGGTGCAAGAGCCCGGCACGAAGATTTTGAGACGTGAGGCCATTCCGCTCTACGTAGTACTCGCTGACGGTCAGCCGCTTCCTGAAGCAGCCGTGGTAACCCTCATCAGAAGTCAGTCCGAAATTCATGTGATGGACCTTACTGAGCCGGAACAACTCAATCGCTTGGTCCTTCCCGGCGATGTTTTGACCGTGCAGGCAAACCCAACTCGATTCTTCTATGTAGCTGGTGCGGTGAAATCCCCGGGTGAAAAGATTTTCAGACGCGGTATGACGCTCACCCAGGCAATCATCGCCGCCGGCGGGTTGGCCCCAAAATCAAAAGAAGCCCGCCTCGCCCGCGATGACGGCAAAGGATTTCTAGTGCTAAGCCGGTTCAAGCTCAAGGATATTGATTCCGGTAAAGTGCCGGATCCTCTTATTCAACCAGGCGACAGAATAACGATAGTCGATTAAAAACAATGTCTGCCCTGTTGAAAGAACATGACTCCAAGGATGCCATGAATGATCTCTGGCTCGCCCTTGAAACCGGAGACGAGAGCAAGCTCGATCAAATCATGACTCGGGTTCCTGATATAGACAGTAGAAATCAGGATGGCGTTACTGCTCTGATGCGCGCGGCCCAAAAGGGGCATTCAAAAATGGTGAAGGCGCTAATCCTGAGTGGTGCGGACGTCAATGCCACGCGAGGCGACGGTTTTACCCCCCTGCTGCTGGCCGTATTCTTTGGTCACGCCGACGTCGTAAAGGTGTTGGTGGAGTATGGTGCAGACGTTAATGCAGTCACGCGATCGGGAACCTCCGCAGAAGCCTGGGCGAGGGCCCGCTCGTTCAACGACATCGCGCACTATCTTGCAACGAATCGCCAGCGCCTCGGCCGATCCACTGCGCAACCGAGCGTGGATGCTCCGACACGAAACGTGATTTCAGTTGAAGATAAAGGCCCCCCACAAAAGAGTTCGGAACGCTTGGGAGCAGCCGCAGCTACACCGCGAGTGAGTCGAACCCTGAGCGAACCCCCGGATATCTGGGAACTTGTTCCAGAAGCACGAGTCCAGTTCAAACCTGGCGAGGCCTTTGTCACCCATCTGATGTCGGGCAAAGCGAAACTCCTCCTCATCACCTTTGCATTGATCGGATCGGCCACCATCGGTTGGGCACTGTTGGCAGACAAAGTCATTCCCTACACCGCCGCGGGAAATGCTGAAACATCTCGGGAAGCAGTCCCTCCAAGTCAATCAATCACGACGGCGACTGATCCTATAAAGACGACAACCAGTGTTCATGAGCCTGTGAGCACTGACACCAGCAGCCAGGTGACGACGGAGCAGCCTCAGTTCTCTCGGAACACCGTTTTAGTGCCCCACAGCAAAAAGAGTTCTAGTATACGACCACGGCGCGACGTGCCCACCAGGAATCGCGTTACAACTGACCCCGAGATCGTTGAGCCACATGATGCCGGTAAGCCTGAGACAGCGGCAACAAGTCAGCCCCGGCGGATTGAGGTGGGCAACACAACGACCCGCAAATCACCTTCCAGCATTTCTAGCACGCAATTAATCGCTCCAGCTGCAAGTCCGCGTAAAAAACCCAAGGTAATACAGTGGCCATGAACGTGGCTCCATTGTTACCTTTTAGAGTGACATGCGCAGCTTCAGCACCTTGACACTTATGCCTTTGAGAGCTGCAAGGTTTTTCGTATTGCCGACAACGAATGCTTTGAAGAAATTCGTTCCTCATCAAGGGATTTCCGTTTACCCGTCACTGGCGCGGGCCAGTTGGGCATCGGGCGTGGCCCGTCTGTCACAAAAAGCTTTTACTCGAACCGATCAGGCCTTACTTACTCTGCAATGCTCGGCGGTTCTTTACAGTCAAACCCTTGCTGGTTTCATCAGCCTTGGCAAAACGAGCCGAGTTCCCCTTTAATACACAACTGACTTCAGGTCAGCGAGAACCCCCGCTATTGATCGTAGACCTGACCGTGCAGCCTGGAAGGCGCAACTTCAGAACAAAAAGGGTCGGGACTAGTCGGGTGAACCGCTTTGTTAGTTTGGGCCTTCTCTAGTAGATTACGGAGGTCAACCCTACACCTATTACCGTGAATGAAGATCTGAATCTGAGTGATAGAGAACCTCGCCACTCCTGGCGTCGACAAGTTTGGCGACTGCTTCTCATCTGGGGCATTTGGACCTTCATCGGCATAGTTTTCACGCTGCAGGGCTATTTCACGTCTTATCGTTCTGAACGGCCAGTTCCTCTGCTTGACTCCTTGTACATGCAGATGACCTGGGCTTACCTGTTCGCTCTAGCAACGCCATTTATCCTGTGGGCGTCCAGCCGGCTCCCCATTGAACGGAATAATTGGATTCGTAGCGTCCTCACCCACCTACCAATTAGTATCCTGTTAGCGATTGTCCTTACTGCGTTGGGCCGGGTGGTAATCTGGCTGCAAGTGAATTACCCGATTGGAAGGCCGTTGTCGCTTGAGAGCGTAACCAGGTTTGTAATTGCAAATTTCAGTGAATCAATTGGCATCTATCTGCTGATTGCCCTGACAAGTTATGCTTTCAATTACTATAGCCGTTACCGTGAAGGGCAACTTCGCACGCTGCAATTAGAGGCACAGCTCTCGCAGGCTCAACTCGAAGCCTTGAAGATGCAATTGCATCCGCATTTCCTCTTTAACACACTCCACTCCATCTCCGCTCTGTTGACGAAGGACAGGGAAGCAGCGCGACGAATGATTACCCGGCTCGGAGACTTCCTGCGCATGACATTGGAAAATTCCGGAGCACAAGAAGTATCCCTGCAGAAAGAGATGGAGTTCCTGCGTTGTTACCTGGAAATCGAGCGTGTTCGATTTCAGGATCGCCTTGTCACACGCATTGATGTCTCTCCACAGGTACTTGATGCAAGAGTGCCCAACCTCATCCTCCAACCCATTGTAGAGAATGCCATTAGACACGGCATCACACCCCGCTCAACGCCGGGAATCATCGAGATTCAGGCGAAACCCCACAACGGCTCCGTTCGTATTCAAGTTCGAGACAACGGTCCGGGCCTGGCAGAACATCGGAGTTCCGATATTCTGTTCCGGAAAGGGCTGGGACTGGCAAACACAGAGACTCGCTTGGAAAGGCTTTATGGTGCGGGTCACCTGTTTGATCTTGCGAACGACCCCGACGGCGGACTGGTGGTTACCCTTGAAATACCCTTGCACCATGATGGCTCCGCTGATTCTCAACCGGTTGGCCGCTGATTCAGGTCTCAATTTCCAATCCGAAAATATGGGGAATCTTGTCAGAAACCGCAGCGTCGCGGTGTAGATCAGGCAGAACTCCCCAAAATTCGCTCCCGATTCTCAATACGGAATGACTGAATCTCCCCATATCCGTGTGCTGATCGTCGACGACGAACCCTTGGCTCGGGACATGTTGCGCGAAATGCTGCAGAATGATCCACAGGTGATCATTGTCGGCGAATCAACCAATGGTCGCGAGGCGGTGGACGCGATACGCAAGACTACGCCTGACCTCATATTTCTCGACGTACAGATGCCTGAATTGGGCGGGTTTGAGGTGCTCGAAGAAATTGGCAACACTAATCTACCCCACGTTATCTTTGTAACCGCCTATGACCAGTATGCCGTACGCGCCTTCGAGGTTCATGCCCTTGACTACCTGCTAAAGCCGTTTGATCAGGAGCGATTCGAGACCTCATGGCAGCGGGCTAAGGCGCAGATACTGCCGAGCCAGAACGGCGGAGTTGACCAGCGAATTCTTGCATTGCTGGAGGAACTTAAGGCTGGAAACAAGTATCTGGAGCGCCTAGTCGTCAAGTCCGGAGGGAGGATCTACTTCCTCGAGACTCAGGACATCGACTGGATCGAAGCCGAAGGAAACTATGTTTCCGTCCACAGCGGCAAGAAATCTCACCTGTTACGGGAGACGATCAGCAGTCTCGAGTCGCAGCTGGATCCGCGAAAATTCGTTCGCGTCCATCGCTCCTCGATCGTTAGAATAGACCGCATTCAAGAATTGCAACCCTGGTTTCACGGCGAGTATCGCATCATCCTTCAAACTGGCACGCAGCTGACCTTATCGCGTAATTATCGCGAGAAATTGCAGGAAGCGCTGGGCAAGCTGCCGTAGCCAATCAACACAACCTTAAGCCCACTAATCACTTCCGAACGCCTGTCCGTCACAAAACCCGTATCGGATGTTCCAATACCTCGTATAAAGCTTTCGTCACCAATCGGACCTGAGCCTCCAAGGAACGGTGGAACGGTTTCAGGACCCTGGTGCAATTTAACGCAGTCTTTTTGGAGGGAAGTATGAATAGCACGTCTGTTTGGGAATCCAATGTGGCTCAGGAAGTGGCGCAGGAATCGTCTGGCGCCAAAGGGAATGGAACATCCGGTGCCAAAGGTTCGGACAGTGGGGCCTCCCACCAGAAAATCGAAACCCTAAAGGAACTGACCTTTCGAATTCTTCACGAAGTTCAGTCAATGCGAGAAGTGGGCACCCCGAATATCGATAACGGCATTGACTTTTATGATGAAGTAACCCGATTTGAAATCGACCTAATAAAGCGGGCTTTGATGCAAACGCGGGGGCACCAGGGACGCGCAGCTCGTTTGTTGAATTTGAAGATCACAACTCTCAACTCAAAGATCAAGCACTACGGGATCAAGCTGGACGGATTTGCTGCGGGGTTCGTTCCGGCCCTGCAGCCGCCCTCCAACGCTCTTTGTTAACCTGTCGGAATCAATGACTCCGTCGACGATCTTAGGGGCATCGAGCGTCAGGTGTGGGTAATGGGAAATGAGGAGTGATAAATGGAGGACCGCCTTCTCCAAAAGAAAGCCCATCTTCCATTTGTCATTTCCATTCTGGCCTCTGACCTCTGATGTGATGTGACCCCTAGTTTTTCGGCAGTGGACTCGCGACGTCAACAACTACCTTCCAGCTCTCATTTTGTCTTCTCCAAATTCTGAGATAGTTGCCCTTCTCTATCATGTTTAGAGAGTACGTGCCGTAACTGTACCCGAAGTCTCCCGAGTTTGACACAGCAGTAAACGCTGTCTCCCAAGCCCAATTCTTCCCTACCTGCTCCAGCGCGTGGCTCGCAGCTTCCAAACCTATAAAAGGGGTGTGGTTCTCACGGAAGAGTCGCACGCTCTTCGCCCCAAACTTCTGAAATGCTTTCCCGGCTCCACTGCTACCTACCGAGTCCAGTAGCTCTCGTTCCCGCACTAATAACGTTTCTCGTTCACTCGAGACCTCGGTCTTCTTGCTATCTGGTTGCACATTGGCTTCAGACTGAAATTGGAATGCTGGCGCAGTTGATTGCGGGTGCGAAATCCCAAGGTCGATCACGAACTTCCAGGCTCCATTCGGTTGTTTTCTCCAGACAGTGATGAATTGACCAAACGCGACGGGCTTCTCATCATTGATGTCGGTCTTGAATTCCCATGGTCCGGTCGTGTAACCCAAATCCCCCGCCACCGAAATATCAGCAAATACCGGTCGCCATGCGAGAAGCGAACGCTTTGGACCACTGGGACCAGGATTCGCGAGCAACCACTGTTTTCCCTTCACCGCGGTTGGCCTAAAAAGAACACCGTCTTCAGCAATAAACGAAAGGAAGGACTCTCTTGTCCCATGGTCAAACGATGCTTTGGCAAAGCTTTTCTCAGTTTCAACCATTGACTCGAGTGGCGTAGGCCCCGAGCTTTGCGCGTAAACGATTGAGAAGATCATCAGTGACGCTGCAAGCACCATTGTGGGTTTCGTCATAAGTCCCTCTAGTATACTTCGAACGAAGTTGGGGTCGTCGAGTTGTATCGAGGTAGGACGTCGGGCGAGAAGACTCGACCTTAGAAATCCGTTTACATTCATAGTCGATTGATCGGTGAAGTAGGCGCAGCTTTGTGACGGATCGGCCGCAATCCGTGACGAATCGACGCTAGTCTCTCGGAGAATACGAACTTGAAACTAATGTACCTTCTGTTTAATTTCGCAGTTTTGAGCTTCCTTTTAAATATTGTCGCGGTCAATGGCACCGGTCAGTCGCGCCTGAGTGATAAAGAACTACTTGCCGCCGCCCGAGAAATTATTATCAAAGCGCGCTTCGGCACACTCATCACCCACGGTCATGATGGGCAACTCCAAGCACGTACGATTGATCCGTTCGAACCGGAGGAACAAATGGTTGTCTGGTTCGCGACCAACCCACGCACGCGAAAAGTGATGGAAATGACACGGGATTCGCCCGTTACTCTGTACTTCTTTGACCGCGAAGACCTGGCGTACGTAACACTAAAAGGTCGGGCGCGCCTGGTGAACGATGCACAGGAAAAGCAGAAGCGCTGGAAGGAAGAGTGGAAAGAGTTTTATCCAAATCGCGATCGAGACTACTTACTCGTCAAGGTCACACCGCTTAAGATTGAGGTTGTCAACACAGCAAAGGGGATCCTGGGTAACCCAAGGACTTGGAGACCTCCAACAGTGCGTTTTATATCACGTCAGAAGATTAAATCCTTTGCACAATAAACAGCGAGCGCTTAACCGGGCATTCGAGTAATATCTCCGAACACTCGTTCCACATTTCTGTTACGAAAACGACCGCATTTTCCTTCACGCCAGCTAAATCTCACTAAAACCGATTACGTGGATTTGGCACTGGCCAAGTCTTCATGATAACGCTCCGTAGCAAACCATAACCAACACCCGTCGATGCAATTCCTACCATAAAAATCCATAAAGCTCGAAATTGAGGAGCTATTGACTCGATAAAAGATGGGGCGTATAAAGCCGTACAGGTCTACAAGAGGTACCCCCAGTTTTACTATTTTGCTGGGACCTTCCCAACCCACCGTTTTAGGAGGTTCGACTTGTCTTTGTTCCTCAACAATCAATAATTTCAAAAAGGAGACCGACATGAGTTGGAGCTACAAAAACCTTCCGAACTTACTCATATTGTTGGTTGCTTGCTTTGGGTCAGCGTTTGGTCAAAGTGCGCAAAGGAAATATGAAACTTATCAACCATCTTCAGCCCAACAACCATTACCTTTGCAAATTGTTGAAGTTAACAATTTGCAAAACGACAGTTTTCTTAGTGACATGGAAATTCACCTAAAGAATGTAAGTGACAAGCCAATCTATTACATAAGATTGGGGGTAAATCTGCCAGCAGTGAAAGAGTATAGCGGCGGTAAGGATTTTGGTATTTTCTTACGTTACGGAAGGCCCGAGTTAATTGATTTCAAGGAGAAGCCAACTGATAACGATAGGCCTCTAATGCCGGGGGAGATGTATGTTTTTAAAGTGCCAGAAACACTTTCGTCGGGATTTGAGTCTTATGCCCGAAACAAAAAGGTGCCTACGTCTGCGACACTTACAGTGCGCTTTAGAATTGACACTGTTAGTTTTGGAGATGGTTCCGGATTCATTAACGGCGGGCTTCCATTTAAGCTTAAATCGGTATCCAGCAGGCGAGACATCGACAGATTCGATGTCTCAGCCCTGCGTGATTCACCAGCTCTAAAATGTTCTGGCGCTGAAAGGTTAGCTTTTCTAAATATAGGTTACAAACCAACAGTAAATGAAAAATTAGCCTCTCTAAGCATCGGCCATAACCTACAAGAGGACTGCGATTTCAACTGCTACCGATTGAAAATTTTGCCTCCTCAGCAGAATCTGTGGGTAAGTTCCAGTGTAAGTATCCCGTGTTTAGGGCCACTCATCACTAGATTCCGCAATACGTTTCCGTAAGGGATCACATTTGGATCCTCGATGAAGAAAGAGATGATCTGTCGCGCAAACACAACGAAAACCAAACCAACTGCCCCGAGAAATAACATGTTATAAAAGCCGGCTAGCCACACTGCTTTCTCAGCGCGATCCGGCTTTTGCGCCCCTAAAGCCTGGCCCACCATAGTTGCAGCAGCGTTACCCATCCCGAACGAAGGCAACAACGCAAAGATTATTACGCGGATGCCGATTGTGTATCCGGCAATCGCGTCACTTCCAAAACTCGAAATAGTTCGGATTAGTCCTATCCAACTCGCCATACCAATAAACACCTGAAACGTTCCAGTGGCAGACAGCCGCACCAACCGAAGCATGATTGGCAACTCCAGCCTCAAGTGTCGTCGGCGAATGTCGAATCTGCCACCGGTGCGAACAAGTCGAGTGAATGCGTAAACCACCCCCGTGCCACGGCCGATAGTAGTTGCAACCGCTGCCCCCATGACGCCGAGTTCAGGAAATGGTCCGATTCCAAAGATAAGGAAAGGGTCAAGGACGATGTTGATCGCGTTGGCGAGCCACAACACGCGCATAGCAATGGCCGCGTCTCCGGCACCGCGAAAGATTGCGTTAATTAAGAACAGGAGCAGGATTGTAGAGTTACCCAAAAACATCACTCGAGTGAACCCAACTCCCTGCTCGACAACCCACTGAGAGCCCCCCATGGCTTTTAGAA
>Ga0209341_10006508_pt1 | contig 10440 bp, 10 predicted proteins | sample RifCSP13_2_FD_184020 | JGI IMG/M metagenome (GOLD analysis project Ga0209341, IMG submission 184020) | Soil microbial communities from Rifle, Colorado - Rifle CSP2_sed 13_2 (SPAdes) (version 2) | ecosystem: Environmental > Terrestrial > Deep subsurface > Rock core/Sediment | place: Rifle... | reverse complement strand
AGCCAGTGCTTGCGGCCGCCCAGCCGCGCGGAGGGACTGAAGCCGCTCGGCAATGAGATTGATGGCCTCCTCGCGGGACAGCGGACGCCACTCGTTCGCGCCTCGCTGGCCCACTCGCAGCAGCGGAGTACGGATCCGTTCCGGATGGTAGAGGAGTTGCACTCCCGCGATGCCGCGGGGGCACACACCTCCGCGACTCATGGGGTGCAGCGGATTCCCCGTGATACGTACGAGGCGCCCGTCCACAACGCGCCCGCGAATGCCGCAATGCGCCGGACAGAGGAGGCAGGCGGAGCTGAGCCGCTCCTCGATGCCCGGCGCCCAGCCCTGGTCAGCGACCTGGTCAGAGGTCCATTCGAATTCCAGTCCATCCCGCAGCCACCACACCGCCGCGGCCGCGCTTCCCGCGGTCCACAGGAACTCCCGGCGCGTCCGCATCATCCGGGCCTCGTTCGGGCTAGCGATGGCATGCGACACAATCGAGCGACTGACCTTTGGCCCGGTGACAGTCGAGACAGAATTCCATCGTGATCCGAACCAACGCGCGACGTGGTGGTTGCTGGGACCCAGCGATGGCCCCATGGCAGGCGTCGCACTCAAGCTTGCCAATGCCGACGTGCCGGCGGTGAGAGAAGTACACGTGGGCCGGCAGACGAAAGAGCTTGTTGAATTGGAGCGAATCCGGCGGCACGAACGGAACCTTCACACCCGCGGATTCCGCTGATGCTGCCCTCTGCGCCTGATGGCAGAGCCCGCACGTCTGAGCGCCAGGCAAGCCGGCATACGTCCCCGTGATCACATGGTTGTGACAGAGTTCGCAACTGAGCTCGAGGTCTTTCGTGTGCTTCAAGTGATCGAAGGCAACGGGCTGCTGCACCGGCATTCCCCGTAGCCTCATGGACACGAGCAGCAGGACGGCGACGACCGCCAGCAGGACCATGAGGTAGCGTCGTGTCCTCGTCGTCACCTTCCCCTCCGGGACTTCCGTTTCGTGCTGGCTTGGCCACAAGCGAGTAGGATGGACCCAGGCTCACGGTGGGCGTGCACAGCTTGCCCCAGGGGATTCCCAGGCAAACAAGCCGAGCGCGGTCTTGGCGCGCGGTCGTGGCTCGGCGCTGATGACCAAGGCAACTGGCGTTCCGTGGTTGGCCGTTCGGGTCAAATGCCTTGCGACGGTTGGACTTAGTGTCGGCACGTCAGGGAATCGGCACCTTGTCTTGGGGGAAATCCCCCATGGTGCGGGAGATAGCCCTTCCTATAGTGGGTCAGATCGCCCACCGCCTTTAGGCACAAGATTGTTCAGCGCCCTGTCAACCCGTCGGTTAGAGGCGGTCTTCCGGTGGGCGTTGATCTTGCTCTGGGGGTTCTGAAGACCCTGGTAAGCTGTGCTGGGGCCGGGAGCAGCGATGGCCGCACGACATCAGTTGACGGCACGCATGTCGGACGCAGTTCGGCGGCTGCGAGGCCGATTGAGCCTCCGGCTGCTCGCGTGGTTCCTCGTTTTCTCGCTCGTGCCGCTGTTGGTCACCAACGCTGTCGGCTACCGGAGCAGCGAGACGATCATCGGGAACCAGGTGGAGCGTTACCTCGCGGCCATCGCCGAAGTGCAGGCGGAGCACGTCCGCGACCGGATCGACCACCACCTGCGGCTGCTGCAGGCGATCACCGCGGGGAATGACTTTCTCGCTGCGGGCGCGATGCGATTTGCCGGTCGCGACGCGGGCGAAATGGGGACGGTGGCCGACCGCCCCACACTGGAGCGGTACCTGCGGGACAAGATCGACGAGCTAGGGGCGTTCGACGCGCTGTATCTCGCCGTACCGGGAAGTGGCGTCGTGGCCTGGGCGGGGCGCCGCGACGGCGTGCCCGAACCGCTGCCGGCCTTGGGGCTTACAGCGGAAATCGGGAATCACGGAGTCACGGCGCAGCCACAGTTCCGGCTGACCGTCCCTGTCAGCGGGAGCCACTCGTCGTCGGTTGCCCTTCTCGGCGCTTCGGTGAGTACGCTCGGCTCACGTGACTTCCTTCATATTCCGGAACATCTCGCCGGACATGTCGAGAGCTTCATCGTCGACGAACGGGGGCGGCCGCTGTTCGTTTCGCATCCGCATGGCGAGCTGGATTACTCCATCCCGCTTTCCACGCCGCTGCTCAGGCTTCCTCCGGGTTCGCACGCGCGCTACCGCGATCGGCAGGGACGTGATGTGATCGGTTCGTCGGCGGCCATCCCCGGGTATCCATGGCGCTTCATCGCCGAGGCGCCGGCGGACGAGGCGTTTGGCGAGCTCCGGCAGCTGCGACGGCTGTCCCTCAGCCTGGAGCTGGTATTCATCGTGGTGCTGGTGGGCGCCGCGTGGACGGTCGCGAGTGGCATGGTGGCGCCGCTGCATCGGCTGGTGGACGCCACGCGGCGAGTGGGGCGGGGGGACCTCGAGGTGCGGGTTGCGGCGCGGGAAGCAGACGAACTCGGAGAGCTCGGGCGCGCCTTCAACGAGATGACGGCCGCGCTGGCCGGGACGACGGCGCGAGTACGGGAACTGCACCAGCGGGAGATCGAGCGCGCCTCGCAGTTGGCGACCGTGGGCGAGTTGGCCAGCGGGATCGCGCATGAAATCAAGAATCCGGTCGTGGGAGTAGCCAACGGCCTCGACCTCGTCAGGCGCCGCGTGGGTGAGGACCCGAAGCTGACACCGATCATGGACGAAATGGCGCGTCAGCTGGCGACCATCCAACGGGCGCTGGGGGAGCTGCTCGCCTTCGCGCGACCTGCCACGCCAGCGCTGGCGCCGGTGAACGGCAACTCCGTCGTGGAACGCGCCATCCGGCTTGTTCGGCCCACGGCCGAGCAGGGCGGCGTGGGCATCGATCTGCGCTTCGATCTCTCGGCAGGGCACTTTCTCGCCGACGAGGAGATGCTGTACCAGGCATTCGTCAATCTGCTCATGAACGCGCTCGAAGCGAGTTCCCACGGTGGCAACCTGCGCGTGAGCACGCGGGTAGCCGGCGATGAGTTCGAGGTAACGATCGCCGATACGGGCCGGGGGATCCCGCCCGAACATCTCGATCAGGTGTTCAAGCCTTTCTTCACGACGCGGCACACGGGCACCGGGCTCGGGCTCCCCATAACGCGTGAGATCATCCAGCGGCACGGCGGGCGCGTGACGCTCGAGAGCCGTGTCGGCGAGGGGACGGCAGTCACCGTGCGACTTCCGATGCGTGCCGGCGAGGAGCGTGCCTCACTCCCGCCTGAGGAGGCATGAGCCGAATGGCAAGGGCCCGAATCGTTGTCTGCGACGACGAGATGCTGATCCGTATGTGGCTGGTGGAGCACCTCAGCGACGCCGACTACCGCGTCGAAGATGTCGCCGATGGCGCCGCTCTGGAAGCCGCGTTGCGAACCGAACCGGCAGACCTCGTGCTGCTCGACCTGCGGCTACCCGATGTATCCGGTCTCGACCTGCTCCCCCGCGTCAAGGCCATCGATCCGCTGCTGCCCGTCATCATGATGACGGCGTACGGAGAAGTGGAAACGGCCGTGGCGGCGGTGCGCGCGGGGGCGCACCACTTTCTGGAGAAACCGATCGCCTTGCCGGAGCTGCTCCTGCTCATCGAGCAGGCGCTCGCGGCGCGCCGCCTGCGCTCGGAGGTCGACCGTTACCGTGAGGGATACCGCTGGCAGTTCGCGGATATCTCCCTTGTCGGACGGTCGCCGGCGCTGCGCCGTATCGCGGAGTTGATCACGCGCGTGGGGGCGCGCGGCAGCCCGGTGAACATTCTCCTGCGGGGGGAGAGCGGCACGGGGAAGGACGTGGTGGCGCGCGCCATTCACGCGCGCGGGCCCCGTCAGGCGCACCCCTTCGTGAGCGTCAACTGCACGTCGCTGCCAGAACAACTGGTCGAGAGCGAGCTGTTCGGCCACGAGCGGGGCGCGTACACGGACGCGCGGGAGCTCAAGCGGGGGCTCGTGGAGATCGCGCACCGGGGCACCGTCTTTCTCGACGAAATCGGCGACATGCCCAAGCTCATGCAGTCGAAGGTCCTGCACTTCCTGGAGACGCACGAATTCCGGCGAGTGGGCGGCGTGCGGAGCATCGAGGTCGATGTTCACGTCATCGCGGCCACGAACCGCAACCTCGAAGAAGCCGTCGCCCGCGGCGATTTCCGCGAGGATCTGTTCTATCGCCTGAATGTCGTCCCGATTCAGCTGCCACCCCTGCGCGACCGGCCCGAGGATATCGGACCACTGGCTGTTCACCTGGTCGACTCGCTCTGCCGCGAGTTGCGCATGGCGCCGCGCGAGATTCACCCGGAGGCACTGCTGGCTCTCGAGGGCTACTCCTGGCCCGGCAATGCGCGCGAGCTCCGCAACGTGCTGGAACGCATCCTGCTACTCGAGGAGTCGGCTTGCATCGGCGTGGAACATCTGCCGGCGGAGCTGCGCGCCGCGAGCGCAATAAAGGCAAAGGGGTTTGTGCTGCCGCCCTCCGGTATCGACCTCGAGGCGCTCGAGCGCGACCTGATGTGTCAGGCAATGGAGCGCGCCGACGGTAACAAGACCAACGCGGCGAGGTTGTTGTGCCTCTCGCGGGACACGCTTCGGTACCGGCTGGAAAAGTACGGCATCTGACAACCAAACCGATCGCCGAGAGCACGAGGACCGCTCGCCCTACATCGTGCGCGGTATCGGCGACGCCTCATGCGTGAGATCCGGTTGCCGCCGTTCAGTACTCGTCACTGCCCTCTTCTTCATCGCCCCGCAACAGCGCGAGGATCGCGCCCTGCGGGATCACCAGGTACGTCTCGCCTTCGAACGTGATTTCGACCGCGGCCTTGCGGAAGAACAGCGCGTAGTCGCCGACCTTGGCCTGCATCGGCACGAACCGATGCTCGCGGGGCCCGGTGCGCCACGGCTCATCACTTATCTCCGACGGGTCGGGCATGGGAAGGCCCGGTCCGGTCGCGACGATCTTGCCACCCTGCACGGCCTGATTGTCTACGGCCGTGGGTGGCAGGTACAGCCCCACCTTGGAGCGCTCCTCGCCCTCCTCAGGCTTCACGAGCACCCGGTCGCCAACCACGATCAGCTTCTTCTTTGGCATAGAGGGGAACTTAACGGGTCGCGGGCAGCGGGTTGCAGGGTCTCAACTTCCTGCACGCATCACAACGGCCGCGACGGAATCGGCCACCGAACGCGCCACGGCCGGAAGATCTTCCGGCATGAAGTCGAACGTATTCGCCCAGACCGCCACCGCGTCGTCCGCGCGGAGGAGTCGAACCGTGAGTCGCAGGCGTGATCCGCCCCCTTGAACGCTCCCATCGGCTATGAAGGCGACGCCGAGCCGGCGTGCGATCTGATCCACATCGGCGCCGTCGCGCAGCATGGCTTGTGCCCTTGTCGCGCTACGCAGCGTGATGCCAGGCGTCACGGCCAGTCCCGTCGTCATCTCCTCAGTTACGGCATCCGCCGCCTGCTGAAGCTGATTCCCTCCAATGGCTCTCAGAGGGATGACGGACACCGAGTGTGCCCCGGCGCGTGGACTCCAGGGCGCGTCTGGCCAGAATATCGCCGCCGCAATCGCGCCGAGGAGCACCACAATCGCTGCCGCGGCGACCGCGGCACGAGGTCTCCGCACCGGAGTGCCCCGCGTCACCGGGCCTAACGACTCCGGTACGGCAGCCGGCGGCGCGGGTAATACCTGCGTTGGTTTCAGCGCCGCCGGTGGGGTCTCGTGCGATTCGCCTTTCCGCGCGGCTCGATTGAGGATCCCCCATTCGTGAATGGAGATGACGATGTCTCAAATGCTCCGCAAACTTCGGGTAGTCCGGCTCATGATGGGGACTTGGCTCAGTCCAGAGGTCGCGGCAGTTGTGCGTCCGGCCATTGTCCGTCGCGCACACGCTTCTGGAGCGCCACCGCATCGCACCACACGACGCTGTGGTCGAGTCGAATCTCGTCCTCGCCGCGGTTGATGATGAGGTCCTCACTCAGCGCCGCACGTAGGCCGTAGAGGGCCCTGCGGAGGTACGTGCGCGCTGCGCCTGGTCCAGCTCCGGCCAGAACAGGCTGATGACGTAGTCGCGGCGCCGGAAGCCATCGACCGTGGTGAGCGCCAGGTACGCGAGCAGCGTGAGGCGCTTGGGCTGCCTGGCCAGCCCGTCGTTCCTGCTCGACCTCGTAGCGACCGGCCAGCTCGGCGCGCAGGTGGCTCAGGGCGTCATCCATGGCGTCGTCACGATACTGCTCGCAGGCTGTGGACACCAGCAACGGATGGGCGTCCACGGGCCAGCATGCAGGCGGCCGGAGCCGGCGGAGTTAGGCAGGTAGTCGGCCGATTTGGTCAGTCGGTGTATTCGCCGCCCCAGAGACCGTCGAGAAACGCCCGCCAGGGCAGCACGACAATATTCCCCACTGTTCGGCGCCGCGGCTCGAGCGACACGCAGACATATCGCTTCAGCTTCCGTTCCTCGGCCAGCGCGACGAGTCCCTTCAGATCGTTCGGTGAAACCGTTGCCGTTGCCTTGGCCTCAATCGCGGTGTGATCGCCCAGGATGAAATCGACTTCGAATCCCGAGGTTGTGCGCCAGAAGCGGAGCGGTTCGCCGGATTGATAGTCCGAGTATGCCGTCAGCTCGTGCATCAGGTACGTCTCGAACGCGGGGCCGAATTCCGGCGTACCGGCGCGCACCGTGCGGCCCTGCAGGATCGACGCGACTCCAACATCGAAGAAATAGTACTTCGACGACACGATAGGCTTGCGCCGCCTCGCCCTGCGCCACGCGGATAACTCCAGCAGGACAAGGGTGTCCTTGAGGATTTCGAAGTACTCGTAAACGGTCGTGCGCGGCACCTGAGCGTCGTTGCCGACGTTGGTGAAGTTCACGATGGTCGCGTTGCAGTGCGCCGCAACGCGAAGGAACCTGCTGAACGCAGATGCGTTCCTGGTTGCGCCCTCGGCGATGATCTCCTGTTGCAGGTACGTCCCGGCGTACGCGTTGAGGTCCGCGGCGGGATCGTCCGAGAAGTAGATAGACGGGATGGTTCCCCGCTCGACAGCACGAGACAAGTCGAAATGCGAACCGAGCTCCCCATACGTCAACGGATGCAACAACTTCGTCCGAGCGCGGCCCCCGAGCAGGTTGACCCCGCCCGTTCGCAGCTTGCGCGCGCTTGAACCGGTGAGCAGGAATCGCACGCCTCGGTGCTCGATGAGCCGGTGTACTTCGTTGAGCAGCTCGGGGAGACGCTGGATTTCATCGATCGCCACAACCCGCGTGCGCGGGTCCAACTCCTCAGCGATGCGACCCGGATCGCGACTCAGCGTCAGGAACACACTGCTGTCGAGGAGGTCGTAGACGCGTACGCCGGGCAGCGAGTCGCGTATCAGGGTCGTCTTCCCCGTTTGGCGCGGCCCAAGAAGAAAATGGGACTTCTGCTTCATGAGGGCCCGCAGGTCGAGCGCTCTGGGGATATGCGGCGGCGTGGATGACGTCATGGTCGTCATTTATCATGCCAAACGACGATCAGTTCGTCAACCGGAAACAGGGGGATAGCTCACCCACCGCGTTCTGTTGCCCGCTGCCGCCACCGTCCGGCGCGCGCCAGATTGTGCCTCGTGCGACCGGTCGCTCAACTCCACAATGACATGCTCGATGCGGGCGTTATCACCAACTACGCCCTGTTCGGGGCGATCGCGCAGATGCTGTACACGGCGCCTGTGGCAACCATCGACGCTGACGTTCTCGTCGGGCTTCAGTCGCCGGACCGACTCGACGTCCTGGCGCCGATCTACCGCTTCTGTCACGACCGCGGTCTCGAAGTCGAGGGCGAAACGATCCGGGTTGGGGCTTGGCCGGTTCAGTTCGTCCCGACCTTCAATTCACTCACGGCAGAGGCGATGGAGCGCGCCGACACCACGGATTTCGAAGGAGTCAACCTTCGTGTCGTGCGAGCCAACTACCTCGCGGTCATCGCGCTGAGCACGGGCCGCGCAAAGGGCTTCGCTCGGATCCTGGCTCTGCTGGAATCGACGCACCTCGCCCGTGACCAGATCGCCACCCTGGCCGGCCGATTCGGGCTGGCGCAAGCATGGGCGCGATTCGAGGACCGTTTCCTCGATGAATGATCATCGCGAGATCCTTCGAAAGCAGGCTGAGTGGCAGCGCGCGCAAGCCGACCTCTCATGGCCGGCGAAAGTGCGTTGGGTCGAGGCGGTGCGCGAATCTATCGTGCGTCTGAGATGTCCGCCGACCCACGCTGTGGAACCGCCTCGCCCTCCCGACGAATCCGGATAGGGCACGGCACTCGCACGCGGTTGGCGCGTGATCAGGCCGGAGGTCGTTGGCCTTTACGCAAACCGCAGAGCCGAATGACCGGTTCTCGTCACACCTCGTAGAAGCTGACATCCGACATCGGATAGTGCTTTCGGTCAAGCGTCCATAACCGCAAACCTGAAGTCACTGCCGCTGCCGCGACGAGCGCGTCGGCGATCTCCACCCCGTGCGACTTCGCGTAGCGGGCGAGGTAGGCCCCCGCACGCCGGCCGACTCTCCCGGTGCAGTAGGTCGGCACGCCGCCACCTTCAAGAACGGTCGCCGCTTCCACCACTCGCGACCGGCGCCGCAGGATCTCAATGATGACGTCCGAGTCGTACAGGACGCCGCTCAGCCCCTGTTCCGGAGCCGCCTTGTATCCCGCCTCGGGCGCCTCACGTACGAGGCGGTTTCGCCGAGGTCGCGTCGATCGCGCCATAAGGAAGCGATGCCTTCGAGTGTGGTGATACGCTGGTCGATATCGCCGGAACCGAATGCGCGCGCGACCGCCTCGCGGACGAGGTCCGAAACCGTGCGCCCCTGTTGCTCAGCGAGTGCCCGTAGGCGCCTTTGAACGTCAGCGTGCGGCGGCTGAACGAGGGCCTTCAGTCGGGTCAGCAGTGCTCCTGCAGGAGACCCGCCTCGTTGCCTCCCCCGTTGGTCCGACCTATGATCGAGCATGTCGCCACTCCCCAGGCGCCGGATCCACGCGCTGGTGACGCCGTTCCTCCTCGCGCTGGGCACCACGACCGCTCCCGCAGCGACTGCGGCAGCGCAGGCCGTTCGAGTCGTCGTCCTCGATTCCGCGCAGCGGCGGCCGCTGCGCGACGTTCTCATCTCGCTCCTCGACTCGGCCGCCGATCTGATCTCGATGAAGAGGAGCGATCGCGACGGGCGCGCGTGGCTCGCCGCGCCAACGGCGGGGCACTACGCCGTTCGCGTTCAGCTGATCGGACGGCAGTCCGTTGTGAGTAACTGGCTGGCGCTCACCAACACTGATTCCGTCGAGCTTACTTTCCTGCTTGCGCGAGCGATCCCGATGTTGTCACCCGTCGTGATCAAAGCACAACGAGACTCGATCACGCCTCTCTTGCCGCCCGGAATCAACGCGAAGGCCATCGCGGGACGGGTGATCGTCCCGGCCGAAGTCGCGGCGCATGCGATGGGCGCGCGTGACTATGTCGACATCCTGGGATCGGTGGGCGTCGCGGGCCTTACCATAGCCAGCTGGCGCGATGCGATGCAGCAGGAGCGGCGTTGCATCGCGAACCTTCGCTCGATCAGCCGCCGGGTCTGCGCGCGCGTGTTCGTGAACAACATGCGCGCCGATCCGCTCAGCGCGATGGACCTGGCGTCACCGGAGAACCTCGACTTCGCCATCTGGCTCCGTCCCGAGGACGCCGGCGTTCTCTACGGCACCGCAAGAGCTGGCGAGGACGCGAGCGTCCTGCTGCTCTTCACGAAGGACTGGCGCCGAACGCATACACCGCGACCGCCCGAGTGAAGTGAGTTGCGAGGTGCGAGTTGAGAGTTGCGAGGAAGACCGCGCTCACAACTCTCAACTTTCAACTATTTCACGATGTGATACTCCGACTGCCGCCGGATCGCCCACCTCGGCTTCCCGTCGGCGCCGACGATGAAATCCTCTTCCTGCGACACGCGCACCGGCTGCCCGTTCCACTCCGGCACCGGAGTCGTCACCTGCAGCTCGGCCGAAAACCACATGCTGGGAATCACCTTCGCGTCGCCGCGACCAGGCACTCCTTCCTGGTAATCCCAGAGGCCGATCAGTGGACCGGCGCCATGGCCGTTCATCCCGATCGGATGTGAGTACATCGTGCCGTCGAGCCGCTCGGCCTTCAGCTTCGCCAGCGTCGACGCCAGAATCTCGTTCCCGGTGCGCCCCGGCCGAACTTCCTCGAACAGGATATCCTGGAAGCGATTCGCGTTGCGCAGTGCGGTCTTCAATCCCGCCGGCGCGTCCGCCTCCCCATCGCGCAGTACGTACGCCATGTGCTGGGTGTCCGTATTGAGCCGGAGCGCGGTGATCCCCACATCGCAGTGGAGCACATCGCCCTTCTGTATGATCGGATCCTCGCCCAACTGCTCGCCAGTCACGCCACGCCGCTG
>Ga0209341_10006505_pt1 | contig 10444 bp, 8 predicted proteins | sample RifCSP13_2_FD_184020 | JGI IMG/M metagenome (GOLD analysis project Ga0209341, IMG submission 184020) | Soil microbial communities from Rifle, Colorado - Rifle CSP2_sed 13_2 (SPAdes) (version 2) | ecosystem: Environmental > Terrestrial > Deep subsurface > Rock core/Sediment | place: Rifle... | reverse complement strand
CTTGAACGTCGTCTGCTCGCCCTTCGGCAGCTTGCCGCTTGCGTCCATTCGGTAGGGCGCGTGGTCCGAGGAGTACACATGCAGCGTGCCGTCCGCGAGGCCCTGCCAGCACGCGGCCTGCGCCGCCTCGTCGCGCGGCGGCGGACTGCAGCAGAACATCGCGCCGGCGAGGCCGATGTCGATGTCCTTGGCGGTGAGGAACAGGTACTGGGGACAGGTCTCGCCGTAGACCTTGAGGCCGCGCACGCGCGCCTGACGGATCTGCTCGATGCCCTCCACGGTGGACACGTGCACGACGAGGATCGGGCAGTCGACGAGCTCGGCGAGCGCAACCACGCGCTGGATCGCCTCCGCCTCGGAGCCGCGGGTGTGGCAGATCGCATGGTAGCGGGGCAGCGTGTTGCCCTGCCTGACCATGCGGCCGGCGAGCCACGCGATCACGCCGTGGTTCTCGGCGTGCACCATCACCAGCGCGCCGTGCCGCCGCGCCGCCGCCATGACGTCGAGGATCTGCTCGTCGTGAAGGCGCATCCGCTCGTAGGTCATGAAGATCTTGAACGAGCGGATGCCGCTCGCGATTGCCGCGGGCAGGTCGGCGCCGAGAGTCTGCTCGTCCGGATTGGCGACGATGAGATGAAAGCCATAGTCGATCACCGCCTTGGCGCGCGCACGCTCGTGGTAGTCGGCGAGGACTTTCGCGAGCGAGTCGCCGCGGTGCTGCGCGCAGAACGGGATGATGGTGGTCGTGCCGCCGAACGCGGCCGAGACGGTGGCCGAGTAGAAATCGTCGGCGCACATGATGCCGAAGGAGGAAAGCTGCTCGACGTGGCAGTGGCTGTCCACGCCGCCCGGCAGCACGAGCTTGCCCACCGCGTCGATCTCACGGCCGCCGGTGAGCCGCTCGCCGAGCGCGGCGATCTTGCCGTCGCGGATCCCGATGTCGCTGGCGAAGGTGCGCGCCGCGGTGGCGACCGTGCCGCCGCGAATGACGAGATCGAACTCCATCCCGGCATTATCGGCACCGCGTCGCAGGCGTCAACAAAGAGACCCCACCCCTTGACAGCGGAGGGCGGCCGTGCGTGCATGTGTCGACGGAGCTGCCCCGAGGTCCCGTGTCCCCGATCGCGAACGCGCGCATGTACTCGGTCACGCCCCTGGTCAAGGCGGCGTGGAAGGAGGTGCTCGGCTGGGCGCTGCGGCGCGCGCGGCTCGATTGGGCGGTGCTCGACTACGACCCGCCGGCGCCGCTCGATGCGCTCTGGGCGCGCGACGATCTCGGCTGCGCGATGATGTGCGGGCTGCCCTTCTCGCAGCGCCAGCCCAGACCAACGCTCGTGGCCGCGCCGGTGCCGTCGCCGGCCCGGTACCGGGGCCGGCCGATCTATTTCACCGACATCGTGGTGCGCGCCGATTCTGCCTACCGCACGCTCGAAGACACGTTTGGCGGCGTCGTCGGCTACACGCTAGAGAATTCGATGTCGGGCTGCGTCGCGCTGCGCAAACACCTGCTCGCATACCGCACGCCCGGGCGCCCGCGCCTCTATCGCGAGGCGGTCGGCGGACTGCTGAACGCCCGCCGCGTGATCGAGGCGCTCGACGAGGGTCGCATCGACGTCGGACCGCTCGACAACTATGCCCATGACCTGCTGCGTCGGAACGATCCCGCGTTCGCCGGCAAGATCAGCGTGATCGCTTCCACGGACGCCGCGCCGATCCCGCCGTTGGTGGCCACGGCGCCGCTCGCGGAGGGCGACCTCGAGCGCTTGCGCGAGGCGCTCGCCGCTGCAGGAAACGCAGCGGAGCTGGCCGCAAACCGCGAAGTGCTGCTGCTCGAGGGGTTTGCCATGCCGCGCGCAACGGACTATCAGATCTTCGATGACGTCCTCTCGGCGGCGCAGCAGTCCCCGGGAGTCTGGTGACGATAGGCCGCGCGGGCCGTCATTGCGGAGGACAGGCCGGCGCCTGAACCGCAGTCGAGGATGGAGCCGCTGCGATCTCCGGCCGCCGCCGGCGCCATTCGGTCGCGGTCTCGTAAGCGTGGGCGACGCGCAGGAGCATAGCGGCAACAGGGTGTTGCCGCAGGCACGATCAATCACGGATTGAAGATCGTGCGGCGCATCCTGAATCTCGCGGCGCAGGAGTGGATGGACGAGCACGGCCTGACCTGGGTCCCGACGGCGCCGAAGATCAGGCTGCTGCCCGATACGAACAAACGGCACCCCTATCCGCTGAACTGGGACGAGCAGGCGCGGCTGCTGAAGGCGCTCCCCGGCCACCTCGGGGCGATGGCGCTCTTTGCGGTGAACACCGGCTGCCGCGACCGCGAGATTTGCGGGCTGCGCTGGGACTGGGAGGTTTCGGTTCCGGAGCTCGGCACGTCGGTGTTCATCGTCCCGGGTCGGTACGTGAAGAACGGCGAGGACCGGCTCATCGTCCTCAACAAGATCGCGGCGTCGGTGGTCGAGGCGCAGCGGGGGAAGCACGCCACGCACGTCTTCGCGTACAGGGGAAAGCCGATCGCCCGCATGTTGAGCTCGGCGTGGCGGCGTGCACGCAAGGACGCCGGACTGCCGCAGGTGCGCGTGCATGACTTGAAGCACACCTTCGGACGGCGCCTGCGGGCGGCGGGGGTGGGCTTCGAGGACCGGCAAGACCTGCTCGGGCACCGCTCGGCTCGAATCACCACGCACTACTCCGCCGCCGAGCTCTCGATGCTGATCGAGGCGGCGAACCGCGTCTGTGACTCGAACCGTCGGCACCCCGAACTGGTCGTGCTCCGCCGAGCCTCGGCGGCGTAGCTTCGCGCGCAATTCACGCACGCGGAAACCGCCCAAGTGCCTGATCAATCAGGTGGAACAGACAGGCTCAAAACGCAGCTCACGCAAAATTCACGCAAGCGTTATGACACCGAGGAGTTTGGGCGCTCTAAGCTTTTGATTCTTTGGTAGGGCGTGCAGGATTCGAACCTGCGACCAACGGATTAAAAGTTCGAGCCCCGCTGAGTAGCGATCGTTTAATCAGTGACTTACGAGGACGCCCGTTGCGTCTTTTTCAGCACCGTGCAGGACCGTGCGCAACCCACTCACGCAAAACTCCCGCACGCTTCGGTTGGAGCGGCATTCGTCGACGCTCCATAAATGCGAACGGCTTGTTCACGCCTTGGTCAGGGATTTCGCGGTGGCGCCGGACAAGGTGGCTTGCAGCTCGGCAAGGATCGACAGGGCAATGGACTCCGGAGAGTCCGCGCCGATATCGAGACCGACCGGCCCCTTCAGCGTGCCACGTAGCGCCGAGCCTACCTCACCGAGCCCGGCCAGCAGGCGATCCTTGCGCGCCGGCGGCCCCAAAACCCCGATGTATCGCGCGCTCACATCGGCGAGCTGCGAAAGATAGGTGCGATCCGTCACCAGGTGATGGCTCATGACGATGATCGCGTCGAACTCTGCGAGAGGTATCTTCTCTGCGAGTGTGCGCGGGATGACGTGAATCGCCTGCTCGGCACGCTCGAATCCGCCGCGTTCGAGATAGGCCGGGCGATGATCCACTACCGTCACCCGCCAGCCCAGGTCAGTGGCCATGTTCACCAGCGGGACCGCATCCAGGCCGGCGCCGAGCAGCAGCAGTTTCGGGACGGGCTTCAGGCTCGCGTACAGCACGCTGAACCCGGACTCGTCTTTCGCGAAATGCGCTTCCCCGGAGCCCAGGATGCGCTCGCATTCCTTCGCGAGCTTCTCCGCGAGCGCCTGATCGACATTCCACGCCTCGCGCGAGCCGGCCTGCACGATCACGGTCGCGCCCGGAGCCACGCCCGGTTTCGCGCTTTCGATCACGGTGGCAACCGCGGCCGGCCGATTGGCCAGCAGGTGCCGCGCAATCGACGCGAAGGGCTGGTAGTCCTGCGACGGCAGGAGCGGCTGAAGAAGGACCCTGATCAGGCCGTCACAGCCGACACCCAGTCCGAACAGCTCGTCCGCCTCGCCGCGCATGTCGTAAGTCACAGGGGAACTTCGCTTCGTCTCCACCACCGTTCTGGCACGCTCGGCCAGGTCGCCCTCCAGGCAGCCGCCGCTCACCAGCCCTTGATACTGCCCGCTCGCGGCGATCAGGATGCGATGACCGGCCTTGCTGTAGGTGGAGCCGATGGTTTCATAGACCGTAGCAAGGACCATCGGCTGGCCACCGGCGCGCCACGCATTGAAGGTCTTGATGATCTGATTCACGCTCATATCGAAAAAGGATAGCACCGTAGCCGGCGCGCTTCGGTAATCAGCGACCACTTTCCTCCTTCCAGCGACAGCTCGCCGAGATCAAGCTCTTTGACGCGCGCCGCCCGCTCGCCGCGGACATGAACTCGTGCATGTGAGATTCTCGGTGTCTCACGGCCCCGGCTGCGGCGAATGATCAGGCAGTTCGGGCTCGTCCCGCCCCCGGACGCCCCGCCCGACGAGCGCGAATCCCCCAAAGACGAGCGCCCCGCCTAGGCGACCTCGCACCAGGGGCGTCAGCGCAGCGACGCGGATCGGCGACGAGATCCTCCAGATCCTCGCCGCTCCACTCGAGCCGCGGCATGAGCGACCCCCGCGCGACCTTGCGCGTCGGTCGCGCCATAGCCCGTGGACTTTCACCGATTAAGCAAGCGATCGAAGTTCAGAGACCGTCCCTCCTTTAACGCAGATCAAGACGCTGCTACCCACACGCGCGGAAAATGCGCTCCGAAGAGAATAGGGAAGCTTTGGTGCAGCGAAATCGAACAGCGGGGCGGACGAGTGCGGGAGCGCGGTTAGCGCTCGCGCTGTGCGTGACCCTCGGCTGGGCGCAGACGGGACAGGCGGTCGATACCGTCGCGGGAATGCCGCCGGTGGTGGACGCGCGCAACCTCTACAGCGAGACCGCCGCAGGCAAGTTCAGTCCCGCCGTGGCCGGCGCGCTGGAACGGGTCTACGTGCCCAACCGGCGGTCGAACGACGTGTCCGTGATCGACCCGGCGACCATGCAAGTGGTCGATCGCTCCAAGGTGGGCATCAACCCGCAGCACATCGTCCCGTCGTGGGACCTGAAGACCCTGTGGGTGACCAACAACGCCGAGCGGCGCGCCGACGGGAGCCTCACCCCGATCGATCCGAAGACCGGCAAGCCGGGGAAGAGCATCCCGGTGGACGACCCGTACAACCTGTACTTCACGCCCGACGGGCGCTCCGCGATCGTGGTCGCCGAGGCGCGGAAGCGGCTCGACTTGCGCGATCCGCAGACGATGGCCCTACAGAGCTCGCTCGCCGTGCCGCAGTGCGCCGGGATCAACCACGCCGATTTCTCGATCGACGGGCGCTACGCGGTCTTCACGTGCGAGTTCGCCGGGAGCCTCGCGAAGATCGACTTCGTGAACCGCAAGGTCGTCGGCTACCTCAAGCTCTCGAAAGGCGGAATGCCGCAGGACATCCGCATCTCGCCCGACGGGGCGGTCTTCTACGTCGCCGACATGCACGCCGGGGTGTTCGTGATCGACGGCGACGGGCTCCGCGAAGTCGGGTTCATTGAAACCGGCGTCGGGGCGCACGCGCTTTACCCGAGCCGCGATGCGACGAAGCTCTACGTCGTCAACCGCGGCTCGACCAAGGTGTACGGTCCTCCACGCGGCAAGTCGAGCGTCTCGGTCATCGACTTCGCGACGCGCAAGGTCGTAGCCACCTGGCCCATCCCCGGCGGCGGCAGCGCCGACATGGGCCACGTCAGCGCCGACGGGAAACTGTTGTGGCTTTCAGGCCGTTTCGACGACGTCGTCTACGGCATTGACACGACCACGGGCGAGATGCGCGGCATCATCAAGGTGGGGAAAGAACCGCATGGGCTGACGGTCTGGCCGCAGCCCGGCCGCTACTCGCTCGGCCATACCGGAAACCTGCGCTAGCGCGCTTCCAGTACTCCCATGGCCGACAAGTTCACCGCCGCGGTCGTCCAGGCCGCGCCCGTGCCGTTCGAACGCGAGCGCACCCTCGAGAAGCTGCGCGGCCTAGCGGCCGACGCCGCGCGGAGCGGCGCGCGGCTCGCCGTTTTCCCCGAGGCCTTCGTCTCCGCCTACCCGAAAGGGCTCGACTTCGGTGCGCGCGTCGGCATGCGCTCGCGCGAGGGGCGCGAGGACTTCAGGCGCTACTTCGATTCCGCGGTCAACGTGCCCGGCCCCGCGGTCGATTTTCTGGCGCGGGTGGCGCGCGAGAACAAGCTCCACCTCGTCGCGGGAGTGATCGAGCGCGAGATCGGCACGCTCTACTGCACGGTGCTTTTCTTCGCGCCCGACGGCACCTATCTCGGCAAGCACCGCAAGCTCATGCCGACCGCGATGGAGCGGCTCGTATGGGGTTTCGGCGACGGCTCGACCCTGCCGGTGTTCGACACGCCGCTGGGCCGGCTCGGCGCGGTCATCTGCTGGGAAAACTACATGCCGCTGCTCCGCACCGCGATGTACGCCAAGAACATCCAACTCTGGTGCGCGCCGACCGCCGACGGGCGCAAGACGTGGATCCCGACGATGCAGCACGTCGCGCTCGAAGGCCGCTGCTTCGTCTTCTCGTGCAACCAGTTCACCCGGCGCCGCGATTTTCCCCGGGACTACCGCGCGATCCAGGGCGATGACCCGGAAACGATCATCTCCGAAGGCGGAAGCTGCATCGTGAGCCCGCTGGGCGAGATCCTGGCGGGCCCGAATTACGAGGGCGAATGCATCCTGACCGCCGAGATCGACCCAGCGGAAATCGCGCGCGGCAAGTACGACTTCGACGTGGTCGGCCACTACGCGCGGCCGGACGTATTCCGGCTCGTCGTCAACGAGCGGCCGCAGCCGCCGGTGGTGACGGAAAAGGACTAGCCCGTCGCGCCCGGCGTAGGAAACGCTGCAGCCCCGTCAGCGCAGCGACGCGAGATAGGCGACGAGGTCCTCCAGATCCTGCGCGCTCCACGCGAGTCGCGGCATGAGCGACGCGGAGCGACCCTGCGCGTCGGTCGGGCCGTAGCCTCGCCCCGGCCCGGCGTCGTAGCGCTCCAGCTCGCGATGTTCCTGGTGCAGGCAGTGCGCGCCGTTGCGAGCGGGCGCGCGGCTATTGAGAAATCCCGATGCGGGTGGCGCAAGCCCTCCGGCGAGGAAGGGCCCGTGAGTCGCGGGATTCGTCTTCGGAGCCTCTTCTCTTGATGGTTGAGAATTGCGAACTCTTCGCTACGGCTGAATAACTGGGGCGATTCTTGTCCGCGCTGCTCGTTTCGACATTCGTCGTCGCCGTCGCCGAGATCGGCGACAAGACCCAACTGCTCTCGCTGCTCCTCGCGACGCGGTTGCGCAGGCCGTTGCCGATCATCGCGGGAATCGCCGTGGCGACGCTCGCAAACCACTGGCTCGCCGGGCTCGCGGGCGAATGGGTCCGAGCGCAGCTCGGCGCTGACGCCCTGCGCTGGGCAGTCGGACTGTCTATGCTCGCGATCGCCGCATGGGCGCTCAGACCCGACCGCTACGAGGGCGATGTCCGCCAGCGCGGACGCTGGGGTGCGTTCGCGGTGACGTGCACCGCGTTTTTTCTCGTGGAGATCGGCGACAAGACGCAGATCGCCACCGTCGTGCTCGCCGCTCAGTACCACGCGCTCGCCGCGGTGGTGCTGGGGACGACTGCAGGCATGCTGATCGCGAACGCGCCGGTCGTGATGTTCGCGCACCGTTTCACCGACCGCCTGCCGATCAGATGGGTGCGCATCGGAGCGTCCGCCATGTTCGCCGCGTTGGGGGTGCTCGCGCTGTCGGGTTATGTCGCGACTTGAGAGGGTGCTCGCGGAAAAGATTCGAAGTCGGATGGCGACGGACGCGCCCCAGCACGGCAGCTCAAGTGGTCGATCGCTTCAAGGTGAGCATCAACTCGCAGCACATTGTCCCGTCGTGGGACCTGGAGACCGGCAAGCCGGGCGACTTCATTCCAGTGGACGACCCAGTTCATCGGTCTGGTCGGCCACTACGCGCGCCCGGACGTATTCCGGCTCGTCGTCAACGAGCGGCCGCAGCCGACCAGGTGAGGAGGACGGCGAAGGCGCTGGCGATGAACCAGCGCGTCATGCGCGGCGGATATTGCGGCGTCATCTGAAACATCGGCACGACCTGGAACGCGACGGCGGCGACCAGAAGCCCGGTCCAGCCGAGCAGGCCCCACGCCGGGTGCAGAGCGCGCGCCGCGAGGCTTGCGAGCGGCCCGCCGTCTGTACGCCGGTCCGCGCGCCGCTCGAACCGCGACGGGCCGCCGAGGCCGCGGTCTCCTGTGCGGCAAGTCGCTGGCTGCGCCGAATCTCCCCGTGAGCCTAGCCGGGGCGACGAACCGGGGCCGTCCCCACACTCGCCACCGAACCAAGTGTTGCGAGTCGCCCCTCGCAGGCGCGAAGGCGCGTTCCTGGACGCGTCGGCGCGGACATCCGCCTGCTGCTCGGCGGGCGCGCGGGGTCACTGTTCGGCGAGAATCACCGCGCACTACTCGCAACTCATCGAGGGGCGAGTCGCGTGCGCCGACCAACGGACCTAGGGTCCCGCAAAATTCCCGCAAGCTCGCGCGTACGGCGAGAATGGAGGTCGTAACCCTTTGATTCGGTGGAACGGCGTGCGGGGATTGAACCTTCGACCAACGGACCGCGCCTCACGCAAGCCATGCGTGAGGGAATCAGTGAAGAGTTAAGTCTTTGATTCGTTGGTAGGGCGTGCAGGATTCGAACCTGCGACCAACGGATTAAAAGTCGGAGCCGTAAAACCCGCGTCTTGTTAAATCAATAACCTGCAACGCCTGCTGCCTCTATTTTGAGCGCCAAACAAGCGCATAACGCCTTGGAAAGGCTATCAACTGGCACAAAATTGGCCACACTACGCGCCGCCGAAGCTGAACCAACGCGCGCCGACTCCTCCCACGTTGGACCTAGGAAAACGCCGGGCGCGCTCCTCATGACTGCTCCTTCCGCGCGTCGCGAATCCACGCGAGCGCCGCGGCCACATCACTGCTGCTTGCGCCGTGCATTCGCCCGCGCTTCCCGCGAGCATCATCGAAGGCGACTCGCGCGTGCTGTTCTATCCAGCGGAGCCCGCGCCTAACGCGAACGCCCGGCGCCGGGATACCGGGGATTTTCTTTACCATGCCTGCTCCAAATTAGTCGCTGCGGGTCACGAGATACATAAGGCTCAGCCGCTGAGCCAATCACCGTTCTAAGCTTGCCGTGACTGGCACGAGCCGCCAGACGCGGTCACCGCGGCCATGAGTCAGGCGATTCTCACAACCTCCAGCCGGAACTTCCAGGCTGCGACTACGCAGCTAGCCAGCGGTGGGCAATACTACTTCTTCTCGCGGACCTCTCTAGGGTCGAAGGCCGACGGTTCCCACCATGAATCGGGCGTGGGAGCCTTGTAGTTGCCGTATTGATCCCGAAGATAATGGCGACCGTCCGCCGCCCGGACGTGCGCTATCTCTGCAGCGGGTGCGTCCAGGCGCTCCAGCACCTCCGCCTGGCGCTTTAGGCACTCGAGCTCCGCAATCCTCCCGGAGAACTCGTAGTTCGGAGGGAACCGGGCGTTGCCTCGGTGCGCACGAGGTCACCGATGACCTGCTCCATCCGGCGCCAATGGGAGCCCTCCCAGTAGATCTTGTCGCACTTGTCGCAAATCCAGAAGCGCCAATAGAAGAGCGCGCTCCCTGGCGGCAGCCGATCGCTGATTACTTCTTTCGCTACCGGCTCGAGCTCCCGGTTGCAGCGCAGGCACCGGCTGAAGGGCTTGATGGCACGATAAAGATCGAGCCTTGAAACGATCTCTTCCAGTTGCTGTCTCGGCCGAGTCCCCCGGACGTAGAAGCCGTGGCTGATCAGCTTGTACATGAGAAGAGCGCGATCGCGCGTCAGCACGATGCGCTGCTCGGCGGCGGAGATTCGCGCAACTTGTGCGTCCGTGTAACCGTTCTCGTAGAGCGTATCGAAGCCCAGCATGCGAAGGTATTTCGCCAAGCCGCCCAAGTGCGCGTCCGCAATGAATCGCGTGCGCCGCAGCGGTTCGGCTCTGACTTTCAGCACCGGCGTGACGTCGAGCGACTCGAACACCGGATACACGCTGATGCGGTCGCCCTCCTGCACGACATAGGAGAAGTCGACCGACTCGCTATTCGCGAGGATCAGCTCGACCTCGGTGTGCGGAACGCCGAGCGCCTCGATCGCATGCTTCACCGTCGCGCCACGGGCGCATGCGCAAGCGAAAGCGCATTTCCTTCTTCGAGGGGGAAGAAAGTCGTTCAGCTCTTCGTAGAACCTGAAGTTCGCTACCGCCATTGTTCGGACTGCCTCATGCCCGCTCGAAACCCTCCGGAAGAGGCTCGCGGCGTGCGATCCAAGCAGCGGGCACCTGTCGCGAAGACAGGGCGACGATGCCGCCTACGATCGCGCAGGTGGTATC
>Ga0209341_10006504_pt1 | contig 10445 bp, 10 predicted proteins | sample RifCSP13_2_FD_184020 | JGI IMG/M metagenome (GOLD analysis project Ga0209341, IMG submission 184020) | Soil microbial communities from Rifle, Colorado - Rifle CSP2_sed 13_2 (SPAdes) (version 2) | ecosystem: Environmental > Terrestrial > Deep subsurface > Rock core/Sediment | place: Rifle... | reverse complement strand
CGCGCGGCATGGGCGAGGCCGAGATGGGGCAGATCGCCGTGCTCATGGACCGCGTCCTGACCAACCTCGGCAACGGCTCCGTGGAGGCCGCGGTGCGCGCCGAGGTCCAGGAGCTGACGGGCCGCTTCCCGCTCTACGCCGAGCGCCTGAGATGAAGTGCCCGTTCTGCGGACACACCGAGGACCGCGTGGTCGACTCGCGCGTGGGGCGGGAAGGGGAGTTCATCCGCCGGCGACGCGAGTGCCTCAAGTGCCACCGCCGCTATACGACGTACGAGTACATCGAGGACGTGCTGCCCCACGTGGTCAAGCGCGACGGCCGCCGCGAGCCCTTTGACCGCCAGAAGCTGCGCGGCTCCATCTTGAAGGCCTGCGAGAAGCGCTCCGTGGGCGTCCAGGCCGTGGACGACGTCGTCGCCGACATCGAGGCGAAGCTCCACGAGCGGGCCGAGAAGGAGATCACGAGCCTCGAGCTGGGCGAGGTGCTCATGGAGCACCTCCAGAAGCTCGATCAGGTCGCCTACGTCCGCTTCGCCTCCGTCTACCGGCAGTTCAAGGACATCAACCAGTTCATGGACGAGGTCAGGGGGCTCATCAAGGACGGCGACAAGTCCAAGGCCTCCAAGCCCGCTCCCAAGCCCGCTCCCAAGAAGTAGCCGCGCGGGCTCACGCCGCGCGGTACACGCCGACCTCCCCTCACTCCCCAAGGGTCTTGTGGCACTCGCGGCAGATCGGCTCTACGCGTTTCCGGGCGATGAACTGGGCCTTGGGGTCGCCGTCCATCGTGTGCGAGGGGTGACACTGCACGCAGTTCGTCCGGACAGCGTCGTGGGGCCGAATCGCGTGGTACGCGTTGCCCGCGCGCCCCTCCAGCGCCTCCTCCTGTTCGGCGGTGAGCGCCGGCTGGCGCTTGAGGATCGGGGTGTGGCACTGGGTGCACTCCTTCGGGCGGAGCGGGAGCCTCATGTGGTCGGGCTCTCGGTAGCTCCCCAGGAGGAACTTGCCCGTGTCCAGGGCCGCGAGGGACCACACGCGCAGGCGCATCACCACGTCGGCCCCGCCGTGGCAGTCGATGCAGCGCACGCGCTCGGCGTGGTGCGGGCCGCTGAGGTCGGTGAAGGGGATCGAGGTGAAGCGCTTGAACTTCTCCTCGTGCAGGTGGCAGGAAAAGCAGAAGGTGTTGTTGCGTTCCTTGGCGATCAGAGCGGTGAATGTCACGCCCGTGATGACCGCGAGCCCCGCCAGGGCGACAGCGCACAATCCGAGGGTGCGGTGGCGCACCGGCGGGGCCTGGACTGACCTATCGGACCGTGACGGTGACGGGCTTCGAGAAGAGGATGTGGCCCGACGGGCCGCCCGGGCCGCCTCTCGGGAGTTTGGCGCCCGCGACAGTTGTCACGGTGCCGACCGACGAGGCCTTCTCCGTGCCGTAGTGGAACGCGACGGCCAGGGTGTAGGTGCCCGGCGCGTGAGGCGCCTGCACGGTCCAGGTGACCTTGCCTTCGGGGAACTTCTTGGATGCTAAGTCCGCCTGCTGGTCGAAGATCAGCACGGCGTTGAGGTTCTTCTTGAGCCCCGCTCCGCGGCTGTCGACCCACTTCGTCTGCTCCTTGCCGTCCGACCCCCATACCTTGGGCGCGCCGACGATGAACCAGCCGTCGGCGCTGATCGGGCGGCCCTGCAGTCTCAGGTCGCTCTCCATCAGCCAGACGCCGACCACGCTGTGTCCGCCGCGCACGGTCGCGGTGATCTGGGCTTCCTGGCCGGGCTTGAGGGTGGGCGGCGCCGAGAGCGCGGCCGAGGCGTTCTGGTCCATCAGCTTCACGTCCGCCAGGAGCTTCTGGCGGTCGGCAGGGCTCATGTCCTTGTACGGCCCGGTTCCCTCTTCGATCGGCTTGTAGTGGCGGTTCTCCACGAGCATGCTGGCCGAGAAGGCGTCAGGTTCGAGGCGCAGCTGCTCCTTGCCCACAGAGGCATGGCAGCCGGCGCAGGTCGGGGTCAGGTCCGTCACGTTTCTCAGCGGGCCGCCGTTGTAGGCCTGCCCGGGCCCGGCTGACAGCAGGGCCACCAGCACGAGCGCAGATGGGACGACGAAGCGATGTCGCATACGGGGCCTCCTCGGTCTTGAAGGTGGAGTTGCGCGGTGACGCCAATTCAAACCCCCGGAGCCGCACCTGGGTTCCCCGCACCACTGGGCGACAGAGGGGTTCCCTGACCGGGGAGCCAGCGACCGCGGCGCGCCGGTCGCCCGAAGTATAACTCCTGAGTCTAGCCCCTCACCCTGCGAGGGCGAATTCCTTCGGGCTTCGGGGATCAGCGGCGGGTCGTCAGGACGACGCCGGCGATCACCACGGTGGCGCCGACGGCGTGGTACCAGCGGATGAGCTCGCCGAGGATCCCCCACGAGAGCCCGATCACCAGGAACGGGATGAGGTTGGTGAAGACCGCCGCCCGCCCCGCGCCCACCGTGCGGATGCCCTGGTAGAACCAGAGGTGCCCGAGCGTCACCGGGAAGGCGCCGTAGAGGACCACGCCCCAGCCGGGCCAGCCGGCGCGCGCGAGCGGAGTCCATCCCTCGACGGCCAGCGCCAGGGGCAGCAGCAGCGCGGCAGAGACCACGTGGGCCCCGGCCATGATGGTCACGGGCGCCAGCTGCGTTGTCGTCGCCCGGCTGTACAGCGCGTAGGTGACCCAGCCGATTTCGGAGGTCAGGATCAGCAGGTCGCCGCGGTTGAAGGAGAAGGTCCGCAGGGTCTCGATTGAGCCGTGAGAGATGGTCAGGAGCACGGCGGCCACGGTCAGCCCGATGCCCGCCATGTTCGGCCCCGAGAGCCGGTCGCCGAGCCACAGCGCGCCGATCACGGCGACCACGGCTGGAGCGGCCGCCCCCAGGATGCCCGCGTTGATGGGGCTGGTGTACTTCATGCCCCAGAACCACACCGTCGTGTTGCCCACGAGCCCCGTCAGCGAGAGGACCACGAAGGTCGCGTAGTCGCGGCGCCTGAAGGTCGGGAAGGGGCCGTGCAGGATCCTCGCGAGGAGGATGAGGACGGGCGTGATCAGCACGGCGCGCGCGGTCGTCAGCGTGATCGGGCCCAGCTCGGCGAGGCCGATCTTGCTCGCGGGGAAGTTGCCGGCCCAGAGGAGGGCGACGAGGGAGAGCAGGATGTACGCGTTTCGGTGGCTCATCGGATTGTCGTTGTCGCGTGAGGCGCCAGAGATGGTTCGGCCCTGCCGGGATGGGGCCGACAGGGCCGAGCGCCAGAACGGGCGCCTTACTTCTTCTTCTTCTTGGCCGCCTTCTTCTTTTTCGCCATCGTGTCACCCCCTCCCGCACCCGCGCGTCCCGCGGTTAGATCGGTCTTTCCGCGACTGTACGGGCACGCCCCGAGGAGTGTCAAGAGGAAAATACACCATGCGGGGTAGGGAAGGCGACCGGACGCTATATCTTGGGTGCCCCGGCCCGACGGGAGGAGCGCTAGCTCTGCTCTCGCACCGACGAGGGCTTGCGGTGCTCGCGACGGCGGACGAATTCCTGGTTCAGCGCCATACCCTTCTTGCACATCGGGCACTGCTCGGGCGGGTACGTCGGGAAGTCGCGGCTCACCAGGCTGAAGATCTCCTTGCCCGCGACCTCGGCCTTCTTCGTGCGGCGCCAGAGGGCGCCGATGCCGATGACCTGCCCTCCCAGCTCCTCGACGAGCTCGCTCAAGAGCTTGACCGTGGTGCCGGAGCTGACGAGGTCTTCGACGATCAGCACCTTGGTGCTGGGGCGGATCAGCCGGTGGAACTCCGCGGGCAGCGTCACCTTGCGCTTTCCCGCGCTCACGCCCTTGGTGCCGTACATGAGGGTGGGGCGCGATGGGTGGGCTCGCGCGACGCAGTGGGACAGGATGAGCGCCCCGGGGCCGGTCGAGAGCACCACGTCGATGGGCCACTGGGCGAAGTGCTTGGCGATCACGGCGCCCAGGCCTTCCGTGAAGGAGGCCTCGGTGGTGACCAGGGTCTTTTCGATGTACTCGCTCGTGTGCTGCCCCGATGGCAGGAGGATGTGGTCGTTGGCATGGTAGGCGCCGGTGCGCTTGAGGATTTCGAGGTGGATTTTCTCGCGTACTTCGACGTCCATCCGGGCGCTGTCCTTCGCGGTGGGCGGGGTCATCGGCGCCTAGGATGACGGTCGGGGCGCGCTCTTGTCAATGGCAAAAGTGCCCCGTAGAGGCGCGTGGTAGACTTTGTGGATCATGAAGCTGCTCGCCGTCGAGAGCGCCACGCTGTCGGGCGGGGTCGCGCTGCTGGACGGCGACCGCCTGCTCGGCGAGATCACGCTGAACATCGCCATCACGCATTCGGAGCGCCTCATGTCGGCGGTGGACCGCCTGCTCGCCGACTGCGGGCTCGGCCCGGCCGATCTGGACGGGCTCGCCGTCTCCGTGGGGCCGGGCTCCTTCACGGGGCTCCGCGTGGGCCTCGCGACCGTCAAGGCGCTCGCCATGGCCCTCGACCTGCCGGTGGCGCCGGTGCCGACGCTCGACGCGTTAGCATCCCGGCTGCCCTTCGCCGATGCCCCCGTCTGCCCCATCCTCGACGCGCGCAAGGGAGAGGTCTACCTCTCGCTGTACCGCTGGCGCGGGGACAGCATGGCTCGCGAATGGGACTACCTGGCGCTGGCTCCCGAGTCGGCCGCGGCCCGGCTCGAGCCGCCGGTCATCCTGCTGGGCGACGGGGTCGAGGCCTGCCGCCCCTGGCTCGGTCGGCTGGGGGCGGGCGCTCAGGTCGCCCCGGCCGTTCAGCGATTGCCGTCGGCCGCCGCCGTGGCCGGGCTCGGGCTCGCCGTTCTGGCCGCGGGCGGCGGCGTGAGCGCCGAGGCCCTGGCGCCGCTCTACCTCCGCCCCTCGGAGGCCGAGCTCAAGTCGCGGCGGGGCTGACCGGCGTGGACCAGGAGCTGACCGCGGCCCCGATGGCAGTGAGCGATCTCGATCAAGTGCTCGACATCGAGCGCGCGTCTTTCCCCACACCCTGGACCCGCGCGGCCTTCTGCTACGAGATCGAGCAGAACAAGGTCGCCCGCTGCGCCGTGCTGCGCGGCCGGCACGGGATTGTCGGCTACCTGTGCCTCTGGGAGATCGGCCACGAGATCCACATCACCAACCTGGCGGTGCACCCCGAGTGGCGGCGCCGTGGAGTGGCGCGGCAGCTGCTTGCCGCCGCGCTGGCCGAGGGGGTCGCGCGCGGCGTGACCCTCGCCTTCCTCGAGGTGAGGCCGAGCAACACACGGGCGCTGGCGCTCTACGAGAGCCTGGGCTTCCAGGTGATCGGCCGGCGCAATGGCTATTACTTCGACACGGGCGAGGACGCCCTCGTCATGGAGGCGCGGCTGGGCGGCGACGCCGCCCCGGCGGTGGCCGGGAACCAGAGCGCCGGGTGAAGATGATTCGACGACTCGCCATGGGCGTCCTCGCCCTGACCGCGGCGGCGCCCCTGCCGTCGGCGGCCTTCGCCGAGCCCATCAGCTTCAGGATGCTCTCCAACTACTCGCGGGCCACCTTCAAGACCGACGCGCCGCTGGAAACCATCGTGGGTACCACCGCCGGTTCGGCGGTCACGGGCACTCTCACCGTGGACCTGTCGAAGCCCGCCGGCGGGAAGGGCAGCATCAAGGTGGACCTGACCACGCTCAACTCGGGCGTCGCCAAGCGCGACCAGGACATGCAGGAGCCGCGATACCTCGACACGGCCAACGAGGCGAACAGGTTCGCCGTCTTCGAGATCAAGAGCATCGACATCGCGGGGGCGCTCGAGGCCGGCAAGGAAGCCCAAGCCAAGGTCAAGGGAATCCTCACGATCAAGCAGAAGCCTGTGGAGCTGGTGGCCGAGGCCCGCGTCACCTACGTCAGGCTCACGGCCGAGCAGGTGGAGGCGCAGAAGCGCTTCGGCTTCAGCGGCGACAACCTCAAGGTGCGGGCGAAGTTCGGCACGACCTTCACCAACCACAACATGACCATCCCGCAGCTGCTGATGTTCAAGCTGTCGAACGAGATCGACCTGGAGACCGACCTGACCTTCGCCCGCCAGTAGGCGCGGGCAGGCTCCGTCCCGAATCTGCTAGAATCGCCGGGTGCCGCCTGGCCCCGACGACCTGGTCCAGAAGATGCTCGCGGGCGACCGTCTCGCGCTGGCCCGCCTCATCACCCGCGTCGAGAACCGCATGCCCGGCGTGGCCGAGATCATGCGCTCCGTCCAGCCGCGTCTCGGCCGCGCGCACGTGCTGGGTGTCACCGGGCCTCCAGGCGCCGGCAAGTCCACGCTCGTCGATCGGCTCACGGCCAGGCTCCGCGCCGAGCGCTCAAGCGTCGGTGTCATCGCTGTCGACCCGTCGAGCCCCTTCACGGGCGGCGCCGTCCTGGGCGACCGTATCCGGATGCAGGCCCACACCCTCGACCCCGACGTCTTCATCCGCAGCATGGCCACCCGCGGCAGTCTCGGAGGCCTCGCCGCCGCGACGGGCGACGTCATCAAGCTCATGGACGCTTTCGGCTTCCCGTGGGTCCTCATCGAGACGGTCGGCGTCGGGCAGACGGAGCTCGACATCATCAGGCAGGCGGATACCACGGTCGTCACCCTCGTGCCCGAGTCCGGCGACTCGGTGCAGGCCATGAAGGCCGGGCTCATGGAGGTGGCGGACATCTTCGTGGTGAACAAGGCCGACCGCGACGGGGCGCACGCGCTCATGGCCGAGCTGCGCTTTTCGGTGCACCTCCACTACTCGAGCAGCGTCTCGGCCAAGGACATCGACTGGGAGATTCCCGTGCTGGCCGCCCAGGCGACCAACGACGTGGGCGTCGCCGAGATCCTGGCGGAGGTCAAGCACCACCGCCGCGCCCTCGAGGAGGCCGGCGCGCTCGGGAAGCGGCGCCAGGCGCGGCGGAGGGCGGAGCTGCGGACGCTCCTGGTCGAGGAGTTCGCGGGGCGCGTGATGGCCGCGGTCGAGCGTGACCCGGAGCTGGTCGCGGTGATCGACGCCGTGGCCGGCGGCACCCTGGACGCCTACTCCGGGGTGGAGCGCATCCTGGCGCGGCTCCTGCGCCAGCCTTGACGCCTCCCCAGCCTTGACACGTCCAATGCCGCAACGCACTATGAAGCCCAACCGTCGGCCCGAACGGAGGTTCCGTTAAATGTCTCCCTCTCACCAATGGTACGGGATCCTCCCCGGTTGGGTCCCTTTCTACGTATTGATCATCGTGGCCGTCGCCCTCTTCGCGCGCCGGGCTGCCTTCCTCGTCCGCCTCATGCTGATCGGGAAGCCGGCCGCCCGATGGGACCACGTGCCCGAGCGCCTGCTCTCCGTCCTCGTGAATGTTCTGGGCCAGGCGAGGCTGCTGCGAGGCGATTTCTGGCCCGGGCTCATGCATGCCACGATCTTCTGGGGTTTCTGCATCCTGACGCTCGGCACGATCGAGTTCTTCGGCAAGGGGGTGACGGAGGCGTTCTACCTCCCGCTCCTTTCGAACACTCCCGCCTACCTGATCCTTCAGGACGCCTTCAGCCTTGGAGTCATCGCGGCGATCGCGTATGCGATGTTCCGCCGGCTCGTGACCAAGCCGCGCCGCCTCACGCTGTCCCTCGAGGGGCTGTTCATCCTGCTGATGATCGTCGGCCTCATGGTGACGGACCTGGCCGCCGACGCCTGCCGGATCATCCTGGCCCCGGCCCCGAGCGACCGCTGGCAGTTCGCCGGCAGGGCGCTGGCGGGTGTCCTCGCGGGGTTCCCTCACGGGGCCCTGGAGGCGCTCTTCCAGGTCGCCTGGTGGTTCCATGCCGTGCTCCTCCTGGGCTTCCTGGTGTACCTGCCGTACTCGAAGCACCTGCACGTGATGGGCGCCCCGCTGAACGTGTTTTTCGGCCCGCAGACCCCGAAGGGGCGATTCCCGACCGCGGACCTGGAGAACTCCGAGAGCTTCGGAGTCGGCGCCATCGCGGAGTTCACCTGGAAGGATCTCTTCGATCTCTACAACTGCACCGAGTGCGGGCGGTGCACGTCCGGCTGTCCCGCCAACGTCAGCGGCAAGGAGCTGGATCCGAAGTGGCTCATCCTCAACCTCCGGGAGCACCTCCAGGAAGGCGGCCAGGGGCTGCTCGCCCCAGAGTCGCTCGCCAAGGCCGGAAACCCAGGGCACGAGACGGCCCACGAGGTGCCCATGGTGGGCGGCGTGATCAAGGACAACGTGCTCTGGGCCTGCACGACCTGCCGCTGGTGTGTGGACGCGTGCCCCGTGTTCATCGAGCACGTGCCGAAGATCGTGGACATGCGGCGCTGGCTCGTCCTGACGGAGTCGCGCTTCCCGGCGGAGCTGCAGCCGACGTTCCGCAACCTCGAGACCAACGGAAACCCCTGGCAGATGTCATGGCAGACGCGGGCCGACTGGGCGAAGGACCTGGGCGTCAAGGTCATGAGCGACGTACGCCAAGCCGAGTACCTCTACTGGGTCGGCTGCTACGGCTGCTTCGACGAGCGCAACAAGAAGGTCGCGCGGGCCTTCGTCAAACTCATCCAGATGGCCGGCGTGGACTTCGCCATCCTCGGCAACGAGGAGAAGTGCACGGGCGAGCCGGCCCGTCGGCTGGGTCACGAGTACCTGTACCAGACGCTGGCCCAGGGGAACATCGAGACGCTGAAGCGCTACCGGTTCCAGACCATCGTCACGGCGTGCCCCCACTGCTTCAACACGATCCGGAACGAGTACCCGGACTTCGACGGCCGCTTCAAGGTGATCCACCACAGCCAGCTGCTGGACGAGCTGGTCGGCGCCGGACGCCTTCGCGTCAAGCGCGAGCGCGCCGAGCGGATCACCTATCACGACGCGTGCAACCTGGGGCGGTACAACGACGTGTACGAGGAGCCGCGGCGCGTGCTGGCCTCCACGAGCCGGGGCGCGCTGCTCGAGATGAGCCTCAATAGGTCCAAGGGGTTCTGCTGCGGCGGCGGGGGCGGCCGCGCGTGGATGGAGGAGAACGAGGGCCGCCGCGTGAGCCAGGTGCGTGTGGAGCAGGCCATGGAGGTGAAGCCCGATATCCTGGCCTCGGCATGCCCCTTCTGCCTCACCATGTTCGAGGACGGGGTGAAGAGCAAGGAAGTCGCCGACAAGATCAAGACCAGGGACATCGCGGAGCTGCTGGCCGAGAGTCTCGAGTAGGCGCGCGGTGGACTCGGCCTACCAGGAGATCATCAGGCGGCGCCTCGAGCTGCCGCTCCACGAGGGACCGGACAAGACCGCGACCCTCGAGGAAGCCGTGCGCCGCCACGTCGAGTCCGGCGACACGCTCTACGTGGGCGCCGCCCACGGCCGCTCCAACGCGGCCGTACGCGAGATCGCGCGCCAGTGGTGGGGCAAGACGCCCGGCTTCACGCTCGCCGCCGTCGGCATCGGGTCCCCATGGACCGCGCTCATCCACGGCAACCTCGTCCGCCGGACCATCACGACCTTCATGGGAGAGGGCTACCCCTTCCCGACGCCGCAGGCGCTCATCTCGCGCGCCGTGCTCGAGGGGCGTCTCGAGGTGCAGAACTGGTCCATGCTGACCTTTCCCCTTCGCCTGCTGGCGGGCGCCATGGGCGTGCCCTTCCTGCCGACCAAGTCGCTGCTCGGCTCCTCCATGGAGGAGGACAATGCGCGGGCGGGGGACTTCATGGCGGTCGACGACCCCTTCGGCGGCCCCGGGCGCGTGGGCTACGTGCGCGCGCTCGTGCCGGACGTGGCGCTCGTTCATGGATGGGTGGCCGATCGCGCGGGCAACGTCATCATCGGGACGCCGATGAACGAGAACCTCTACGGCGCCATGGCCGCGCGCCGGGGGACGGTCGTGACGGTGGAGCGCATCGTGCCGACGGAGTTCATCCGGCGCCACGCGGAGCTGGTCAAGCTGCCGGCGCAGTACGTGCGCGCCGTGGTCGAGGCGCCGCAGGGCGGCCACCCGGGCGGAATGTACGGCATGGGCGTGCCGGAGCTGGAAGGCTACGCGGAGGACCTCGACTGGATCCTCGAGTGCCGCCGCGCCTTCAGGAAGCCGGAGACGGCGGATGCGTGGATCAAGGAGTGGATCCTCGACGTCCCGACGCACGAGGCCTACCTGGCCAAGGTCGGCTACGCGAAGACCATGGAGACCAAGGGCAGGGCCGACACCGACGCGTGGGTGTCCGAGCTCGAGGCGCTCTCCCCCAAGCTGCCCGCGGCCGGCACGCCCGCCACCCCGGCGGAGTGGATGGTCGTGGCGGCGGCGCGGATGCTCCAGGAGAAAGTGCGCGCGCACGGCTACAAGAGCTTCCTCGCGGGCGTCGGCAACTCGAACCTTGCCGCCTGGCTCGCCGGCTACGAGCTCAAGCAGGCGGGCGTGGACGTCGAGATCATGGCCGAGACGGGCATGGTCGGCTACCTGCCGCGCCCCGCCGAG
>Ga0209341_10006503_pt1 | contig 10446 bp, 9 predicted proteins | sample RifCSP13_2_FD_184020 | JGI IMG/M metagenome (GOLD analysis project Ga0209341, IMG submission 184020) | Soil microbial communities from Rifle, Colorado - Rifle CSP2_sed 13_2 (SPAdes) (version 2) | ecosystem: Environmental > Terrestrial > Deep subsurface > Rock core/Sediment | place: Rifle... | reverse complement strand
CCCGGGGAGCAGCTGGTAGCGTCTCGGTTCGTCGCCGCCGAGAGCCTCTCCGCGCATGCCCGCATCGAGGCGCCTCCCGACACCCTGGAGGTGACGGTCTCCATCTCGGCGGAGCGCGCCCTGGGCGGTCAGCTCGTCCCGGGAGACGTGGTCGCCGTGATCGCCTCGTTCGATCCCTTCGACCTGAACACGTTCGAGCCGTCGGACCTCGGCCCCGGTGAGATCATCGACCCCAGCGAAATCTTCGTGGGCACCTCCGGGGACGGGGAAGGTTCGTCGGTACGCTCACCCACCTCGACCGGGCTGATCCTGCACAAGGTGCTCGTAACCAGTGTGCAGGTCGAGCAGCTCCCGCGGGCTACGGTCGAGGACCTCCCCGACGACTCCCCGGCTCTGGCTCCCACCGGCAACCTGCTCATCACGCTGGCCGCTTCCGCCGGGGCCATCGAGCGCATCGTGTTCACCGCCGAACACGGTTTTCTCTGGCTCGCCGCCGAGGGGCCCGACGTCCCCGAGGTGGTCACGGTGATCCAGACCCGAGCGACGGTGTACAAGCGATGAGGCCCATTCTCCTCGTGGGTTCGACCGACGCGATGGCGAGGAGGATCCACGCCGCGGCCGCCGAGGGGTTGCGCGACCGGGTGCGACTGTGGACCCAGCCGATCACCGATGCCGGCGGGATCGAGGCCCTGCTGCAGGCCCGGCCCGCGGTGGTCATTCTCGGGCCGGGGTTGGTCGACAAGGTGTCGCTGCGCTTTGCCCAGTCGATCGATGCCGCGGGGGCTGATATCGAGGTGGTCCTGGTGCACAACGGCGGCGTGGACGCCGATGCCGCGCTGGCGGCCGGGGTACGCGGGTTGCTCTCCAAGTCCTCCGACGACGACACGATCCGGGCGACCGTGGGCCGGGCGGTCGCCGCCGCCGAGCGCCACCAGGATCACGAGGCCGGTGCGTCGTCGCTGCTGGAGGCTGCGACGCCCCGTGCCAAGGTGACAACCGTGCTGTCGCCGAAGGGCGGCGCCGGCAAGACGGTGTTGAGCACCAACCTTGCGGTCGGACTCGCCTCGGTCGCTCCCCGGGGCGTGGTCCTCGTGGATCTCGACCTGCAGTTCGGCGATGTGGCGTATGCGCTCGGCCTGAAGCCGCGTCACACGAGTTTCGACGCGGTGGCCACCCCCGGACCGCTCGACATCACGACGCTGAAGGTGTTCCTCACCCGCCATTCCTCCGGCCTTTACGTGCTGTGCGCCCCCGATGAGCCGTACCGCGGCGAGATGGTGAGTGTCGACGCGGCACAGCACATCATCTCGCTGCTGACGGCCGACTTCGACCACGTGGTCGTCGACACCGCGGCCGGGCTCAGCGAGCACACCCTGGCGACCCTCGATCTCTCCACCGACGTGGTGTTCCTCGCCGACATGGATGTCCCCAGTGTGCGGCATCTGAACAAGGTTGTCCGCGCCTTCGATCGACTGGGCATGAAGAAGGCCACGCGCCACTTCGTGCTCAACCGCGCCGACGCCCGAGTCGGCCTCAGCATGCTCCAGGTGGCCACGCAGGCCGGACTGGCCGTCGATCTCGAGATCCCGCTCTCCAAGGAGGTGCCGGTGACCCTGAATCAGGGGAATCCGATCCTGCTCTCCAACCCGAAGAGCCCTGTCAGCAGGAAGATCTGGGAGCTGGTGGAGCGGCTCGCCGGAACCCAGGGGACCACCGCTCACCTACCACTGAAACGGAGTGCTTGATGAAACTGAGCGAGCGACTCAAGGCTCTCGACGGGGATATCCCGCGCTCCGCGGCTTCGGCCGCGGAGTTCCCCGAGCCCTACCTCGGAGCCCCCGATCCTCTCGCCGATTTCAAGACGAAGGCGAAGCAGGACCTGTACGGCAAGCTGGAGTCACGATCCCTCGATGCCTCGATGGGGGAAGTCGAGCTCAAGGCCACTGTGGTGAGGGAGCTCGAGAGGTTCATGTCGGAAACCGACATCCCGCTGAGCCCTGCCGAGCGGGAGCGCATCGCCGAGGAGATCAGTGAGGACATCCTGGGTTATGGGCCGATCCAGCGGCTCCTGGAGGACCGCGAGGTCACCGAGGTGATGGTCAATTCGACCGACCCGATCTTCGTCGAGCGCAACGGCAAGATCACCCGCACCAACGCCCGGTTCACCACCGTGGAGCACCTGCGGCAGGTGATCGAGCGCATCGTCGCCAGCGTGGGGCGGCGCGTCGACGAGTCGTCGCCGATGGTGGACGCCAGGCTGCCCGACGGATCCCGGGTGAACGCGATCATCCCGCCTCTGGCCGTCGACGGCCCGGCTTTGACCATCCGGAAGTTCGCCGCCGATCCCTATCGCGTCGAGAACCTGATCGAGTTCAAGACCCTGACGCCGGCGATGGCTTCACTGCTCGAGTTCTGCGTCAAGGGCAAGCTCAACATCCTGATCTCGGGGGGGACCGGCAGCGGGAAGACCACGCTGCTCAATGTGATGTCGGGGTTCGTGCCCGGGGACGAGCGGATCGTGACGATCGAGGATGCCGTCGAGCTGCAGTTGCTCCAGGATCACGTGGTCCGGCTGGAGAGCCGGCCTCCGAACGTGGAGGGCCGCGGCGAGGTGACGATCCGCGATCTCGTGAAGAACTCGCTGCGCATGCGTCCCGATCGAATCATCGTCGGCGAGGTGCGGGGCGCCGAGGCCCTCGACATGCTCCAGGCGATGAACACGGGCCACGAGGGTTCGATGTCGACCCTCCACGCCAACTCGCCCCGGGACGCTCTCAGTCGGCTGGAGACGATGATCCTGATGGCCGGGCTCGACATCCCGATTGGGGCGGTGCGGGAGTACATCTCTTCGGCACTCAGCGTCATCGTCCAGCTGAGCCGTCTCAGTGACGGCACCCGGCGGATCACCCAGATCACCGAAGTCGTCGGCATGGAGGGGGAGATCATCACGATGCAGGACGTGTTCCGCTTCGTGAAACGAGGCGTCGACGATCAGGGCAATGTGGTCGGCGGGATCGTCGCCACCGGGATTCGACCCAAGTTCGCGGATAAGCTCGCCGAAGCCGGCTTCCCGCTCGCCGGCGAGCTATTCGGGACCTTGAAGGAGCGAGCGGCGTGACCGCGGTCAGATGGTTCGCCGTCCTGGCCGTGGTCGCGGTGCTGGCGGCCCCGGCGGCGGCCGGAGGCGGGGTCGAGATCATCTCCGTCGAGGTGGCCCCTCCCGACATCTCCGTCGTCGTCTCCCTGCCCGCCGAGGTGGTGGCGGTCGGACCCGGGTCCGACGACTTCGCCGTGGTCGTCGACGGATTCCGGGTGACCGCGGACATCTATGCCCTGGTGCGCGACCCCATGGAGGTCGTGGTGGTGATGGACACTTCGGGAAGCATGGCGGGCGGGGCGATCCGGCAGGCGTCGGAGGCCGCCCTGGGGTTCGTCGACCGGCTCCCGCAGTCGGCCCGGGTGGCGGTTCTCTCTTTCGGCGACGAGCCCCTCCCCCTGACCGCCATGGGGGCGACCCGCGAGGAGGTCGCCGCGGCGCTGGACGGTTTGACCGCCGCCGGGGAAACCGCCCTCTATGACGCGGTGATCGCTGCCACCGGCCTGTTCACCGGCGCCGACGCCCGCCGCATCCTCGTGGTCCTCTCCGACGGCGGCGACACGGTGAGCGCAGCCAGCCTCGGCGATGCCGCCGCCGCCGTCGCCACCGCCGGGGTCGAGGTGCGCGCCGTGGCGCTGGAGACCCCCGAATCCGCCCTCGGGGCGTTGCAGGCGCTGTCCGGCGGTTCGGTGACGACCGCATCCGACGCTGCGGCCCTCGCCGACGCCTACGAGACGGTGGCCCTCGAGCTCACCGGCCGCTACCGGCTGACGTTTGCCGCCACCGCCACCGGCGTGATCGAGATCGCCGTGTTCGTCAATGGTCCCGCCGGGGTACTGTCGGCATCGCAGCTCGTCGACCTCACCACGGGGACGGTGACCGCGGGTGCCGGACCGGTGACCGTCCCGGCAGGTTTCGGGGCCCCCGATCCCGGACCGCCCCCGGTGGCGGTCGTCCAACCCACATTCCTCGATGAGCCCTGGACCCTGCCGGCCGGCGTCGCCCTGGTGTTCGTCGGCGCACTCGCCGCCCTGTGGCTGACCTCCCGCGACGAGGACGAGGAGCCGCAGTTCGAACCCCTCGAGGGAATCCCGATGGGCGTCTCCGGCCGCTTTCGACTGCTCACCGCAGCCGGGAACCGTGCGCGGGAGATCGGCGACCGGATCGCCCGCCACTCCCGGGCGGGGGCGATCGATCGCGCGCTGGATCGCGCCGGACTGGCGCTGCGCCCGGGGGAGTTCGTGGTCGTGGCCGCCACCGGGGTCGTGGTCGGGGTCACGACCGGGCTGGTGCTCGCCGGCCTCCCCGGGGCGGTACTCCTGGGGGCGGCCGCGGCGCTGGCACCCCGCACCGTGGTGCGCACCCTCATCGAGAGACGCCGCCGGGCGTTCGCCGATCAGCTCGAGGGCACGCTCCAGACCATCGCCGGCAGCCTGCGCGCCGGGTACGGGCTCCTTCAGGCGATCTCGACCGTCGCCGCCGAGTCGCCGGCCCCCACCTCGGTCGAGTTCAACCGGGTGGTCGTAGAGAACCGGTTGGGTCGCTCGGTCGAGCAGTCGATGGCGGCGATGGCGCGTCGTCTCGAGGACGAGGACCTCGGCTGGGTGGTCGAGGCGATCGAGATTCAGCGCGAGGTGGGGGGCAACCTCGCCGAAGTGCTCGACACCGTGACCGGCACGATTCGCGACCGGAACCTGATCCGCCGCCAGGTCAAGGCGCTCAGCGCCGAGGGTCGGTTGTCGGCGTACATCCTGGTGGCGCTGCCGTTCGTCATCGCCGGCTTCATCGCCATGATCAGCCCCGACTATCTCGGTGAGCTGACCGGGAGCACCATCGGCTGGATCATGGTCGGCGCCGCCGGGGTGCTCATGCTGGCGGGGGCTCTGTGGATCCGGAAGATCATCAAGGTGGACTTCTGATGCTCGGGGTTCCCTGGCACGTGGTCGGCGCCGCCGCCCTGGTGGTCTCTGCCCTCCCGCTGCTTGCCTGGTCGGTCGGCGGCGTCCGCCGGAGACCGGCGGCGGCGGTCGCCGGCGAGGGAATTGGCTACGACGAGCGGCAGGCATACCTCGAGGTGGGGGCGACCAGCCGGGTGCTGATCCCGGTGGTGCGGGCCCTCGCCCGGCGGGTGAAGCGCATCACCCCCGGTGGATGGGTCGAAGCCCTCGATCGCCGCATCCGACTGGCCGGGTCGCCCCCTGTCTGGACCCTGGAGCGGACCCTCGCCCTGAAGGTGGCGCTGGGGCTCGGCGGCGCCATCGCCGCATACCTGACGGCTCGGGGCAGCCTCACATCCACCATCGGCTACACCGCCGGAGGCTTGATCGTGGGATACGCGCTTCCCGATGTCATCCTGCGCGCACGGGGGCGGGAGCGGCAGGGTATGATCCTCAGGGAGTTGCCCGACACCCTCGATCAGCTCACGATCAGCGTCGAGGCGGGTCTCGGATTCGACGCCGCCCTCTCCCGGGTTGCGGCGAGCGGCACCGGTCCTCTCGCCGAGGAGCTGACCCGGGTGCTTGCCGAGATCAAGGTCGGCGTCCCCCGTTCCGAGTCACTGAAGCGGCTGCTGAGCCGAACCGACGTCTACGAGCTGCGACACTTCATCTTGGCCCTGCAGCAGGCCGAGCAGTTTGGCCTGCCGGTGGCGCGGGTGCTGCGGATCCAGTCCACCGAGTTGCGGCTCAAGCGGCGACAGCGGGCGGAGGAGGCGGCGATGAAGATTCCGGTGAAGATCGTGTTCCCGCTGGTGTTCTGCATCTTCCCGGCGCTGTTCGTCGTCCTGCTTGGGCCGGCGATGATCCGTGTCGCCCGGGTGCTGCTGTGAGCCGTCCGGCCGCGTCTTCGCATGGTGCCTCCGCCGGTCGTTGACCGGGGGGGTTGGGGCGGCCACGATGAGCCGGTGACCATTCCTGCGGTACCGGTCTGGGCGGAACCTGCGGTGTCGGCATTCCTGCTGCGTGCCGAGGCGGAGCGGAATTTGTCTCCGCACACCCGCCAGGCCTACCGGCGCGACCTGGCGCAGTTCCTCGACTTCTGCGATCGGCTCGGCACGCGGACCCTCACCGGGGTGGACCGCCGGGCGGTGCGGCGCTGGCAGGCCCAGCTTTCAACCCGGGGATTCGCCGCGACCTCGATCTCGCGCAAGGTGTCGGCGGTGCGATCGTTCTTCCGAGACGCCGCCCGGAGGGACCTCGTGGCCGGCGACCCCTCGATCGGGCTGCCCACCCGGAAGAAGCCGTCCCGGCTGCCGCGGGCGCTCGGCGCGACCACCCTGGCGGCCATGCTCGACGGGCTCGACGGCCTCGACCCGCTGACGTTGCGCGACCGCGCGATCCTCGAGGTGCTCTACGGCACCGGGCTGCGGGTCTCGGAGCTCTCGGCGCTGACGGTGCGCGACGTGCAGACCGATCTCGTCCGGGTGCGGGGCAAGGGAGACAAGGACCGCGTCGTCCCTCTCTCCGGCCAGGCGCGGGCGGCGGTCGGTCGGTACCTCGAGGGGGCACGGTCCCGGTTCGCTGGAGCCGCATCGGGGGATGCCTTGTGGCTCGGGGTCCGCGGGGCACGGCTCGGTCCGCGCGGCGTGCGACGGGTGGTGCGGTCCCGGCTCGGCACCTTCCCGCATGCGCTGCGCCATTCGTTCGCGACCCACCTCCTCGAACGCGGTGCCGATCTGCGCACCGTCCAGGAGTTGCTGGGGCACGTTGAACTGGCCACCACCCAGACTTACACTGCCATATCCCGACACCACCTCAAGGCAACTTATGAGCGATCGCATCCGCGCGCATGAACCCACCGCGCAGGAGATCGGTGGCCTGTGGGCGAGATTCAAGGAGTCGGCAGATCCGAGCGCCCGCGAGGGCCTGATCATCCATTTCTCGCCGCTCGTGAAGTTCGTGGCCGGTCGCGTCGGTGTCGGGTTGCCCCGGAACGTGGAGCAATCCGATCTCATCTCGTACGGGATGTTCGGGCTCATCGATGCCATCGACAAGTTCGAACCCGAGCGCAACATCAAGTTCGAGACATATGCGGTGAACCGGATCAAGGGCGCCATCCTCGACGAGCTGCGCGCCCTCGACTGGGTGCCGCGGTCCGTGCGGGCCCGAGCCAGGGAGATCCAGCGATCGCTCGACGAGCTCGAGCACCGCTTGAAGCGATCGGCCACGGAAGATGAGCTCGCCGCCCACATGGGGGTGCCGCTCGACACGCTGCAGGGCCAGCTGGGCGAAATCGCCGGCCTCGGATTCGTCGCTCTCGACGAGCTGGTCGATCCCGGTGATCGCACGTCTGCGACACTGGGTGACCTGCTCTCCGACCCGAAGGCGATGGAGCCGGGAGGGCCGTTCGATCAGCAGGAGACGCGCTACTTCCTCAGCGACGCCATCAACCGTCTCCCCGAGCGGGAGCGGCTCGTGATCACCCTGTACTATTTCGAAGGCTTGACGCTGGCGGAGATCGGCGACGTGCTCGGCGTCACTGAATCCCGCATCTGCCAGATCCATACCAAGTCGGTGATGAGCCTGCGCAACCGGATGATCGAGCCGGGACTGGGAGGCTGAGGACGGTCCATGGTCCATCGTCTCCGAAACGATGGACTATGGACGATCGACCCTCCCGAAGGCGTCGATCTCGCCTACACTCGTTCGCAATCACACACGTTCGCCGCAACCTCCCGCGGTCGGGGCCGCCGACGCGTCCCCGGGGAGGCCGAAGGGCGGGCGGAGGAAGCAACCGAATTCAAGGAGACACCAGGTGGCCAGCGTCACCATGAAAGAGCTGCTCGAGGCGGGGGTCCACTTCGGGCATCAGACGAGACGGTGGGATCCCAAGATGCGCCCGTTCATCTTCTCGGAGCGCAACGGGATTCACATCATCGACCTGCGGCAGACGCTCGAGGCCGCCAACCAGGCGTCCGAGTTCGTCAAGAACCTGGTCGCCGGGGGTGGCACGGTGCTCTTCATCGGCACCAAGAAGCAGGCGCAGTCGGTGGTCAAGGATGCCGCCATCCGGGCGGGCATGCCGTATGTAAACGAACGCTGGCTCGGTGGGATGCTCACCAACTTCACCACGATCCATAAGCGCATCCTCTACATGCGCGAGCTGGAGCGGATGAACGACAGCGGCGAGATGGATGCGCTCCCCAAGAAGGAGCGTCTGCGCCTCCGTCGCGAGCTGGAAAAGCTGGCAGCCGTGCTCGGCGGGGTGCGCGACCTGCACCGGGCACCCGAGGCGATCTTCATCATCGATGTCAAGACCGAGCACATTGCCGTGACCGAGGGAAGCCGCCTGGGGATTCCGATCATCGCCGTTGTCGACACCAACTGCGATCCGGACCACATCGACTACGTGATCCCCGGCAACGACGATGCGATTCGTGCGGCCCAGCTGATGGCCGACGTGATCGCCGACGCCTGCCTCGCCGGTGCAGACATCTCGACCGCACGCAGCAAGGACAAAGGCGCCGATCAGAATGGGTGAGATCACGCCGGCGGAGATCGCGGCACTGCGCAAGACCAGCGGCGCGGGGATGATGGACGCCAAGCACGCCCTCGAGGAAGCCGGCGGCGACACGGCGCGTGCCACCGACATCCTCCGCGAGAAGGGGCTCGCTTCGGCGAAGAAGCGGTCCGAACGCGCCACAGACCAGGGGACGATTGGGCACTACCTGCACATCCAGGCCGACCGGCCCGTGATCGGGGTGCTGGTCGAGCTGTCATCTGAGACGGATTTCGTCGCCAAATCGGAGGGGTTCCAGGCCGCGGCCCGGGACATCGCGATGCACGTCGCCGCCACCCGCCCGCGCTGGGTGCGTCGCGACGAGGTGCCCGAGCCCATCCTCGCCAAAGAGCGCGAACTGATCTCCGCCCAGGCGCGCCACGAGGGCAAGCCCGAGAAGGTGATCGAGAAGGTCGTCGACGGGCGGATCAATTCCTTCTTCGAGGACAATGTCCTGTACGACCAGACCTTCGTCAACCGGGAGAGGTTCGAAGGAACCGTCGGTCAGATGGTCGAGACGCTCGCCGCCAAAATGGGCGAGAACATCGCCGTCCGGCGGTTCGCCCGCATCGGGGTCGGAGAGGTCGTCGAGTAGTGGGCCGCCGAGTAGCCCTCAAGCTTTCGGGCGAGTCCTTTGCCGATGGGGCGCTCGGTCATGGCATCGATCCGAAGACGGTGCAGCGGCTCGCCACCGAGATCGCCGAGGTGCACCGCGAGGGTCACCAGATCGCCATCGTGGTCGGCGGCGGCAACATCTTCCGGGGCCTGTCGTCGGCGGCCGAGGGCATGGACCGGGCCAACGCCGACTACATGGGGATGCTCGCCACGATCATCAACGCCCTCGCTCTGCGCGATGCGCTCGAGCATGCCGGTGTGGAGACACGGGTGCAGACCGCGATCACCATCGCCCAGGTGGCCGAGCCGTACATCCGTCTGCGAGCGATCCGCCACCTGGAGAAGGGACGCGCCGTCGTTTTCGCCGGGGGGACCGGCAACCCGTTCTTTACGACCGACACCGCGGTGGCGTTGCGTGCCGCGGAGATCGGTGCCGATGCGGTGCTCAAGGCGACCCGGGTCGACGGGGTGTTCGACGCCGACCCCGAGACCCATCCGGAGGCGCGCCTGCTCACCGAGCTCACGTACATGCAGGTGCTGGAGCGGGGTCTTCGGGTGATGGACAGCACCGCCATTACGATGTGCATGGACAACGACCTGCCCATCCGGGTCTTCAACATCTCCGTGCCGGGCAACATTGCCCGGGCCGTCCGCGGCGAACCGGTGGGTACGCTGGTTCGCTGAGAGGAGGCACAACGTGATCGACGAGCTCCTCAGCGACGCGGCGACGAAGATGGTTCAGGCCATCCATCACGTCCAGGCCGAGTTCTCCACGGTGCGCACCGGCCGGGCCAATCCGGGGATCCTGCATCGGGTGATGGTCGACTATTACGGGGCACCCACCCCGCTGCAGCAGCTGGCGTCGATCGCGGTGCCCGAGCCGCAGCTGCTCGTGATATCGCCGTACGACCGCTCGTCGGTCCACGCCATCGAGAAGGCCATCCAGGCATCGGACCTCGGACTCAACCCGGCGAGCGACGGCACCGTGCTGCGTCTCGTGTTCCCTCCCCTGAACGAGGAGCGTCGCCGAGACCTCATCAAGCTGGTCCGCCACATGGCCGAGGAGGCCCGGGTGGCCGTGCGCAACGTGCGCCGCCACAGCAAGGACGATATGGAGGCCCTGGAGGGCGAGGTGTCGACCGACGAGGTCCGGCATGGGGAGACGCGCCTCCAGGAGCTCACGGACTCCCACATCGCCAAGATCGACAAGCTGGTCCAGCACAAGGAAGCAGAACTGC
>Ga0209341_10006499_pt1 | contig 10449 bp, 7 predicted proteins | sample RifCSP13_2_FD_184020 | JGI IMG/M metagenome (GOLD analysis project Ga0209341, IMG submission 184020) | Soil microbial communities from Rifle, Colorado - Rifle CSP2_sed 13_2 (SPAdes) (version 2) | ecosystem: Environmental > Terrestrial > Deep subsurface > Rock core/Sediment | place: Rifle... | reverse complement strand
GCCGAGTAGGCGCCAAGCCCGGGAATCGTGAAATTGGTGATGTCTTGGATGCCCCCCAACATCGTGAAAGGCTGGTAGTCGCTCACGTTGTCGTAAAACGTCGGGCCGTAGCGCGTTTCCCCGCCCTCGGTTCCGACGACCTCGATCGTGGTGGCGCATCCCGCAGTGCTGGTAGCGGTGTAGACATTCGCGTCGTCAGGATCGCAGAAGGTGAAGCCGCGCAACTGGATCTCCTCCATGAGCGAGGTCGCAATCGCTACCGCTTGCTTTCGCACCACCGGATCGACACTCGCACGCGTCGTCTGGTTGTAGAGAATCAGGATTCCCGCGAACCCGACCCCGAGGACGATAATGAAGACGACGACCTCGATGAGCGACAGGCCGAGCGAGCGGCGCCTAGCGGACATAGCCGGTCTCCGCGGTCACCGTGATCGTGGACGCGCCCACCGTCAGCGCCACGCCGGCGCTCGGCTGACCGAGACCGTTGAACGAGAACGTCGCCGGCGTCAGCGTCAGGCCGCTGGGCGCGTCCAGTACATAGGCCTGCCCGGTCGCAAGTTGCGTGACCGGCGTCGCGGTGATCGCGCAGCTCGCATCGCCGTAGAAAAGCCGCACCTGGGATGCGCTCACATCCACGAACACGCAACGGCGCTGCGCCACCGCTTCGCGCTGCGCGTACCTCACCCCGGCCTTCACCTGCTCGTAGAACCAGCTCGACTCGATCTCCGGCTGGTTGAACTGCGGAATGACGATCGCCGCAAGAATGCCGGCGATGATGATCGTCACCACCAGCTCGACGAGCGAGAACCCGCGCGCGCGGAAATTCCGCCTCATTTCGCCGCTCCGCCCGGGCGCCTGGCCAGATGCTCGAGCACCAGGTCGCGCTCCTTCTTCGCTCGCGCATTGAGCGGCGCGAGTCCGACCGCCGTGTCGGCCCATTCGCGCATTGTCGCCGCATCCGCCGGCGCGGCAAGCAAAGTACCGAATTGGCGCTGCGTCGCGATCCGGCCAAGCAGATTGCGCGGCTCGCGCGGGTTCGCGGCGAAGCCCGCGGCGAACGCCTCGTCGGCAAGGCGCGCGGCCACCGGGTCGCGGTTGGATGCCGTTTGCGCGAGCCAGAACTGGCCGACGTACCAGTGGTAGCGCCAGTCGCGCGGCTGGAAGCGCCGGGCGACCTCGAACCAGTACGCCGCGGCCTGGCCGTCAGACGCCTGCCACTTTCGGTTCCCGTAGGCGGCCGCGGCCTCCGCCGCCACCGGAGGCAGCAACAGCACCGCGAGTCCCGCCCCGATCAGCATGCCGGCGATGCGCGCAGGCGGAGTGCGCCATCTCGGCGCGATCGCCTGCGCCGGCGCGAGCATTCGTTCGGACGCGCCAAGCACGAGCCCGAATAGCAGCAGGGGCAGGGGAACGTAGAACGGGAAGTCCACGGCCGCGTGCGTGGCCATGGTCGCCAGCGCGGCCAGTGCGGCGACCAGCACCCGCGGCTCGGAGCTTGCGCGCAAGCCGCCGCGCCACGCAAGCCAGAAGGGCAGACCGATCATCGACACGAATATAGCGAGTCCAGGCAGGCCGAGCTCGACCAGCGTCTGCAAATAATCGTTGTGCGCGAAGTAGGTGACGTTCTCGGTTCCGTACGAGGGGACCGCCTGCCGGCCGGCTTCGAGGAGCGCGTTGAAGCCGAGGTAGCCGATGCCGAGTCCCCAGTGACCCTCGAGTCCGGAGGCGGCAAGGCCGTAGAGCTCGGATCGAGAGGCATACGACGTGCCCGTGGTGCCGAGCACATCGTGCGCAGCCGTCGGGGCTCCGCCCCCCGAGCCGGCCGGAAGCAATTGTCCGGCCAGAGGCGCCGCCGCGGCGAGCGCCCAGCCAGCCGCGAGCACCAGGACAGCCGTGGCGACGCCCCGCGAATCGAGAGCGATGCGCGCGCGGCGTGCGAGCACGGACGCGGCGAGAAGGCCGAAGGCGAGGGCGAGGAATCCGCCGCGGCTGAGGGTCGCCGCGATTCCGGCAGCGAGGACTACCGCGAGCGCGACCAGCGCCGCGCGGCGCACGCCGGCCGCGATCAGGTACAGCGCCGGGACGAGCGCAAGATTCAGGACGGTCGCGAGCGTGTTCGGCGTCTCGAAGTGCGCTCGGCCGCGATTTTCGGCGCCGGAGGCGAGCTGCCACAGCGCCCACGCCGCAAGGATCGCGGCGCCGGTTGCGAGAGTCCGAAAGACAGACTCCCGCGTCTGATCGTCAAGAGCCCGTCCGATCGCGAACCCGCCAACGAGAAATGCCGCGTGAAATGCCGCCGCCGGGGTGTATGCCGGGCTCGCGAGCGCGTTTGACGCCACTGCCCAGATTGCGTACCCCAGCACCGCCAGCGAAATCGGCGTTACTCCGGGAACTTGCCGTTCCGCGAGGCACCAGGCAGCGCAAAGCAGCAGCAACGCAAGGATCCAAAGCGCGGGAGACGCTTCGACCGACCCTAAAGCCGCCGCGAGCGTCGCCAGAAACAAAAGAGGGGCCGTGTGGCCCCTCTCGGTCTGCCGATATCGATCTAGCGCCAGCAAGGCATTCGGCTTGCGCGCTTCCGAGCGAAATTTATCTGCCCATCATGGAGCGCAAATCACGTCTGGAATTCTTGCGCAATTCACGGTCGTGCCGCCGCTGGTCGCCGTCCAAACGGGGAAATTGCACGCCGCAGTCGTGAATGATCCACCAGTCACCGTGGTTTGGGCAATGATGGTGCCAATTGGGGTAGCCGCCTTGTTCGAGGCATACTGCAAGACCGCCGAGGAGTGGAGCGCACCGCAGGCACCTTGGCCGACAGCGGTCCGGGCGTCACCCGCGAGATCCGTGAATTGCGGAACTGCAATCGCAGCCAAGATCCCGAGAATCACGATGACAACCACCAGTTCGATCAACGTGAAGCCTGCTTGCATGACTTTTCGCATATCCGTCCCTTGGTGCTAAAGCTGTTTCGGCACGCACCCGAAGCGTAGCGCCGTTCGAGCTCGGCCACCGTTTAGTCCTCGCGCATATTACCCACAACGATCCGAATCTGCAACCATGGTTTGTAATTAAGAGTCAACTGGTTCCAGGACAATACTCGAAACTCCCTGAAATTCGTCAGGTTCCCGGTTCCCAGCGATAACCGTTGACTGGCGTAAGGCCCACCCCAACGTATGCGTGGCGGGTAGTTTTCCGGACTTCGATCCGAAAGCGGATTGCGGGAACCGGATCGTCCGATCCTCCGGAAAGAAATCGCGTGAGATTGGGCACATAGACCAATTCGGCGCGCACGCGATCGAACAGCCAATTGCCGCCCTCGACTCCCTCGGGCGGCAGGCCATCGAATTCGCCCAAATAGTTGGACGCCTTGGCCGCAACGATGAGGAAAGGGCTTTGATTGGCGAGCGCATCGATCGCGGCGTATTCCCCGCGGAGCGCTAGCAGCGCGGTTTTCGCGTAAAGCGCCGCTTGCAGCCGGCTCACCGTGGCCTCCATGGCGGCCTTCTCCGCGGCTTCCGCGAGGGTGAGAAGCCGCTCCAGCAGCACCGCCGCGACTATACCGACAATCGCAATGTAGAGCGCTGACTGAAGGATCGTCCGTGGCCGGTTGCGAAAAATCATCGCCGCGGGATCGGCCCCCGCACCTACTTCTTGAGCAGCATGACCCTGCCGAGGTCCCAGATCGGCAGGAACACGCCGAGCGCGAGAATGAGCACCAGGATGCCCAGCCCGACAGTCAGGATGGGCTCGATGTTCGCCGCAAGATTCTTGATCTCGTAGTCCACCTCGCGCTCGTACATGTCGGCCACTTCGCCGAGCAAATCATCCAGCGCTCCCGACTCCTCCCCCACCGCGATCATCTGCAGCACCGCGGGCGTGAACACGGCCGCCACCGTCGCGGTGCGCAGGATGCTTTCGCCGCGCTCGACCCCGTCGCGCATCTGTTCGATCCGTTGCCCGATATAACTGTTGTAGCTCACCTCTGCGACAACGGTGAGCGTCTGCACGATCGGCACGCCGGCGTGCAGCGCAAGCGACATGCTGCGCGCGAAGCGCGCGAGCGTCGCCCGCAGGACGATCGAGCCGGCGAGCGGGATTCGCAGCTTTGCCTTGTCCCAGCTGTATCGTCCCGCCTCGGTGCCGACCCAGAGATTGAACATCACCACAGCGCCGACGAGCGCTGCGGCGAGGATATACCAGTAATTCAGGAATAGATCGGACGTCGCGATCAGCACGCGCGTGAGCAGCGGCAGCGCCACCTTGCTGGTCTCGAAAATCTTGGCAAACGCCGGAATGACGAAGAAGTTGACGATGCCGATCGCCACGCCGATCACCACCATGACGATGATCGGATAGCGCACCGCCGTCTTGATGCGGTCGCGGATCTCCTTCTCGAACTCCTGATACTTGAACAGCCGGTCGAACACGGCGTCGAGCTGCCCGGTGGCCTCGCCCACGCGCACCAGCGCGACGTAGAACGGGCTGAACACCGCGGGGTGGCGCCGCAGCGCCGAGGAGAGCTCGCGCCCGGCATCCAGGCTCACGCGCAGGTCGCCGATCACCTCGGCGAGCGTGCGGTTGCGCGTCGACTCCTGCAGCCCCGCCATGGCGCGCAGGATCGGCACTCCCGCCTTGAGGAGAGTGTGCATCTGGCGCGAGAACAGCATCAGGTCGACGTCGCTGATCTTCGGCGCGGTGAGGCGCTTCAACCAATCGGGGACCTGCGGCGCCGCGATTGCGGACGCCGCCGGCCTGATGTCCACGGGAGTGACGCCGCTGTTGAACAGCTGATCCGCAATCGTCCCGCTGTCGGCGCCTTCGAGCGTGCCCGTGACCAGGTCGCCGCGCGCGTTGCGACCGCGGTACGAGAACAGCGGCAATCAGAGCTCCATCTGGTTGGCGACCCGGACGACTTCCCCGACGGTGGTGCGCCCGCGGCGCACCAGGTCGAGCGCGTGGTCGGTGATGGTGCGGCCCTTGAGCGTCGCGCGCGCCGCCGTGACGAAGCGGTTCGGGTCCCCGTGGGCCGCCGCCATCCCCAGCTCGGTGGTCATCTCGAGCATCTCGTAGACGCCGGTGCGGCCCGCATAGCCCGAGCCGTTGCAGTGCGAGCAGCCGCGTCCGCGGAAGTACTTCTGGCTCGCGTAGTCGGGCCCGAGCACTGCCGCCAGCCAGCGCGCCTCGTAGCTGTCGGGCACCTGCTCGGCGGTGCAGCTCTCGCAGATCAGGCGCACCAGGCGCTGCGCGATCACCGCGTGCACCGAGGTCCCGACGAGAAATCCGGGCGCCCCCATGTCGATCATGCGTATCGGCGTGCTCGCCGCGTCCAGCGTATGCACCGTGGAGAACACGAGGTGGCCGGTGAGCGCGGCGCGCAGCGCGATGTGCGCGGTCTCCTCGTCGCGGATCTCACCCACCAGGATGACGTCCGGGTCGTGGCGCAGCACCGAGCGCAGCACGCGCGCGAAGCTGAGATCGATCTTCTCGTTCACCTGCACCTGGGTGATGCCCGCCAGGCGGTATTCGACCGGGTCCTCCACCGTGACGATCTTGCGGTCCACCGTGTTCAGCTCGGAGAGCGCGGCGTAGAGCGTCGTCGTCTTGCCGCTCCCGGTCGGTCCGGTGACGAGCACCATCCCCTGCGAGCGGTGGATGATCTCCTGCAGACGCTGGTACATGTCCTCGGGCATGCCCAGGGTGTCGAGCGATTGCAGGGTCGAGCGCCGGTTGAGCAGCCGCAGCACCACCGACTCGCCGAACTGCGTGGGCATCGTCGACATGCGCACGTCGATCTTCTGGTCGCGCGCGATGACGGCCATCCGGCCGTCCTGCGGCATGCGCTTCTCGGCGATGTCCAGGCCGGCCATCAGCTTCAGCCGCAGCGCGAGCGCCGGCGCGATTTTCGGGTCGCCCTGCGTCTGCGGCATCAGCTCGCCGTCGATGCGAAAGCGGATCTGCAGGCGCCCCTCCTGCGGCTCGACGTGCACGTCCGAGGCGTTCACCTGCACCGCGTCCTCGAACACCGATTGGAGCAGCTTGACCACCGGCGCGTCCTCGGCGCCCGCCCCGAGGCCGAGCGTGCCGAAATCGATGTAGTCGTCGCCCACGTCGCGCTCGAGGTCCTTGGCGAGGCCGCTGATCGCCTCGGTGCGGCGGTACACCCGGTCGATCGTGGCGAGCACCATCGCTTCGCTCACCACCGCGGCCTCGATGTCGCGCTTGAGCAGCCGCGTCATCTCGTCGAACGCGAACAGGTCCGTCGGGTCGGCCATGCCGACCAGGTAGCTCGAGCGCTTGTCCTCCAGCACCACGGCGCGAAAGCGCCGGGCCTGCGCCTCCGGCAGCCGGCGCACCACGTCGTTGTTCAAGTTGTAGAACTTGAGGTTCACGTAGGCGATGTTCAGCTGGCGCGAGATCGCCTCGCAGATCTGCTCGTCGTTCACCACCCCCTGGTCCATCAGCACGCGGCCGAGCTTGCGGCCGCTCTTTTTCTGCTGCTCGAGCGCGAGCTTCAGCTGCTCGGCCGAGACGAGCTTCTGCGCGACCAGGATGTCGCCGAGCCTGATTTTTTCCGGGCGTCCCATGCCGTTGCTCCGAGCCATTATCTCGGAACTGTGAACGCTCTGCTCGCTGCGGCCTCCCGGCCGCGCCGGCAGCGCTGTCAGGCTTTGAAAAAAAACAGGGGCAGACCCTTGCGGATCTGCCCCTGGCGCAACTCCGACGCCGGAGGAGGAGGAGGATTGGCGCCGGGTGCGGCGTTCGTGCTTAGTTGTGGCGCAGGCGCGCGTTGCTGCAGGCCTGAGCGAGCTCCCGCAGGGTGCGGCCGAATCCGGCGATGCGCCGGAACCCGGTCGCGATGAGCCTGGAGAGGTACTCCGCGCGTTCGCGGCGCGCCAAGCGTTCGATAGCCTGGATTTCTGATGAGTTCATCGTCATTTCGATCCAAATCGTGTTGCGATGCAGCAAATATACGTATTTGCGATTAAGATTAAAATACTCGCAAATATTGAAACACTTTTGTTATTTTAGCAACAATATGGCAGAACCGATGCATCAAATGGCTGTTTTTGCCCGGGTCGTATCGGCCGGAAGCCTTTCGGCCGCCGCGCGCGAGCTGGGTCTTTCGCCCGCGGTCGTCAGCCGGCGGCTTGCCGCCCTGGAGTCGAAGCTCGGGGTGCGCCTGATCAACCGCACCACGCGCAGCCTCCACCTCACCGACGAAGGCGCGAATTATTTCGAGGCATGCTCGCGCATCATCGCCGAGATCGAGGAGGCTGATGCTGCGGCCTCGGCCGGGCGCGTCGAGCCCCAGGGGGTGCTCAAGGTCGCCGTGCCTGCCTCCTTCGGACACCAGTTCATCACACCGCTCATCCCCCGGTTTGCAGCGCGCTTTCCGAAGGTGCAGCTCGCGCTCAGCCTCTCGGATCGCACCGTGAACCTGCTCGACGAGGGCTTCGATCTCGCGATCCGCATCGCCGAGCTCGAGGATTCATCGCTCGCCGCGCGAAAGCTCGCGTCCAATCGCCGCGTGGTATGCGCGAGCCCCGCGTACCTCGCGCAGCACGGCACCCCGCGCACCCCGGAAGAGCTGGTGCGCCATAACTGCCTCACCGCGCCCGACCTGGTCGCGACCTGGGCCTACAAGGGCCCGGACGGCAAGCCGGGCTCGGTGCGCGTCACCGGGCGCTACGCCTGCGACAACTGGGAAGTGATCCGCGAATGGGCGCTCGCCGGGCTCGGCGTGGCGCTCAAGTCGACATGGGACGTGCGGCGCCATCTCGAGGACGGCACGCTCGCGCTCGTGTGTGCGGGATACACCTTCGGCACCGACGTGGGGATTTACGCGGTATACCCGCACCGGCGCCACCTGTCCGCCAAGACGCGCGCATTCATCGAGTTCCTCGCCGACTCGTTCGGCCCGGAGCCGGCCTGGGACCGGCCGGTCGCGAGGCCGCCCAAGCCGCGAATCCGGGGCCGTGCCGCCGTTGTCTAAGCGGTTATCCTTTGCCCTAGTCATCTGGAGACCGCCCGATGAACGCACCGGTGGATCCCGCCCTCCTTGCCAAGGCTTCCCTGGACGACAAGTACACGCTGCCGGGCGGCCGAGTATTCCTGACCGGCACGCAGGCGCTCATTCGCCTCATGATGCTGCAGCGCGAGCGCGATGCTCGCGCCGGCCTCAACACCGCCGGCTTCGTCTCCGGCTACCGCGGCTCGCCGCTGGGCGGCCTCGACCAGGCGCTGTGGCGCGCGCAAACGCACCTGGAGCGGCACCACATCCGCTTCCAGCCGGGCATCAACGAGGACCTCGCCGCCACCTCGCTCTGGGGCACACAGCAGGTCGGCATGTTCCCCGGCGCCAGGTACGACGGCGTGTTCGGCATGTGGTACGGCAAGGGTCCGGGCGTGGATCGCTGCGGCGACGTGTTCAAGCACGCGAATTCCGCGGGCACGTCGAAATACGGCGGCGTGCTGGTGCTCGCCGGCGACGATCATGCCGCCAAGTCCTCGACGCTCGCGCACCAGAGCGAGCATATCTTCAAGGCCTGCTGCATCCCGGTGCTCAATCCGTCGAACGTGCAGGACTACCTCGATCTCGGCCTGCACGGATTCGCGATCAGCCGCTACTCGGGCTGCTGGGTGGCGTTCAAGTGCGTGACCGACGTGGTGGAATCCGGCGCCTCGGTGAGCGTCGACCCCGAGCGCGTCGAGGTCCAGGTCCCGGGAGATTTCGTGCTGCCACCCGACGGCCTCAACATCCGCTGGCCCGACGGCTTTCTCGAGCAGGAGATGCGCCTGCTCGACTGGAAGGTGTACGCCGCGCTCGCCTACGTGCGTGCCAACCGTCTCGACCGCATCGTCCGGGATTCGCCGCGCGCGCGCCTCGGCATCGCGACCACCGGCAAGAGCTACGGAGACGTCATGCAGGCGCTCGCCGACCTCGGCATCGACGAGGGCGTCGCGCGCGACATCGGGCTGCGCGTGTACAAGGTGGCGATGTCCTGGCCGCTCGAGCCGCAGGGGGCGCGGCGCTTCGCCGAAGGACTGGAAGAGATCCTGGTGGTCGAGGAAAAGCGCCAGGTGATCGAGTACCAGATCAAGGAGGAGCTCTACAGCTGGGAGGAAGCCAGGCGGGCGCCGCGCGTGGTCGGCAAATTCGACGACAACGGCGAGTGGAGCCGCGCCGAGGGCCAGCCGGCCGGCAGCTGGCTGCTGCCCGCGCACTACGAGCATTCGCCCGCCATGGTGGCAAGAGCGATCGCGCAGCGTCTGGAGCGCCTCGGGATGAGCCAGCAGCTCGGAACGCAGTTCCGCGAGCGGCTCGCGTTCCTCGACTTCAAGGCAGCAGCGCTCGCCAAGCCGCGCGTCACCGCGGTGCGCCAGCCCTACTTCTGCTCGGGATGTCCGCACAACACCTCGACCCGCGTGCCCGAGGGCAGCCGCGCCGTCGCCGGAATCGGCTGCCACTTCATGGCGGTGTGGATGAATCGCGCCACCGCGACCTTCACGCACATGGGGGCGGAAGGCGTCCCATGGATCGGCCAGGCGCCGTTCACCGACGAGAAGCACATCTTCGCGAATCTCGGCGACGGCACGTATTTCCATTCCGGGCTGCTCGCGATCCGCGCCGCGGTCGCCGCCAAGGTCAACATGACCTACAAGATCCTCTACAACGACGCGGTGGCGATGACGGGCGGCCAGCACGTGGAAGGCCCGCTGGACCCTGCGATCATCTCGCGCCAGCTCGACGCGGAGGGCGTCTCCCCGATCGTGGTCGTCACCGACGAGCCGGAGAAGTACCCGGCCGGGACGGGCTGGGCGAGCGGCGTGACGATCCGGCACCGCGACGAGCTGGACGCGGTGCAGCGCGAGCTGCGCGAAGCGAGCGGCGTGTCGGCGCTCATCTACGACCAGACCTGCGCCGCCGAGAAGCGGCGCCGCAGGAAGCGCGGCACGTTTCCCGATCCGGCGATGCGCGCGGTGATCAACGAGATGGTGTGCGAGGGCTGCGGGGATTGCAGCGCGAAATCGAACTGCCTCTCGGTCGAGCCGCTCGAGACCGAGTTCGGCAGGAAGCGCGCGATCAACCAGTCTTCGTGCAACAAGGACTTCTCGTGCGTGAAGGGCTTCTGCCCGAGCTTCGTCACCGTCGAGGGTGGCCGGCTCAGGAAAGGCCTCGCGGCGCAGCCGAAATCCACGGACGAGTTCCCGCCGCTCGCCGAGCCAACGCCGCCCGCGCTCGAGGCGCCCTATGGCGTGCTCGTCACGGGCATCGGCGGCACCGGCGTGATCACGATCGGGCAGATTCTCGGCATGGCGGCGCATCTCGAGGGCAAGGGCGTGTCGGTGCTCGACATGTCGGGCCTCGCGCAGAAGTACGGCGCGGTCACCTCGCACGTGCAGATCGGCCGCCGGCCCGAGGAGCTGCACGCCACCCGGCTCGACACC
>Ga0209341_10006495_pt1 | contig 10453 bp, 9 predicted proteins | sample RifCSP13_2_FD_184020 | JGI IMG/M metagenome (GOLD analysis project Ga0209341, IMG submission 184020) | Soil microbial communities from Rifle, Colorado - Rifle CSP2_sed 13_2 (SPAdes) (version 2) | ecosystem: Environmental > Terrestrial > Deep subsurface > Rock core/Sediment | place: Rifle... | reverse complement strand
CTGACCTGGAGGCGGCGGCTGCGGATCGCCCTGGGCCAACGCGACGGTGCCCAAGGCCAGTGGTGTCAAGAGCATGAGGAGCATCAAACCTGCTGCGAACTTGCTCATGGGCTATCCTCCCTCCTTATGAAGCCTATCGACTATCTTTTACCTCGATGCTCGGGTTTCAAACCCGGACCGGGAGTGCAACATGAGACCCGTGCATCGACTATGCTATGCTGATGAGGCCGGGGGTACATCTGACAGGAGGTGACGGTCGCGTGGAAGCAAGTATCAGTACGCGACGTGATGGAGTCGTCCCGGTCGTCGACGTGTCTGGGGAAATTGACCTCTACACCTCGCCCAAGTTGAAGGCGGCGCTGGATGAGCTCCTGGCGACCGGGCAGGTTCACTTCCTGGTAAACCTGCTGGACACGACCTACTTGGACAGCACCGCGCTGTCGATCCTGACATCGGCGCTGAAGCACGTGCAGGGAGCCGGCGGCATGCTGGGCTTAGTCTTCAATCAACCGCAGATCGACCGTATATTCACGATTACCGGTCTGAAGGATGTGTTTCCTACGTTCGTGTCGCAGGCTGAGGCGCTGGCCGGAGCCAGGGCATGGGAGAAAGTCGCTTCAAAGGAGTAGGACTTCGCCGTCGAGCGGTCAGGACGGCCCTCGCGCTCCTCGCAGCGGTGCTCGTCCCCTACCTTGTTTCGCTGATTCTCGTGATCCTGGCGAAGCTGTTCGCCTATCAGTTCCTCTACCTGTACATGCCCGGCCTGTTCCTCGTCTCCTATTTTGGAGGGCTGTGGCCGGGGCTCGTCAGCGTCTTGGCCAGTACGGTATTGGCCAGCTACATCTCGACCCCGCACGTGGGCAACGTCCTCGACGGGCTGCGCACCGAACTTCTCCCGCCTCTGATATTTTTTTTCAGCGGCGCGCTGATGGCGCTCGCGGGAACGCACACCTCGAGGTATCACGAGCGGCTGCGTGAGGACCTGGCAAGAAGCCGCTACCAGAAACAGCGCGACACGTTTCTGGCCGAAGTGGCCACGCTGCGGATGCTCCAACCCGAGCGGAAGGATTTTGCGGTAGCCGTTTGCCAGAAACTCACGGAATCCTTGGGAGACGCATGCGGCCTCATTCTCAGCCGCCAGCACACGGGAGTGCCTGAGCCCGCTGCCTTCTTCTCCACCGACACAGCAGGGCGAGAACGACTGACATCCGCCTTCGCAGAAGCGTCGCTCGCCAACGGCGGACCGCTGCTGCGACGCATGCTCGCAGCGGCTGAGCCGATGATGGTGCTGCGGGCAGATCAGTCGATCGAGACGGTACCAGAAGATGTGGGTGCGTGGGTCGATTGGTTGGCGCGCTTCCAGTTTGACGCTGCCTTGTTCCTGCCACTGCTGGCAGGAGAAGATGCCCTGGGGATCCTGGCGATCTTCGTGAAGCCGGGCCACGTCTGGGACGATGAGACCGTGACGGTGGCGCGGGCGGCCGCCGACCGCGTCGCGCTTGCCTTGCAGCAGATTCGCGCCCGCGACCAGCAACGGCGACGAGAGCGGCACACGGCCTTCCTTGCCGATATGATGCTCGAGTTTGCCACGCAACGAGACCTCGCAGTGCTGCTCGATACGGTCGCCAAACGCTGTGCCGAGTCTTTCGGGGAATGGTGTGCGATCTCCCTGATCGATCCGGACGCGCGGTCGGCGCGGCTTGGCGCGATCTTCCACAAGGATCCCTCAAAGATCACGCGTCTCCGGTCCGCGTTCGACACCACGCCGCTCCCGGTCGATCATCCGTTCGCAACCGCCTTGTTCGACGGCCGGCGTCCGTTGTTGTTGACCGCCGACGATCCGAACATCGGGGACCTCCGCGCACAGCTCCCCCTGGCCAACAGCATGTTCGGCCCGCTCGGAGTACACGAACTGCTCGCTGTGCCGATCTATACGGGCGGCGAACCGCTCGGCATTCTGTCTGTCATGAGCGAGTCGGCACGAGGCTGGGACGATGACGAGCAACGGCTGGCATCACTCATCGCGGACCGCGCGGGGGTCGCAATCACGAACGCGCGGCTGGCGGCGTCCGAGCGCCGGGCGCTGGAGGACGCCGAGCGTGAGGCCCGACGAGTCAACGCTGCAGGTCGTGTCATCTCCATCGCCGCGTCCTCGCTCGATCCCGGCGCAGCTTTCGACGAGTTCGCGGAGGCGTTACAGCTCCTGCTGCCTTTTGACCGTCTGGCGGTCTCGCTGTACGGTCCAGACCGCAACTCGCTCAGTGTGCCCTACGCTAAGGGACTCCGGCTGAGCGCACCGCGCGAGAGCCTGGAGGGTCCCACGGCCGGGACGGCGCGCGGTTGGGTCCTCGACAACGGAACGCCGTTCGTCCGTGAGGACACGACCGAAACCCACGAGTTTACCGAAGACGTTGTGCTGGCGAGCGCGGGCATTCGCTCCTACGCGGTTGTGCCGATGAGCGTGGGCGGAAAGGCCATCGGCACGCTGAAACTCGGGCATCATGAACCCCGCTTCTACTCGCAGGCGCACGTGAAGCTCGTCCAACCCATTGCCGATCAGCTCGCGATCACGATCTCACGCTTCCAGCTCCTCGAGCAGGCCCAGCGGCGCATCGGAGAGCTGTCGGAAACTCTACAGCGAGCGCTGCTCCCCGTCGATCTGCCAAAGACACCGTTTGCGAGTCTGGGGGCCACGTACCGTCCGGCGGATCCCGAGGTCAAGGTGGGGGGCGACTGGTATGACGCAATCTTGCTGTCAGATGATCACCTGCTGCTGAGCATCGGCGACGTGGCCGGCCACGGTATGGCCGCGGCCGCAGTGATGGGGCAGGTGCGACACGTCGTGCGCGCGTACGCTTTCGAGGGTCAGACGCCGGTACGCATCCTTACAACCGTCAATCGCCTGCTGTGCAGCGTGGCCGACAGCCTGCAGGTGTCGCTATGGGTCGCAGCCTTTGATCCATTCACCGGAAATCTGGTGTACAGCGGGGCCGGCCACCCTCCCCCGCTCGCCTTGACGAATCGCGGCGTAGAACAACTAGAGTCTACCGGTCCCCCGCTGGGCGTTTCCTTGTCGGCGCCGTACCGTGAGGCCCACACCACCTTGGAACCTGGGAGCCGGCTGGTCGCATACACCGACGGCCTCATCGAGGCGACCCGTGATGTTCTCGTTGGCGAGCGGCGTTTGCTGGAGGCAATCCGCGCGACGCAAGACAGTCCGGCGGACCGCGCCGTGGACGCGGTGGTCGAATACGCGCTCGGAGGCGCAGAACCGGACGACGACGTGGCGCTGCTGATTTTGGATGTCCTGCCGGTGGACGCTCCAGCTTCGGCCACGCTGCCCGCCGCACCCGAAAACCTCGGCCGGATCCGCCGGCTTGTTCGTACCTATGTCCGACGCCTCGGCATGCCCGATGGACGCGCCGAAGAAATTGTCATCGCGGTGGGCGAGGCTGCGCTCAATGTCGTTGAGCACGCCTACCGTGGCATCCGTGGCAATATCGTGATCCGAGGAGAGCTGATCGGGAACGCGATCACTGTGACCGTCAGAGACTTCGGTCAGTGGCGGCCGCAGGTCGAACGCGGCCGCGGCCGTGGAACAAGTATCATGCAGAGATTTTCGGATGGAGTGAAGACCTTCACCACGCCGGGCGGGACCACGGTGCAGCTCAGTTGGACGCTGGATCGACCGGTACCGGCCGGCTCATGAAGCGAGATGCTCGCCGGTAATCGCAGCGCGCAGACGGTGCAAGGCCTGCCGCTGAAGTCGCGAAACCTGCATCTGCGAGATGCCGAGTCGCTCCGCGATCTCCGCTTGAGATCGCTCCTCATAGTAGCGCAGCCGGATGATTAGCTGCTCCTGCGCGGGGAGCGAATGCAGCGCCTCTTCGATCGTGTGCCGGTCCTCAGTTTGCGTCAGCGCCGGATCGTCCGTCCCAAGGTACTTGAGCAGTGACGACGACTCGTCCTCTTCAGTGTTGCGCACCTCTGCGTCGAGCGACGCCGGACTGTAGGCAAGTCCGACCTCCAGGGTCTCCACGGTATCCTCGAACGAAACGCCCGTCGCCTCGGCCAGTTCCTGAATAGTCGGTGAACGACCCAGCTTCGCCGTGAGAGCATCGAGAGTCCGCATCAACGCGTTGTTGCGCTCCCGCAACCGGCGCGGCACGTGAACGAACCACGTCTTGTCACGGAAGTATCGCTTGATCTCCCCAACGATCGTCGCCGTCGCATAGGTGCTGAACTCGACTTCCCGTGTAGGATCATAGCGATCGATCGCCTGGAGGAGGCCGAGATGAGCCACCTGCGCGAGATCTTCCAGAGGCTCTCCACGATACGCGAACCGGCGGGCAAAATAGGCCGCAAGGCCGGAGTGAGCCAGCAGGAGTTGCTCGCGGAGCGAGGGATCGCGGGTGCGGCTGTACTCGACGAAGAGCTCGCGCGGGACGCGCTGGCCCCGCAGTTTCTGTTTAAGGCGACCAGTCACGAGCCTACCTTTGAAGTCTCTTCGTCATCCAGATGACGTGCTGAAGCCCGCGCCGCTCCGTCCGAACGTCATCCATCAGGCAGCCGATCAAGAGCATGGCGAGCTCGCGCTCCTGGCCACGCTCATCGGAGCGTCCCGATGCCTGGTAGGTGACGCGAACGAGCAACCGGTCGGAGGCCATCTCGAGCCGGACTTGCACTTTTGGCCCGCCTGAAAGGACAGCCACTGTGCAGGCCTCGCTAACGGCGACTTTCAGGTCCTCACTAGCGTCGTAGGAAAACGACATCCGGCCCGCAACACCGGCGATTGTCAACCGGACTACTGCTACGTATTCGGCGCGAGCCGGAATCGTCAGCTCGATGTGATCCTGGCGGACGCCGGGCTGAAAAGAAGGCGTGTCGGACTCCACGGCCGCTCCTCGCGTCAAGTGACTGGTCAGGTAACGCACCTGATGAATGCCTCGTCTCGGTTCCATCTGCCTTCTCGTCCTCGACCTCTTGCTCCTCCGCCATCACAAACCGCTCACTGTTTTTCCCCCGAGCTGCAGGCTTCGTCAAACCTGTCGGCAAGACCCGGAGATGGAGGCCTGTGCGCCCGCGATTCATGCGCCCGTTTGGGCGATCTCCGATCTGGGTAAGAAAAACGAAGGATGGGGAGAGCTACGTCGCGTTCAGTGTGACTCCCGAGGCGATCATCAACGACCGCAAGCTTAGGATCAAGACGCTGCAAGCTACGCTGGACATGCTGCGCGAGGCCACCCGACCTGCGACCGGCCGGACAGATTGACCGCCGGAATAGAGTCCGGGGATCCCCGGACGGAGGACCCCCGGTGCTTCCCGCACACGCCTGCGGCCTGGCCGGTCAACGCGGCTTCTGTGCGGATTCCTGTGACACGAAAGCGTCGAGCTCGCGCTCGATTTGCTCGCGGGTCGTACCGTACTTCTCCTGGAGCTTGCCGACAAGCATCTCGTAGTTGCCCTCGACCTCGTTCAGCTCGTCGTCGGTCAGCTGGCCCCACTTGGCCTTGATCCGACCACGCAGCTGCTTCCATCTGCCCATGAGCATGTCACTGTTCATTCGCGCACCTCCTGGCACGGGTTTCCTTGCAACAACGTTTTACCCCCGTGCGGGCGGGCCAAACGTGCCCCGGGACGGGCGAGGCCCATTGGAAATCTGACTAGGAGATCTTCGAGCCCTTGGGCGCGGAGCGATCCACCGTCAGGATGGCGACGTCGTTACCCCAGGTCGCCGCCAGCATCATCCCGCGCGACTCCACGCCGCGGACCTGCCGGGGTTTGAGGTTCGCCAGCACCACGATGCGCCGGCCCACCAGATCCGCCGGCTGATAGTGCGTCGCGATACCGGCGACCACCGTGCGCACCTCGTCGCCGATATCCACCGTGAGCCTCACGAGCTTGTCGGTGCCTTGGACGCGCTCGGCGGCGGTGATTTCACCGACCCGGATGTCAAGCCGTTTGAATTCGTCGATCGTGATCTCGTCCACCTGATCTCCCCCTTGATTGCCGTTACGGGAACCGCGGGTCGGTCTGGTATCGATCCTCGGAAACACCGGCACGCCCGGCTTCAACGGGACGCCGCTCGGCAAGGCACCCCATCGACGTGCGTCGTCCAGCCGCTGGTCGGACAACGGCCGGGCAATCCCCAACTGGTCCCACACACGCGCCCCCGCCGTCGGCAGCACGGGCGACAGGAGAATCGTCGCGATCCGCACGGCGTCCAGCGTGTTGTAGACGATCGTGCCCGCGCGCTCGAGCCTGCCCTTCTTGATCGCCGACCAGGGCGCTTCCGCATCGATGTACTTGTTTGCCGCGGCCAGCACCCTCCAGACAGCGTCCAACGCGCCGCGGAAATCCTGCCGGTCAATGCACGCGTCCGCAGCTTCGGCCGCCTCCAGCGAGATCTGTCGCAGGCCCGCGTCGGTACCGTCCTCGGCGCCCCGTTCGGGCACGCGCCCCCCGAAGTCGCGGGCCACCAACGCCAGCGTACGGTTGAGCAGGTTGCCATAGTCGTTGGCCAGGTCAGCGTTGAACCGACCCGTAAGACCGGACCGACTGAAATCCCCGTCCTCCCCAAACGGGATATCTCGCAACAGGTAATATCGCAGCGCATCGACACACACCGCGAAGTCGGCGCCCGATGCCTCGCTGAGATCGCGCGGGGGCGCGAGGGGATCGATGACGTTGCCCAACGTCTTGCTCATCTTCTGGCCTTCGACGGTCAGGAACCCGTGGACGAGGACCTGCCGGGGCGGTTCGAGACCCGCCGAGATCAGCATGGCCGGCCAAAGCAGCGAGTGAAAGCGGTTGATGTCCTTCCCAATCACGTGATGCGCCGGCCAACGGCGATGAAACGCCGCATCGTCACGTCCGTACCCGACCGCGGTGATATAGTTCGTCAGTGCGTCAAACCAGACGTAGATGACGTGTGACGGATCGCCGGGCACCGGAATGCCCCACGACAGCTTCTCCACCGGTCGCGACACCGAAATATCTTCGAGGGTATCGATCAGGTTCAGCATCTCGCTGCAGCGGGCCTGCGGGACGACGAAGTCGGGGCGATCGGTGAACAGACGCTTCAGGTGCGACCGGTACTTGGACAGCCGGAAGAAGTAGTTCTCTTCCTCGATCACGATGGGCTCGACACCGTGATCGGGGCATTTCCCGTCGACCAGATCGCTCAGCGTGACGAAGGCCTCGTGGCCCACGCAATAGAGCGCCTTGTAGTTCTTCTTGTAGAAGTCGCCCGCGGCGGCCACGCGTTCCCAAATCTGCTTCACGCCCAACGCATGGCGTGGCTCGGTGGTGCGGATGAAGTCGTCGATGGAGAGGTTCAGCCGGTCGGCCAGATCCCGGTATCGGGCGGCGTTGTCGTCGACAAACTCGCGTACGCCCTTTCCGGCCGCCTGCGCCGAGTTGGCGTTCTTCTGCCCGTGCTCGTCGGTGCCGGTGAGGTAGAACACCTCTCGGCCGCGGAGCCGGTTGAAACGCGCCAGCACGTCGGCCAGGACCTTCTCGTACGCGTGGCCGATGTGCGGGCTGGCGTTCACGTAGTCGATTGCCGTGGTAATGAAGAACGTGCGCACAGCCCCTCCCGCTTATCCTACGGGCTGCCCTTTGAGCGCTTCGCGGGCCAGCCCTGCGCCCTCGACCAGGTTCCGTAGTTTCGCAAACGCGACGTCCCACGTGCGCGTGCGCAACCCGCAGTCGGGGTTCGCCCAGATCTTCTCCGGCCCCAACACCCGGGCGGCCTCGAGGATCTTGTCCTTGATCTCCTCGGGCGTCTCGATGACGTCGGTATGGACGTCGAGCACCCCCAGACCGAGTTCCCGAGGGTCACCCTGGTCCTTGAACAACTGCACCACATTGAAATCGCCCGTATTCTTGAACTCCAGCGCCAGGTGGTCCACCCGCATCTTGAGCATCTCCGGGTAGAGCAGGCGGTAGTTGCTGTAGCAGATATGGATGCTGATCTTGGCCTTGATACCGCGCACAGACTCGTTGAACGCCTCGACGAGGATCGGCACCTCGTCGGGGTGCGTCGCGGCCGCCGGCTCATCGATCTGAATCCAGTCGGCCCCCGCCGCCTCGAGCGCTTCCAGCGTCGGGTTCAGCACCTCGCGCGCCAGATCGAGCGTGAACGCGTGCTTGGCCGCATAGGACCGTTTGCGAAGATCCGTGACCGACGCATCCACGGTCTTCAAGTAGTGTTCATTGAACGACCAGTCGGCCAGCGTGTACGGCCCCGTGATCGGGATCTTCACCGGCCGCCGCGCAATCGACTTCACGAACTTCAGCTCGTCGATATGGAACGGTTCGACCAACCGCACGCGGTCGACCACCGCGGCCTTGCGATAGTACTTATTGTCGAACGATCGCACGTGGCCGTAGAAGTGGAACCCCGCGATCCGGCGCACCGGATACTCGTACATCTCAACGCGCCGCGCTTCACCGTCATAGACGACGTCGAGACCCGCCGCTTCAAAGAAGCGTACGGCAAAGATCGCGCCCCAATCGCGGACACGCTCCTTGTCGTGGTGCTCGTCGGCCAGCAGCGTCTTCAATTCACCGGTCCCGTCGATCCCCAGACGTTCGGCCCAGCGGTCGAGGTCGGCCAGGTCGGCCGCATTGGGCCGTTGTCCCCGGGTCGCCTTCACCAGCCAGCCGGGTTTAGCGATGCTCCCGATTTCCTGCGTCGGAAAAAGCTTCATCCCGCTCACCTCGCCTTCGCTTTGAGCGCGGTCGCGGCCTCGCCCAGGCGTCGCGTTTTTGCCTCTGCGCACTCCCACGGCAACAGTTCCAGGTCGCAGTTCGGAACCAACGCCACGTCATCCGCCCCCAGTGCATCGCGCAGCCGGCGCGCCTGATCCACGAGCGTGTCCACGTCCTCGACCAGCGAGTTCCGCCCGTCGACGGCGCCGGCCAGCACGGTTTTTCCGGCCGCCCGCGCCTTTGTCCCATCAATGGTCGACGCGTATAGGTCGATCCCAATCTCGTGGACCGGAAAGCGTATGAGCTCGCTCAACAGCGGCCCGGCGTCTCCAAAAAACGTATGCAGCGCAGTTCGCGTGCGCAGGCCGTCGGTCACCTGCTCCAGAGCGGACCGCGCCCGTCCAACGTCGATTCGGCTCGCGCGCGTCACCAGGACCGGATCGCTGAACTGCACGTACGCACATCCGGCATCGGCCAGCGCCCGCGCTTCGGCCCGCAGCACCGCGACCGCGTCGGCCAGCACCTCATCGGCGCTTCGACCCGACGCGTTCTCGGACAACGCAACCAGCGCGGACGGGGACGGCAGCACCGCCTTCCACCGCGTGCCGGCCAGCGCCTTCAGGCCAAGCACCGCCAACACCGCCCTGCCGGTCGGCTGCAGCGGTCCAGTAATCACCGGCCGCCGGTAGAACGAGTTGTTGTCGAACCACCGCGAGATCCCGTTGGGGTGCATCCCCGGGATGCCGGTGCTCAGCGGCCGGAGCAGATCCTGCCAGCGCAGTTGTCCGTCGACGATATAGTCGAGTCCCGCCTCCTGCTGAAGCGCAATGATCCGGCGCTCGTCGTCCGCGATGGCCGCCGACAGTTCGTCAGCCGTCGCGCGGCCTCGATCGACGGCGCGGCTGAGTTCCACGACCCGCTCGGACCGCGGGAAAATCCCTACGAGATGTGCAAACGGCATAATCCCTCCTGAGACTGAAAATCAAAGACCCCCCATCCCACCGGACGGAAGGTCTGTTCCGTGTTCCCACCAGGGTACGCGCGGACCTCGCGGTCCAGCGCCACATGGAGTGGCCGCACGACCACCCCTGCTCGATGTCGGGAGCACCCGTTCAGGCTACTTGCCGCGTACGGCGTTCCCCTGAAGGCTCGGAAGCCATGTTCGGCGCCATCTCATCACCGGCTCGCACCGTACCCGGCTCGCTCAGACGATTCCGGCGCCTACTCCCGCTTCCTCATGGCCGGTATGAACGTCAATTTATTGTAGGGGGCACCCATGGCGGTGTCAATGTCAAAGCGTGTCCCTCCCGATCCTCACTCGTACCGCATCGAGTAGTTTGCGCTCGATGGCGGGCACAACGGCGTCGGGTGCAGGATACCCGACCGGGACGAGCAGGTAGGGCTTCTCATTCTTCGGCCGCCCCAGGATGTCCGCCAGAAACCCCATGGGGCTAGGCGTGTGCGTCAGCGTTGCCAGGCCTGCCCAGTGCAGCGCGGTCAGGAGAAACCCACAGGCGATCCCAACCGACTCATTGACGTAGTAATGTTTGGTGTGCCGCTCGACGCCATCGGGCTCGACCACCAGGCCATAGTCTTGTCTGAAGACGACGATCAGATAGGGCGCGACCTCCAAGAATTCCTTATGCCAGTCGGTGCCGAGCGGTGCCAGGGCGTCAAGCCAGTCACCCGGCATGCGGTGCTCATAACTCTCGCGTTCCTCTGCCTCGGCGGCCTCCCG
>Ga0209341_10006490_pt1 | contig 10458 bp, 11 predicted proteins | sample RifCSP13_2_FD_184020 | JGI IMG/M metagenome (GOLD analysis project Ga0209341, IMG submission 184020) | Soil microbial communities from Rifle, Colorado - Rifle CSP2_sed 13_2 (SPAdes) (version 2) | ecosystem: Environmental > Terrestrial > Deep subsurface > Rock core/Sediment | place: Rifle... | reverse complement strand
TTCGCTGGGCCGTGTTGGGCGCGCCAGCCCGGCGCCCGCCGGATGATGCCGTGCTCAGCAGCCTGCTCTGTCGTCAAGGATCCGTGCTGAGCCGTCACGGCAGCGAGAAGATGTCATCCACGACATGCGCCGACGTTTCGTAATCAGTAGCAATGGGGCAAATGGCTCCGGCGGCAGGACTCGAACCTGCGACCAAGTGATTAACAGTCACCCGCTCTACCAACTGAGCTACGCCGGAGCGAGGTCGCGATGCGACCGCGTGAGCCGGGCGACGAGCCGAAGCCCGACCGGGCGCCACGCGGCCGGAGGATAGCAGAGGATGGCGCCGAGCCCGGCGGTGTGCGACCCTGCGGTCACCGGCGGTGCGGGGGTCGCCGTCGCGGGTGCCCGGTCGCTCCACCGGCAGCCAGGGAGGGGAGGTCATGACGCCATCGCCCGACATCAAGGCAACGATGCTCGAGTTCTACCGACGGGTGCTCGCGGGTGAAGCCGACGCCGCGAATGACCTCATCTCGCGCGATCCGGCCACGATCTTCGTCGGCTCGGCCGGCGAGTGGGTGGCGGACCAGGAGACGCTCCGCAGCGGGCAGCTCCCGGCAGGCGAGGGCCTGGAGGCCGGGCCGGAGCCCGTGGCCTTCGAACGCGATGACGTCGGCTGGTTCGCCGACCAGCCGACCTGGCTGTTCGCCGACGGGTCGCGGGCACCGATGCGGATGAGCGCCGTCCTGCAGCGCGACGAGCCCGGCTGGCGGATCGTCCATACCCACCTCTCGGTCGCAGTGCCGGACGATCAGTGCGTCATGCTCCAGCGGCGCTGGAAGTACGGCCTCCCCGCGACCGGCTGAGCAATTCCGGCGGGCGGCGCCAGCCTCCGCGCCAGAGGCCGCGCCATACTCCGGGCCATGTCCTCGCCGATCGTGTCCGCCGAGACCCTGGCCACGTGGCTGGGCGACCGGCGGCCGAACCTCCGGATCTGCGACGTCCGCTGGTACCTCGGCCAGCCACCCGGCTCGGGCAGGGCGGCCTACGCCGCCGGCCACATCCCGCGGGCCATCCACGTCGATCTCGACACCGAGCTCGTCGCGCCTGTCGGGCCGGGTCGCCATCCCCTGCCGGAGCCGGCGGCCTTCGCCGCGGCGATGGCGACCCGCGGCATCGGCAACGGCGATACGGTCGTCGCCTACGACGACGTCGGCGGCTGGGTCGCGGCCCGACTGTGGTGGATGCTCGACGACCTCGGCTTCGCCGGCGAGGGTTGGGGCGGCGATGTGCTCGTCCTCGACGGCGGCTGGCAGGCATGGCTGGCGGCCGGCCAGGGCGTCTCGACGGACGTGCCGAGGACGGCGCGGCGCGACCTCCACCTCGCCCCGGCCTGGCGCCGGGTCATCGATCGCGCGGCCCTGAAGGGTCGCCTCGGCGGCATGACCATCCTCGATGCCCGGGCCGCCGAGCGCTACCGCGGCGAGGTCGAGCCGATCGATCCGGTGGCCGGCCACATCCCGACCGCCGTCTCCGCCCCGACCGCCGGGAACCTCGGGCCCGACGGGCGATTCCTCCCGCCGGACGCGCTGCACGAACGCTTCCGGAACCTCGACTGCGCCGCCCCCGGCGGCACCGTGACGTCGTGCGGCAGCGGCGTCTCGGCCTGTCACAACGCCCTGGCGATGCGGATCGCCGGCCTGCCCGATCCCCTCCTCTACCCCGGCTCGTACAGCGATTGGTCCACCGCCGGCGAGCCCGTCGCCGTCGGCGCGGACCCGGGAAGCCCCCCGGCGCGGTAGGCCGTCAGACCCCCAACTGTTCCAGCTCGTAGGGCAGCATCCGGCGCCACCACGGCCAGTCGTGGTTCACGTCGTGGCCCCAGTAGTCGACGATCGCCGGGATGCCCTTCGCGGCGAGGATCGCCTCCATCCGCCGGGTGTCGGCGAGCATCTCGTCCTCCCACGCCCCCTGCCCGACGACGAAGCAGATCCGGGCCTCCCGGACGCGCTCGAGGTACCACGGGTCGTCGAGGTTCGGCAGGTACAGGAGGGGGCTGTTGAAGTACACCGCGTCGTCGACGTGGTCGCCCACGAAGGTCGACAGCTGGTACAGCCCGGACATCGCGACGAGGCCGTCGAACCGGTCGGGGTGCCGGAACAGGGCGTTCGCGGCGTGGTACGCGCCAAGGCTCGCCCCGACCGCCCAGGCCCGGTCGTGGCCAGTCAGGTCGCGAGTGAAGGGCCCGACCTCGTCGGCGACGTACCGGTCGTAGGCATCATGGCGGCGGGCCCGGTCGCCCGGTGGCACGGCCTGGTTCGTCCAGCTCTGCCAGTCGATCCCGTCGATCGCGACGAGCTGCATCCGACCGGCCTCGATGAGCCCGGCGCAGGCCTCGACCATGCCCCAGCCCTCGAAGTCCCACCAGCGGCCGTCCTGGGACGGGAACGCGACGACCGGCCGGCCGTCGTGGCCGTAGACGCGGAGGGCCATGTCGTGGCCGAGGCCCGGGCTGAACCACAGGTGGTCCTCGGTGTGCATCGGCCCGAGGTCAGCGGGCCGGGGCGGGCGCGTCGGCCAGGGCGAGGATTTCGCGCCCGGCCGCCTGGAGAGGTTCGAGCTCCGGCCCCCGGAGGACGTAGCCGTAGTTGCCGATCGCAGCCGCGAAAACGTCGTCGATCCGCTCGTGATGGACGAGGCTAGCTCCGAACCGGGCGAGGACCTCGTCGTGCGACAGCCGGTAGGCCTTGCCGGACTTCCGCCCGGCCCAGAACGCGTACGCCGCCCGGCTCGGCTGGACCGTCGTCGTCCCGGTGACGACGACCTCGGCCCAGGCCCGGTAGACGTCCATGTCGTTGGCCCAGTTCCAGAGGTCGACGGTCAGGCCGCCCGGCTGCCGCATGTTGACCTCGAGGGCCGCGAGCTCGCCGCTCGGCAGCCGGAAGTACTCGGCGTGGAACGGCCGCTCGCGGATCCCGAACGCCAGGACCGTTCGTTGCCCGACGTCGCGGAGGTCGGGGGCGATCTCGCGGTCGATCCAGTACGTCATGTCGGCTCCGCGAACGGCATCGAGGACCGGGATGCCGTAGACGAGCGAGACCTCGAACACGACCCGTCCGCGGCGATCCACGAGACCGTCGTAGGTCAGGAGCTGACCCTCAAGACACTCCTCGAGGATGTAGTCCATCCGGGGCTTGTCGCCGAGGAAGGCCTCGACGTCGCCGTCGGCATCGAGGCGATAGGTCCGGGCCGCGCCGACACCGACATCGGGCTTGGCGATGACCGGGAGACCGACCTCGTCGACGAACGCCCGCGTCTCGTCGGCCGTCCGGCAGACCCGACCCCGGGCGACCAGGATCCCGGCCTTCTCGAAGACCCGCTTCATCCGTGACTTCCGCTTCACCCGGTCGATGTCGGCGGCCTGGAGGCCGGGGATGTTGAACTCGGTCCGGAGGCGGGCCTCGAGCTCCAGCCAGTATTCGTTCAGCGAATCGAGCCGGTCGATCTTGCCGTATCGGTGGCTGAACCAGCCGAGGGCGCGAATGTCGGCATCGAGGTCGTGGAGGTCCGGGACCCGGTAATACTCGGTCAGTGCCTCCCGGAGCGCGGGGCGAAGGCTGTCGAACGGGGCGTCGGACAGCCCGAGGACGGTGGCCCCGAGCTCTCGCAGTCGGACGCAGTAGAGGTAGGTCGGGGGCGGGAAGTTCGGCGACAGGAAGACGACGTTCATCGGCGCGGCCGAGTGTAGCCGCAGGGAACGGCGCGGTGGCGTTCCCCGTTTGACATCGCCCCGGCTGGGCGGCTAGACTCCGCGACCGGTGCGGGTTCCGCGCCGGTCAACCCACCCAATGGAGGGCGGCAGCAGATGAGCCACACGCTCCTCTACGTGCCCACGATCGCGCCCGATGGCGCGGCTGATCGCGGGAGATCTGTGCCCTCCTCGAGGTAGGTGCCGGGCGGCGAGGCCGCCCCAGTCACGAACCACGAGCCGTGGGCCAGATCGGGGCCCCGGCTTTTTTGATGCACTCGAGACGTCCGAGCGCATCGAACCCGAGCCGCGAGCCCATCCCGACGCAGACGCGCCGGAGGCAGGGTCCGCGGCTCGTTCCACGTTCGGGACCCGGACCTTCTCCGCAGCCTCACCCACGTCCATCCAACCCCAGCAGGGTGGCCCGCAATCGACGGACCATCGACGAGGAACCACCAGTGACCGCCACGCTGCTCCGAAAACCGAAAAGTTTCGTTCCGGACCGCCTGGCCGTCCCGGCCGAGGCGCTGCCGCTCGACGCGGCGCTGCCCGCCCTCCTCGTCGAGGGGGTGACGAAGCGCTTCCACGTCGGGCGCTCGAAGCGGCCGGTCCTCGCGATCTCGAACGTCTCCCTGCGCCTCGAGCGGGGCGGGGTGTTCGGGATCCTGGGGGCCAACGGCTCCGGGAAGTCGACCCTCATCCGGCTCGTGTCCGGCCTCCTGACCCTCGACGAGGGTCGCGTGGAGGTCTTCGGCCACGACATCGCTCGCGAGGAGATGGCCGTCAAGCGGCTCATCAACCGGGTGAGCGTGGATGCGGCCTTCTTCAAGAAGCTCAGCCCGATGGAGAACCTGCTCTTCGCGGCCCGGCTCTACGGCCTGGACGCTGGACGGGCCCGCAAGGACGCGATCGCGATCCTCGAGCGGCTGGGGATCGCGAGGAAGCGGGTCGATCGCCCGGTCGAGCAGATGAGCCGGGGCATGCAGCAGAAGGTCGCGATCGCGCGAGCGCTGCTGACCAGCCCGGCCCTCCTGCTCCTCGATGAGCCGACCACCGGCCTCGACCCGCGGTCGAAGCTGGAGGTCCAGGCCTTCATCGAGGACGTCCGGACGAGCCACGACGCATCGATCGTCCTGACGACCCACGACCTCGACGAGGCGGACCGGCTGTGTGACCGGATCTCCGTCCTCAACGACGGCCGGGTCGTCGCCGAGGACAGCCCGAACGGACTGAAGCGACTCGTCGCCGAGGTCCACCGTCAGGAGCCGACGCTCCACAGCGTGTTCATGACCTACACCGGCCGATCCCTCGACGAGGACGTCGAGGACGAGGCCGAGCCAGACGACAACGACTGAAAGGAAACACGAAATGCATCCCCACGCCGACGAGCGGCTGCGGCTCGCGAACGACTGGATCGCTCGCGAGGTCCGTCACGCCGCCCGGGCGCGCCTGGCCGACCAGGCTCGCCGACGACACCGTCTCTCGCTCCGCCTCTGGGCCGGTCGCCAGCTGATCAAGCTCGGCGAGCGGGTCGCGGCGGAGCCGACCCTGACGCTGGCCCGGTTCCGCTGAGGACCGGGCCGGCGCCCGAACCGATGAAAGGCCACCTCCCGTGACCATGCTGACCCACGAGCTGAAGGCCTCGTACGCCTTCGTCGAGCGCAACTTCAACCTGAGCCGCCGCTACTGGGGCTGGGAGCTCGCGTTCCTCGTCTACTCGGCGGCGGGCGCCCTCTCGATCTCGTTCATCGGCGTCCAGCTCGGCGACGCCCGCCTGCTCCTGACCCTGATGGTCGGGGCGATCTTCTGGAACTACCTGTCGGTGGTCTTTTCCTGGATCGCCGAGACGATCTCGGTCGAGCGCTGGGAGGGCACGCTCGAGTACACCATGATGGCCCCGGTCCATCGGTCCACCCACCTCCTGGGGTCGGTGGCCTACGCGATGGTCTTCGGCCTCGTCCATACGGCCGCCATCCTCCTCGCGATGCTCGTCTTCTTCCCGAACCTCGCCCTGACGAGCGCGAACCCGCTGACGGTCGTGACGTTCTTCGTCCTCGGCTCGTTCAGCTTCGTCGGGATCGCCATGCTCGCGGCGATCCTGCCGCTCCTGTACGTGGAGCGGGGCGCGCAGATGACGTTCGTCCTGCAGTCGGTGCTGCTCCTCGTGAGCGGCGTCTACTATCCGATCGACGTCCTGCCCGGCTGGATGCAGGCGCTCTCGCACCTGTCGCCGGCCACGTACGCGATCGACGGGGTCCGCCGGGGCCTCATCGACGGCGTGTCGGTGACCGATCTCACCGGCGACATCTGGCCGCTCCTCGTCATGGGCCTCGTCCTGATCCCGTTCGGCCTGTGGGCCTTCGGGCGGGCCGAGCGCTATGCGAAGCAGACCGGCAAGCTGAAGCGAGTCGGGTGATGGCCTCGAGCTCACCCGTGCCAGGCCTCCGGCTCCGCCCCTACGCGGGCGAGCCGGACCTGGCCGACATCTCCCGCATCGAGAACCTCGAGGCGGAGGCCGACGGCTACCCCGAACGCACACATGTCGAGGAGCTGGCATCGCGGTTCAGCCACCCCAACGACCATTTCGACGCGAGCCGGGACGTGACGATCGCCGAGGTCGACGGTTTCCCGGTAGCGGTTGCGATGCGTGAGTGGGTCATCACGACCGACGGTCTGCGCGAGCTTCGCCACGGCGGCGCCGTCGACCCCGCCTGGCGCCGGCGTGGCATCGGCACCGCGCTGCTCGCCGAGAACCAGCGGCTCCTGACCGAGCTCGCGACTGCCAGCCCGACGTCAACCCCGTCCGTCCTCGGCTCCTGGACCGGCGACAGCCAGCACGGTAGCGTGGCCCTGCTCGGGGCGGCCGGCTACAGCCAGGTCCGCTGGTTCTTCGACATGTCGCGGCCGAGCCTAGACGAGCTGCCAGTGGCGACCCTGCCCGAGGGCCTCGTGGTCCGCCCGATCACGATCGACTCGGCGAAGGCGGTCTGGCGGGCAAGCATCGAGGCCTTCCGAGACCATTGGGGCGGGTTCGATGACTCGGACGAGAACCTCGAGCGCTGGCTCGCCGACCCCGAGACGGATCTGTCCCTGTGGATGGTCGCCTTCGACGGCGACGAGGTGGCCGGCGGCGTGATCAACCGCATCAAGGCCGCCGAGAACGAGGCACTCGGCATCCGTCGTGGCTGGCTGGCCAGCGTCTTCACCCGCCGGCCGTGGCGCCGGCGGGGCCTCGCCCATGCGCTCATCGCCGAGTCCCTCCTCAGGCTCCGCGATCGTGGCATGACCAGCGCCGGCCTCGGCGTCGACGCTGAGAACGGGACCGGAGCCCTTGGGCTCTACGAGCGCCTCGGCTTCGAGGTCGAGTACCGCTCGACCGCCTGGCGCAAGCCGTTGGCCTCGCCCGCGGCCGCAGGCGGCGCCGGACGACCGTCGGAGGACAGACCATGACCGGGGCTGCCGAGCTCCAGGCGATGGGCTGGCACCCGAGCTTTGCGGCCGAGCTCCAGGCGATCGGCTGGCATCCCACCTTCGCGGCGGCCTTCGTCGCCCACGAAGCGTCCGGGCGCGTGCCCGCCCGGGTCATCGCCGAGGAGCGCGGCCAGTTCCTCGTCCACGACGGCCTGGCCGCCCATTCGGCCGAGGTCTCCGGCCGGCTGCGCTACGAATCCAACGGCAATCCCCTCGCCTTCCCCTCGGTCGGCGACTGGGTCGCGGCCAGCCCGGGCCGGAGCGGCGGCAGGGCCACGATCCACGGCCTCATGCCCCGCCGCTCGGCGATCGTCCGCCGCGCGCCATCCAACCACGCGACCGGTGCCCAGGTCCTCGCCGCGAACGTGGACATCGTCTTCATCGTGACCTCGCTCAACGCGGAGATGAACCTCCGGCGCCTCGAGCGGTACCTCGCCGTGGCCTGGGAATCCGGGGCCCTCCCGGTCGTCGTCCTCTCGAAGGCCGACCTCGACGACGACGTGGCCGGCCACCGTGTCGCGGCCGAGGCCGTCGCGCCGGGCGTCGACGTGGTCGCCGTCTCCGCGGTCACCGGCGAGGGCCTCGAGATCGTCCGCGCCAACCTCGCCCCGGGTCGGACCGTGGCCTTCATCGGCTCCTCTGGGGTCGGCAAGTCGACCCTCGTCAACGCCCTCGCCGGACGCGAGCTGCTGACGACCGCGGGGATCCGCGAGGACGACGCTCGCGGCCGCCACACGACGACCCGTCGACAGCTCGTCCCACTGGCGGAGGGCCTCGTCATCGACACGCCCGGGATGCGGGAGCTGGGCCTCCTCGACGGCGACGGCCTCGGGAGCGCCTTCGAGGACGTGGAGCGTGCCGCGAGCGGCTGCCGATTCCGCGACTGCGGCCACGAAACGGAGCCGGGCTGTGCCGTCCGGGCGGTGCTCGCGACGGGCGAGCTCGACCCCGCCAGGCTCCGGGCCTACCAGAAGCTGGAGCGTGAAGCCCGCCGGGCGGAGCTGGCCGGCGACGCCGTCGCCCGCAAGGCCGAGCGCCGGCGCTGGACGTCGATGGTGCGCGGGGTCGAGCGCCAGATGCAGCATAAGTACGGAGCCGAGCGATGAGCGTCGAGGTCAACGCCGGGCGAGTCGAGCTGCCCGGTGTCCCGCCCCGGATCGCGGGCCTCGTCGTCCGTCATGCTGACCTCGAACGTGACGCCGCGGCGATGGCCGAGTTGATCAAGACAGCCAACATCCACGATGGCGTCGACTGGATCCCGAGCGCGGCGGCGCTGGCCCACGAGCTCGCTCACACCTCGGGCATGGACGTGACTCGCGACATCGTCGTCGCCGAGGTCGACGGATCTATCGTCGGAGCGGTCAGGACGAACTGGCGGATCCGCAGCGAGCGGGTCTTCCACCACCTCGAACCGCAGGTTCGGCCGGACCTTCGGCGGCATGGCCTCGGCCGGGCGCTCCTGGCCTGGGCGGAACGGCATGTCGCCGATGGGCTCGCGGCCGGCACGATGGGGCCGATGGATCGACCGCACGTTCTCGCCGGCGAGGGCGACCTCGCGATCGAGGGGGCCGCCGAGCTCGCCACGAGCGCCGGCTATCACGTCGACGGCTACGGCATCCTCATGGCCCGGCCGCTCGATCTCCCGGTCCCGGACGCGCCGCTTCCCGAAGGCCTCGAGGTCCGCCCGGTCCGGCCGGAGGACCATCGCCGGATCTGGGATGCCGATGTCGAGGCGTTCCGCGATCATCGCGACCCCGCCCTTCGAAACGAGGCGGACTTCGTCCGATGGTTCGGCCAGCCCGACCTCGACACGTCGCTGTGGGAGGTCGCCTGGGACGGCGACGAGGTCGCCGGCTCCGTCATGACGTTCATCTTCCCCGCGGAGAACGTCGCGCTCGGGGCCAGCCGCGGCTGGCTCGAGCACATCTCGGTCCGCCGGCCGTGGCGGAAGCGCGGCCTCGCGAGCGTGCTGATGGTCCGCTCGATACGCCGCCTTCGCGAGCTGGGTCTCGGAGAGGCCATGCTCGGTGCCGATGCCGAGAACCTGTCCGGCGCCGTCCGCCTCTACGAGTCGCTCGGCTTCCGGCGGACGCGCACGACGGCCAACTACCGCAAGGCGATCGAGCTGCCCGAGCCCACCAATGACGAAGCGGCCGGCTGAGCCGCGGACGCTGCGACGACGAGTCCCGGATCGACTCAACGGTCCGGCCAGTGCCCACATCGTCGAATGGCGGACGTCGATGCCTGAGGCGGGTGCATCGATATTCGCTTCGTCGCACGGCGACGACAGGAATCGTCGACTGTCAGACGGCGCTCCGGGACTCGCTGCGGCCAGGCCCCGATCATGTCCTCGGATGGCCACCGGGCGATGACGAGGGCAACGAGGACGACGGCGTCGAAGGCGAGGGCGGCGATCGCCGGGCTCGTCGGCAACCCGTCCCACATCGCGACGATGAGGACGATCGAGGCGACGGATGCGGCGACCGCGAGCGGTCGCCACCAGGCCGCCTGGAGGATGAGCCCGCCAGAGGCGGCGACGAAGGCCACCAGGACGGCTCCGCCGATGAGCGAGGCGAGGCCCTTCGTGAGGGCGTCGACGGCGACCCCGGTGAGCAGCCACGAGTGACCCGACGTCCCGAGCTTCATGATGCCGGCCATCGCCGGCACGAACAGGACGTGGCCAACGACCGAGGCCGGATTCTCGGGTGGCGCGCGAGACCGAGGGCAGCGCCAACCGGACCGAACATCGGGGGCCGAGCGGGCCCTCAAAAGGGCAGGCGCCGCTCCCGGGCGACGAGCTCCAGCCACGGCCGCTCTCGGCCGATCGTCGTCTCGCGGCCATGGCCGGGCAGGACCGCCAACGGGTCGTCGAAGGTCGCGAGGCGAGACAGGGACTCCACGATCTGCTCGTCCGAGCCGCCCGCCAGGTCGGTCCTGCCCCACCCGCCCGCGAAGAGCGTGTCGCCGCTGAAGAGGAGGCCCTCGTCGGGCGACCAGAGGCAGACCGAACCCTCGGTGTGGCCCGGGGTGTGAAGGACGGTGAGCCGGATCTCCCCGAACCGGACCTCGCCGCCCTCGGCGAGCTCGACGGCCGGGACACACGGCGGGATCTCGAACGGCGCCCAGAGTGGCTGCGGGTGGCTGAGCCGCTGCGCGTCGAGGCCGTGGACGGCGATCGGGGCGCCGGTGTGCCCGGCGAGCGCGGCGTTCTCGCCGAAGTGATCCCAGTGGCCGTGCGTCGTGACGATGAGCTTCAGCGT
>Ga0209341_10006487_pt1 | contig 10461 bp, 10 predicted proteins | sample RifCSP13_2_FD_184020 | JGI IMG/M metagenome (GOLD analysis project Ga0209341, IMG submission 184020) | Soil microbial communities from Rifle, Colorado - Rifle CSP2_sed 13_2 (SPAdes) (version 2) | ecosystem: Environmental > Terrestrial > Deep subsurface > Rock core/Sediment | place: Rifle... | reverse complement strand
GATCGAGCTGGGCGCGAACGACTTCGCGATGCTCGGCGGCGCCGCCGCGCCCACCGTCAACACCGCCGTCGCCGTGTTCCCCGTCCCGCCGTTCGCCGACACGACCGCGCCGCTCGCGTTTGTGTACGTCCCTCCCACCGGCGCCGTCACGTCCACCGCGACCGTGCATATCTGGCCGCCTGCAATCGTTCCGTTCGAGAACGTGATCGATCCGCTGCCCGCCTCCGGAGTAAATGCTGGCAGCCCGCACCCCACCGAGATGCTCGGGTTGGGCGGATTGACAACCACCATTGCCCCTGGCGTCGCCGGGAACACGTCGGTAAACGTCACGCCAGTGAGCGTGATCCCCAGGTTCGGATTCACGATCGTGAAGGTGAGCTTCACTACCCCGCCCGCAGGGATCGAAGTCAGCGAAAACGACTTGGCGATGCTCGGCGGCGCGACAGCGCCCACGACCAGGATAGCCGAGGCAGAGTCGCCCGTGCCACCTTCGATGGCGGTCACGCGCCCGGTTGCGTTGTAGTACGTACCCCCGGCGGGCACTGTCACGTCCACGGCGACTGTGCACGTCCCGCCACCCGCAAGCGTGCCGTTCACGAAAGTAATTGCTCCACTGCCTGCATCGGCCACGAACGACGGAGATCCACAACCCGTCGAAACGATCGCGTTCGACGGGTTTGCTACCACGAGCGCCCCAGGCGTCGTCGGAAGCGTATCGGTGAATGCCACTCCCGTCAGCGCTACCGTCGCATTCGGGTTGGTGAGAGTGAACGTCAAGGTCGAGTTCAGTCCGGTCACGTTCGAGAAGGCTTTGTCGATACTTGGCGGCGCCGGCGTCGATGGAGCGGGGGGCGAAAAGATAAGCGCCGCCGCGCCCACTACCAGGCCCGCGAACATGACGAGCAAAACGAGCGAGACGATCCACGCCGGTATCAAACCGGCGCTGATAACTTCGCCGGTGTGCGTCTGAGCCTGGCCGCTCTGCGCCACGATTCGCGCCAAGAAGCCGTGCGCCCGAGCGCTCCCGAACAGGCGCCGCCGGCGCAGGCCCGCTATGAATTCCGCCGTAACCCCCTGCCCTTCCGGCACCGTCAGCGACAACTCGGCAGGCTCGAAGGCGAGCTTGCCCTCCGGATCGAAGCAAGCCAGGCGGAAATTCTCCGGCGTGTTGCCATGATTGTGCACGACGACTCGCGCCGTCTCCCCCGCGCGCACCCGCTGCGGCCTGAGATCGCTGCTGAACTCCGAATACACGACGATGTTCAGCGTCACTCTCTCTTCGACGACCTCGTCAGGGGCGTTCTGGCTGGCAACTCGAACTGTGAGGGCGCGCCGTCCGGCACGGCTTTGCGGCGAGCGAGGTGGCCGGATGCTCAGTTTCACTTCTGCTTGCGCGCCGGATGCAAGCTCCACGGCCGGCAGAGGCTCGGGAATCCAATTGGCCGGCACGCCGGTGAGCGACAGCGTGAAGTGATCGTCGGTCGCGCCCCGGTTGAATACGATCAACGACAGTGCGACACTGTTTCCCGGCACGACCGTGAGCTGAGCAGGCTCGACGAAAAGGCCGACGCGTTCGCCTGCGCTGAACCGTATCTGGCCCGGTTCGATGGCTGACCCGTCGGCGCGGGTAAAGCCACCTTTGACAGGCGGCTGTTTGAAAGCCAGCTCAGGCTCGATGGTCGCGGGCGTCTGAGATCCCGGCAATTCCTCCCCGCCCGGCTGCAACTGTGTCAGCAGGCTGACGGCCCACGCCTGTGTCTCAGGCCTGGCGTCGATCTCCACTGCGGCCGGCAGCGTCTGGGCCAGCGCCTGAGCCATCTCCCCGGCGGTGGCGAAGCGACGGGCCGGATCCTTTTCGAGCGCCTTGACGATGATCTGCTCGATAGACCCCGGCAAGTCCGCGCGGATCGAGCGAGGCGCGGGCGGAGTCTCTTCTGCATGATAACGAGCGGCGTCGGCAGCAGTGCTGATCCGGAAAGGAGGCCGGGCAACTGCCAGTTGGTAGAGAAGAACTCCGGAGGAGTAAACACTGCTGCGCGCATCAGGCGCCTCGCCCTTCACCTGCTCCGGCGAGAGATACGTCAGCTCACTCGGAGAGAAGTCCTCAAGCGACGGAACCTCGCCTGGACGCAGCTCCGCCAGCCCCAGGTCGGCAAGCACCGGTTGGTAGCCCAGATCGTCGCCCGGCTGGAGTTTCAACAGGATGTGGCTCGGCTCGAGGCTGCGATGCGGGACGCCATTCCGGCGCGCGTAATCGAGGGCGAGGCAGACATGGCGGACGAGCTGGACAGCCTCCGATAGCGCTATCCACTTACCGGCTGCGCGCAGGCCCTGGAGCGCCGCGCTCAGGTCACCACCCGGGATGTATTCCGTCACCACGTAGTACAGCGATCGAGCCTGACCGAGGTCGAAAACCTTGATAAGCCCTGAGTGGCGCAGGCCGATTGCCGTGCGCACGGCCAGCGAGAATCGCGCCTCGAAGTCAGGTTGCTCCGCAATGCGCGGATCGACGACCTTGACCGCGACCTCGCGCTGAAACTCGACGTCGTGAGCCTTGTAGGAGAACCCGAGTGCATCCTGGCCCAGCAGGGCCAGGATCTGATACCGGCCCAAGGAGAGGCCGATGAGTGGCTCCGGCACGTTGTCGCTCGTCATGTCTGGTGTCATCCGCTTTCGCCTATTTTAGCGCATGACGACCGCAATCCCAAATCCTGAGCCTGTTTTCCGCACCCCATCAAATCCACAGGTTGGGACGGCAGTTGAACTGCCGTCCCCGGCCGCCGCAGTTCAACTGCGGCAGGAACTGCGGAAAATAGGCTGAGCGACGTTCATAACACGGACGCGGGAACCGTCTGGGGCATGGTTCCCGCGTCATCATCGTCTCCCGGCGATTCCTCAATCACCTCGATCCCCAGCTCGGCTCGGAGGATTCGAACGGCTTCGTCAAAAGCTGACCGATCGCCGGGCAGGACCTCGGCGGCGAACTCGACGCGCCGTATCCACTCGCGCCAGCCCTCAAACACCTGCGTCGTCTCGCCGACCAGATAAACGCGAGCCGGCCGGTCGAACCCCGACCCCAGTCGAGCGAGAAAGGCTTCGAGCGTCGCGCGGCGGATGACCGATTGAGGCATGGCTTGAACATCCAGTGGAACTGAGGGAACCCCCGCAGACAGCAGGCGAGGGCAGGCTCAGGGAACTCAGGGAACTCGGTCGCAGGCGTTCGGCGGCAGACGCTTGAACCTCCAACGACAGAACGCTGTCCGAGGGAACGATAGCATCGACCGGACACACAGCCAGGCAGTCCTCAAAGTCGCAGCAGAGCTCCTGGTCGATCACGTAGACCGGATCGGCGACCGAGATAGCATCGATCGGGCATGTCGGCAAGCACAGGCCGCAGGCGGTGCAGTTGGCAGTGATAGTGTAGGCCATGGTGGCGTCAGCGATAAGCGATAAGCATCATTTGTACCGCCGTTTCGGCGTCTTGTCGTGCCAGTCGTAGACCCAGAAGGTGTACGAATATGGGAACATGGTCTGGACGACGTGGAAAGGCTCGTACTCAAACAGCCGCCGCATGGCCCACGAGAAACGATAGCGCGGATGCTCGGGCGTGATGATCTCCACGACGCAATCGACCTGAAAACTGATGAACACCGGCGAGTCGCCCGTCCACAGCACAGAAGCCAGAGGCCGTTCGATCAGGTTGCGGAGCGTCGTGCCCTCGAATATTTCGAGCAATCCCAGCCGCCGCCAGTCGATGTGCTCGGGATGCGCGTACAGCTCGCGGGCTGTGGCGACGCGCAGCGTGCGCGTCTCGTCGACGGCGTGCGGCGGCAGCGCCAGGATCGTCTCGACCGCGCCTTCGACGAGACGCAGGTAGTGATCCAGATACTCGTCTTTCGGCGTGAAGCCGACGCCTTTGTTCGCCAGGTTCGGGAAGGGATTGCCGCCGCCCATCGTCGCGACCACCGGCAAGTGGCCCTGGTTGAAGGCGATGTACTCGTCTTTCTCGATCTTGTCGTAGACATGCTTCTTGTAGTCCAGTTGCCAGCCGATGAACTTCTCTGGAAGCTCCTTAATCGGAAACTCCTGGACGCGCCCATTCTGGCTTAGCCGCGCCACGCCATCGAACACCTGCACCTGCCGTGTCATTGTCGCCGTATCGAACATTGCCATTACTCCCCAATCTCTGATTTCAAGAATTCAGGTCGCATCGCGCCGGCCATGGCTTCCTTCATCAAGTCCGGCGTGATCACGCGCGCCGCTTTGCGTTGAGCATAGGCTTCCAGGCCCTGTTTGACTTTGTCGCGGATGAAAGCGATAGGGATACGATCGAGCCGGGCGCGGGCTTCTGCGCTCCAGACGATCGCTCCGAACTCCAGCGGCCGGCCGGTCGGCTGGTAGGTGCAGGCTGGATCTTCGTGCAAGTAATCTCCGTATGCGGCGTACGCCCGGCAGCGGCAACCGCCGCACAGCTCGTTGAATTCGCAGCGCCCGCAGCGCCCCTTCAGTTCCTTCACATCCCGCAGTTCCTTCAGCACCGTCGATGTTTCCCAGATCTCGCGAAAACTCTGCCCTCGCACGCTGCCCGCGACGACGGTCATATATGGGCACGGCGTGACATCGCCCTCTGGCGTGATGCGGCAGTATTGGGTGCCGGCCATGCAGCCGCCGCTTTCCAGCCCGCCTGCGCCTTTTTCGTAGGCGATGCGCTTGAAATGGGGCGCGCATTTCGCGCGCACCAGCATCGGGCGATACCGATCCTGTGCATCGACCAAGTTCGAGAGTATGGCCTCGGTCTGCTCTGCGGAAAGGTCGTTCATCCTCTGGCCGCGGCCGGTCTGGACGAGAAAGTACAGGTTGAACGACCAGGCGCCCTTGTCGCGGGCGAAGTCGATCAGTCGCGGGATTTCGTCGATGTTCATCGCCATGACGGTCGTCTGCACCAGGACTTCCAAGCCGTGCGCCCGGCAGATATCCAACGCCCGCACCGAGTACTCCCACGCGTTCGGCCCTCCCCGGAAGCTGTTGTGCTTGGCCGGATCGAGCGAGTCGATGCTGATACCGACGCCCCGCACGCCGCACTCGACCATCTTCTGGGCGACGCGGTCGGTGATCAACACGCCGTTCGTGCCCATCACCACCCAGATGCCGTGGCCCGACGCGGCCCGCGCGATGTCGTAGATGTCCTTGCGCAAGAGCGGCTCGCCCCCGGTCAGGATAAGCATCTCTGTTCCCAGCGCTTTCATCTCGTCGAGGAGCTGCAGACACTCATCCGTCGTCAGTTCGTTCTCAGCCGCCTGACCGGCTTCCATATAGCAGTGCGGACAGCGCAGGTTGCACTTCTTCGTCAGGTTCCAGGAGATAAGCGAGGGTCTATACCCGTTGAGGTTCATAGCATTTGCCTGTAGATGAATGGGAACTGAGGGAAATGAGGGAACTTACGGAACGGTTCCTTCGGTCCCTTCAGTTCCTTTAGTTCCTCCAGTTCCTTTTCTAACAGCACGCCACGCCGAAAACCCTGCCCGCGCCGATCGTGCCAGCATGACGACGATCACGACCATCAGCGCCGCGTTGACGAAGGCGACCGGCTTCGGCTCGATCGGCGTCACACTGAAGGGCGCCAGCTCGATATGCAAGCCCCGTCCATCATTGAAATAGGTGAAGGCGCGCCAGGTGTTCGGGATCACGAGCAGCGCCGAAAGCAGCCACCCGCCGCGCCAGATCAGCGCGGCGAAGATCGCGATGAAAACCGCGCCGATGCCCAGCTCGGCAAGCTGCGCTGTCCGGCTGCGCGGCACCAAACCGGCGAGGAAGGTAATCGCGATGACCAGAAGGCCGAGGCCGGCGTAGGTCAGTGCAGCCTGGCGATGGCGTCGCTGCGCGCCCGTCATGCTCACGAGAACCATGCTTGCAGCCGCGTCTCCTCAAACGCGCGCTTCTCTTCGAGATACTGGCGTGACGGCTCAGAAAGCGACACCTGGGGCGCCGGCTCGGTCAGAAATTCGCCCTGCACCATCACCGCCTGGCCGTCCCCGACCTCCAGGAAGCACCCGCCTTCTCCCTTGAACGTGGCGTCTGCCACTTGCCCGGCGAATGTGGCAGCGATCCGCTCTGCAGCGACGGAGCCCATGTCCTCCGCGAAAACGCCCGCCTTCGGCAGCGGCTTGCCGTCCGCCAGAGGGATTTCGACGCAATCGCCGATGGCATACACGCCGGGGATAAGGGTCTCCATCGTGCGCGCGTTCACTCGCACCCAGTTGCCACCGCCGGTTAACTCGCTCTGCGCTAGCGGCGCCGGACAGCGATGCGGCGGCACGCCAAGCAGGAGATCGTAAGGACGCCGGCCGGTCGCAAAAACGATCTCGCCCGCCTCGACGGCCGTCGCCGTGTGGTTGGGTAGAAAAGTGATCCCGTTTTCGGCCAGGCGGCCTTCGATGATCTGGCAACCCGCGGCGCCCAGGATCGGCAGCGACATCGGCTGCGGTGTGAAAACCTCCAGGCTGACCGTCACTCCGCGCGCCCGGAAGAAACCCTTGATCAGCAAAGCCATTTCGTACGGAGCCGGTGGGCACTTGTAGGGCGCGCCGAAGATGCCAATCACCACCCGCCCTCCGCGAAATTCATGCAGGGCCGCGCTTGCGCGAGGAATATCTTGCGGGTCGTAAACGTTGAAAGCGTGATGTGCAAAGCCGGGTATTTTCTCCTGCGCCAGCTCGGCGCCCAACGCCACGATCACGGCGTCGGCATCGACCCGCCGGCCGTCGATCTCCGCCGCGCGAGACGCCGGATCGACCGCGGTAATCGTCCCCTGGACAATCTGTATATTCTGCCGGGCCAGCGCCGCCAGTGGACGCTGCCCGGCTTCCAGCGGAGACTGGCCGATCAGCGCCCACGTCTTGCGGAAGCCGACCATGAAGTGCGCCCGCCGATCGACGAGCATCACCTCGTCTTCCGGCGAGAGCTTTTGCCGCAGACGGCGCGCTGCCGCTATTCCGCCAAAGCCGCCACCCAGGATCAACACCCGTTTCATCTTTACTCCTTTGGCCGATGGCTATTAGCTGATGGCTGATGGCTGATGGCTGATAGCCGATGGCTTTAGACCATCTGCCATCCGCTATCTGCCATCCGCTACACCCCTGTCATCCCTAAAGCCTCGCGGGCCTCGGTCATGACTGCCGGCGTGATCTCGGTGTAGCCCTTTTGTCGGGCGTAGTCGGTGTACAGACGGCGGACCATACCCTGCACAAAGGTCGGCGCTGCGGCGAGGCGCCTGAGCGCCGCATCCGTCCACATCGGTTCGGGGCCAGTTGTGGCCGCTACCGATCCGCCCGCCAGCGCGTCGCGGATTATCGCCATCGGCTCGGGTTGAGCACTGAGCGCCTCGTGCCCGATCGTCACGCCGAGCGAGCGCACCATCTGCGTCTCGCCGGGATTCGTGATCATCGAGATGCTTCGCCCACAGTTCGGACACGTGTAGCGAATTGCCATCGAGCCACCATCTTCTGACGGCGTGTTGTCCACTAACTCCATCGCTCGCCGGCAGTCGTCGCAAACGAATTTCATAGCAAGTGGAACTCCTGGAACTAACGGAACTCAAGGAAATCGGAGTTCCCTCAGCCTGCCCTCGCCTACTGTTTGCGGGGGTTCCCTCGTTTCCTTGTCAGAGCGCCGCTGCGATTGTCAGGATCGCTCGCCCCGCCGCGCTCTCGGCGTGTTCGAGCACGAACGGCCGACCGGCATCGGTCGTGCGCGCCAACTGCGGGTCAAACGGCACACGCCCCAGGTAGGGTACGTCCACCTCTGCGGCGAAGTCCTCTCCCCGTCCATTCGGGAACAACTCGTGTGTGACCTCTCCGTCCGTCAGCCCGGCCATGTTTTCCACCAGGCCCAACAGGCGGGCGCCCGCGTGTCGCGCCGCCGCGATCGCGCGCCGCACGACCAGGTGCGACACTTGCGAGGGAATCGTGACGACGAGCGCGCCGGAGAGATTGGGGACCAGTCGCATCAGCGTCTCGAAGCGATCGGCGCCAGGCGGCATATCGATCAACAGAGTGTCCAATTCGCCCCAATCAGTGTCCGCCAGGAATTCGCGCAGCACATTCGCTTCCAGCGTTCCGCGCCACACGTATGTATCGGCCGCCAGCCCACCCGGATGACCCCACGTGACCGGGGCATCCTCATCGCTCAGGAAGAGATCCATCGACATGACGCGTACGTCGGCGACGCCGATCGCCGGTCGCGCGCCGTTCTCGCCGATCACCACCCGCTGTCCGCGCGCGCCGAGCATCGCCGCTGCCGAAGCGCCGTGGATGTCGGCGTCGAGCACGCCGACCACCCTGCCCTGCATCGCCAACGCCGCCGCCAGGTTTGCCGTCAACGCCGACTTGCCGACGCCGCCCTTGCCGGACATCACGGCAACGACACGTTGGATGTGCGCCAGGCGCGCAGCCACGCGCTCGCGTTGGGCGAGGACTTGGCCGAGAACGTTAGATTCGTCGTGTACGGCGCTATGATTCGTCACGGATGAACTTGACCCATAAGTTTCCATGCTTTGTAGTATAATCCACATTGAAGCCATTTCGACGCTTGGGGTGAAAGCCATGCAACTTGAAGACTACTTCGACTTCCTCGCACCCGATGACATTCGGATAAAAGATCATCGGGTCGGCATTGAGTCGGTGCTTTACGAGTACATTCACCGTGATCAGACTCCTGAAACCATCGCTCGGCGCTTCCCGACGTTGACCCTCGAGCAGATTTACGCCACGATTCTCTACTACTTGCATAACCGCGAGAAAATTGACGCCTATCTGACGGATTGGCTGGAGTATGGTCGCCGGATGCGGGAAGAGCAAGACCGCAATCCTCCGCCGGTGGTGGTACACTTGCGTGCTTTGAAGGCAGAACGCCAAGAAGCATGACCGCTCCATGAGCAACATTCGTTACTTGCTGGATGAGAATGTTGACCCGCTTTTCCGCCGCGAATTACTGAAACGTGAGCCGACGTTGGTAGTTTGGAGCATTGGCTCGCCGATAGAATAGTTTACCTGCCTCTGAGTTGACGCTGGCAGCAGACAACTGATATCGGTCACTCGGTCGAGGCCCATTCTGGCGCCCGGCGCTCCAGACGCAGGTACACCGCACCGCGCGCATCCAGATAAATCGCGTCGGGCGTTTCCACGATCCGCAGCATGACATTCTCGCAAACGGGACAACGCAGGACTGCGCCCGGCGCCTGGGTAAACGCCAGGAGGCCCCCTACGTCGCTCACGTTGCCGCAGGTGGCGCACTCCGTCGGGCTGGCGGTCATCTCCAGTGCAAAAATATCGTGCAGCACACCTGCCACGGCGTTGCCATCCAGCATGATCTCGCGGTTCATATCGCTTTCGGCGCCATTCACTTTGTCATCCTCCTCACGAACTGCCACCCGACGGCCCGAATCGCTCTGTGCGAATCTGGTTCGCCGTCACCCCGATTTGAACCAGACCGTTCGCCGCCGCCTCGACCAGAAGTGTCGGGCCGCAGATAAATGCCTGCGGATTCTTGCCCAGTGGCCGGGTCACTTCGCCCAGCATTTGATGATCAATCCGGCGGGCATAGCCGGTCCAACCCGGCGGCTGGGCACGGGTGAACGTGTGAATGATCTCCAGACCATCGCCGGACGCACTCAGCTTCTCCAGCTCGTCGGGGTAAATGACGTCTTCGGGTGTCCGCGAGCTGTATAACAGCCGCGCCGGAACCATCGAGCCGGCCGCCTGGCGATGGCGAATCATAGCCATGAGCGGCACGACCCCGGAACCGCCCGCGATCAGAAGCAATGGCCCACCCATGCCGGCCTCCCACACGAAATAACCGCCGATCGGCCCGCGCACCTCGATCAGGTCGCCCGGTACCAAGACATCATGCAGGTATGGCGAGACTTCGCCGTCTTCGATTCGCTCGATAGTGAGATCGATTTCGCCTGCGCGCTCCGGCTCCGAGGCAATCGAATAGCTCCGTTGCGCCTGATAGCCGTCTTCCGCGGTCAGCCGCACGTCGTAATGCTGGCCGGCACGGTGCGGCATCCAATTCGGCAGATTCAGCGTGAACGTTTTGACACGGGGCGTCTCCGGCTTGATCGCCTTGACGGTGGCAATCTGCCACTCGATAGGACGTTTCATGATTGGCCCCCCAACAGAAGCAGTGGCTGGCACGCCAGCGAGTAACTGCTCAGCCCACGTCATTGCGAGCGCTTCCTTCGACTACGCTCAGGACAGGTTTTGCGAAGCCGCGAAGCGTCCTGCACAGGCAGCCCTGCTCGCTCATGGCGGCTGAGATTGCTTCGTCGCAAACGGCGCTCCTGCTCAGAAACTTGCGTCTCGTTGAGCTTAGGCAGGTGTTTCGACAATCGTGAATCCGAGTTTAGCCGCTTTCTTTTTGAGATGCGCGACTTCGCGCTGGCGCACTTGTTGCTCATATTCG
>Ga0209341_10006486_pt1 | contig 10462 bp, 10 predicted proteins | sample RifCSP13_2_FD_184020 | JGI IMG/M metagenome (GOLD analysis project Ga0209341, IMG submission 184020) | Soil microbial communities from Rifle, Colorado - Rifle CSP2_sed 13_2 (SPAdes) (version 2) | ecosystem: Environmental > Terrestrial > Deep subsurface > Rock core/Sediment | place: Rifle... | reverse complement strand
TCGACGTATTCGGGACGCAGCCGCCTCTCATCCTTTGAGTTCCGGCCAAGGGCCGTAGCGTCCTTCGGCTGGGTCATGGTGGCTTCATAATCCCCTGACATCTACTTCAGACTATCGACGTCCTCACCACAACTTCACGCTGTGGCGATACTCTTTGAGGTTCTCGCGTACGGGGGGATTCCGGAGGACGTACCGGTGCTCGTGCACTTACCCGGCCGTGGGCCGACGACCTCCCTTGAACATCGTGATTGACACGAACGTGATCGTCGCGTCACGGAAGGTTCCCGGAGTGCGCCGCGACCGTCGCCAGAGGATCGCGACCGTCGCGCGATTGCTTTATAGCTTCTCTGCCCATTCGCGCGCGGGGTGTGGCCGCGGCCTTGGCCGTTCGGCCGAGTCTCCCTTGAGGAGATGGCGAGATGAAGCGGGGGGTTTTCGTCTGCGTCCTGTGCCTTGTCGTGTCGACGTTCCTGTCTGCGATCACCTTCCCGACGGTGAGCGCGCAAGGCGACGGTTGGGGAACGGCGGAACTGATTGAGCGTGACTACAGCGGCACCGCAGAGGGTCCGCAGGTCGGAGTCGACTCGGCCGGGAACGCCATCGGGCTATGGCATCAGTCCCCGGACACGGGCGCGGGCGTCGACATCCGGGCAAACCGGTACGTCGCGAGCGTCGGTTGGACGTCGCCGAGGATGGTCTACACGGGCGGCACGGAGACCGCGTACGCCCCGCAGATCGCCGTGGACCCGAGCGGAAATGGCGTGGCGGTTTGGCAGGTGTGGGACGGGTTCCAATGGAATATCTGGGCGAACCGGTACGCTGTCGGGGCGGACTGGGGGACCGGTGAGATCATCCAGGCGCTCTCGGGGGATGCCGGGTTCCCGCGCGTCGCGGTCGACTCCAGCGGCAACGCCGTGGCGGTGTGGCAACAGCACGACGGCGTGCGGTCGAACATCAACGCGAACCGGTACGTCGTCGGCACGGGATGGGGGATTGCCGAGACGATCGAGATGGACGACACGGCAGGGGCCTATACTCCAAGCGTCGCCGTCGATTCGGGTGGGAACGCTACAGCGGTCTGGGTCCACGACGACGGTACACGCTACAACATCTACTCGAACCGATACCTCGTCGGCACGGGGTGGGGGACCGCCGAACTCATTGAGGCGGACACGGGGAACGCCGCCACTCCGGAGGTCGCCGTTGATTCGAGTGGGAACGCCATCGCAGTGTGGGGCCAGCTCGCGGGCACGCCCTACAACATCTACGCGAACCGGTACGTCGTCGGCACGGGGTGGGAAACCGCCGAGCTCATCGAGACGGACACGGGAAACGCAGAGTATCCACAAGTGGCGGTCGACCTGAGCGGCAACGCCGTAGCGGTCTGGTGGCAGTCCGACGGCACCCGTGACAACATCTGGGCGAACCGGTACGTCGTCGGCACGGGGTGGGGAACCGCCGAGCTCATCGAGACGGACGACACCGGGCCCGCGCGGGAGCCCCAGGTCGCCGTCGACCCGAGCGGCAACGCCGTGACGGTGTGGATGCAAGATGATGGCACGTTCTTCAACATCTACGCGAACCGGTTTGTCGTCGGCACCGGCTGGGGGGCCGCCGAACTCGTCGAGGCGGAAACTGGATACGCCGCGTATCCACAACTGGCGGTAGACCCGAGCGGCAACGCCGTGGCGGTGTGGTATCAGGACGAAGGCACGCGCAACAACATCTGGGCGAATCGGTACGTCGTCGGCACGGGGTGGGGAACCGCCGAGATTGTAGAGTTCGACACAGGTGACGTGTTCAGTCCGCACATAGCAATCAATCCGAACGGCAACGGCATGGCGGTATGGACGCAGGTCGACAGTGTGGGCGGTGGCATTTGGGCGAGCCGATTCGTGTCGGGGATTGGATGGGCGACGCCCGACATCCTCGAGTGGAGCCAGATCGCAATTCCATTCGGCGCACAGGTCGCCGTAGACCCAAGCGGGAACGCGATGGCGGTATGGTATCAGCCGGACAGCATGCGCAACAACATCTGGGCAAGCAGGTACGTCGTCGGCACGGGGTGGGGGATATCCGTACTCATCGAGAACGACGCGGGAGATGCAGACAGTCCAGAAGTGGCCATGGATGCGGCTGGCAACGCCGTGGCGGTGTGGCAGCAGTGGGGCACCGCGGTCGACATTTGGGCGAACCGGTACGTCGTCGGCACGGGGTGGGGGACCCCCGAGCTCCTCGAGACTGGCGCGGGTGTCTCTGCTGCTCCGCAAGTCGCGGTCAGTCCAAGCGGCGACGCAACGGCAGTCTGGTACCAGAATGACGGCATCCAAGAGAGCGCGTGGGCGAACCGGTACGTCGTCGGCACGGGGTGGGAAACCGCCGAGCTCATCGAGACGGACGACACGGGAGACGCATACGATCCGCGCGTGGCGATGGATGCGGCCGGCTACGCCGTCGCGGTCTGGCAGCAGTGGGAAGGCGCCGTCTACGGCATCTGGTCGAACCGATACGTGGTCGGTACAGGGTGGGGGACGGCCGGGCCTATCGAGACGGACGCCGCTGTAGTCGGCACCGCGGAGGTCGCCGTCGACCCGAGCGGCAACACCGTGGCGGTGTGGCCCCAGGGAGTCGGCCCCACCCTCAGCATCTGGGCGAACCGGTACGTCGTCGGCACGGGGTGGGGAACCGCCGAACTCGTCGAAACGGACACGGGAAACGCCGTCACTCCGCAGGTCGCCGTCGAAGTGAACGGGAGTGCGGTCGCGGTTTGGCGCCAATCCAATGGCGCGATCTACAACATCTGGGCGAACCGGTACGTCGTCGGCACGGGGTGGGGGGCCGCCGAGCTCATCGAGACGGACGACACGGGGGACTCAGAGAAACCCTACGTGGCGGTGGACTCGCTCGGCAACGCCGTCGCGGTGTGGACGCAGTTCGACGGCGCGGTCTGGAACCTCTGGGCGAACAACTACACGGCGCCGGATGCGACCCCTCCGGTCGCGGACGCGGGATTCGACCAGACGGTCACGGTCGGCACACTCGTTGCGTTCGATGGCTCTGGGTCGACGGACAATCGGGCTGTCGTGACCTATGGCTGGACGTTCGATGACGGGGGTCTGCGCACGTTGTGGGGGGTCTCGCCGACGTACGCGTTCTACGGCGCCGGGGTCTTCGACATCACCCTCACCGTGTGGGATGCCGCCGGGAACAACGACACGGACACCCTCACGATCACGGTGGGTCCGCCACCGGACACGGAGCGTCCCGTCGCGGACGCCGGCCCGGACCAATCCTTGGTCGTTGGCGCAACGGTGATGTTCAACGGCTCCGCGTCGACGGACAACGTCGGCGTCACGGACTACACGTGGACCTTCGACGACGGCGGCGCGCGGATCCTCTCCGGAGTCTCGCCGTCCTACCGGTTTGACAACCCCGGCACCTTCGTCGTGACGCTCGCCGCGAAGGACGCCGCGGGCAACTCGGACAGCGATGTGGTCGTCATCACCGTCGCCGTACCGCCGGACACGGAATCGCCGATTGCGAACGCCGGCCCGAATCAGACCGTCATCGCGGGCACCGTCGTCGCCTTCGACGGCTCCGGGTCCACGGACAACGTCGGGATCACGAACTACACATGGACGTTCGACGACGGCGGGACGCGCGTCCTCTACGTGGCCTCGCCGGTCTACCGCTTCAACAACGTCGGAGCCTTCGGCGTAACCCTGACCGTTGAGGACGCGGCGAGCCACTCGGGCAGCGACGTGGTCGTCATCACGGTCACTCCGCCCCCGGACACGGTGTCGCCGTTCGCGGACGCCGGCCCGGACCGGGCGATCTTCGCCGGCACCACGATCGTCCTCGACGGTTCGGCCTCGACGGACAACGTGGGGATCTTGAACTACACGTGGACGTTCGACGATGGGGGCGTGCAGGTCCGTTACCAAGCGCTGTTCGACTACGCGTTCAACAACGTCGGCGTCATCACGATCAACTTCACGGTCCGCGACGCCGCCGGGAACACGGACGCGGATACGGTGGTCATCACAGTATCCCCGCCGCCAGACACGGAACCGCCGGTCTCAGCCGCGGGGACGGATCAGTTCGTCGCAACCGGAACTCTTGTGACGTTCGCCGGCTCGGGATCGACGGACAACGTCGGGATCACGAACTACACGTGGACGTTCGACGACGGCGGGACGCGCACGCTCTTCGGTCCGTCTCCGACGTACCGGTTCGACAACGTCGGCGCGTTCGTCGTCGTCCTCGCGGTGCGGGACGCCGCGGGGAACACCGACTCGGATGTGGTCGTCATCGCGGTGACCTTCCCGCCGGACACGGTGCCGCCCCTCGCGGACGCCGGCCCGGACCAAGTCATCCTTGGTGGTACCACAACCGTCCTCGACGGCTCGGGCTCGACGGACGACGTCGGGATTGTGAACTACACGTGGACGTTCAACGACGGAGGCGCAAGGACCCGATACACCGCCACGTTCGCCCACACGTTCAGCAACGTCGGCGTGGTCACGATCACACTCGCCGTTCGGGACGCCGCGGGGAACTCCGACTCCGACGCGGTCGCGATCACGGTTCTCCCCCCGGACACGGAGCCTCCGACCGCAGGCGCGGGGCCGGATCAGGTGGTCACCGCGGGCACGCTCGTCACGTTCGACGGCTCCGGGTCGACGGACAACGTTGGCGTCACGAACTACACGTGGACGTTCGTCGACGGCGGGGCGCGCACCCTCTACGGGACGTCGCCGACCTACACGTTCAGCAACGTCGGGGCGTTCGTCGTGGTCCTCGCCGTCCGGGACGCGGCCGGGAACAGCGATTCGGACGCCGTCGTCATCGCGGTCACCTCCTCGCCGGACACGGAACCGCCGGTCTCAGACGCCGGTCCGGACCGGTCCGTGTACACGGACGAGACCGTCGTCTTGGACGGGACCGCCTCGACGGACAACGTCGGCGTCGCGAACTACACGTGGACGTTCACGTACGACGGGACGACGCGCACCCTCTTCGGGCCGCTGGCGGCGTTCCGCTTCGAGATCGCGGGCAACTACACGATCATCCTCGCCGTGCGGGACGCGGCGGGGAACAGCGACACGGACGCGGTCACGATCACATCGAGCGCCCGACCCGGCGGCGGAGGGACAGAGAGGGAGGTCGTCCCGCCCGCGGCCATTGCCGGCCTCGGCGCCGTCGCGATCCTCGAGGCGGCCCTCGCCCTACGGCTGATGTCCCCTCGGCGGAAGGGGCGTGATGTTCCGAAGAGAGAGGAGAAGGCGGCGTCAAAGCGAGGTGCCAAGGAGGAAGAGGCGCCGGCCAAGGAGGAGCCCGAACCGGAAGAGGACGAGTACGATCTGTGAGCCGGGCGCCGCTCTAAGGAGGCTCCGCCCCCAAGACCGCGGTCGTCCACCTCTTCGCCTTCGCCCGGGTGAGTATTAGTCACAAGACATCTACCTTGGCCCGTCGGCCCGAATTACCACCACTTCCCGCCGTGGCCGCAGTCCCTGCGGTCCTCGCCTCCCGGCTCTCGAACGTGTGCTTGTGCGCGATCAGGTAGAAGTCGTACGACCGCCCCCGCCACTTCTCCCGCGTGCCCTTCATCCTGTGCTGGAGCTTGATGATGTCCTCGCGGAGGATGAAGCCGGCGACTCGCGCTCGACTATGCCCGCGTCAGGAGATACTGGAGTGCCTTTCGCTGTTGGTCCACGGTCACGTTCCCCTTGACGCCGTGGTCCCAGAGCGTCTCGATCATCTCGCGGGGGCTCAGCCCCGCGACGTCCGCCGCCTCGTTCAAGGTGACCTTGCCCTCGCGGTATAGGTGGATTGCATACTCCGTCGCGCCGAGAGCGATCAATTGGCGGATGGCGGTGGACTCATCGAGCCGCTTGCGCCGCGCCCGATACCGGATCGCCTTCAGGAGATCCGGCGGGATCCGCAGGCTCTTCACGGTTTTCATGGTGATTCCTCCCCTAGTAAGGGACCACGGCCAGCTCTCTGATCTTCGCGATCCGACGGAATTGGTCGACGTTCCTCGTCACGACCCCGTCGCATCCGCTACGGAGTGCGATTGCCGCGGTCAGCACATCCGCCCCGACGTCCTGGCCCCGGCGTCGCAGCTCCCCGCCGAGCTCGGCGGCCTTGGCGGCGTCTTCCAGGGACAGGGGCAGGACCACGAGGCGGGAGAGGACTCGGGAATAGAGATCTAGGAGCTTCGTCCGCTGGCCTCCGTCCGGGAGTGAGTGCACGCCGAGGAGCGCCTCGTAGGCGTTGAAGGTCGTCGTCGCGAGGGTCTCGTGCCCCTGCTCGAATCGCTCGACGACCTCCCTCGCATCCTCCGGATGTTCGACGATGTCGATGAGGAGCGTCGTGTCGAGGCACTTCACGAGGCGTCCGCCCTCGCATCGAGACGCCGCCGGTTCCCACGGACGATGCGCGGGAGTTCCGTCTTTCCCCGGAGTTCGGGGGAGAGGCCGATGACCTCGGAAAGCTTGCCGCCGTGGCGGGCGAGCCGAACGACGACGTCGGAGAAGCTCTCCGTGCCGAGCTTGTGGCGGCGCAGGACTTCGTAGGCCTCGTCGGAGAGGCTGATCGTCTTCGTCATCTGTGTCTGTGCATGTGCGCACAGATACTTCAAGCTTTCCTCGACCCTCTTCTAGAAGAGCCGTCGTCCTCACCGCCACTTCACGCTGTGCCGGTAGTCCTTGAGGTCCTCACCCTCCGCGGCTTCCGGAAGACGTACGGGTGCTCGTGCGCGATCAGGTAGAAGTCGTACGTCCGCCCGTGCATTCCTTCTCTCCTGAGGGCGCGGACGCACCCTTTGTCATCCGACCGCTGGCGGCCCTTTCGAAGGAGGAAATCGAACGCCTCACGGTCGAGATTCGGACGTCCTAGCCCTCACGGTCAGGTACGACTCTCCGGCGGCGTCTCGGGGGGCTTTTCCTCCCTCGGGGCCGCGGCCCTGCCACGGCGCCTCAGAAGAAACGCCGCCACGGCGACCGCAGCAACGATGGGGGTCGCAATGAGCGCGAGCCCGAGCGGGGACGTTAAGATGGACTCCGTGGACCGAAACACCTGAATCGCGTTGGAGTGAGTCGCGCCATTCCAGCCGCCGAAGATGTACGCCCGGTCCCCCGCCAAGGCGGCCGCGGTCCAGCCCTGGGCTCGCGTGAGGTTCCCCGACACGTACCCCCACGCCATCGTCCCCGTGTGAAACCGGACAATCTGGTCCACGAATCCGCCGTCCCAGCCGCCAAAGAGATAGGTGTACGGTCCGATTTGCACGGTGGACCTCGTCGTCGCCTGGGGGATCACAGAGCTCGCACCTGGGTTCCCAATGGTGTCCGCCGCCGGGTCGTACACGAGGATGATGAAGTCGTAGACGCTGCCGAATAGATACGCTCGGCCATCAGCCCACGTTGCGGCGTGGTCCTTCGGAAACCCGGGCATCGCCGCGGCCATGACGTCCATCCGGTCCGCGACGGGGTCGTATCGGAGGATGTCGTGGCGGATGATGTCAAACCCCGCAGCGCCCCCGAAGATGTACGCATGCTGCCCCGTCCACACCGCGGGCATGTTCCCCCGCGAGCTTGTGAGGTTCGCGCCGAAGCGCATCTCCCGTGTCGTCGGGTTGTACCGCACGGTCTGGTCCCAGTTCCCCGACGAACTCACACCGCCGAAGACGAGGATCTCCGTCCCCGTCCACACGGCCGGAGCGTATGCGCGGGGCCCGGGGAGGCGTACGGGCTCGTCCTCGACCGTCCCCGAGATCGGGTCGAATCGGACGATCGCGTCCGTCAGAGGCCCGTTCCGGAAGCCGCCGATCAGGAAGATGTGCTGCCCCGTCCATACGGCGGCGCCCGAGGACCATGTCCAGGGCAGCGTAGTCGTCAGAGTCTCGATCGTCTCCTCCGGCTGCGCGGAGCCCGAGGGGGTCAGGATCACGATCGTCAAGACGGCCAGCACCGCGCCCAAGGCCATCCTTCGCAAGGTCCCCCTCCTGGCGCGGGATTGTGCGGCGCCCGACTTAAAGCTACTGGGGGTCACAGCAGGAGTAGAGGCAGCGCGTGCCCGAGTGCGTACCCTTACGCCCCGAGGCTCGTGCGCGATCAGGTAGAAGTCGTACGACCGCCCCCGCCACTTCTCCCGCGTGCCCTCGATTGTTCCGGGGCTGAGGAGCCTCACGGTCCAGCATGATAATCCAGGGTTGCGTTCCTCCATGGTGGCGAACCCTGACCAAACCCTTTTTATCCCTTAGAACGTACTAGGTTCCGTGAAGTACCAAGTCCTTGTCGAGTACGATCCGGAGACGAAGTCCTACGCGGCAAGCGTCCCCGGCGCTCCCGTCTACGCGGATGCGGATACGGAGAAGGAGGCCCTGAAGCTTGCGAAGGAGGGGCTGGCTTGGTACCTAGAAGACGCCGCCGGGGCCCCGAAAGCCGCCCGGCCAATCTGCGTCCGAGCGAAACTCGTGACCGTGGACGTTTGAATGGTGCTCTTGCCCGGATAGATTGACGGGCGCCGCTTCCTTCGTGCAATGTCCCGGCTGGGCTGGGTGCTCGAGAGCCAAAGGGGCAGCCATCGTAAGCTCGTCCACCCGCGGAAGGGAGTCATCATCGTCGCGTTTCACGGAACGATTCGCCGTCAGATCGTCCACCGCATTCTGCGGGATGCCGACATCGACATCGAGGAGTTCCTCAGCGCGCTGTGAAATGGCCGTCACCGCCACTTGACGCTGTACGGGTAGTCCTTGAGGTCCTCGCCCTCCGCGGGCTTCCGGAAGACGTACAGATGTTCGTGCGCGATCAGGTGGAAGTCGTACATGCGGCCGCGCCACTTCTCCCGCGTGCCCTTCATTTTGTGCTGGAGCTCGATGATGTCCTCGCGCCCGGGTGTTACGGATTCTGGGCCCACGCCGCGATCGTCCAGCGCTTCGCCCGCACCCCAGCCAGGATTTCCTCGAGCCGCGGCAACGCGGACTCCGGGACCACCACCGCGCCCCGGCCCACCCTCGAGCCACCGACCTCCCGGAGGAATCCGTCCACCTTCCTCTTGTATGTCTTTCGACCCCGGCGCTTGACGGTGGCATACCCGTCCAATCGGCGGTAGAGGCGCATCTTGTCCGAGGGGGGGAGGTCGGAGACGTCGAAGCTGACGACGCGTATGGGTCGGAGCTGAAGCTCCTGCAGGGAGACGGCGGGAGGAGCGCCGGCGAGGGGGACGCCCTCCCGGAGGACGGAGTCCAGGAACTGGCGGTCCAGATGGTCGATCTGGTTCGGGCGCAGCATCAGGGGAGACACGTTCACATCGAAGGCGCTCTCCAGGTCGTGGATCGCCTCCCGGAGGCGGTCCGTCCGGCCGCCGGACAGGAGGAGGAGCACGTCGATGTCGCTGTCCTCCCGCGCGGTCCCCCGCGCGCACGAGCCGAAGAGGATCGCGGAGCGCACCTCGGGTGTGCTTTCGGCGAGTTCCCGGAGCGCAGTGATCGCCCGGTCGATTCCCGGCGGGTTCATCCGAGCGCCTCCAGGCAAAGCCGTTCCACCGTCTCGAACGCGTGGATGGCGGCCGCCAGGTCGTCCTTCGTCCATTGGCCGCCGTAGACGAACTTTGCCCGGGAATCCCCCTGGAGGTCGTTGAAGGCCCGCCAGACCCGATCCGCGCGGTCCTCGAGGATGGCGGGGTTCCGCTCGAGCTCCCGACGGACGTTCTGGTGCTTGTTGATGTGTTGCCCCCGTTTGGCGGCGCACGCGTCGACCAGGTGGTACGCCGCGAGGAACAACAGCTCGACGCGGCCCTGCGGAACCGCGCCGGGGAGCTCCGCCATCTCCTTGAACGCCCGGTACTGGGCCATGTGGCGGTCGAAGGTCGCCATTCGTGATATAATTGCGCGACACCTACTTAATGCCTCCGACCGGGGGTCACTGCCACTTCACGCTGTACCGATTGTCCCTGAGGTTCTCTCCTTAAACGGGCCTCTGGAAGGGGGGAGTCGTGAAGTGTGTATGAGCTGTGTACGGTCGCAGCCAGTCCCGAAAAGCCGAGGGCTTTTCACGGCCCACCCCAGATGCTTGAAGTACTCGACGGCGATGAGGTAAAGTGGCGAGAATGGGCGCGACCCCACAGGAACCTGGCACATCTGGAAGTGGGTCCCGTAAGACTTGGATTTCGTCTGAGGACCTTCTTGGGGCTCTGAGCGAGATTGAACAAAAGTACGCCCCGGGGAGACTCTTCGTGGTCGGCAAGATCGAATTACCTTTGCCCCACCCGAGAGTCGCGATCATTGGCACGAGAACACCATCCGAGGAGGGGCGGAGGATCGCCTCGAAGCTTTCCAGGACGCTCGCGCAGCAAGGGGTCATCATCGTGAGCGGGCTCGCCCGCGGAATCGATACTGCAGCCCACACCGCGGCGATTGAGTCTGGGGGAAGGACCATCGCCGTCTTGGGCACCCCACTCT
>Ga0209341_10006481_pt1 | contig 10466 bp, 10 predicted proteins | sample RifCSP13_2_FD_184020 | JGI IMG/M metagenome (GOLD analysis project Ga0209341, IMG submission 184020) | Soil microbial communities from Rifle, Colorado - Rifle CSP2_sed 13_2 (SPAdes) (version 2) | ecosystem: Environmental > Terrestrial > Deep subsurface > Rock core/Sediment | place: Rifle... | reverse complement strand
GCCCATAGCTCAGCGGAAAGAGCATCTGGCTTCGGACCAGAGGGTCGGGGGTTCAAATCCTCCTGGGCGCGCCATCATCATCTTCTCGCATTCTTTGATCGACCACGACCGCATGGCGTCGTTCGCGCCAACCAGCCTATGAGTCGGCCAGGAGAGCGGCCGCGCATCGCGCTCACCGGCCCTGCCGATGGCGACGCGGCCTGGCTGGCGGACTACGCGGCTCCCCTCGAAGAGCGCGGCGCCGAGCCTGTTGTCCTGCTGGCCGGCGACGAAGGCCGGCTGCCGGACCTGCTGCCGGCGCTTCAAGGGCTGCTCCTCTCGGGTGGCGCCGATGTCGATCCTGATCGTTACGCTCATCCTCGCGATCCCACCACGCGCAGCGAGCCCGCGCGCGACGCGCTCGAGTTCGCGCTGCTGCAGGCCGTCCTGGAGCGCGACCTGCCCGTGCTGGGCATCTGCCGCGGCTTCCAACTGCTCAATGTGTACTTCGACGGCACGTTGGTCCAGGACTTGCCCAACCACCGAGCCGATTCTCAGGGCAATTCTGCGACCCATATCATTCATGTCGAGGCTGTGAGCCGTTTCGGAAGCCTGATTGGCGGGGGCGAGGCCCTCGTCAACAGCCGGCACCACCAGGGCGTTGGCCCAGACGACCTGGCTCGGGCGCTGCGTGCCACGGCGGTGATCCCTGACGGCCTGATTGAGGCTTTGGAGCATCCCGGCCACCGTTGGGTCATCGGCGTGCAGTGCCATCCAGAGCGGCAGCATGAGGTGCCGACGGCCTTTGCGGCCCTGTTCGAGGACTTTGTCGCGGAAAGCATGCGAGTGCCAGGGAGGGTGTCCTGATGGCTCAAGAGGAGCGCATCCAGCCGGTCGCTATCGAGGAGGAGCTCAAGAACTCCTACCTCGACTACGCGATGAGCGTGATCGTATCGCGGGCCATCCCCGACGTCCGGGATGGCTTGAAGCCTGTCCAGCGCCGCATCCTCTACTCCATGGCGGAACTCGCACTCCGTGCCGGAACGCCCTTCAAGAAGAGCGCCCGCATCGTCGGTGAGGTGATGGGTAAGTACCATCCGCACGGCGACGATCCCATCTACGAGTCGATGGTGCGCATGGCGCAGAGCTTCTCGATGCGCTATCCGCTGATCGACGGACAGGGCAACTTTGGCAGCGTCGACAACGATCCGCCGGCGGCGATGCGCTACACCGAAGCCCGCCTCGCCCCTATCGCCGAGGAGCTGCTGGCGGACATCGACCGTGACACCGTGGACTTCGCCCCCAACTTCGATGGCTCGCTGCGGGAGCCGATCGTCCTGCCCGGGCGTGCCCCCAACATGCTCGTCAACGGCGCCAGCGGCATCGCGGTCGGCATGGCGACGAACATCCCACCCCACAACCTCGGCGAGATCACGGCAGCGCTCACGGCATTGGCGGATGACCCGGACCTTAGCACGGAGGCGCTGCTGCGTTATGTGCCCGGGCCCGACTTCCCCACGGGGGGCATCATCCAGGGACGCGACGGCATCGGCGCTGCCTTCGCCACCGGCCGCGGCCGCATTGTGCTGCGTGGGCGCGTCGCCCTCGAAGAGCAGGGTCGGAGCGGGCGCTACCAGCTCATCGTGTCGGAGTTGCCGTTCCAGGTGAACAAGGCGGCGTTGGTGGAACGCATCGCCGACCTGGTGCGCGATAAGCGGATCGATGGGATCAGCGACCTGCGCGACGAGTCGGACCGGCACGGCATGCGCATGGTCATCGAGCTCAAGCGGGAGGCCCAGCCGAGGCAGGTCCTGAACGCGCTCTACAAGTTCACGGCCCTCCAGAGCGCCTTCGCCGTCAACATGCTGGCCCTGGTGGACGGCCAGCCGCGCACGCTGCCGCTCAAGCAGTCGCTGCTCCATTATCTCGAGTTCCGGCGGCAGGTGTTGCGGCGCCGAGCGCAGTTCGACCTGACAAAGGCACGCGAGCGCGCCCATATCCTCGAGGGCTATCGCGTTGCCCTCGATAACCTCGACGCCGTCATCCAGACCATCCGCGGGTCTCAGACAGCCGAGACGGCTCGGACCAACCTCATGCGCCAGTTCCGGCTCAGCCAGGCGCAGGCCCAGGCGATCCTGGACTTGACGCTGCGGCGCTTGGCGGCCCTCGAGCGCAAGCGGATCCTCGACGAGTTCGCTGAGATCATCAAGGCCATCGCCGGCCTGGAGGACCTACTGGCCAACCCGCGCAAGATAGATGTGCTCCTCAAGGAGGAGTGGGAGGAGGTCGCGAAGAAGCACAACAACCCTCGCCGCACCTTCATCAGCGAGGAAGAGGCCGTCGAGCTGACCGAGGCCGACATGGTGCAGCACGAGCCGGTGGTGGTCACGTTGAGCCGGGCGGGGTATGTGAAGCGGCTGCCCGCAGAGACCTACCGGCCTCAACTGCGAGGCGGTCGCGGCGTGGTCGGCCTGCGCACCCGCGAGACCGACGACGTGAGCCACCTCTTGGTTACGGACACCCACGACAGCCTGCTGTTCTTCACTCACCGGGGACGGGTCTTCCATCTCCGTTGCTACGAGCTGCACGCCGACTCCACTCGCCAGAGCCGTGGGACCCCGCTTGTGCAGTACCTGGCCATGGAGCCGGGCGAGCGTGTGACTGCTCTGCTGGGGCTTTCGGCGTTCGACAGCGACCGCTATCTGGTGATGGCGACGCGGGAGGGCGAGGTCAAGAAGACGGCGCTCCAGGAGTTCGCCTCCGTCCGCTCCAACGGTCTCATCGCTATGAACCTGGAATCAGGGGATGAGCTAGTGGAGGTGAAGAGCACCGGAGAGGCGGACGATGTCCTGCTGGTGACGGAGCAAGGTCAGTCGGTCCGCTTCGGCGTAAAGGGCCTGCGGGCGGCATCACGCACCAGCGGCGGCGTCCGGGGCATCAAGCTGGCCGCCAACGACAGCGTCATCGCGATGAACGTCCTGGACCCTTCCAGCGACGTGCTGCTCCTATCGGCGCGCGGCGTGGGCAAACGCACGCCCACGAGCGAGTTCCCGACGCAGGCGCGGGGCGGCCTCGGCGTGCGGGCCATGCGGGTGAGTGACCGGACGGGACCCCTGGTGGCGGCTCGTGTCGTCAAAGTCGATCAGGAAGTGATGGCCATAAGCGCCGAGGGCATCGTGATCCGCATGGCGGTCTCCGGCATCTCTCGCCAGGGCCGCGCCGCGCAGGGCGTCGCCATCATGCGCCTCGACGAGGGGGACCAAGTCGTGTCGCTGGCCCTTGTAAGCGAGCGGCTCTCAGACGAAGAAACGCCACCGAGCAGGCGGCGGCGCCGCTGAAGGGGCGTCCACACCGCTGGCGTGGAGCTGGTTCCATCGCGGCGCTCTACCTGGATGATGCGCATGGCGCCCTCTCCGTGTGCTGCCGCAGCTAGATCAGGCTCGCGATAAATCTCCTCTGTCAGCCCCAAGTCTCGAAGAATGCGGTGGAGTATGCGGCGGCTAGCTTCCTGGCTGTCGTGTCGTGGAATCATCACGCGGTACACGGAGGAACCGACTCGCCGCTCCCATCGCTCGTGTCGGGTGCCTTCACCTAGCTTCACCGCGCCAAGCCGCTCACGTCGACGCTTTAGTGCGCCGTACCTCAAGGCATCGTGATGGGCAGCGTTAGGCGAAGCGGCAGTTCCTCGGGCAGAAAGCGGTCTTCCAGGTGATCAGTCTGGAGACACAGACGAATGGCTTCCTGGATGTCGTCGATCACTTGCTCAGTGGTCTCTCCGACCACCCAGCAACCCTGAATGGCGGGCACTTCGGCTATGTAGCCACCTTCGTCCCAGGGGCTCACGATGATTCAATGCGGTAGGTTCTCATGCCACACCCCCTGCTGCGCTTTGTCTCGCCTTGACCCGCGTCCCCTCCGGCGTGTCTTGCACCTCGAAGCCGAGGGAGAGGAGCTCGTCGCGTAGCGCGTCCGAGCGAGGCCAGTCGCGTGCCTTGCGAGCGGCGTCCCGCTCCTCGACGAGGCGCCGCAGGTCGAGGGATAGCTCAGGCAGCGCCTCCGCAGAAACCTCGTCCAACCGCAGGCCAAGGACCTGGTCGAAGTCGAGGGCCAGGGCCAGCTTGTCGGCGGCGGGCAGGTCGGACTTGAGGGCCTCCCAGAGGATGGCTATGGCGCGGGCGGTGTCCAGGTCGTCGCTGATGGTGTCACGGAACTCTTCCCGAAACGCGGCCCCGTCCCCGCTTAGAGAAAGCGTTGGCTCAGCAGCCGCCTTCATCTCGGCGATTCGACCACGCAGGCCTTCCAGCGCGCGCTGAGTTCCGGCGAGGGCGTCCCAGGTGAAGTTGAGCTTTGCCCGGTAGTGGGCCTGGAGGCAGAGGAAGCGGAAAGCCAGCGGGTCGAAGCCGCGCTCCTCCATGTCGCTGAGGATGTAGTAGTTGCGGGCCGATTTGGCCATGCGCCGGTCCTCGGCCAGCAGATGCTCGCCGTACATCCAAAAGCGTGCGGGCACAAGGCCGAAGCAGGCCTCGCTCTGCGCGATCTCGTCCTCGTGGTGGGGGAAGACGTTGTCGATGCCGCCGGTATGGATATCGAACTGCGGGCCCAGGTATTTGCTGGACATGGCCGAGCACTCGATATGCCAGCCCGGATAGCCCTTGCCCCAGGGGCTATCCCAGACCATGAGGCGGCCCGGCTCCGCCCCTTTCCAGAGGGCGAAGTCCTCGGGGTTGCGTTTTCGGGGATCTCGCGCCACGCGGTGAAGGCCGGCCTGGAGTTTCTCGAGGCGGTTGCCGGAGAGCTTGCCGTACTCCGGGAAGCTACCGATGTCGAAGTAGATGGTGTCATCGCCGTGATAGGCGTGGCCCGTATCGAGCAGCGTCTGCACCATCGCCTGCATCTCGGCGATGTGGTCGGTGGCGCGCGGGTAGAGGTCCGCGTGGAGCATGTTCATGCGCTCTTTGTCGCGGAGGAAGGCCTCGGTGTAGAAGGCGGCGATCTCCCATGGGGTCTTCCCCTCTTGGCGCGCGGCCATGAGCATCTTGTCCTCGCCGGCGTCGAGCTCCTCCTCGGTCATGTGGCCGACGTCGGTAATGTTCTGGACCTGGAATACTTGAAGGCCGTTGTAGGTTAGGACTCGACGAAGGATGTCGGCCATCAAGAAGGTGCGCATATTGCCGATATGGGCGAAACGGTAGACGGTGGGCCCACACGAGTAGATGCGGACCTGGGGAGGATCCAGCGGGACGAACTCATCTTTGCGGCGCGTCAGGGTGTTGTACAGGAGCACGGGCATTTGAGCACCTCAGTTCTCATACAATCGAAGTTATCATACCGCAACGCAGCGAGCCCACGCGCGCACGGCGACAGCCTTTTCCGCTGCGTGCTAGTATGCTAAACAGCACGCGGCGGCCCAGTTGTTCCGGGAGGGAGACATGGCGGTCAAGCAGCTCGTCGTGACGCCGGAGCGGTTCCGTACAGGCCTGCTCTGGCCAGACTACGTCGAGACGATGAAGGTCAACAAAGAAGCGCATATCAAGAACTATCAGGAGTTCGAAGTATCGGCGGAGGACAAGGCATTCTTCGAGCGCGCCGCCGACAAGGCCGGCGGGCTCAAGGTGGTGCTCCTCACAGAGGACTGGTGTCCTGACTGCTACCGCAACGCCCCCATCGTGGCCAAGCTGGCGGACTCGGTAGAGGGCGTCGAGATGCGCGTGTTCCCGCGCGACGCCAACCTCGACGTCATGGACCGCTACTTGAAGAACGGCGAGTTCCGCTCGATCCCCACGGCCGTGTGGACCGATGGAGAGATGGGGTACCTCGCGCACTGGATCGAGCGGTCCGACAAAGCGAACGCGGACATGGAGATCATTCGCGAGAGGGTGGCAGCCTTGCCCGAGGATGAGCGTCGGCCAGCCAACCGTCAGATGAGCGATGAGCTCTATCGGACCTCCTGGCGCTACGAGGTTGTGCGCGAGACGCGGGCGCGTCTGGCAAAGGCGCTGGACATCACGTAGCCCACTCTCTGGGCTTGGGGTTCGCCAGGCCGAGGCCCGAGTCTGGTATAGTTGATGCGTGGGGATATAGCTCAATTGGAAGAGCGCGGCATTCGCATTGCCGAGGTCGGGGGTTCGAATCCCCCTATCTCCACCAGCCCAACGTCGCTCCCCGAAGACCCACGTTTACGGCCCGAGCCTGTTAGGCTGCCGGCCCGGGTGCCCCTCGTTTCAGAGAACATCAGGGCCTTGCCAACAACGATTTCTTGACAAGCGAACGCACGGAACCCCAGTACTCCGTGACCAGATCGCCGTAAGGGTTCGGGTTGAGTGGCACTTCCACCGCCTGGTCGGGATAGCGACCGAGCGCCAATTCGCTCTTAATCATTGGCGACTCACTGGCGGTTACCCACTGCACTCCGCCGTCACCATGCGCTGAGTCCACAATGTAGATGGCGTGGCTGATCTGAGGCAGTGTCGTACGTTGATTGCCCAAGGCAGCCTGTGCCATTCCAGGCACAAGGCCGATATGACCGATGAGCAGCTCCTCGGCTTCGAAATCGAAACTCAACAGGCCGTCCCTCTCGCCTTCTATCAGGACGCGCAATATCGCCAGGATGAGACCTGGCCCGCCATCACGGTCCTCCAGGGCGCTCCCTAAAGCCCTGAAGACTAGGTGTTTCCGGGCATTGTGCTCAAGCTCGCGCCCGTAGTAGCCGCCACCTTCGACGGACGGCACCGTCTTGATGTATTGAATCACCGTGACGCCGTCCATGGACTGTGTGCCCCGTGAGAAACGCCTCGCAGGGAATTTCATGCCATCGATATAAAAGGGATTCGCTTCAAAGTCGGCTGGAACCTCTACTTCTATGGGCGCAATCACCTCGTCAACAAGTCGAGCGATGATCGTATCCGCGAACGCGACTTGGAAGTCAATGGCCAAGCCGGTGGCGTCTTCCAACGTCTCGCGCATCAGGGCAAAGCCGCCAACCGGATACGCTTTGTCGATCTTGACCGGATAGCCGTCGTAGTCACCCTTCTTCCGGAGATAGCGCTCGATTTCAGGGGCGCGAATGTCGTGAGTTAGGGAAACGAGGGCGACGTCATTCAACCGCGTATCTCGCGTATCTATTGAGGCGATCGTGACCGAGCCGATAATGACCCGTTCATTGAGAGGAGGCTCGTGGCTTTCTCCGTAACCGTAGAACAGGACGTTGATGCGCTCTTCGTTCAGCTCCGCGTCTACTCTTTTCGTGTAAGAGGGGTCAGAGTCGCTACGCTGATCCCTGCGGACTTGCGCATCCTGGACGAGGGCCTGCAATACGACATCCGAAACGGTCCTCGCCTCCTCTCTGTCACTGGCTCCCACCAGCCGATTCGCGTCGCCGGCGCCCTTTAATGCCAGCAGGAGACTCAAGCCGGCGACGATGCCACCCAGCAGGGCTAATCTTCGGATGCGTCTCACGCTGGGTCCCGTTTCCGACATCTCGGCACCTCAATGATAGAGTTCGCGGACGTTGGCCCGTCCTGGGTCCTGCCCAAACTCTGTCGCTGTAGGGCTTGACGACACCGCTCGGCAGTATACACTGGAACCGTTTCCAAATGGAACTGGTTCCTGAAGGAGGCGCAGCGATGCTGAACTGGCTTCGTCGTGGTCGGGGGTCGAGGCAGAGCACCTCGGGAGCGCAGGTCGAACCTACCCCATGCGCACACCTAGTGCTCATGCCTCGCTGGGACGCGCTTGAGCACATGGGAAAGGCGGAGTTGGCCACGGGCTACAAGTGCGACGCCTGTGGGCATGATCTCACGCGGGAGGAAGGCCAGGAGGCGCTGCAGCGCGGCTCCCGCTTGTTCGGAACGTAACGGCATGAAGGAGCGCGGAGCGCGGATTGGCGACGTCGCTGTCCTCGCTGGGGTAGGCGTTGGCACCGTATCGCGCGTGTTGAACGGTGGCACCGGCGTTCGGGCGTCCACGCGTCAGAAGGTGCTCCGCGCCATTCAGGAACTTGGCTACCACGCCGACGAGCGAGGGAGGGCGTTGCGCGCGAAGCGGGGCAACCTTATTCTGGTGCTCGTCCCGTTCTTCACGCGCAATCTGTACGTGGAGATACTGCGGGCCATCGACCGGGCCACTCCACCCGACTCCGGCTACATCCTCACTGTTATGAACGTGGAGTCGCCTCAGGAGAAGGAGCGCGCGTTTGCGCTGGCGTCCAGCGATACACGCTTAGCGGGCATCATCAGCGTCAGCCTCACGCCACCGGATGGCTTCGCCGCTGCGCGTCGCACCGACGTGCCGCTCATCGTGCTTGACGCGCCCAGCGAGGAGTTCCCCGCCATCGAGTTCGACCACGTCTATGGTGGTCGCCTCGGCACCAATCATCTGCTCGGCCTCGGCCATCGGCGTATCGGCTTCATTGGCCGCAGTCAAGACCCGTTTGTCCGTAGCGGTCTTCGAGCGGTAGGCTATCGCCAGGCACTTGTGGAAGCAGGCGTTGCTTGGCGAGAAGAGTATGTTCGCGTGGGGGAGTATAGCCGAGAACATGGCCTCCGCGACGCTCTGGCGCTACTAGACCTCCCCGAACCTCCCACGGCGATCTTTGCGGCCAGCGACTTGCAGGCGATCGGCGTGCTCGAGGCGGCGCGTCTCCGGGGCCTTGAAGTGCCAGACGACCTAGCAGTCCTGGGCTACAACGACATGGAGCTCGCGGAATATGTGGGCCTGAGCACGGTGCGGCTCCCTCGGGATGAACTCGCCCGCTACGCGATGGAGTTCCTGGAAGCGAGCTGGGCGGGCGCCTTGGCGAGGCCGCCTTCGCCGCTGCGGCCGACCCTGATCGTGCGGCGCAGTTGCGGCGCGGCTTCCGACGGCGGATGAGGGCGGCCGATGTCTGGCAAGAGGATTCAGCCGGCGCCAAGGAGCGCCAATTGTTGAGCAACTCCTGGTTGCCATGTATTCTTCTCGTCACTATCTAGAGACTTGCTGCGGAGGAGGACGGCATGCTGCTCCTGGCTATTTTCCACGCAGGCCCCATGGGGCTAGCTCCATATGTGCCACTTCGCTGGCAGCACGGGTCGACACCAGGCGTCACGGTGCACGGGGCCTGGGTCAGCTCCGGTCTGGGGACGCAGAGAGTCAGTGACGGCCGGAGCTTCATCTTGTTCGAATGTGAGCCACCGGCGATCGCGGCGTTTATCAACTACCTCAAGCCGTACTCACCGAGGATCGAGGTCCTTCAGGTCGCCAACTATTTGCCGCAGATACGCGCTTACGAGGCGCGCAACCCCGAGCTGGCGCCGTTTTTGGCTAACGCGACAGACGACCTGCGGCGCGCAGCCGTGGAGCACACGAAGCGCTACATTGATGCGCCGACACCCGCTGACGCCCTGCGCATCTGGCTAGAGACGGAGCCCCTCCCCATGGCAGGGATCGGCGGTGCCGGCGGCGCGGAGCTGGCACGGAGCGCGGAGCTCATACCCCGTCTGGGACTAGAATCCTAGCCCACGCCATCGGCGTCACGTCGCGTGACGCGGTGGGACAGCCTCGGGGCGGCCGACGCGGCTACTTCTGGGGAGGTCCGGCTTCGGCCTAGCCAAAAACCGGCTCCCTGTCCAGGCTGGCCAGCAACAACTTCAGCAGGTCGCCCACGGGTGCCTGGCGGCCGTCGTGGCCGCGCATGGGCATATCGGGGTGGATGATGTACCGATTGACACGCCCGTCGCGTTGATGCGTTAGGTACCCCGCCTCCTCCAGTTCGGTGATGAGCCGCCGCACGGTGCGCTCCGTGAGGTTCAGGTCAGCGGCGATCTGCCGAGCTGTGACGCGGTTCCGTTGGGCGATGAGCAGCAGCACTGCTCCGTGATTTGTTATAAACGTCCACATACTCGGTCTTCCGGCATGGCGCAAGCAGAGGCGTCGTCTTCAAGCTCGCGGTCGTTGTCCAGAGCCCAAGGCAAGTATTCCCCAAGTTAGCCTCGCTTGCAAGGGCGCGATGGCTGCCGCCTGGCGCCCGCCGCGGAGAGTATTGACAATGAGCTAGGACATTCATATCATGTGTTCGGTCGCATGATATGTGCAGCATGAGAGTGCGCAAGGCGGGTGCCCGGATGTAGGCGAAGAACACGTCACAGCGGGTTAGTCCAGACGTGGGTTGGCTGTGGCCAACCGCACAAACCATAGTCCTTGTGAGGAAAGGAGTGGCATGGCAAGGAAGACGTATCTCCAGCAGAACTACGAGTACTCGCAACGCCGGTGGAGCGAGTGGATGGGCGCCGAGATGTCGCGCCGCTTCGTCATCAAGGCGGGGACGCTGGCGGCCCTGGGTGGCAGCGCTGCGCTGAGCCAGCTCATGGCCGCCTGCGCCGGCGGCGGCTCCCAGACAATCGTGACGGGCGGTGAACTGGGGGAGGGCGCCTTCAAGTTCTCCCGCTTCCCGCTGGTCGAGAAGTACAACTGGCGGCTGGTAAAGTGGGATATGACGCCTTATTACGGCGGCG
>Ga0209341_10006472_pt1 | contig 10472 bp, 14 predicted proteins | sample RifCSP13_2_FD_184020 | JGI IMG/M metagenome (GOLD analysis project Ga0209341, IMG submission 184020) | Soil microbial communities from Rifle, Colorado - Rifle CSP2_sed 13_2 (SPAdes) (version 2) | ecosystem: Environmental > Terrestrial > Deep subsurface > Rock core/Sediment | place: Rifle... | reverse complement strand
ACAACAACAGCAAAATCTGGGCCAGCCACGCAAATCGACCTCCTTATCAAATAAACCCTCGTTTCCGAGTATTAGGAGGGTTGTTTGAAGCCGGTTGTCTTGAATTCAGATTTGAAGTCCAGAACTCGGACAATTTTAAAGCCTGATCGACATTGCTAGCCTTTTAGGATTGTCGAGACGAAGAGAGTCTAAGAAACGCTCGGCTGTTGTGGATTTTAATTCATCCGCATTCTGACCTACGAACACTATGACGTAAACTTTACTCCGCTGATCGAAAATTCTGCCTCTTTTGAAGATCTCATTACTGCTACCGTCTTTGAAGACTTTCCGCTCCTTTGCCCACGTGTACTCCATGCCCTTTAGTCCATTAACCCTGACGACCCTCTCGCTCGTCGGTTGAGGGTCGTCATCGTCTCCGATCAGCATCACGCTCAAATACGTGAGAAGGCTATCTCTCGGCAACGAATTCACAATCTTGGCTTGCCTATTAATGACGAAGATCCTGAATTTACTGTCTTGATGAGATTTCGCGGCATCTTCGTAAATGGAGATATAAGAAGCCAGGCTTTCTCATTCGTTCGAGTCAAGGTCAGCTTCATTTTTTCTTTCACTAGTCTTATTGATGCGGATGGCAGATGGCACTTCAACTGTAAACTTGTCATCGGATGAGGAGTAGACGTGCCAATCTTGTTGTTGTCCATGAGCGACGAGGTTCGGTTGGGCGACCGCTAAGATGAAAAATAAAGTAAGGCTGATGTAAGTGTTCATTGCCATTCTCGAAGCAATAGGTTAGCAATACGTACACATTAGATCGGATCCGCAGATAACTTTAAATCACGGGTATGACGTGTGGACGCTAGTAAGCTTTTAATTTGACCTGGTTGCACTCAGGCAAGGTTAATAGTTGGTCTTTTGAGGTCCGTATTATAGATGGCGGATAACTTGACCAACAAGTTATCCTATCGGAGTGAACCGCGACGAAATTATCCGCGTGCTGCGAGCCTTTGAGGCTGCGGGACTCGAATATGTCCTCATCGGCGCGACCGCGATGGGCGTTCACGGAGTCGTGAGGGCCACCGAGGATCTAGATCTTTTGGTTCGCGCCACGCATGAGAACGTGGAACGTCTTCGCGTTGCTTTAAGAGAAGCCTATGATGGCGATCCACACATCGAGGAGATTCTCTCCGCAGATCTGCTGGGGGACTACCCGGCAGTGCGTTACTACCCGCCAACCGGTGATCTATATTTCGACGTACTTACACGGCTGGGCGAAGCAGCGAGCTTCGAAACGGTTGACGCTGAGATCAAGGTAATTGACGGAACAAGGGTGAGAGTGGCGACACCGGCGGCACTCTACAAGCTGAAGAAAAACACGGTGCGGCCACAGGACCAGGCCGATGCGGCGGTGCTGCGAGAACGGTTCAATCTGAAAGATGAGAATTGATATGGCGGTACAGAAATTCCGTTCGATTGAGGAGATGAACAAAACGCCGGCGCGCAAGTCACGAGAATCTGACTTCGAGAGCTTCTTGAGGCACTGTGCCCGCTACTGGGCGATCGCACCAAAACGATATCCGCGCGGTGTCTTTAAGTTCCGCAGCGTTGAAGAAGCCCAGAAAGCTCGCGAGAAACATGTAAGCTGACCTGGCATCCTGGTTAATTCTCGATATAGAAAGCGCATCATTGAGGTCGTAGTCAAGAGTTATGTGATATGGCGGTTGATGCCCTACCGCAAATCCACCCTCGCCTCTCATGCCGTGCAGCCCTTCAGTCCCGGAGCCGGGAACGACGGATAAGGTAACTTTCGCCACGCCATCCTCGAAGGTGCCACTATGTTGCAACACAAAGCTACCTGAACGACCAGCAACAGTGCCGACCACCCGCTCGAGCCCGGTGAAGGTGGCTGAGCCGTCATCGCGGTACATCATTAGGTATTCCAATTTCCCTTCCGCTGCGATGTCTCCTTGATATGATTTGGTCGCACTGACGCGTGTAAGCTTCGGCACCCCTTGCATCTCGTTATAAGGTTGTTCATCCCAGGATTTCAGCGCGAATGTAGCTCCTGCATGTTGGCGCATGGATGTTGTCCCCCCGTTTACCTTAGTCTGTACGAAGAAAGGCGTTGGCGCAAATCAAATCGCAGCCAGTGCTTTTGCTTAAGGAAAATGGTGAGCCGACAGGACTGGAACTTGCGATCCAGTTGCTCGATCAAGCGGATTACGGAGTTGCCGGCAGACTCGTATTGAACGTATCAATCGCAAGTCTCCACGTTGGGCCATCTCGCTTCCACACGACCACGTACTTACCTTTGTCGGTTGTTGTAGTGCCTCCTGCGCCTGGAGTAGTCAACGTGTAACGACCGACTTCGATTGCAGTGTTACCGTGAACCTCCAGGTCCGCAAGATCGAGACTTACCATTTTGATGCCGGCATCCATCGCACCTTTCCAGAACGTTTGGATGTTTGCTCGGCCTTCGATAATCTCGTCGTTTGGCGGCATCAGGCGCGCGTTCATCGTATACATATTCGCAACCGCACCAGCGTCGCCTTTATTAAATGCTTCGACAAACTGTTTACTATTTGCTTCGATGGTTTTGCGCACGGAATCCTGAGCCTGGGCCAACGCCGCGACGCTAGTGACTAATAGGGCCAGCACAAGTGATCGTTTCATACGTATTTACCTCACTGACCAAAGGAGTATGAAAAGCTGTTTGGGTAAGACCTGGGCTTTCTTTGGGAGCGCGAGGTTATCAAAGTTGCGAGATATGGTTCAATAGAATTTTGCGGACGCGCGTGGTGATGGTAAGCCAATTATTCAAGGAGGCATGCTGTGCTAATTACCAAGATGCTCTTAACCTTTGTAACTTCTCTAGCCCTAAACCTTTACACATCTCAAGTCGCCCTTGCCTCTCACCCGGAAGACGGCTCGATTGTTGAACGTCACGCCTATACTTTCCCGCATTACGAGAAAGCATTGCAAGCCACTAACATCAAGGAGTATGCCACGAAGGAGGCGTACCAAAGAGCCGTCAGCGATCCCAATTTCGAGTTCCAGAAGCTGAAGTATATGAGCGATGGCCTGAAGGTGACCGCTTACCTCTATAAGCCCGCGCGCGCCGGCAGTGGAAAATTTCCCGCCATTGTCTTTAACCGCGGAAGCGTAATCCGGGGCGACATAGCGCCCGAACTCATCTCCTTCTTTCATCGCCTGGCCTCTGAGGGCTTCGTGATCCTGGCTCCGATGTACCGGCAGAGCGATGGCGGCGAAGGTCGTGACGAGGTGGGGGGCGCAGACGTCAATGATTTAATGAACGTCGTCCCCCTAGCACAATCTTTGGGGTTCATAGATATGAGCAATCTGTTTTTATACGGGGAATCACGTGGCGGGATGATGACCTACCAGGCCATCAGGAAGGATTTCCCCGTTAACGCCGCGGCCGTCTTTGGGGCATTCACTGATATGGAGGCGCTAATTAAATATCGGCCTGAGGTGTATCAGCCAAAGACGCTCAAACAAATCTGGCCCGACTTTGATACGCGCAAGGATGGAATCATCAAATCAAGGTCAGCCGTTTACTGGCCGGAGACGTTAGATGTGCCGCTCCTCATTATGCACGGCGGGGCGGACTGGAGCGTGAATCCGAGTCAGTCCTTAACCATCGCTCAGAAGTTGCAGGACTTGGGGAAGACCTACGAGCTGATCATCTACGCAGAGGACGGGCACATCTTATCCCGGAATCAAGAGGATCGAGACCGGCGAGCAATCGGCTGGTTCAGGAGGCACATGAAGTCCAAGTGATAATTAGTTGCTCCAAGTGTTCGCCGCGCCTAACAACGGCACGCACCCGACCGCGAATCAGCGAGAATCTCATCCTTAACTTGGCCGTAATGCTTGGGCGGCTTCGCAAAGATTGAGGGCTTAATAAATGAAGAAGATAGAGAAACCCGAGGAGGGCGAGTATGCGCCGTACGCGATAATGTATATTGGGTTATTGCCCGACGACGGACTCGTCTTAAAGTATTTGGAGGACAACTCGGAGGCCACGAATGATTTCATCCTCTCCTTGCCTGAAGAACGTCTTACATATCGTTACGGCGAGGGTAAATGGACGATTAAAGACATACTCGCTATAGAAATTGGTATTACCAGGACAGCAAGGCGGACCATAGGAGTACCACGCCAGCATTCTGCACCTAACTCAAAGTCTGCAAATTATTGATTGTATAGGTATGAGCCGAGCAGGACTCGAACCTGCGACCCACTGATCAAAAGAGCGTCAAGCATCACCCTTGCCCGCTTCAAGGATAACGGTCGGCTGCGAAGCTCGGGCTTCGCCGGTGCAAATGAGGTGCAGTCGCCACCCGCCAACATCCACTAATTTGCCGGGTGGAGGGTTTTCATGTTTCTTGGGACCGCATAAGGACTTCATGGCGCTGACTTATCTTTTGCCTTCAGGAGGGCGTTGGTAACCCGTGACTTTGTTTCCGTCGATGGGACACTTTGCACTTCCCACCAATCTAACGTGCCAGGTTCGATCTTGGCGCCTGCCTCGATCAATGACTCGATGATAGCGGCGTGACTTTCCATATGTTCATTGATCGCCGACCAAAGTGCCTGACCTAAAACTGTGCCGCCGTATGTATTTTTGATCTCCATTGGCACGTCGCGAGCAATAAGCAATTCGACGACATTACGCCACCCGCCCGAGACTGCATAGTGAAAACCGGAAAGTCCGCTCCTCATCCCGGCGTAAGGGTCGACACCATTGTCCAGCAGTGCAGCCGCCGCCCGATCACGTCCAAGCATACATGCCGCAGCAAACGCTTCAGCCATGGTTTCCGGCTCATCGGCGAAATACCCGGCTTCGAGCCACTCTATGATCTGACCATCAAAGATCTCCGGACCGCCTACCGCTCTCTTCAAGCCGGTATAATCACCGCGCCACAGCACAGCAATGGCATACCGAAACAGGATCGAATAGCGGTTCTCGGCAGGGTTTTGTATCGACCGGATCAGTTCGTCCCAACTTCTAAAGCCTATCTCGTCGGCAATGAACGCGCGGGCCATATCCAGATCGAAATTGTCTGGATCGAAATTCTGCCCCGTTGTTTTGGTGACCCGACGAAACCGGTTTTTGATATGTTGCCTGAACGTAGCGTCTCCCGACCTGTATAGATCGACGACAGCTTGAGCCAAGCGGTCGAACTGTTCAACGCTTGGCTCGGATGATCTCAGACTTTCGGACCAATGTTTCTCAAATTCAGTTTTGTCCATCCTATTATTTTAAGAATCGAATCTCCCGTTTACCTACAGGCCTTGGCATTCGCCGGGCGAGGCTCGACCGCAAGTAACGCTCCTGCTTCGAGCCGTTAGCGATTGATAAGAGTCAATTTCAAGCGTGCGGTTGAACTTAATCCAAACAATCCGCTTACCAGAATAAATTAGGGTCGTTGTCTGCTTGCGAAAGGCGATTTCAAGCTTGGCGTAAGCGAGATTGATGAAGCACTAGAGCTTGATCCAGTGGGCCTTCTTACCACCGGACTTGCGGCTTACACCCGGCTGCAAGTTGGAGCCATTTCGATGACGCTATAGCACTCAGCAATCGAATGCTTGAACTTGAGCCAAAGTCGTGGGCTGCTAGTGTATGCCTCTTCCGGTCGTATATCAACAAGGGGATTATTCCGAGGCTTTGAGAATTAACCCGGGAGCGGATGAAGAAGGGTGGGGCTAAGCCGGAGCAGATAGTGCTTCTCGACAAAGGTGATCCAAGGAGGTTTTAGAGGCCAGATTCAGGAAAAAGCTTTCTCAGATGCGCGAAGCTGCCCGAAAAGGCGAAGAAGTATGGACAATGATATCCAGCAACTACCTCCCGAAGACAAAGCGAAGGCTGCTGAATATATTTGGGGTGCTCCTTCTCTTGTTCAGACAGAATTGCGGACTGCACTCGAAGTCGAGCCGTGGTTTCACCCGGCGAAGTCAGATGCAGCAGTAGAGTCCCAAGGCCGTCAGCCTGCCGCGTTCTCCTTCCGGCGTCCGGCAGAAGAAAGCAACTTGTCGAGTCTCTCTGAAGCTAGCTGTTGCAATTGCCGGCAGCACATGGCTGTAAGTGTCGAGCGTGAGCACGATGGTGGAGTGGCCCAAGCATTCAGTTACCACGTTCGAGTTATGGTGGCCCAACATGACAATTGAAATAATTCTCATACCGGGCTTGTCCTTTCCAATTAATTGCTAGGATGAGCAGCCCGCATTGGGCACTCTTGGGACGGTCAGCATACGTCCATTGGTGCGCATGAGGTGCATACCTAGGACCGAAGGGCGACCAAAGAACAAGACGTAACCGTGTTTTTGAGGAAGTGGTAAGGCGATCTAATCGTGAAACCTTAGCGCTCACTAACCGGCCACTGAAAGCATAAGTTAAAGCCATCGGGATCGGTCAGGTACAACTGTCGCATTCCATAAGGTGCATTGTGCGGTGGCTTTAGATCGAGTCCACGACCGCGTAAGTAGGCGTACGCGCCGTCCACGTCCGGACAACCAAAGAAGAGCGCGGTGTCACGGTGTGAACGCACGCGCGCGGGGTCGGGGTCTGGTGGGCGCTTATCGCTTTCGTAAGCGGTGTTGAGCATCAGATCAACGTCCGCCAATCTCAGATGAACCCAATCCGAGTTATCATCTGATCCGGATCGCGCGATTACCTCGAATCCAACCAAGTCTCGGTAGAACGACACTGCAGTTGGCATATCGAAGACTTCCAAAAGTGGTGTCATGCTGCGAATCTCTATTCCCATCTGTTACCTCTACACATTCGACCGTTACGGTTGTTTCGGCTTCGCTTTCAAACGCTGAATCTCGTTCTCGATCTGATCTTCCAGCCGTTGCAGACGCAGTTCAATTTCGCCCAGTTCGTTTGAGGTGGAAACCTTAAGTTTTTGCCAGGAAGCTTGGCTGGTCAACTTTTCACTGGAAGTGTAACCATGACCGAAAGAGAATGATCGAGTCTCTTCAGCTCCGAGGTCTCTCGCAGCGGACTCACGAGGCGTACGCCAACTCGCCGCATTATTACATATGGGCCATCAATCAATCCTGCCAACGGGGCGGTACACACATGCAACTGATGAAGGCAAGAATTGTCACAAAAAATTTCCACAACGCAAAACACCGATGGGTCGATTAATTTGGGCTTCTCATTGATCTAATTGCGGTTATTCGAGAGTCGAAACTCCGACCCACCGGTTAAAAGCGCGGTTCAGCCGATTCCATCCAGTCACTGCTCTTACGATCTATTAACATTTCACACAGGTTGCAGCCGCTTCGGAGTCCATCTGGTAACACCCATTCACACCTGTTCGCCGGTATTCACCTCACAAATTTCCCCACAGCGTTATAGCGACAACAGCAGCTACCAAGACACGTCCGAGGTATTTTACCGCGATGTTGAGATCAATGCTCGCAGAAGATTTAGTGTGTCAAAGGTCGGAAGTAAAGGCGATCGGTGTAAGGTGAAGAAAGAATACATCTCAACCGAGAAACTCAAATGTTCGTGGTTACAGGCGGCCTATCGACGGATGATGCCGAAAGGCGTTGAGCACTGCGGCTTTGCCGCACAAGTGTTGTTCTTAGTGCTCAACGCCTTTCGGCATCATCGGAATTCACACTCGTTAACTGAAATATTTACAGTGTCGGCAACAACGTGTGCTCAACGCCTTTCGGCATCATCGGAATTCACACGCACGCTCTTGGAAATACAAAAAGGAATTTCTCCGGTGCTCAACGCCTTTCGGCATCATCGGAATTCACACACCCTCGACAAAGTATTCTCCACGCGCGTGTACAAATCGTGCTCAACGCCTTTCGGCATCATCGGAATTCACACCCCGCCAGTGGGCCTTAAAACGCCAGCATTGGATGGAGTGCTCAACGCCTTTCGGCATCATCGGAATTCACACTGGATACCTCATCACCTGAGCGTCAAACTTTGCAATCATGTGCTCAACGCCTTTCGGCATCATCGGAATTCACACGGGGGTGGGGATGTATCTGAAGACCAGTCCGCTACGTGCTCAACGCCTTTCGGCATCATCGGAATTCACACACGGCACATTGGGCAAGGAATTTCCTCTACGGGTTGTGCTCAACGCCTTTCGGCATCATCGGAATTCACACGAGTAAGGCGTGTTATAGAAAACCTGATGATTCAGGGGTGCTCAACGCCTTTCGGCATCATCGGAATTCACACTAACTTGCCCACCGAAATAGATCACTGAGTCGTTATTGTGCTCAACGCCTTTCGGCATCATCGGAATTCACACCCTCTCGGTCTTCAAGAATCTGTACTGCCATTAGTGTGCTCAACGCCTTTCGGCATCATCGGAATTCACACGCGGATAAGTGTCGACCGCGTACTCCGGTAACTTCTGTGCTCAACGCCTTTCGGCATCATCGGAATTCACACATTTCGATGTCGCCTCGCCTCGGGCTTTACTGAGTAGATGTGCTCAACGCCTTTCGGCATCATCGGAATTCACACCCACTCCGCGACGGGAACCGCTACCGCGTTCCCAAGGTGCTCAACGCCTTTCGGCATCATCGGAATTCACACTAGAACTTCCGCTCGGGCATCCGTTGGGCCATCTGTGCTCAACGCCTTTCGGCATCATCGGAATTCACACAAAGCGTATGGCGAGCTTCTTATCGGTAAAAAGATGTGCTCAACGCCTTTCGGCATCATCGGAATTCACACTCGTTTTCTGTTTCGGCACAGACTACAGCCGCATGTGCTCAACGCCTTTCGGCATCATCGGAATTCACACAGAACGAATGCTGAGGGATTTATGACACTACAAGAAGGTGCTCAACGCCTTTCGGCATCATCGGAATTCACACAACCTTCAAGGCTGCAGTACCCGACGCGTTGCCTAGTGCTCAACGCCTTTCGGCATCATCGGAATTCACACTCTATAACAGCGATCTCGACCCGAACATCCTCTACTAGTGCTCAACGCCTTTCGGCATCATCGGAATTCACACCCTCAACCCTGGTGGCTTTACGCAATGGGACATCGTGCTCAACGCCTTTCGGCATCATCGGAATTCACACGTTTACGTGCCATCTACTGTCTTCCTCTCACGCGCAGTGCTCAACGCCTTTCGGCATCATCGGAATTCACACTAGTTGCGGCTCCTTCTGAGGCCGACCCCTATCTTATGAAGTGCTCAACGCCTTTCGGCATCATCGGAATTCACACCGACACGGAAGGCGAACTTTGTGTGCTCAACGCCTTTCGGCATCATCGGAATTCACACACACGCACACTCCAGTTGTGTCTCTTTGCAATTCGGAGTGCTCAACGCCTTTCGGCATCATCGGAATTCACACATTGATGGGACTACCCAAAGAACGGGCTGCACCATGTGCTCAACGCCTTTCGGCATCATCGGAATTCACACATGTGTGCCCATGTACCGTGTCCTGAATGCTTAGTTGTGCTCAACGCCTTTCGGCATCATCGGAATTCACACTGGGTAGCTGCCAACCTTTTTCGTTGCTGCACTTTGCAGAACGTTTTCTCATGCATCAATGGCATTTGTTTTTATACCCCCTACGAAGCCTTTGAAAATATGTCAATCGATCCCGTAAGGCTCATCGACTCACTAGCTTGCCGACTACGCAAGCACGTCCAAACATACCTGAACCAATCTAAATCCTTGCTTTCTTTAGATTTTTGCGCAGTTCGAGTTGCTCAACACAAGATACATCGACATGTCCTTGTGTCAAGCAAAATCAAATGGTCGTGAATCATCAAACCATGACTCCGGACGGTTATGCAGTCCGACATGACGCTCGCAAACGTCGCAGAGACTTAATATCAGCAAACGATCCTCAGAGTTGTCTAACATCTCTTCCAATTCCCATCGGAGCTTCTCAATCTGCCGCCGCGTCAAACGGCACCGGAAGATTGAATACTGTAGGCGTCTGCCATAACCGTTCAGCTTCTTGTAAACCTTACGCCAGCGTTTTGGTTCGGTGATGTCGTAACAGATCACGTACCAGTGCTTTGCTTCCATGTGAAACCTCAGCGCAACCGCATGCGCGCGAACAAACCGCCCTCACCCATCCATTCCTTCTCCAGCAGTCTCACTTCCAGTTCCATGATTCGTGAATAGGTGAGCGATCGTCGCACAACCGGATGTCTCCAGTAATCGCTCTTGCGTCGCTCATAGATCCCAATCAATTTCTTCCGGCCTTCATCGGACAACCAGACCTGTTGACCCGCAATGTCGAAATCTTCTTCAACATCCCACTGTTTCCGATTGATCGAGGCAATCACCGGCAAGTCGACGAGCGGAACTCGAAACAGTTCCATCAGATCGAGAGCCAATGGCGGCGCTTGCGTGCGTGGCCGGTGAAAAAAACCGAGTGATGGATCGAGCCCGACGATCATGATGGCATTCATCACATCCTTAAGCAGCAA
>Ga0209341_10006471_pt1 | contig 10472 bp, 10 predicted proteins | sample RifCSP13_2_FD_184020 | JGI IMG/M metagenome (GOLD analysis project Ga0209341, IMG submission 184020) | Soil microbial communities from Rifle, Colorado - Rifle CSP2_sed 13_2 (SPAdes) (version 2) | ecosystem: Environmental > Terrestrial > Deep subsurface > Rock core/Sediment | place: Rifle... | reverse complement strand
GCCGACCCCGAGGACCCCGATGAGTACCGCGCGACCAGCATCTTCTGGGTGCCGAAGGAGGCGCGCTGGCCGCACCTGAAGGCCAAGGCGCCGCAGCCGACCATCGGCACGCTCGTGGACGACGCGATGAGCGCCATCGAGCGCGATAATCCAACGCTCAAGGGCGTGCTGCCGAAGGACTACGCCCGCCCCGGCCTCGACAAGCAGCGGCTCGGCCAGCTCATCAACCTCGTGAGCGACATCGGCCTCGGCAGCCCGGCCGACCGCGCCAAGGACATTCTCGGGCGCGTGTACGAGTACTTCCTGGCGCAGTTCGCCAGCGCCGAGGGTAAGAAGGGCGGGCAGTTCTACACGCCCTCGCGCGTGGTGCGCGTGCTGGTCGAGGTGCTCGCGCCCTACAAGGGCCGCGTCTACGACCCCTGCTGCGGCTCGGGCGGCATGTTCGTCTCCAGCGAGAAGTTCATCGAGGTCCACAGCGGCAAGCTCGGCGACATCTCCATCTACGGCCAGGAGTCCAACTACACCACCTGGCGACTCGCCAAGATGAACCTCGCCATCCGCGGCATCGACGCGCAGATTGCCCACGGCGACACCTTCCACAACGACAAGCACCCGGACCTCAAGGCCGACTACGTGCTGGCCAACCCGCCCTTCAACGACAGCGACTGGCGCGGCGAGCTGCTGAAGGACGACAAGCGCTGGGTCTACGGCGTGCCGCCCGCGGGCAACGCCAACTTCGCCTGGGTGCAGCACTTCATCTACCACCTTGCGCCCACCGGCCTCGCGGGTTTCGTGCTCGCCAACGGCTCGATGTCGTCCAACCAATCAGGCGAGGGCGAGATCCGCAAGGCCATCATCGAGGCCGACCTCGTTGACTGCATGGTGGCGCTGCCGGGCCAGCTCTTCTACTCGACGCAGATCCCGGTCTGCCTCTGGTTCCTCGCCCGCAACAAGCGGAACTCCCGCTTCCGTGACCGGCGGGGCGAGACACTCTTCATCGATGCGCGCAAGCTCGGCTCGATGGTGGACCGCGTGCACCGCGAGCTGACCGACGAGGACATCGCGAAGATCGCCGGCACGCACCACGCGTGGCGGGGCGATAAGGGGGCGGGCGAGTACACCGACGTGCCAGGCTTCTGCAAGGCCGCGAGGCTCGACGACATCCGCAAGCATGGTCACGTGCTCACGCCCGGCCGCTACGTCGGTGCGGAGGCGGCCGAGGCAGACGATGAGCCGTTCGAGGAGAAGATGAAGCGGTTCACCGCGATGCTGCGAGAGCAGCAGGAGAAGGCCGCGAAGCTGGATGCCGCTATCGCCGCCAACCTGAAGGAGCTTGGTTTTGGCGGGTGACTGGCGCGAAGTGCCTATCGGGGAGATCGCGGAGATCTTCGACGGACCGCATGCGACTCCGCCGAAGACAGAAATGGGACCGGTATTCCTAGGGATATCGAACCTTGCTCAGGGCCGTCTGGATCTCTCAGACACCGAGCATCTCTCGGAAGCGGACTATCGGCGCTGGACACGCCGCGTCACACCCGAGGGCGGTGACACGGTCTTCTCCTACGAGACTCGTCTCGGGGAGGCAGCGCTTATCCCCTCAGGTTTTCGCTGCTGTCTTGGTCGCCGCATGGGACTCCTACGCGCACGGCCCGGGAAAGTGGACCCCCGTTTTCTGCTCTACGCGTACCTCGGCCCCGAGTTCCAAGAGACGCTGCGCTCGCGCACGGTTCGCGGAAGCACTGTTGATCGCATTCCATTGATCGACATGCCCGCGTTTCAGATCCGAGTCCCGACGGACATCACGGAACAACGCGCCATCGCCCACGTCCTCGGCACACTGGACGACAAGATCGAGCTCAACCGGCAGATGAACGAGACGCTGGAGGCGATCGCGCGCGCGCTCTTCAAGTCGTGGTTCGTGGACTTCGACCCCGTCCGCGCCAAGGCCGCCCGCTGCGACCCCGGCCTCCCCAAGCCCCTCGCCGACCTGTTCCCAGATTCCTTCGAGGACTCAGAGCTAGGGGAGATCCCGAAGGGGTGGCGGGTTCATACGGTAAACGATGTTGCCGAGATCAACGCAAAGACACTGAGTACAGCAGACGCGCCGGACGCGATCGACTACATAGAGATCAGCGAGGTCATGCGAGGCGAGATCGGGGACGTCGTTCGCTACGAGAAAGGGGCGGAGCCGAGTCGCGCGCGCAGGTGCCTGAGACATGGAGATAGCGTCCTTTCGACTGTCAGACCGGACAGAGGCGCGCACTTCCTATGCTTGAACCCAGCCGTGACTTTGATCGCCTCTACCGGCTTCGCTGTCCTTTCTCCACGCGATGGCAACTGGGCATTTCTGTACTCCGCGTTGACGCGGCGTGAGGTCGGCGACGAACTCGGCAGACTTGCTGACGGTGGCGCGTACCCAGCGATCCGGCCGGAAGCGATTGGCCGTCTTAGCTTCGTTATCCCGAAGGGATCGCCGATCGTCAGTGCATTCCAGCAGCTCGTGGCCCCACTGTTCGAACAAAGTCAAGAGAACAGGGTGGAGGCGAAGAGCCTCGCCGTCCTACGCGACACGCTGCTGCCCGGGCTGGTATCGGGTGAGATTTGTCCCGACGTCCAGAGGACGACGGGCCGAGCACAGGCCGGAGGCGTCCGGTGAACCGCCCGGAGCTAATCAGCAAGAAGACCCGGATGGAATTCCGTGAATTCCTCGTCGGTTGGACGCTTCGCGAGATCGGCGACGAATTCGAGGCGGCCGGCATCGCCGCCGACCAGAACTACCAGCCGCCGCTGGGCGGGCAGCGCCGGTGCTACGTCGAACAGTTCTATCACACGCTCGACTTTGCAAACCCGGCGGACGCCGGCCGGCTTATCAGGGTCTACGAGAACATCCTCACGGCGGGCTACGCGCGGCTGCGATCCGGAGGTGGAATCTACGACGGGAAGACGTACCGGGCGTCGCTTGAGCAGCTTGTCGGATGGCTGAAGAAGGACGGATACGCCTACGAGGACGAGCGTCTCGTGCCCATCGGACACGCCGCGTCGTTGCGGCAGCTCAAGGCGAAGGCCGTTGACTTCGACTCCAATTATTTGGCCGCGCAGATCGGTAGGATCGAGTCAGCCGTTACTGCCGACCCGGACCTGGCGATCGGCCAGGCAAAAGACCTGGTCGAGACCTGCTGCAAGATGATTCTCCACGAGCACGGCGTGCAGAGCGCGGACAAGCTCGACATACTGGCGTTAGCCCGACGCGCTATGGAAGTCCTTCAACTGGTCCCTGAGGGCGTTTCGGACACCGTCAGGGGCTCGAAGACGATCAAGGCCGTGCTGGGCAACCTCGCGACCGTTGTGCAGGGTCTCGCCGAGCTGAGGAATCTCTACGGCACTGGCCACGGAAAGCACGGGCGAACAAAAGGACTGCAGCCTCGCCACGCAAGGCTCGTCGCCGGGGCAGCAGCGACGCTGGCAACGTTCCTGTTTGAAACCCACATCGAGAAAAGCAGATGAGGGCATGAGGGGGACCAGGGTCGCGGAATCCATGGTCGAGCAAGCCGCCCTCCCCTGGCCGGCGGCGCTAGGCTACGCGGCCACCGCTGCCCGCGAGGGTGCGGCCGCGCTTTCAGACGAAGGGCGTCAGTCATGAGCAACCTTTTCTGCGTCCGAGCAGAGTTTGGCACCTACACGAAGCACTTCGTCGCGGGCGGCTATGTCGCCATTGGCTGGATGCCGAACACTGATTTGTCGGCAGTCAAGACCCGAGACGAACTCTATCCCCTCTACAAGGCCGAACACCCCGACGACACCAGCAACATCGTCATCGGCCAGCAGGTAGGGCAGATCGCGCGCTTCCTGCTGGAGATGAAGGCGGATGACTTTGTCATAACGCCGGCGGCGGGCACCGAGCTACTCCACTATGGACGGCTGGCGTCCGACCCATCGTATGTTTTCGCGGCCGGCGACGACGACTGCCCCTACCGGCACCGGCGTCGCGTGGAGTGGGCCGCTGAAACCCTGAAGCGCAGCGGTCTCTCGGTGCCGTTTCAGAACACGATCCGGTCGTCGCTCACGGTGTTCGCGGTGTCCCAGCGCGATGAGTTCCTGGCCGCCATTGGCCATAAGGACCTCGTCAGCGCGCCGAGGCCGGTAGCGTACGACCCGTACCTTGCCGTGCTCGAACAGGTGCTCCAGCTCGACGACAAGGAGTTCGAGATCCTCGTCGGACACCTCCTCACCGCGCTCGGGTTCGAAGGCTCGGAGGTCACCGGCAAGACAGGTGATGGCGGGGTCGATGCCACCGGCGAGCTCAACGTCGCCAATCTAGCCAAAGTGAAGGTGTTCGTACAGGCCAAGCGCTATCAGCTCGGCGCCAAGGTCTCGGCGAACGTGGTCAAGCAGTTGCGCCAGGCGATTCCCTTCGGCGGGCAGGGCGCGTTCATCACCACTGCAGGTTTCCAGAACGCTGCGGCGGACGTGGCACTCGAGTCCGGCTTTCCGCGCATCGGCCTGGTCAACGGCCGCCAGCTCGTGGACCTGCTCGTCGAGCACTGGAATGACATCCCGCGGGAGTTTCAGGAACGCCTTGGGCTGAAGCCAGGGCTGGTGCGGGTTTGAGCCTGGGCCTCACCGAATCAGTCGTCGAAGACGCCGCCCTCTGGACCGAGTGAGCATCAATGCGAGAAGGCGGGGAAGGCCTGCATTGAAGAGCGGTGGACGGTACGCTACGTCGGGACTGGCGGAGGCGCAGTCCGATCCGGGTTCGCGCGGCAGAGTTCTCAGGAACCTTCTGGGAATCAAACGCAAGCGCGAGATGGATCAATGGATCAGGTGGTGCCTCCGCGGTTCAGCGAGTCCGTCGTAGCTGGCCGTCGGAGGCGTAGCGTAGTGCCGGCGACAAGCCGGTTCTTCGGTACCATCATCACATTGAGCCCGTCGAGATCATCATGAGCATCTATGCGACGCTGTGGCGGCTGAAGTTCCCACGGTATGGAGACGTCCATACCGGCTGCGAGTGGCTGGAGGTCGTCGCTCAAGGGGTGCCTGCGCATGTCGGTACTCCCACGATGGGCTTTGGCTATGAGGCTGGAGATCCCTACGCGGCTTTCCTGCCCCCGGCCGTTGAGGTGCACGGGGAAGACGACGAGCCGTCCCTGCGCGCGGTCGTGATTGTCACCGAAGCCACACGGAAGGGAACACGGCGGTCAGGTCAAGAATACGTAGACCCGCTGCTGGTCTTATCGGGAGAGGAATACGCCGCGATCCCGTTCAGCGAGCTCCACGAGCGGATCTGCAACACCCTACGCGGAGGCCGACCGCGGTGCGTCGCGGAGCTCTGGACGAATGACAGGCGTGGCCGACTCCTGTTCGAGAACGGCTCCTTCGAGGAGATTCGGGAGGAATAGGGTTCCGCGGAGGCTGAGGTATACTCCGCCTATGGATCTCCTGCAGCGCATCACGCGCGACCCTGCAGTCATGGGGGGCCGGCCGTGCATCCGGGGGATGCGTGTGACGGTCGGTGCGATCGTGGGTTTGCTCGCCGCGGGTCGAACGGAGGAGGAGATCCTGCACGCTTATCCCTACCTGGAACCCGAGGATATTCGGGCGGCGTTGTCGTACGCAGCCTGGCGGACTGAGGAAGTCGAACTGCCACTTCCATGAAGCTCCTGCTCGACATGAACCTGGCCCCAGCCTGGGTTGGGTTCCTGCAGGGGGAGGGGTTCGAGGCAGTTCACTGGAGTACCGTCGGGGATCCAAGGGCCACCGATGCCACCATCATGGAGTGGGCGCGCCGCGCTGGCTATATCGTCTTCACCCATGATCTCGATTTCTCCGCGCTTCTGGCGGTGACGGAAGCGACAGGACCAAGCGTGATCCAGGTCCGAACGCAAGACGTGCTGCCCGACGCCATCGGCGGCGACGTGGTTCGTGTCCTGCGCACGCGGGCCGCGGCGCTGGAGCAGGGTGCGATAGTCAGCATCGACAAGGTTACCTCACGTGTTCGCGTCTTACCCATCAGACGCTCCTGACCAGGTGTCGAAGACGCCGCCCTCAGAACCGAGCGGGTTTGGAGCGGAACTGCGAGCCGATGGAGACGATGTTCAGCGGGTCAATGGCGCGAAACGTATGAGCGGATCGAGCTTCACCGAATCCGTCGTTGAAGACGCCGCGCTCGAGTGGCTGGACAGCCTCGGCTACGCGATCCGGAACGGGCCGGCGATTGCGCCGGGGGAAGTCGGAGCGGAGCGCGCGGACTATGCCCAGGTGGTCCTGGAGGACCGCCTGCGCCAGGCGCTCGCGCGGCTGAATCCGGCGTTGCCCCCCGAGGCGATCGAGGACGCCTTTCGCAAGCTGACGCGGACCGATGCCGCATCGCTCGTCGAGCGCAACCGTGCGATACACCGGATGTTTGTGGACGGCGTGACGGTGGAATACCGCCGCGCCGATGGCTCGATCGCCGGCGCGCAGGCGCGCGTGCTCGACTTCGAGGCTCCCGACAACAACGACTGGCTCGCCGTCAACCAGTTCAGCGTGGCGGAGGGCCAGCACACGCGCCGGCCGGACGTGGTGCTGTTCGTGAACGGGCTGGCGCTCGCGGTGATCGAGCTGAAGAACCCGGCTGACGAGAACGCCACGGTCTGGACGGCGTTCCACCAGCTCCAGACCTACCAGGCCCAGATCCCCGCGCTCTTCGCCACCAACGCGGCGCTGGTCGTCTCCGACGGCGTGCAGGCGCGCATCGGCGCGCTTGGCGCGGGGCGCGAGTGGTTCAAGCCCTGGCGCACCATCAGCGGGCGCGAGGACGCGGCGGCGAATCTGGCCGAGCTGCAGGTGGTGCTGGAAGGGGTGTTCGAGAAGCGGCGCTTCCTCGACCTGGTGCGGCACTTCATAGTGTTCGAGGACTTCGGGGGCGGGAAGCTGGCCAAGAAGATGGCGGGCTACCACCAGTTCCACGCGGTGAACGTGGCGGTGGAGGAGACGCTGCGCGCGGCGCAGACCTCCCGAGTCTCGGAGCCAGGCCGGTTCGAGGCGGGACGCAAGCCGGGCGGCGATCCAGGCGACCGGCGGGTCGGCGTGGTCTGGCACACACAGGGCTCGGGCAAGAGCCTCACCATGGCGTTCTACGCGGGCCGGGTGATCCTCGACCCGGCGATGGCGAACCCCACCATCGTGGTGCTCACCGATCGCAACGACCTGGACGACCAGCTCTTCGGCACCTTCGCCCGCTGCCACGACCTGCTGCGCCAGCCGCCCGTGCAGGCGGAGGACCGCGCCGACTTGCGCGTGAAGCTGGCCGTCGCGTCCGGCGGCGTGGTGTTCACCACGATCCAGAAGTTTTTCCCAGAGGAGAAGGGCGACCGGCACCCGGTGCTCTCAGAGCGACGCAACATCGTGGTCATCGCCGACGAGGCGCACCGGAGCCAATACGACTTCATCGACGGCTTCGCGCGCCACATGCGCGATGCGCTGCCCCACGCCTCGTTCATCGGCTTCACGGGCACGCCCATCGAGAAGACCGACGCCAATACGCGCGCCGTGTTCGGCGACTACATCAGCGTCTACGACATCCAGCGGGCGGTCACGGACGGCGCCACGGTGCCGATCTACTACGAGAGCCGGCTGGCGAAGCTGGAGCTGAAGGAGTCCGAGCGCCCGAAGATCGACCCCGAATTCGAGGAGGCCACCGAAGGCGAAGAGGTCGAGCGCAGGGAGCAACTCAGGACGAAATGGGCGCGGCTCGAAGCCGTCGTTGGGTCGGAGAACCGGATCAAGCTCATCGCGCGTGACCTGGTGGACCACTTCGACAAGCGGCTCGAGGTGATGGATGGCAAGGCGATGGTGGTCTGCATGAGCCGGCGCATCTGCGTGGAGCTGTATCGTGAGATCGTGGCGCTGCGGCCCAAGTGGCACGCCGACAGCGACGACCAGGGCGAGATGAAAGTGGTGATGACGGGCTCGGCGTCGGACCCGCTCGACTGGCAGCCCCATGTCCGCAACAAGCCGCGGCGCGAGGCGCTGGCCCAGCGCTTCCGCGACCCGGCCGATCCCTTCAAGCTCGTCATCGTGCGCGACATGTGGCTGACCGGCTTCGACGCGCCGAGCCTCGCCACGATGTACGTGGACAAGCCCATGCGCGGCCACGGGTTGATGCAGGCCATCGCCCGCGTGAACCGCGTGTTCAGCGACAAGCCCGGCGGGCTGGTGGTGGACTACCTCGGCCTGGCCGACGAGCTGCGGCGGGCGCTCGCCACCTACACGGAGAGCGGCGGCACCGGCAAGACCGCGATTGATCAGGCCGAGGCGGTTGCCGAGATGCTCCGCCGGTACGAGATCTGCCTCGGTCTATTCCACGGCTTCGACTGGTCGCTCTGGACCAGGGGCAAGGCGCAAGATCGTGTCTCCCTCCTGCCGGCGGCGCAGGAGCACATCCTCGCGCAGGAGGACGGGAAGAGCCGGCTGCTGAGCGCCGTCACCGCGCTGTCCCAGGCGTTCGCGCTCGCCGTGCCCCACGAGGAGGCGCTGCGCATCCGCGATGACGTCGGCTTCTTCCAGGCGGTGCGCGCCGTGCTCGCCAAGAGCGCGCCCGGCGAGCGCAAGACCGACGAGGAGCTGGACCACGCCATCCGCCAGATCATCTCCAAGGCGGTGGTGTCGGACGAGGTCGTGGACATCTTCGCCGCGGCCGGGCTCAAGAAGCCCGACATCTCGATTCTTTCAGACGAATTCCTGGCCGAGGTGCGCGGCATGCCGCAGAAGAACCTCGCCGTGGAGCTGCTGCAGAAGCTCCTCGCCGGCGAGATCAAAATGCGCTTGAAGCGCTTCATGGTCCAGGCGCGCTCCTTCGCAGAGATGCTCGAGCAGTCATTGCGCCGCTACCAGAACCGCGCGATCGAGACGGCCAAGGTGATCGAAGAGCTGATCCAGCTCGCCAAGGACATGCGCCAGGCCAGTCAGCGCGGCGAGGCCCTCGGACTCACCGACGACGAGGTCGCCTTCTACGACGCCCTCGAGACCAACGACAGCGCCGTCAAGGTGCTCGGCGACGAGGCCCTGCGCGCCATCGCGCGCGAGCTGGTCGCCACCGTCCGCGCCAACGTCACCATCGACTGGACTGTCCGCGAGAACGTCCGCGCGCAGCTCCGCGTCCTGGTGAAGCGCATCCTCCGCAAGCACGGCTACCCGCCCGACAAGCAGGAGCAGGCGACGCGAACGGTGCTGGAGCAGGCGGAGCTGCTGTCGGAGGGCTGGGCGACTGCCTGAGCGTGTCTTCTGCCGCCGCGTCAGGGCCGACGCGGCGCCCCTTCAGCGATCTTCCTTTCAGCGCAACCTCAGATCGCTATCTTCAGCTGGATCGCGCCAAACATCGCCCGCGGGATCTTGACCTTGCGCTTCCCGGTGCCCCGGCTCCGGGTCATCCGCACGAGGCCGTGCCGCTCGAGGATCTGCAGGTCGTGCTGGACGTTCTTCAGGTCCCTGCCGACGATCTTGGCGAGCTCGTAGATTGAGCCTGGGCGTCTGCTGCGGATCGCACGCAGTAGCGCGACCCGGCGGGGCGTGAGCAGGTTCCGAGCCGCCTCGAGGCTCGTGAAGTAGACGCCCTCCTGTCGGCTGACCCGCTTGCCGGCCCTCACCGCCTCGAACGTCTCGCCGAAGTCCCTCAGGGCCTGGTCGATCGACTTGATCCCGATGGTCAGCGTTCTAGCCATCGCCTCGCTCCGTGAGCCGCGTCACATCTGCCATGAAGTCCGCACGGAGATGGGCCAGGTCGATGAATGCGTAAGCCCGCTCGAGGCCTTCGACATGGCGGTGATGCCCCTTCGGCGCGTGGTTGTCGTAGAGCACGGCGGGCACCACGGTGCCTCGGCGCACGAACGCCATACGATACCGCACGCCTTCGGGGAAGTTCGGCGTGGCCGGGACCTCCCAGATCGCCAGGTCCAAGATATTTCCCTGCTCGTCAGTCAGCTTCTCCCGGTGGACGAGCGTCGCCCGGGGCACTATCGAGCCCAATATATGGCACTCGTGGCCATATATCAATCTTCTCCGATCAGAGCGGCGTTCATCGCTGCTTGGGAGTATTCGTGTCGCAGCCGCCGGCGACAATGTCCAAAGAGCCATACGCCTGGCTTGACTCCCCTTCGCGCGCGACGCTACGCTGCGCCGTATGTCCTGGACCAATCGGCAATATCTCGTGGAAACCGACTGGCTCGCGGCGCAAGGATCGAACTGACGGCAGTGTCCTTGCTACCCGGCTTTCGTGAACCACTCGTATCGCTCGGCCAGGAAGTCGCGGTTCGGCTGAAGGACCGCGCTGCGCGGGATGCGGATGCGCGCGCCGTGGAAGCCCTGCAGGCCATGGCGGAGCATGGGCCCGTCGGGCTCGCGGAGAATGGCGGGCTTCACCTCGACGTGGAGATCGGGGCGAATGCCGAGCAGGTGGCCGTCGAACGCCGCGTGGTGCAGCGTGCAGAGGGCCAGGC
>Ga0209341_10006470_pt1 | contig 10474 bp, 10 predicted proteins | sample RifCSP13_2_FD_184020 | JGI IMG/M metagenome (GOLD analysis project Ga0209341, IMG submission 184020) | Soil microbial communities from Rifle, Colorado - Rifle CSP2_sed 13_2 (SPAdes) (version 2) | ecosystem: Environmental > Terrestrial > Deep subsurface > Rock core/Sediment | place: Rifle... | reverse complement strand
CACGCGGTAGCCAAGGGCCTCGATCGAGGTCCGCACCGCCGAGGCCCGCGCGCGCGCCTCGGGGGCGTCGATCTTGTTCAGTGCCACGAGCATGGGCCGCTGCTGCAGCGCGGGATCGTAGCGGCGTAGCTCGTCGTTCACGGTGTGGAAATCCGCCAGGGGATCGCGCTCCGGCGCGGCGAGGTCGACGAGGTGGATGAGCACGCTGGTGCGCGCGATGTGCCGGAGGAAGGTGTGTCCCAATCCCGCGCCCTGCGACGCGCCCTCGATCAATCCGGGGATGTCGGCGAGCACGAAACTCCGGCCGTCGGGGAGACCCAGGACTCCGAGGTAGGGCTCCGTGGTGGTGAAGGGATAGTCGGCGACCTTCGGCCGGGCGGCGGAGACGGCGCGCAGGAGCGTGGACTTTCCAGCGTTGGGAAACCCGACCAGCCCGACGTCGGCGATGAGCCGCAGCTCCAGCTCGATGGTCCGTTCCTCGCCGGCCCCCCCGGGCTCGGCCTGCCGCGGCACGCGGCGCGTCGCCGTGGCGAACCGGGCGTTGCCGCGCCCCCCGCGGCCGCCGCGCCCGACGACGATGCGCTGGCCGTGCCGCACCAGATCGCCCAGCACGTCGCGCGTCGCCGCGTCGCGGACGATCGTGCCCACAGGCACGGGGACGACGAGCGACCCGCCGCGGCGTCCCTGGCGATTGCTCCCTTCACCGTGCGCGCCGCGCTGGGCGCGGAAGTGACGGCGGTGCTGGAAGTCGAGCAGCGTGCTCAGTCCCTCGTCGGCGACGAGGATCACATCGCCGCCGTGCCCGCCGTCGCCGCCGTTGGGCCCGCCCTTCGGGATGAACTTCTCCCGCCGGAAGCTCACGATGCCGTTGCCGCCGTCCCCGGCCTTGACATAGATGACCGCGCGGTCGATGAACATGACACTCACGAGGAGACGGGCCCGACCCGCACGGCGGCGGTGTCGAGCCCGTAAGATGCGTTCAGTGTTCGAGGCGACGGCGTAGCTTCGCTCGCACTGCCCCCAGCGCCCGCACCGGCCTCGGGATGCTAGGCCGGGTGGACGCTCACCTGGCGTCCATCGCGCCCGCGCCGCTCGAACCGGACGAGGCCGTCGGCGAGGGCGAAGAGCGTATCATCGCGGCCGATGCCGACGTTGGCGCCGGGCCGCACTTTGGTGCCGCGCTGGCGGATGAGCACGCTGCCCGCGGTCACCCGCTCGCCCGCGAACGCCTTTACCCCCAGCCGCTTGCTCTTGCTGTCCCGCCCGTTGCGGGACGAACCCATGCCTTTCTTGTGCGCCATCGCGATCCTCCACCTACGTCACGGAGATCTTGTCGATGTGGAGCTGCGTGAAACCCTGCCGGTGTCCCTGCTTCCGCCGGTAGTGCGCCTTCGGTTTGTACTTGAAGACGATGACCTTCCTGGCGCGCCCGTGGCCGAGCACCGTGGCGCGCACCGACGCCCCGGCGACGTGCGGCGCGCCCACGGTCACCTGGGCGCCGTCGCTGACCAGGAGCACGCGGTCCAGGGTTAAGGAGTCGCCGGCCTTGGCAGGCAGGGCCTCGACCTTGAGGGTCGCCCCTTCCTCGACACGGTACTGCTTGCCGCCGCTCTCGATCACCGCGTACATACCCGGCCCCCACAGTGCACTCGCTTTTCCGCGTTGGAACCAAGAAATACTACCACATCAGGTCCCCCCGAGCAACCGGCGGAGCCGGGCGAGCAGTCCGTTCCCCTGCGCTGTTGACGCGGCCATGGCCACCTCCTGCTCCTCGTCCGGCCCGACCAGCGGCACGGCGTCGGTGGGCTCGTGGTCCACCCAGACCATGCGCCCCCCCTCGCCCCGTCGGGCGGCCTCCTCGAGCCCCTCGAGGGTCTCGGCCTCGACGATGCGCAGCCGCTCCAGGTGCATACCGTCCCGGGCGCGCACCCGCAGGCGCCGCCCGCTGCCGTCCTCCAATTGGCGAATCCAGCCGTCGCCGTCCTGCCGGAGGACAGCCTCGACCTCGGGGTGCACTTCGACGAGCACGGCGCTGGCCTTGGCCTGGCGCAGCGCCCGCCGCAGATCGCGGCGCAGGCGCAGGGCCATCGTCTCCGGCGAGAGGACACGCCCCCTCCCCTCGCAGTACGGGCAGGGGATGCGCATGACCTCCTCGAGATCCTGATAGACGCGCTTGCGGGTGATCTCGACCAGGCCGAGGCCGGTGAGATCGATGATGTGGATCTTCGACCGGTCGCGCCGCACCGCGTCGGCCAGCGCCGCCATGATTTTCTTCCGGTGCGACTCGCTCTCCATGTCGATGAAATCGACGAGGATGATGCCGCCGATGTCACGTAGGGTGATCTGCCGGACGGCCTCCTCCACCGCCTCCAGATTGGTGCGCAGGATGGTGCTGGCCAGGTCGGTCTTGCCGACGTACTTACCGGTGTTGACGTCGATGATCGTCAGCGCCTCGGTGCGGTCGATCACGATGTACCCGCCCGAACGGAGCCAGACCTTCCGGCGCAGCGCTTTCTCCAGTTCTTTCTCGACCCCGGTGTGGTCGAAGATGGGCGTGTCGCCGCGGTAGAGGTGGACGCGGGGCTTCAGTTGCGGCGCGAATGACCCCAGCAGGTCCTGCACGCGCTGGAACTCCTCTTTGGAATCGATGAGGAACTTGTCCACCTGATCGGTGAGCAGGTCGCGGACGACCCGGCGGATGAGGCGGAGGTCCTGGTAGACGAGGGCCGGGGCCTTGCTGGCCTTGCTGCGCTCCTCCACGCGGGTCCACACCTGGAGGAGGAACTGCACGTCCTGGGCGAGTTCCTTTTCCTCCACCCCCTCCGCGGCGGTGCGGACGATCAGCCCTATCCCGTTCGGCCGCAGCCGGTCGGCCAGGGCCCGCAGGCGCTTACGCTCCTGGTCGTTCTCGATGCGCCGGCTCACCCCAACGTAGTTCACCGTGGGCATGAGTACCAGGTAGTGAGCGGGGAGGGCGGCGTAGGTGGTGACCCGCGCTCCCTTGGTGCCCATCGGTTCCTTGGTCACCTGCACGAGGATCTCCTGACCGACGCGCAGGCGCTGGGCGATCGCGCCCTTGCCGAACGACTCCTCCACCTCCTCCCCGGCCAGACGCTGCGAGCGGATGTCCCCGACGTGGAGGAAGGCATTGCGTTCGAGGCCGATGTCCACGAACGCCGCCTCCATCCCGGGCAGCACGTTGGCCACGCGGCCCTTGTAGATGTTGCCGGCGAGCGGCTCGCCGCGCTCGACGTACAGATTGACCAGCGTGCCGTCATCGAGCACGGCGACGCGCGTCTCGAACGGCTCGCTGCTGGCGATGATCTCCTTGCCCATGCTTCGCTCCTAGAACAGAATCTTTTTCCGGCGGATCCCGACGTTGATGAGCAGCCCGCATGCCGCGAGCATGACGACGAGCGCGCTGCCCCCATGACTGATGAACGGCAGTGGGATACCGGTGATCGGCATCAGCCCCACCGTCATGCCCACGTTGACGAACAGGTGGAAGGCGATCATGGTCACGACGCCGACCGACATGAGCATCCCCAGCCGGTCCTTGGCCTGCGTGGCGATGGTGCCGGCCCGCCAGAGCCACAGGGCAAACAACGTGAGCATGACGATCGCCCCGAGAAATCCCAGCTCCTCCCCCACCACGGTGAAGATGAAGTCGGTGTGCTGCTCGGGGATGAAGTGCAGCAGGTTCTGCGTACCCTGGAGCAGACCCTTCCCGAACAGCTGTCCCGATCCGACGGCGATCTTCGATTGGATCAGCGCGTAGCCGGCCCCCTGCGGGTCGATCCCGGGATCGATGAACACGATCAGCCGCTTGCGCTGGTAGTCGTGCAGCATCTGCCACAAGAGCGGCGCCGCCGCGGCCGCAGCCGCGCCCAGGCCGGCCATGGCGCGCAGGGGGGCCCCCGCAGCGAAAAGCATCGCCGTGAAGATGGCCGCCACGACCATCGCCGTGCCCAGATCCGGCTGCTGCACGATGAGGAAGATCGGGATCCCGGCGTGGGCGAGGAGCGGCACGATCTGACGCCAGGACGTGATCTCCCGATGACCGTCGAGATGTGTGGCCAGCGTGACGATGAGCAGGAGCTTGGCCAGCTCGGAGGGCTGGAAGCTGAACGGACCCAGCGGAATCCAACGCTGGGCCCCCTGAGCCGTCCTCCCCAGCACGTCCACCCCGGCCAGCAGCAGCAAGGTGATGACCAGGAGCGGCCGCCAGGCCCGAGCCAAAGTACGGTAGTCCACCGCGGCAAAGACCACGAGAAGAAGCGTCCCGGCCAGCGCGTGCACGGCCCGGATGCGGATGAACGCCCAGGGATGGGAGAACGTGCGCGTCGCGCTGTAGAGGATCACGGCCCCCCCGATGATCAGGCAGAGCGTGGAGACCACGAGCACCCAGTCCAGGTAGCGCAGGGCGCGCGGGTTCATGGGCTCGCCTCGGGGGAGGGCTGCGGCGGGGGCGGAAACGCCGCTTCGAGGACGCGGCGGACGATCGGAGCCGCGGAGAGCCCACCGCGAAAGCCATGCTCGACGAACGCGACGACCACGACCCGCGGCGCCTCGACAGGGGCATAGCCGGCGAACCAGGCGTGCGGCTTCCCCCGCGGATTCTCCGCGCTCCCGGTCTTCCCGGCGATGGTCAGCCCTCGAACCGCGGAGGCCCTGCCCGTGCCGCGCTCCGCCGCGGCGAGCAGTCCCTCTTGCAGGACGGCCAGGGTCTGCGCGCGGTAGAGACCTTCCCGCTGCACGGCCGGCCCGACCGGCGTCCTCGTGTGATCGCGCTCGATGATGTGCCGGAGCAGATGCGGCCGCAGGAGCGTCCCGTTGTTGGCGATGGAGGCCATCATGCGCGCCACCTGCAGGGGCGTCACCGTCACGGCGCCTTGACCGATCGACATGTTCACGCTGTCCCCCGGGTACCAGGCCTCCCCGACGAGAGCCTGCTTGGTGGACGGGCTGGGGATCGTCCCCGCCACCTCACCGGAGAGCTCGATGCCCGTGAGTTGGCCGAGGCCCATCCGCTTGGCCTGCGCGGCCAGCGTCTCACCGCCGAGCCGGTACCCGAGTGTGTAGAAGACGACGTTGATCGAGTGCTGGATCCCCTGGATGAAGCTCACGGTTCCCCAAGCCCGTAGGTCCCGGAACACCCAGGCCCCGAGCCGGAAGTAGCCGGGCGCGTAGAATGTGCTGCTGCGCGTGACCATGCCCTCCTCGAGCGCGGCGGTCGCGGTCACGATCTTGAAGACCGATCCGGGCTCGAACGAAGCGGAGATCGCCCGGCTGAGCATGGGACGCAGGCGGTCGGTGGTCAGCCGCTGCCAGTCGCCCGCGCTGATGCCGGTGGCGAACAAGTTGGGATCGTAGCCCGGCATGCTCTCCATGACCAAAATCCCGCCGGTCCGGGGATCGATGGCTACGACCGCGCCGGACTTCTGCCCGCTGGCCCGCAGCCCCTCGGACGCCGCCCGCTGCAGATCCAGGTCAAGCGTCAGCACGATCGAACGGCCGGGGATGGCCGGGACGCGGGCGATTTCCCGCAGCGGGCGACCGAGCGCATCGACCTCCATGCGCAGGCGTCCGTCCACTCCGCGCAGGACGGATTCATAGGCCCGTTCGACGCCGGCTTTGCCGATCAGGTCGCCGGACTTATACCCCTGATCGCGGCGCGCGGCCAATTCCGCTTCATTGATCTCGGTCACGTAGCCCAAGGCGTGCGCGGCCAGGCTCCGGTAGAGGTAGTGCCGCACGGGCTCCGCGAGAATGATCACGCCGGGCAGGTCGAGGCGATTCTCCTCGATCATGGTCACGACGCGGGGGCCGACGTCGCGCCGGACGCGGACGGGCTCGAAGGGCCGCTCCCGGTTCGCCGCGATGCGCGAGAGGATCTCCTCGACCGGCAGGTCCAGGATGGCGGACAGGTTGGCCAGCACTTCTTCTTTCCGGCGGAGTTCGAGCGGCAGGACAGCCACGGTGAACGACGGACGGCTGCTCACCAGCGGCCGGCCTCGGCGATCATAGATGACGCCGCGCGGCGCCGTGATCGTGTAGTCGCGGACGCGATTCTCTTCCGATTGCTGCAGATAGCGGGCGCCCTGCAGGACCTGGATCTGCCACAGGCGCACCACCAGCACGCCGATGAGGACGGCGATGATGGCGTTCAACACCCGCAGCCGCCGCGTGGGCGGAATGTAGTCCATACCGGTCACCTGTGGGGCCGGCTCCGGCCCGACCCGACGCCTCAGCGCTAGCGCGTGCGGGCCAGCCGGATCTCGATCCCCTTGATGCCGCGGAACAGCACGGGCGCCAGCGCCCCGTTCATCATCGCCTGCGTCAGCGCCCGTGGCGCTGCGGCGGCGACGGAGCCGCTCAACCCCGTGACCTGTCCGACGGCGAGGAGGAGGACCTCACTGAGCAGGGTGCCTGCGAAGGTGGCGACGGCCGGCAACAGCGGATTCTCAAGATAGATGCTGCGCTCGAACAACCCTGAGGCGAATCCCACCATCATCTTCGACAGACCGTTGACGCCGAGCGGCCCCCCGCCCAGCAAGTCCTGGAGGAGTCCGGCGGCGAGGCCCACGGCCCCGCCGGCCTCCGCTCCCCGCAGGATCCCGACCGCCACCGCGATCGGCAGCAACGGATCCAGGATCGCCCCCGAAATCTCCACGCGCGCCAGCCAGGCGACCTGCACCAACCCCGCGATGACGAGGAGGCCTCCGTAGATGAGCATCCTACTCACCTGGCCCCACGCCCGCGGCCCGGCACCGGTCCACCCTAGCGCCGGGGCAGGAGGATGAGCACGTCCTCCAGCCGGTCAAGTGCAGCTGCCGGTTCCACCTCGGCTTCCTGAAGCAGCGCACCCTCCTCCCGTGTCACAGTTGTCACGCGTCCCACCACCAGGCCGCGCGGGAAGACCCCGCCGAGACCTGAGGTGACCACGATGTCGCCCTGCGTCACCGCGACCGTGCGGGAGAGGTACTTGAGGTGCAACGCCCCGCTCCCCCGCCCCTCCACGACGCCCGCGTCGCGGGAGCGCTGGATCAGCACGCCCAGCGCCGATCGCGAATCCCCGATCAGGAGGACGCGCGATGCGGTCGGCGTCACCTCGATCACCCGGCCGACCACGCCGTCCGGCGTAACGACCGGGCTGTTCCGGGCCACACCGTCCAGTCCGCCGCGGTCGACGGTGAGCGTGGTGAACCAGCGGCTCGGGTCGCGGGTGATGACCCGCGCGGCCACGGCCCGGTAGGCGATCTGCTCACGCAGGGCCAGCAGCCGTTCCAGGCGACCGGCCGAGGCCGCCTGCTCGTGCAGGGCGGCCGCCTCCCGGGAGAGGACGTCAACCCGGCCGCGGAGCTGCGCGTTCTCCACGCGCAGCCCGCCGATCTCGGTGAACTGCTCCCACATCGTCGTCACGCTGTCCACGATCCCCGCCATGCCGGCCTGGACGGGCAGGAGCGCGGTGAGGATCAGGGTGCCGAAGGGGCCGATGGCGCGCCGGTCGGCGGTCCGGGACTGCGTCGTGAGCAGCACGACGGCGAAGAGGAACAGCCCCAGGAAGACGGCGATCCTCCGTCGGGCGAGCAGCAGTTCGGTCATCGACGCTCCCGCCTCCCGTCCTTAGAGCTTCCGGGAGGTGATCAGCACCCGCTTCAATGTCTCGATCTCTTCCAGCGCCTTCCCTGTTCCCAGGGCCACCGCGGAGAGCGGGTCATCGGTCAGGGTGACCGGCATCCCCGTCTCCTCGCTGATTAGCCGGTCGATCCCGCGCAGCAGAGAGCCGCCGCCCACCATGACGATGCCGCGGTCGACGATGTCGGCGGCCAGCTCGGGCGGGGTGCGTTCCAGCGTCTGCTTGACGGCCTCGACGATCTGCGCCACCGGCTCGGCCAGCGCTTCGCGCGCCTCCGAGCTGGTCATGCGGACGGTGCGGGGCAGCCCGCTGACCAGGTCGCGGCCGCGCACCTCGATCGTCTGCTCCTCCTTCATCGGGTAGGCCGAGCCGATCTTGATCTTGATGTCTTCCGCGGTGCGCTCGCCGATGAGCAGGTTGTAGGCGCGGCGGCAGTACTGGATGATCCCCTCGTCCATCTCGTCGCCGCCGATCCGGATGGAGCGGCTCGTGACGATGCCGCCCAGGGCGATCACGGCGATCTCCGTCGTCCCTCCCCCGATGTCCACGACCATGCTGCCCACGGGCTCGCTGACGGGCAGCCCGGCGCCGATCGCCGCGGCCATGGGCTCTTCGATGAGGTAGGCTTCCCGGGCGCCGGCCTGTTCGGTCGCGTCGATGACCGCCCGCTTCTCCACGCTGGTCACCCCGGCCGGGATGCCGACGATCACGCGCGGCCGCATGAAGGTCCGTCCCTTCAGGCTCTTGCGGATGAAGTAGGCCAGCATCGACGCCGTGGTGTCGAAGTCGGCGATGACGCCGTCGCGCAGCGGCCGCGTGGCGACGATCTCGCCGGGCGTGCGGCCGATCATGCGCTTGGCCTCCTCGCCCACGGCAAGGATCTGCCCGTCGTCCGTCCGCTTCGCGACCACGGAAGGTTCGCGCAGGACAATGCCTTCCCGCCTGACGTAGATGAGCGTGTTCGCCGTCCCGAGATCCACGCCCATGTCCCGGCTCAGCCTGCTGAAGAGCCACTCAAACACCATCCGGCCCCCTGTTCTCAGCAGGCCGCTGCAACCTCCGGCCCACCGGCGCGGCCACGCCGCGCACCTGCGCCCTCATCATACCCTACTATCCCTGAGCGCAAGGCGTAGCGCGATCACGGAAACCCCTGCCGTTGTTCGCGAAGGCTCACGTACGTCCTTTCGCCGATGATGAGATGATCCAGGACCTCGATGCCGACGAGCGCTCCGGCCGCCCGCAGCTGCTCGGTGATCAGCACGTCGTCGCGACTCGGGTCGGCGTGGCCCGAGGGGTGATTGTGCACCAGGATGACCGCCGCCGCGCTGCGGCGGATTGCCTCCTTGAAGACCTCTCGCGGATGGACCGGCGCGGAGGCCAGCCCGCCGACGGAGACGTCCACGACGTCGAGGATCTCGTGCCGCGTGTTGAGGAGCAGGACGCGGAAGTGCTCGCGGTCCAGGCGGCGCATCGGCGCGCACACAGCGGCCACCTCGGCGGCCGTGCGGACGACGCGGCGCCGGGGCCCGGGCTCCAGGGCGCGGCGGCCGAGCTCGAGCGCGGCCAGGATCCGCGCCGCCGTGGCCTCGCCGATCCCGGGCGCCCCCACGACCTCCTCCGCCGGTGCGTCCGCCAGCCGGACCAGGGAGCCGAAGCGGGCCAAGAGGCCGGTTCCCGCGGCCAGCGCGGAGCGGCCCCGGGTTCCCGTCCCGATGACGAGAGCCAGGAGTTCGGCCGGCGAGAGCGCGCCGGCACCGTGGGCGCGGAGCCGCTCTCGCGGGCGAAGCTCGGAGGGGAGTTCTTTGATTGTCATGCCGCACGAGTATAGGGGCCCGGCGGCGCTCCCTCCATGCCGCGGCCGGGTCTCGTGCAGGGGACTACTGCAACAGACGGAGGATCCAGACGGCGATGATGATGCCGATCGGCACGGCCAGGTTCAACCGCAGCACCGCCCCCAGGGTGAACCGGACGACCTTGAGATCCACGGTCAGCGGCGGGTCGAGGCCCACTCCAAGATCGCGGGACAGGAAGGCGAGCGCAGAGTATCCGGCCACGGCTTCGGCGATGACCATGCCGAGCAGCGCCCCTGTGAAGACGACGAAGAAGAGCAACCACCAAGGATTCCGGGCGCGCCTCGATGGTGATCTCACACTGCGTCGTCCCCCCTGACGCGCCATCTCGGTAGGCAATAGGCAATCGGCGGTGGGAGCGGCCAGCACCCGGCGTGCTGACACTCCCCGGCCCGAGACGCCGCTAAAGGGCTTTTAGTCCGGACGGAGTGATTCCTGCTGGGTCGCCCGTGCCGCCACGGCCCGGGCGATCCAGATGCTGGCCTCGTAGAGGAGGTAGGTAGGACCGGCCATCAGCAGCTGCGAGAAGAGATCCCCACCCGGGGTCAGGACCGCGGAGAGCACGACGATCGCCAGGAGGGCGTAGCGGCGGCCCGCGGCGAGCGTGGCGGGTGTCACCACACCGATCCGTGCCAGAAACAGCACGACCACCGGCAGTTGGAAGACCAACCCGAACGCCAGCACGAACGCCGTGGCAAACGAGGTATACGCCCCGATGCTGATCATCGGCACGAGGGTTTCCGTCTGGTAGCTCAGGAGGAACCGGACGCCCACCGGCAGAATGGCGAAGAACGCAAACGCCCCCCCTCCCACGAATAGAAGCAAGGAGAACGGCAGCAGAGAGAGCGTGTACCGCCGCTCCGTGGTGGTGAGGCCCACGGAGACGAAGCGCCACAGTTCATACAGGATGACCGGGAGGCTGACGAAGGCCCCGGCGAGGGCGGCGACCTTGAGCCGGACGAAGAAGGCCTCCGTCGGGGCGGTG
>Ga0209341_10006468_pt1 | contig 10474 bp, 8 predicted proteins | sample RifCSP13_2_FD_184020 | JGI IMG/M metagenome (GOLD analysis project Ga0209341, IMG submission 184020) | Soil microbial communities from Rifle, Colorado - Rifle CSP2_sed 13_2 (SPAdes) (version 2) | ecosystem: Environmental > Terrestrial > Deep subsurface > Rock core/Sediment | place: Rifle... | reverse complement strand
TGTCCTTCTTCAACGACTCGAAAGGGACCAATGTCGGCGCGGTACTCAAATGTCTGGAGGGGTTCCCCGAGCCGGTGGTGCTCATCGCCGGCGGGAAGGACAAGGGGGTGGATTTCCGACCCCTTCGCGATCCCCTGAGGCGGAAAGCCCGGGCGGCGATCCTCCTGGGAGAGGCACGGGAGAGAATGAAACGGGAACTCGCGGGGTCGGTGCCCCTCCTGCTGGCCGGCTCCCTGGACGAGGCGGTCCGGGAGGCCGCGGAGTGCGCGCGGGAAGGCGACGTCGTGGTGTTCTCCCCGGCTTGCTCGAGCTTCGATATGTTCCGCAACTTCGAGGAGCGCGGCGAGGTGTTCCGGGAGGTGGTGATGAGGTTGCCGGAATGAACATCGGGAAACGGCACGAAAACCTGATCCTCACTCTCTGCACGCTGATCCTTGTGGGCCTGGGAGCCGTGATGGTGTATAGCGCATCGTCAATCACGGCAGGGGCGTCCGATCGGCTCGGGCACGACGCGGCGTACTATTTCAAACGGCAGGTTCTCTTCTTCGTGGTGGGAGCCTCCCTGGCCCTTTTCCTTTCCCGGATCGATTACGACATCTTTCGCCGGCACATCCCTCTCCTTCTGGGGGGAACCTTCGTCCTCCTGATCCTCGTCTACGTCCCCGGGATCCGGCACACGGCCAACGGCGCGTCCCGGTGGATCAACTTGCGGCTCTTCACCTTCCAGCCTTCCGAGCTGGCCAAGTTCTCCCTCATTGCCTACGCGGCCTACACCATCGACCGGAGGGGGGAGAACTTCCGCGAGAGCGGGCGGGCGTTCCTGCCGATGCTCGCGGTCCTGGCTGCCACCGTGGTGCTGATCCTCAAGGAGCCGGATTTCGGGATGGCGGTGGTCGTAACCGCGTCGTTCCTGGCGCTGCTGTATATCGCCGGGTTCCCGTGGAAACTCCTCGCGGGATGCGGCATCCTGGGGGTGATCGGCGTGGCTCTCGCGATCGCCGCGAAACCGTACCGGATGGCGCGCCTTTCGGCTTTCTTCGACCCGTTCTCCCAGGCACAGGCGGCGGGATACCAGGTAGTGCAGTCCCTGATCGCGTTCTCGAACGGCGGTCTTCTCGGGACGGGGATCGGTGCCGGGAAGCAGAAGCTCTTCTACCTTCCGGAGATGCACACGGACTATATCTTTTCCGTCATCGGTGAGGAACTCGGGTTCGCGGGAGTCGTCGTCGTGGGCGCCTGCTTCATGACGCTCGTCTGGGTGGGTTTTCGGATCGGCCGGCGCGCCCGCGACCCGTTCGGGAAGTATCTCGCGATGGGCATATCGACCGTGATCGGCGTGCAGGCCCTCGCGAACATGATGGTGGGCTTGAAGATGCTCCCGCCGAAGGGAATGGTCCTGCCGTTCCTGAGCTACGGGGGAAGCTCGCTGATCCTCCACCTGGCGGCGGTCGGGGTCCTCACCAACATCTCGATGAAAGGAGCGGAAGGTTTTGTCGCTGAACCTGGTAATCGCAGGCGGGGGAACCGGCGGGCACGTGTTCCCGGGGATAGCGCTTGCTGAGGCGTTTCTCTCCCTCTCCCCGGGAGGATCCGTATCCTTCGTCGGGACGGAAGGAGGCCTCGAGGCGAGGGCGGTGCCGTCCCGCGGGATCGAGATCGATTTCGTCTCCTCGGGCCAGGTCCGGGGCCGGGGAGCGGGCGGGCTTACGGGGGTGGCCAAAATGATCGGCGGGCTTAGCGCCTCCTTCCGGGTATTGCGCCGCAGGCGCCCCGACTTTGTGTTCGGAGTCGGCGGATACGCCTCCGTGCCCGTCTCTCTGGCGGCGGCAGCCACAGGGGTTTCGCTTTTTCTTCAGGAACAGAATGCCGTACCGGGAAGATCGAACCGGATGCTCGGGAGGATCGCCAGGGGCGTGTACACGGGATTCGGGGGGGCGGTCCCGTACTTTCCCCCGGGGCGGGCGTCGGTGTCCGGGAACCCCGTACGGCGGGAAATCGTGGAAGCGGCCGCGGAGTCCCGGAAACGGGTTCCGCCCCCCGGACCCTTCACCGTCTTCGCGATGGGGGGGTCCCAGGGAGCGAGGGCGATCAACGAGCTCGTGCTCGGCATGGGAAGGGAAGGAAAGGGCGGGGAGGGCGAAATGCGGTTCCTCCTGCAGACCGGCGAAAAGGAGTTCGCCGCCGTGGAGAACGTTGTGAGGGAGGAGGGGCTCCCCATCGAGCCGTTTCCCTTCACGGATCGGATCGGGGACGTTTTCGCCCGGTGCCACGCGGTCCTGATGCGGGCCGGAGCCCTCTCCATCGCGGAGGCGGCGCTTTTCGGCAAGCCGTGCGTGCTGATCCCGTACCCCTTTGCCGCCGATCGCCACCAGGAAAAAAACGCCGAGGAGTTTTGCGCGGGAGGGGGCGGGATCTTCCTTCGGCAGGAGCAGGCGTCCGTTACGAAGGTGCGCGAGGCGCTTTCCCTTTGGGCAGGGGATCCCGCCCGGAGGAAGTTGGCGGAGGAGGGTGCTGCGGGGTTCTCCCGGCCGGGAGCGGCCCAGGCAATCATCCGGTCGGCCCTGCGCGAGATGGGGAGAGGAGTGGACGGGGGTGTATAGAAAGGGGTTGCGGATTCATTTCGTCGGAATCGGCGGGATCGGGATGAGCGGAATCGCGGAGCTCCTCCTGAACCTCGGATACCGCGTCTCCGGATCGGACCTGCGTCTCTCCGACACGACGGACCGGCTTACACGTCTCGGAGCGGAGATCCGGGCCGGGCACGCGTCTGGCAACATACCGGAGGACGGCCACGTGGTGGTGGTCTCCTCGGCCGTCCGCCCGGACAACCCGGAAGTGATCGAGGCGCACCGCAGGAAAATCCCGGTAATCCCCCGGGCGGAGATGCTTGCCGAGCTCATGCGGATGAAATACGGGATTGCCATCGCGGGAACGCACGGCAAGACGACCACGACCTCGATGGTGGCCACCATCCTCGCGACGGCCGGGTGGGACCCGACCGCCGTGGTGGGGGGGAAGCTCAACAGCCTCGGCTCCAACGCCAAGCTCGGATCCGGGGATTTCCTGGTGGCCGAGGCCGACGAGAGCGACGGGTCGTTCCTGAAGCTCTCTCCCACCGTGGCGGTTGTGACCAACATCGATCCGGAGCACCTCGACTACTACTCGGGCATCGGACAGATCAAGGAGACGTTCCTCCATTTCCTCAACAAGGTTCCTTTCTACGGGTTCGCCGTCCTGTGCGTGGACCACCCGAACGTCCAGGAGCTCATCCCCGCGCTCCAGAAGACGTACGTCACCTACGGTTTCTCCCTGCAGGCGGATTACCGGGCCGACGGCGTCGCGCCCGAGGGCATGACGAACCGGTTCCGGGTGATCCACCGCGGGAAGAGCCTCGGAGAGGTTTCGCTTTCCGCGCCCGGCCGCCATAACGTGAGCAACGCGCTCGCAGCGGTTGCGGTGGCCTCGGAGCTGGGGATCTCCTTCGACAAGATCCGGGAGGGGCTTTCCGACTACCGGGGGGTGCACAGGCGGTTCCAGATCAAGGGAGAACGGGAAGGCGTGACGGTCGTGGACGATTACGGGCATCACCCTGCGGAGATCCGGGCAACGCTCGCTGCTGCCCGGGAAGTGTGGCCAGGCCGCCGGATCGTCGTCGGCTTCCAGCCGCACCGGTACTCCCGGACACATGCCCTGTTCCAGGAGTTCGTCTCCGCGTTCCATGACGCGGACCTGCTCTTCGTTTTCGAGGTGTACCCCGCGGGAGAAGAGCCGATCCCGGGGGCCTCGGGCGAGCGGCTCTGCGATGCGATACGGGACCACGGACACAAGGCGACCTTTTTCGCAGGGAAGGCCGGGGAAGCGGCGGGGGAGGTTCTGCCCCGACTGCTATCGGGCGACATATTTCTGACCATGGGGGCCGGAGATGTCTGGAAACTGGCAGAAGGTGTTGTATCCCGTTAAGGGCCGGGAGAGTCGGAGCCAGCCGGGAGGGGGGATGAAGAGGATCGAGGAGATGTTCGGCGCCAAGATGCGGGAGTTCACCACCGTCGGAATCGGTGGGGCGGCCGAACGATTGGTCTTCCCCCGCTCGGTGCGGGAGATCCAGGAGATCCTCGCGTCGGAGCGCGCCGCGAACCGGGAAGTGAGGGCGCTGGGGGGGGGCAGCAACCTGCTCGTGTCGGACGGCGGCGTTCGCGGCACGGTGGTCTGCCTCAAGAAGAACATGGGAAAGGTTCTCTTCGCCTCGGGGGGGACGACGGTTGCCGACGCGGGTGTGATGCTCCCGAGGTTCGCGGTCCTGTGCGCCCTGTCCGCCCTCTCCGGGGCCGAGGAACTGGGTGGGATCCCGGGTACGGTGGGCGGAGCGCTGACGATGAACGCCGGGGCGTACGGCCGTGCCATCGGGGATATCGTCGAGTGGGTGGAAATCGTGGATCCCGAGGGGACGCTGCACCGGGTCGCGGCGAGGGACATCCGTTTTTCCTACAGGACGGCCGAGTACCCCGTGGGGGGGATCATCGCCCGTGCGGGGTTCCGGCTCCGTCCGGGGCATTCCGACGACGCGTTTTCCCGCATGAAGACGCTCAACGAGGGGCGCCGCGCCAGCCAGCCCTGGGGGGAGCGGACGTTCGGCTCCACCTTCCGGAATCCCCCCGGCTTGGAGAGGGCGGCGGTCCTTCTGGAGCGGGTGGGGATGAAGGGCGCCCGCGAGGGAGACGCGATGTTTTCGGAGAAGCACGCCAATTTCATGATCAACAGGGGGCGGGCCGGCGCGTCCGACATCTTGCGGCTCATCGCGCGCGGGAGGGAGGCGGTGCGGAAGCTGGCGGACATCACGCTTGCCACCGAGGTGAAGATGTGGGGATTCGCCGATGAGTGAGAAGGGACGGTTTCGGGGGAAGACGGTGGGGGTGTTCCTCGGCGGAGAGTCCTCGGAGCGGGAGGTGTCGCTCCGGACGGGGGGCGCCGCCGCGTCAGCGCTTCGCCGGAAGGGATATCCGGTGGTGGAGATCGACATCCGGGGAGATTGGCTTTCGGCGATCCGGAAGGCGGAGATCGACGTGGCCTTCATCGCGCTCCACGGCCGCCTGGGGGAGGACGGTTGCATCCAGGGCGCCTTGGAGCTTGCCCGCGTGCCGTACACGGGGTCGGGCGTCGCCGCCTCCGCCGTCTCGATGAGCAAGGTGCTTGCCAAAAGGGTTGTGGCCGCCGTCGGAGTCCCCTGCGCGCCGGACACCGTATTCGAAGGGGAGGCGCTCGCCGCACCCGCCCCGCCGGCGTTCGGCTTCCCCCTCGTGGTGAAACCGGACCGGGAAGGATCCACGGTGGGGGTCAGTGTCGTCCGGGATCTCGGGGGATGGGCCGGCGCCATGGCCGAAGCGGGGAGATACGACACCCGTGTGCTGGTCGAGGCCTACGTGCCGGGCAGGGAAATCACGGTGGGGATCGTGAACGGCAGGGTCCTCCCCGCGATCGAAATCGTGCCGAAGTCCGCCTCGGGTCTCTACGACTACCATTCCAAGTACACGGTCGGGCAAACGGAGTACGTGATCCCCGTTCCGATGGACCGCGACATCCTCCTGCGGGCTGCGGAGTTCACTCGGGCGGCGGCTTCCGCCCTCTCGCTGCGCGGCGCGGCAAGGCTGGATTACCGGGTCGACCCGGCAGGGAACCTCTTCTTCCTGGAGGCGAACACGATCCCGGGAATGACGGAAACGAGCCTGCTGCCGAAGGCGGCCCGGTTCGACGGCGTCTCCTTCGAGGACCTCGTCGAGGAGATCCTGGACGATGCGGGGTTGACCAAGTAGATGATCGAGTACAAGGCATATCACAAGAAATCGCTCGGAAAGCGAATGCGGCCGCACGCGGCGAGAAAAAAGAAGAAGAAGGGAAAGGAGGCGAGCCCCGGCCGGTCCCGGTTCCGGCAGGCGATCCCGATCGCCGCGGTGGCACTGGTCATTCTCCTCCTGGGGGCGGCCGGGGCGGCCGCCTACTCCTGGCTGGGCCGTTCCGACATCTTCTCGGTGCGGATCGTCGACATGAACCCGTGCAACCACGTCTCGAGCGACGAGATCGCGGGAGTTCTCAAGGGGGTCGGCCGGGGGAACATCTGGTCGCTTTCCAGGGAGGAGATCGGCCGGCGGATCCTGTCCCATCCGTTCGTGCGGGAGGTGGCCGTGCGGAAGGCGTTCCCGGACAAGCTCGTGGTGCGCATCGAGGAGCGGGAGCCGGTCGCGATGATCAACCTGGACGCCCTCTACTACGTGGACGATCGGGGAAGCATCTTCAAGCGTCTGACCGCGTACGACGCGAAGAATCTCCCGATCCTCACCGGATTCTCGCGGAAGGACCTGGCGGCGAAGGACCCGGTCGCGATCCGGAACCTGAAGAAGACGATCGATCTCCTGCAGAACGCGGAAGCCGGGGTCCTGCGCCGGAATCTCTCGGAGGTTCACTACGATGCGCAGGACGGGTACACGCTGGTGACCCGGGATTTCGGCCTCCGGCTGAAGATCGGGACGATGGATTTCACCAAGGCGATGCAGCGGGTGGAGGAGGCGATGCCGAAACTGGCGAGTCTCGGCCAGGCGAAGGGGGTCGTCGACCTGAAAACGGAGGGCCGCATCTTCGTGCGGCCGGGGGAATAAATGGAATCGGCGACGGGGCCGGTGATCACCGGCCTGGATATCGGGTCGAGCAAGGTCGCAACGGTCATCGCGAGGAAAACCCCGGAGGGGGTGGAGATCCTCGGCATGGGGATCTGCCCGACGGAGGGGATGCGCAAGGGGTCCGTGGTCAACGTGGACGCGACCGTCAAGTCGATCACGCAGAGCGTCTCCGAGGCGGAGAAGATGACGGGCCTCCCGGTTTCTTCCGCGCTGGTCGGCGTGTCCGGCCCATTGATCAAGTCGTTCAACAGCCATGCGGCCGTCTCCGTGCGGAACGAGCGGGAAGTGACCGACACGGACGTGGCGCGGGTCCTCGATCTGGCAAAGGCGGTGGAGCTACCGGCGGACCGGGAGATCCTGCATGTCCTGACCCAGGAGTTCATCGTCGACGATATGCCCGGAATCAAGGACCCCCGCGGCATGACGGGCATCCGCCTGGACGCGCGGGTGCACGTGGTGACCGACGACCTGCCGAGCACGCGCAATCTCGTGCGGTGCGTCGAGAAGGCGGAGATCAACATCGTCGACATCGTGCTCTCCCCCCTGGCCTCCGCGGAGGCCGTGCTGACCCCGGAAGAGCGCGAGGTGGGCGTGGCGTTGCTGGACTTCGGCGGCGGGACCGTCGATATGGCCATCTTCTATGACGGCGCCCTCCGTCACACCTTCGTGCTGCCGCTGGGGGGCGGGAACATCACCGCCGACGTGGCGGTGGGACTTCGGATCCCCGCAGCGGACGCGGAAAGCCTGAAAATCGCCTCGGGATGCGCCGCGATCCAGAAGGTCCGGCGGGACGAGCTCGTGGAATTGCCCGGCGTGGGGGGGCGCCAGCCGAGGCCGATCCGGCGGCAATACCTGAGCGAGATCATCGAGCCCCGCGCGGAGGAGATCTTCACCCTCCTGAGGAAGGAGATCCTGCGCTCGGGATTCGAGGAGATGCTCGGGGCGGGAATCGTGCTGACGGGCGGCGGTTCCCGCCTGGACGGCCTCCCCGATCTGGGGGAACGGGTCTTCCACCTGCCCGTCCGGCGGGGGGGGCCCATCGGGATCGGGGGGGTAGTGGAGGTGGTCAACAGCCCGACGTTCGCAACCGCCGTGGGGCTTGCTCTTTACGGGGCGAAGCTGGCGGAGAGCGGCATGGGCAGAGTGGAAGAGGAGGCCCCGGGCGGATGGATGGCCCGGGTGAAGCGGATCCTGACAGAGTACTTCTAATACACCGGGAAGAGCGAAAAGGAGGCAGACATGTTCACTCTCGTAGAGGAAAACAGGTGCAACGCGGTCATCAAGGTGTTCGGCCTCGGAGGCGGCGGCGGAAACGCAATCAACACGATGATCGAGGAGGGGCTCACGGGCGTGGAGTTCATCTCCGCGAACACGGACGCACAGGCCCTCTCGAAAAACCTTGCTCCCCTGAAGATCCAGATGGGCGCGAAACTGACCAAGGGCCTCGGCGCGGGGGCGAACCCCGACACGGGCCGCCAGGCGGCCCTGGAGGACCGGGACATCCTTCGCGAGGCCCTCATGGGCGCCGACATGGTGTTCATGACCGCGGGGCTGGGGGGCGGCACGGGCACCGGGGGAGGGCCGGTCGTCGCGGAAGTCGCGCGGGAGCTGGGGGCGTTAACCGTCGCGGTGGTGACCCGCCCGTTCTCGTTCGAGGGCGCCACCCGGCGCAGGCAGGCGGAAATAGGACTCAAAGAGCTCCGCAGCATCGTGGACACCCTCATCGTGATCCCGAACGAGAAGCTCCTCCTGATCGCCGGCAAGGAGATGCGGTTTGTGGAGGCGTTCCGCAAGGTCGACGAGGTCCTGTACCAGGCGGTCCGCGGGATCTCCGAGCTGGTGACCAAGCCGGGGTACATCAATCTCGACTTCGCCGACGTCAAGACGATCATGTCGGGTTCCGGAGTGGCCCTGATGGGTACCGGAAGCGCCGCGGGCCAGAACCGGGCGATGGCCGCCGCGGAGAAGGCGATCTCCAGCCCCCTCCTCGAGGATGTGGCCATCCGGGGGGCGCGCGGGGTCCTCTTCAACATCACGGCCGGCCCCTCCCTCTCCATGAGCGAGGTGCACGAGGCCGCAACGCTCATCCAGGAGGAGGCGGACGAGGAAGCAAACATCATCTTCGGGACCGTGATCGACGACACGATGGGGGAGGAGTTGAAGGTTACCGTCATTGCCACCGGGTTCGAATCGGGCGTGGCCGAGAGCATCTGGAAAAGCCCGCGCCGCACGATCAAGCTGGTGGGGCGCGAGGACCTGGAGAAGCCGACCTTCCTGCGCGCCGCCCAGACGAGAGAGCCGGAAAGGATCGAGCCGCTCCCGGTGCCCGAGTCGCCGATCGAGGAAGAAATCCTGGAGGAGTTCGACATCCCCACGTTCCTTCGCCGCCGGCCCCCCGGCGCATGACGTGGGAGATTCGCCGGCTTCACGAGGAGATCCTGTCCCGCGAGGTCGGTGGGGTCCGCAAGGAGTGGGGAGGGCGGGTCCGGGTCGCCCTCGTCTACCCGAACCGGTACGAGGCGGCGATGTCGAACCTTGGGTTCCTCTCGGTCTACGACCGGTTCAACGCCCGGGCGGACGCCGTATGCGAGAGGGCCTTCCTGCCCGGGGAGCAAGAGAAGCATATCCTCCGTCGCGGCGGCAACCGGTCCCCGCGACGGGGGATGCTCCTTTCCACCCTGGAGAGCAGCCGGCCCCTCTCCGACTTCGATATCGTCGCCTTCTCCCTCTCCTACGAGAACGATCTGTTGAACCTTCCGGGTCTGCTTGCCGCGGGAGGAGTTCCCCCTTTCCGGGTCGACCGGGCTTCCCGGGGCGGAGGAACGCTTCCCTCGCGTCGGGAACGGCCGCTGGTCCTGGCGGGGGGATTCGCGGCATCTTTGTCCCCCGAACCGGCGGGAACCGTGGCGGACGCCGTGGTCGTCGGGGACGGGGAGAGGGCGGTCGGATCGATCCTCGACCTGGGGTCTCCCCGGCCCTCCGACGATAAATACCTGAAGGACCTCGCCGCGATCCCCGGCCTGTTCGTGCCGGCCGGGTACGTTCCCGAGTACGTCCTTCCGGAGGGGAGCGAGACGGAAGGGTACGGGAGGCTTGCGGGCATTCGGCCCCGCCCCGGATTCCCCGCGCGGGTCATCCGGGAGACGGTTCCTCTCGAGGAGTTCCCCCCGGTTGTTCCCATTCTCGCGGAGGACGCCGAGCTGGGGAGAATGGCGCTGGTGGAAACGTCGCGCGGCTGCCCCAAGCGGTGCGGGTTCTGCGCGGCCGCGCACGCCTGCCCCGATTTCCGCGAGGTTCCCCTGGACTACGTGCGCGCGGCCGTGGACGCCCTCTGGCCGCATCGGAAGACGGTCGGGCTCATCGGGGCGGCGGTGCTGGACTGGAGACACTTCCGGAGCTTTTCGAAGGAGATCCTGGCTCGCGGCGGGGCGGTTTCCCCCGCCTCCGTCCGGGCGGACCTCGTGGACGAGGAGATCGCCGGAATCCTTTCGGCAAGCGGTCACAGGACGATCACCCTGGCGCCGGAGGCCGGCAGCGAGGAACTTCGGGCACGGATCGGGAAGCGGGTCGCGGACGGGGTGTTCTTCTCGGCCGCCCGGACTCTGGCCCGCGCCGGGATCGTCTCCTTCAAGCTGTATTTTCTTTGCGGGATCCCCGGCGCCGGGGGGGACGAGGAGGTGGAGGGGGCGGTCGACTTCCTCGCCGCCTTTCGCCGGGAGGTGCTCGCCGAGGCGAAGTCGGTCGGGAGGATGGGAACGGTGACGGCGGTCATCTCCCCGTTTGTCCCCAAGCCCTTCACCCCGCTC
>Ga0209341_10006467_pt1 | contig 10474 bp, 9 predicted proteins | sample RifCSP13_2_FD_184020 | JGI IMG/M metagenome (GOLD analysis project Ga0209341, IMG submission 184020) | Soil microbial communities from Rifle, Colorado - Rifle CSP2_sed 13_2 (SPAdes) (version 2) | ecosystem: Environmental > Terrestrial > Deep subsurface > Rock core/Sediment | place: Rifle... | reverse complement strand
GGGTCGAGCGTCGGGGAGAAGGACATGATCATCGACGTGCTCCGGGCGATGGGCGAGGTCCGGTTCCACGGCGTCGCCGTGAAGCCCGGGAAACCCACCGTCCTCGGCGTCGTGGGGGCCAAGGCGGTCCTCGGGATGCCCGGGTACCCGACCTCGTGCCTCTCGAACTGCTACATGATGCTCGTGCCGATGCTGCGGGCGATGGCGCGGCTCCCGCCGCAGCCGGAGAAGGTCGTCGAGCTCCCGCTGTCGAAGCGGCTCGTGTCCGCGATCGGGCGGGTCGAGTTCCACACCGTACGCGTGCAGGACGGCATGGCGGTCCCCGCGTATAAGGAGAGCGGGGCGATCACGTCGATGGCGCACGCGGACGGGTACATCGAGATCCCCGCGAACGTGGACCTCCTGGAGAAGGGCGAGCGGGTCCGCGTGGTGCTATTCTAAGAGTCTGGCATGAACACGTGTCTCTCCAGCTCCCCGTCAACCCATTCTTGAACCTGGATGTGCTCGACGTCGATGTTCGCTTGGACTTCCTGCAACTCGCGCGCCGCCATCGCCGCCTCTCCCGTCGGGGAGCCAGAAACTCGGCGTGCGATTTAGTCGCTCGGATGGACGGAGGCGTCCGCCCGCGACGTTCGCTCCGTCGCCGTTCCCCCAGCCGCCGCCGCCCGGCGTCTCAATCACGATGACATCGCCGCGACTCAGGCGCTCGGTGAACTTCGCCGGAAGCGGACGTCGGCTGCCGCGGTGGACGAGCCAGTTTCTCCCTGCCCGCCCGTCGGAGCCGCCGTTCGCGCCATGCGGCCGGAGTCGGCGGCGCTCCGAGATCACGGACACCGTGGCCCCGGCTCCGAGCACACGGACGGCGCGGCGGATCCCGTCCCCCCCGTGGAACCGCCCGGCCCCCCCGGACCCGTCGATTAGCCGGTACTCTTCGACGCGGAGAGGATACGCGAGCTCGAGCGCCTCCACGGGAGTGTTTTTCGTGTTCGTCATGTGCGTCTGCACGCCGTCCGTACCGTCCCGATACGGCAGGGCACCCTCGCCCCCCGCGATCGTCTCGTAATAGGAGAAGCGCGGCCTGCGCGCGGAGCCGATCGTCAGGTTGTTCATCGTGCCTTGGCTCTGGGCCGGTACACGGTCCTGCAGCGGCGCGCGGAGCGCGGAGAACACGACGTCGACGATCCGCTGCGATGTCTCGACGTTCCCGGCCGCGACGGCGGCCGGCGACCGGGCCCGAACGATCGAACCCTCCGGTGCGCTCACCCGGACCGGGCGGTACGCCCCCGCATTCGCGGGGATATCCGGGTCCGTGAGGCAGCGGAGCGCGTAGTAGACAGAGCTCATTGTGACCGCGAAGGGCGCGTTCAGGTTGCTTGCCGTCTGGGCGTGGGTCCCTTCGAAATCGACTTGGACTTCGTCCCCCGCCGTGGTGACGCGCGCACGGATCGGGAGGAACCGGGGACCGCGACCCTCGGGGCTTTCCAGTCGATCGGTGCCGGTCCAGCTGCCGTGGGGGAGGCTTGCGATCGCGGAGCGAACCCGTCGCTCGCTGTACGCCATCAGGTCGGCGGCTGCCTGCGCGAGGAACCCGGGGCGATGGCGTCGTGCGAAGTCGAGCACCCGCCGCGATCCGAGCTCGTTCGCCGCAATCTGCGCTCGCAAGTCCCCGAGCCGTTCGACCGGGTTCAACGTTGCGTGCCGGAAGCGATCGAAGACCCCGCGGCGCTCTGCCCCCCTCCGGAGCAGGAGCTCGGGGTCGAGGACGAGTCCCTCGTCTTCGAGCCGCGCGCTCCACGCGGGCATGGACCCCGGCGCGATCCCGCCGATGTCCGCATGGTGGGCCCGGTTCGCGACATACGCCAGGCGCATCGAGCCCTGGAACACGGGTTTGACCACGGTGATGTCGGGCAAGTGGGTCCCGCCGCGGTACGGGTTGTTGAGCACGACCTGGTCTCCCTCCTCGAGCGCGTCGCCGAAGTCGGCCTTGATCGCCTCGAGGGCGAGAGGCATCGAGCCGAGGTGCACGGGGATGTGTTCGGCCTGAGCGACCAGGCTCCCGTCCGCGTCGAACAGGGCGCAGCTCGCGTCCATCCGTTCCTTGATGTTCGGTGAGTACGCGGTCCTCTGGAGGCAGACGCCCATCTCCTCCGGGATGAACGACAGGGCCGACTGGAGCACGTCGAGATCGACCGGCTTCACGGACCCACCTCGATGTCGAGCACGCCCAGGGGGCCGACGTCGAGAGAGGCTCCGGGCGGGACGACGGTGGTCGCGTGTGCCTCCTCGACGATCATCGGCCCCTCCATGTGGAAGCCGACCGGGAGGCTCTCCCGAGCGAGGACGGGCGTCTCGAACCAGCCCTCCTCGAAGAGGGCGCGTCGCGTACCGCGCCGAGGCGTCGCACGCAGGATCGGAGCCGGGACGTGCACGGACCTCGGAAGTCGGGCCGCGAGACGCACCGTGACGAGCTCAATCGGCGCCGCCCGCGGCGCGTATCCATATCGGGCCCGGTGGAGATTTCGGAACCGGCGGGCGACGTCCCCCTGAGTCAGGACGTTGAGTTCGTAACTCTGTCCGCGGTAACGGAGGTCGAGACTGGCGGTGAACAGGGCCCGGCGCGGGTCTAGTCCTTGCGCGGTGAGATCCCTCTCCGCCCGCTCTCGGAACCCGTTGAGGATTTCCTGGATTCGCGCGCGGGCCCGACCGAGGGGACGCAACACGCTCTGGCTGTAGGCCACCCGGACGTCGGAGACAAGGATTCCATAGGCGGAGAACACCCCCGGGAGGAAGGGGACGATCACCCGAGGGATGCCAATCTCGCGCGCGAGCGCACACGCATGCATCGCGCCGGCTCCGCCGAACGCGAGAAGCCGGAACCCGGCCGGGTCCGCTCCCCGCTTCGATAGGATCAGCCGCATGCTCTTCGCCATGCTCGCCTCAACGACCCGCTGGATGCCGAGGACGGTGTCGTCGAGGGCGACCCCCAGCCGCCTCGACAGCTTCACGAGCCCGGTCCGTGCCAAGCGCGGCCGCAACGCGAGCCGCCCCCCAAGGATGTAGGCCCCCAGCCTCCCTCCGACGAGGTCGGCGTCCGTGACGGTGGGCTCGCTGCCCCCCTTGCCGTACGCGATGGGCCCCGGAGACGCGCCCGCGCTCGCGGGGCCGACCCGCAGGGCGCCCCCGGCGTCGATCCACGCGAGGCTCCCTCCTCCCGCCCCGACCGACTCGATGTCGATGACCGGGATTGCCATCGGGAAGCGGTCGATCACCGCCTCCGTCGTCCACGTCGGCTCGCCGTCCCTCAACACGGAGAAATCGGCACTCGTCCCGCCCATGTCAAAGGTGACCACATGAGGCGCGCGCATCCGGCGGGCGAGGGCGGCGGCGGCCGACAGCCCTCCAGCGGGGCCGCTCAGGACGAGTTCGATTGGCCGGTCCTGCACGAGATCCGGCGATGCGACGCCCCCCGTCGACTTCATGATGAAGAATTCCCGTCGCACCCGGTCGCGGAGGTCCTGAAGGTAGCGCGCGACGAGAGGCTTGACATAGGCGTCCAGGACCGTCGTCGAACCGCGCTCATACTCGCGGAATTCAGCGAGCACCTGATGGCTGAGGGACACCGAGATCCCGGGAAACGCCGCCCCGAGCCGCTTCTCGTGCTCCGGGCGGAGGAAGGAGAAGAGCAGCGACACGGCGACGGATTCGGCTCCCGACCGTTTCACGGCCCGGGCGACGCGGCGGAGTTCCGCGTCCGTGAGGTCCGCGAGGACCCGTCCGTGTGCGTCGACGCGCTCCCGGACGCCGAAGCACCGGTCCCGCGGGACCGGTGCCGCGGGCTTCGGGACATGCAGGTCGTAGAGCTTGGGCCGGTCCTGCCGGCCGATCGCCAGGAGGTCCTCGAATCCGGCCGTCGTGATGAGTGCCGTGCTGGCGCCCCGCCGCTCCAGAATCGCGTTCGTCGCGACGGTCGTGCCGTGGACCATTCCGTCCGCGTGGAGATCGCGAAATCCCCGGAGGACCGCGTCCCCCGGCCTCGGGGTCGACAGGAGTTTCGTCGTCACGACGTCGCGACCTCGAAAGCCCACGAAATCCGTGAACGTGCCGCCGACGTCGACTCCGATGTCCACGGCGGGGGTATTCCGCCGGTCGGACAAAACCCTTTTCCCGCATCCGAGGCGTGGGGTGGACCGGGGAGAAACGAAGTTCCGCAGGCTCCGGAGCCCCCGGCAGCACTTCGACCTGCTTGCCGAGTTTCACGCCGGGCTCGGACGTGATGCCGAGCCGCCGAGCAAGTTCGATGATGAAGCTACGCGCATCGCCGGGCCGTCCACGGGGGCGGGCCGAGCACGAATTTGTACGTGTAACCAACTTGCAGCCCGGTCAGCTAGGTCGCGAACGTCGACAACCGCTTCTCAATCTCGCCTCGAACCCACTCTTGAACGTGGATATGCTCCACCTCGATGGTCGACCGGACGTCCCTCACGCCCGCGATCTGTCTCATCCATTGCAACCGCTCCTCTACCTCCGACAGATTAGAGAGGTGGGCGACGAAAAGGGAGTATTCCTGCGGCGCCGTGTGCGTCCAGATGATCCTCTGGAGTCCGGATAGAATCGTCTTGTCGACCGCATGTTTCCAGCTCGCTTCGGAGGCGACCCAGAATCGGCATCGTACGCCGCCGACTTTCCCCAGATCCAGGACGGGGTCGAGGTAGAAGGCATTCTCATTGACCAGCTGGACCATCCGCCTTTTGACCGTCCGAGTCGAAAGCCGCAGCTGGCGGGCGACGTCCGAGAGCCTTCCTCTCCCATCCTTCCGCAGCGCCTGCATGATCTGCCAGTCCGTCCTCGTCGGGGTCAGGTTGCAGGGAGGGAACCCGAGCTTCCACGAGACCGGTGTCGGGCTACCGCAAAGGGAGGCGAACAGCCGAACCTGCCTTTCCAGAGTCGACGGGTTCTCGTACAGGGTGAGCACGGCGAGCTCCTTGCCGTAAAAGTTGTCGATGAGCATCACGCCCTCAAGTAGTTTCAGTCGCGAAATCACCTCGGGCTTGGATTCCGAGTCACCGACACGCAGCTCTACGATGGCAGCCTCCCGGCCAAGTAGAGCCGGATTGAGGAGGAGCTGCCAACCGCGGAGGAACCGGACGTCGTTCATGTGCCTGAGCCGGTGCCGGACTGTCTCTTCATCGACGTCGAGTCCCGCGGCCACGTGCGCATAGGAGACACGGACGTCCCACTGGAACGAACTGGGAGACGCAATCGCTTTTATGATCCGAATGTCCAAATCGTCCGGTGTCCACATATCCTAGTTCCGTTAGGGCAATCAGACAGGCATATTTAAACTTTCATGAGGGCGCAACGTCCGTGCCTTGCCGTCGACGCTCGAAGTCACGGTCGCGGCCCGAGTCACCGTGGTGAAGTTGCCGAGCCCGGGACCGCCTGTTTTGGTGCGTTCCTGGTGGCATCGGTTCGTACGTCCCCCAATCGCCGTGGTCGTCACGCGGAGCGATGCGTGCACCACGAACAATGCATCTCACTTGGTAGTCGGGCCCGCTGTGATGATTACTGTCTTCCCATCGGGAGTCGCGCCGTGCACATGTCCGGATGGCATTGCGTGGGGGTGGGTGGGGAACTAGATGCGAGCGGTCTCATGAGCCGAATATCGAGGTCGTCCGGTGTCCACATTTTCCAGAGTCGCACGTGAAAGCGGACAAGGGGACCTAGATTTGTCTGAGCGCCCCAACATGCTGAGGGGGGAACACAACTAGGCCGGACCTGTTCCGACATCGGAGAAGGTAATGACATGGTTGTTCGAAAGATTTTGATCGCTGTAATCGTCGTGATAGTCCTCGTGGCGGTAGTGCTTGGGGCAGCCTACGTTGTGCTGACCCAGACTCCACCCGGACCACCGGGAGCCGCGCCCACGGTGACGTCCACATCCCCTGCCTCTGCCGCCACCGGCGTGCCGATCACCACGAAGATCATCGTCACGTTCAGCAAGGCGATGGATCCCTCAACGATCACCGCGTCGACGTTCACGTTGAAGAGAGGAACGACCTCGGTCGCGGGGACCGTGACCTATACGGGCGTGACTGCGACCTTCGCACCCTCGAGCAACCTCGCGGCGAGCGCCGCGCACACGGCGACGATCACGACCGGGGCCAAGGACCCCGCCGGCAACGCGCTGGCGGCCAACTTCGTATGGAGCTTTACGACGGGTGCGCTTCCAGACACCACCCCACCCCTGGTGACGTTCACATCCCCTGCCTCTGCCGCCACCGGCGTGCCAATCAACACGAAGATCCTCGTCACGTTCAGCGAGACGATGGACCCCTTGACGATCACGACGTCGACCTTCACCCTGAAGCAGGGAACGACGCCTGTATCCGGCACCGTGACCTCCGCTAGCCGTACCGCGACCTTCAATCCGGTAAGCAATCTCGCCGCCAGCACCGTATACACCGCCACGATCACGACCGGGGCCAAGGACCCCGCCGGCAACGCGCTGGCGGCCAACTTCGTATGGAGCTTCACGACGGGTTCAACTCCAGACACCACCCCACCCCGGGTGACGTCCACATTCCCAGTCGATGCCGCCACCGGCGTGGCGGTCAACACCGATGTTCTCGCAACGTTCAACGAGACGATGGACCCCTTGACGATCACGACGGCAACGTTCACCCTGATGCAAGGGACGACGCCTGTGTCCGGCACCGTGACGTACGCCGCCCTTACCGCGACCTTCAATCCGGCAAGCAATCTCACCGCCACCACCGTATACACCGCCACGATCACGACCGGGGCCAAGGACCTCGCCGGCAACGCGCTGGCGGCCAACTTCGTATGGAGCTTCACGACGGGTTCAACTGGAGCGCGCGGTCCAGCGCCGGTAGTCCTTGGAACGGCCGGCAATTTCGTGATTCTGGCGCAAACAACAATCACAACCACTGGAACCACTTCAATTGTCGGAGATCTCGGACTTAGTCCGGCCGCCACGAGCTTCATAACCGGATTTGCCTTGTCGATGGATCCCTCGAACGTCTTTGCGACGTCGAGCCTAGTGACCGGAAGGATCTACGCAGCCGACATGGCGCCCCCCACTCCAACCACGATGACCACGGCCATCCTCGACATGCAAAACGCGTTCACCGATGCCGCCGGACGGACGCTGCCGGATTTCACGGAGCTGGGTGCCGGGAACATCGACGGGTTGACCCTTGTCCCCGGCCTCTACAAGTGGGGGACGGGAGTCACGTTCGCCACCGGGGTCACGCTCTCGGGCGGCGCCAATGATGTCTGGATCTTCCAGATTGCACAAGACCTTACCGTGGGCAACGGCGCCATTGTCACCCTGAGCGGCGGCGCACAGGCGAAGAACATCTTCTGGCAGGTCTCCGGCCAAGTGGTCCTTGGAACGACGTCTGACTTCAAGGGGATCATCCTGTGTCAAACGCAGATTGCGCTGCAGACCGGCGCGACGCTGCTCGGCAGGGCGTTGGCGCAGACTGCGGTCACTCTGGACGCCAATGCCGTCACACGGCCCTGAGGCAGGAATAGCGAGTCGAGAAGAAAAAAAAAAGGAGTCAAGAACCATGGCAAAGAAGAGCAGAGGCGGTCGAATGACCGCGACGAAGAAGCGTGCCGCGAAGTCCCCGGGTGGACGCGGCCCGGTCAATGGACGCAAGGCCGGTCGAAGGATCATGAGGACCTAGGAAGGTGTGGAGATGCCCACAACGATCGGGGGATACACCCTGCCAGGGTCGCTTCTCGGGACCGTGATCTTCTTCGTCATCGGATGGATCATTTCGGCCATCATCATCTACTTCGTCACGAAGCTCTTTGAACAGAAAGAAGGGATCGGGACGGCCTTCCTAGCTGCTCTCGTCGGTGCGATCATCTATGCACTCGCGTACTTCTTCCTGGGTTCGGGGCTCCTAGCAGCCGTCGTTGCCGGGCTTGGGTGGCTGATTGCCTTGGCGTCCCTCTACAACATGGGCTGGCTCCGGTCACTCGGAGTCGCGGTCGTGGTGTGGATTGTCGCGGCGGTCGTAGGCTGGTTCCTACCCACAATTGTGGGTCCTCTGTGATGTGGGAACCATGCCAATAACCGTCGAATGGTCTCACATCGGACTGGGCTCGGTCGTGGCGTTCTTGATCGGTTGGCTCCTGTTCGGTCTTCTTGGAGCGATCGTCATCGCCATCGTGGTCTTGGTGCTGATGGGGGTCATAAAGATCAGGCCGAGTAGGAGCGGCGAACAAGGACCACTGACGCCGAGAAGGTAAGGACATGATTCGGAAGATGCTGATTGTCATGATCGTCGTGATTGCCCTCGTGGCGGTGGCACTTGGGGCAGGCTACGTCTTGCTCACACGGCCTTCATGCGGCCAAGGCGGAGTGGCCCTCGGATCGGCCGCAGGTTTCGCCGTCCTGGCGGGCGCCACGGTGACGAACACCGGAGCGACCACGGTCACCGGGGATGTCGGAGTGAGTCCGGGTAGCGCGGTGACGGGATTCCCGCCGGGAACGGTGATCGGGACGATTCACGTGGCCGATGTAGCCGCCGCCGCGGGCATCGCCGACTTGACGACCGCGTACAACGACGCCGCGGGACGGACCCTGTGTCCTGTGAGCGTGGCCGGAAACCTGGGTGGACAAACGCTCACCCCAGGCCTGTACAAGTCCACGTCCGGTCTTGAGATCACCTCCGGGGACCTCACTCTCAATGCGCAGGGCAACGCGAACGGGGTCTTCATCTTCCAGATCGCGTCCACCCTCACCACGACGGCCGGCCGCCAGGTGATCCTGGCCGGCGGCGCGAGGGCGTCCAACGTCTTCTGGCAGGTCGGCGCCTCGGCGACGATCGGAACGAACTCGACCTTCCTCGGAACGATCATGGCAGATCAGTCCGTCACCCTGATTACGGGTGCGACGCTGAACGGCAGGGCGTTGGCACGGATCGCCGCCGTCACACTGGACGGGAACACCGTTACCAAGCCTACCCCATGAGGGGTGAACGACGACAGACACGGGAGAAGAAGACGGAGAAGAAGCAGCTGAAGAGGTGATGAAGACATGGCAAAGAAGAGCAGAGGCGGTCGGATGACCGCGACGAAGAGGCGGGCCGCGAAGTCGCCGGGTGGACGCGGTCGTGTGCGAACGCGCAAGACAGGCCGCGGCATCATGAAGACGTGAGAACACCGGTTGAGGAGTCGATGCCGCTGGATGCCCGGCCCGTGATTGAACTGGGAAGAACAAGAGACAAGGAGGAGGAAGCACGATGAAGATCCTAGGAAATGATAACAGACACGGGCATTTGGCCCCACTCGCCGGGTCCGCTTGCCTCGCGCTCGCGTTTGCACTCGCATTCGCGCTCAGCGTGACGGGCGGAGTCGTCCGCGCTACGCCCTCGCCTGCGACCGCACCCGCACTAGGTGCGGCGGCGAGCTTCGCGGTTCTGGCGGGCACGGCGGTGACTTGCACCGATTCCACCGTCACCGGAGACGTGGGTGTCTACCCCGGCACCGCGATCACGCAGACCAACTGCGTCATTGCGGGGACGGTTCACGCGGGGGACGCGACGGCCGCAGCGGCTTACAATGACTTCCTCAGCGCGTATGATGCGCTCGCGCTCGTGTCGTGCGACACCACATTGACAGGCACCCTCGATGGCGTGACGCTTGCGCCCGGTGTCCACTGCTTCGACGCGGCCGCAACGTTGACGGGTCAGTTGACGCTTGAGGGATCCGCGAACGGGATCTGGATCTTCAAAATCGGGACCAGCGGGACCGGCGCCCTCACGGGCAGCAGCTTCTCGGTAGTCATGGCCGGCGGCGGGCAGTCGTGTAACGTGTACTGGTGGATCGCCGAGGCCGCGACACTGACGGATTCGAAGTTCGTGGGAACGATTCTCGCCGGTATGGCCATCACCATCACCCGCGGAACCTTTACCGGTGATGCCTTCGCGAAGGCCGCAGTGACGATGACGGGCACTGACCTTGTCGGCTGCGAGGGCGGCAAAGGCAACGGCAACGGGGGGCGGCACTGCAACCAAGGTGTGGGCAACGGAGCCGAGGGTTGCGATCCGGGTAATTCCAACCAGGGCGATCCGGGCCGGTCGAATGACGAGGGCGGCGGAGTGCCCGGGGACCCGGGCCGCAAGGGCGGCAACGGCTAGTCAGGGTGCGGCGTTGGTCACTCAGTAGGGCCAGGAGGCATGGGCTGTCCCCTATGGTGTCCAAGCTCCGCCTCACGCTTGCGATTCTTTCGTTAGGGCTCGCAATCGAAGGGACGATTGAGGCGTACACGTACCTGAGCCGTAGCTACCGGCTGCCCTACGCGGCCTCGATCTTCATCTTGGGACCGTTCATCACCCTGGCCGGAATCCTAGTCCTCTGGATGGGACGCCACGAGTGGAATGATCTCCTCAGTCGGCGATTTCGGCACGCTCATCGGACGTTCGCGTTCAGCCTTCTG
>Ga0209341_10006466_pt1 | contig 10474 bp, 12 predicted proteins | sample RifCSP13_2_FD_184020 | JGI IMG/M metagenome (GOLD analysis project Ga0209341, IMG submission 184020) | Soil microbial communities from Rifle, Colorado - Rifle CSP2_sed 13_2 (SPAdes) (version 2) | ecosystem: Environmental > Terrestrial > Deep subsurface > Rock core/Sediment | place: Rifle... | reverse complement strand
AATTCTCGAAATGTCGAAATGTGACGCGCCGCTGTTTTGAGTGAGAAAAGGGGACATTCTGATTTTTCGATTTCCATGCTTTACACGTTACGGCAGTAAAGGGGCCCCGCTCTTGGCTTTTGGCATATGCAGTCCGCTCGCAGAAGAAAAGGGGTCGAGAGTCTTGTGGGTCTTGCCGCTTTAAAGGGAAGAAACGTCAGGAATATTTTAGAGCGGTACGGGCCGGTATCGGCAGAGATTATGAACCGATGGAACAAATCTTTAGCGACGTGGTCCGTAAGACCCGTCGGGCTGCTTTACGAGTGGGACTTGGCCGGGATATACGATGAACTCGGTTGGTAACGGAAACGTCACCTTTACCCCTTCTATGGCAGTCGGAGAGCAGACCGATGTGTAAAGCAGTTTTTCCCGCTGCTGGGGATCTATCAAGTAAGGATTGGTTTCGATAAGGGGCTTATTCATTTGAACGAGTTATAGCATAAAGCGCCTCGAGGTGTAATGCAATCCAAGCGTGAAAGTAAACTGAGCGGGAATCGTACCTGGGAGAGGCGCTAGACCTTGGACTGTCTAGCCCTTTCCCGGATAGCTACTAGCTCTCGCAACACATCCTCAACGGAGGGGTGAGGGCCGCCTAAAACCTGATTTCCCCAATGCTTGTGGTCAGGGTGGGTGGGAATTTCTGGGTGGTGGGGAGCATTATCATACCTGAACACCAGCTCTGCCGATGGGCCTTGATAATGATAGCGGTAAGCAATCCAGTGGGGCTCTCCGGCAACGATGACAATGGCTTCGCTGATTTCCAGCAGAGCGTCGTCTGGAAAGCGCAGCCGGATGCGAAGGACTCCTCTGTTCTCTGATAGAAGCAGCTCTTCGTACCGTTCAGTGGCGGCCTCAGGAACGTGGTCAATGAGTTGGCGAACATGGTTGAAGTACTCCTCGATGCTCTTCATCCCACGGCCACCAGCTTATGCTCCATTTCCTCCTTTAGCTGCAAGTAATGCTGATAGTTCCCAGCCCACTCGACAAAGTCCGCCGCGTCCCCCATATCCCCATTTTGGTACCGGGCATAAAAGTCGGCCGATGACATCTGGTACCTCTGCTCATAAGCTACCAGGGTTCGAATCAATGCGGCCAGCGCCTCAACCGGCGAAGCGTATGCGCTTCTCTGGATTGTCATGGGGCTTACCTCCTAATCCCCTTCGGTTATCGGGGATTATACCATTGATGAATCTAAGTTGACACAACTGCACCCCGCCAGCGGAAAACCTCTTGAAGTCCCGTGGGAGGGCTCAAGGGTCAGCTCAAGGGTCAGGCTTTCTATTCTAGACAATCTGTGCCGTGGGAGCATCCGAGGTCTGGTCTTGAATCTTGAATTCGACGGGGCCTGACTTCGATGATCTAGCAGGGTGCTGAAAAAAGCAATTCCATGCTTCGACGGGCTCAGCATGAACGGAAATTTATTAATGCATTCAAAGCAAACTCCGTTCGCCCTGAGCCTGGTCAAAGGGTGAACGGAGGTTTTTCAGCACCCTGCTAGGCGAAAATCCTATTGGCGCTTCCGCTCAATAGCGCGGCGTTGCTGCCTGCTGAGCTGACCGGATGGTTGACTTGGCGTTGGGGGTTGAGCGCAATGTTTTGTTCGACAACCACCATCCTGTGGTTTAAGTGATTCTCAATAACCTTTGCCGCGGGACCATTAAAGGTAATCTCATTAGCGTGGAAGATGCTTAATGCTGCGTCTTGAAGCTGGGAATCATCCTCTAACCGTCGCACTCTTAATCCAATGGACTTCAGTTCAGGATAACGAATCGGTCGTCCGTGCGTTCGAAATCGGTCATATGCCTCTTCAGAGCCGAACCACTCTGCTATTTCCAATGCCTTTGTCTCTCGCTGATTTTCGGGGACCGCCAAGTCGGCATGACAAAGCATGTATCTCGCCAGCCATTTCGCTACTACTTCCATAGAGAGTTTCACTTGCTGGTGGCAAAACTCAATCAGGCCTCCTGCATAAGACCGGAGAATCGGCGTCCAGGCCGCGATGTTGGAGACGTTTTCGTTACATTCCTGTTTCGCTCGGTAAAAATCCCGTAAAATCGCATGCGCCGGAGCGTAACGTCTTCCTTCCGGCACGGGGACTAGAATCTGTGGATCGATCGGCCCCAGCTCAGAGTGGTCGCCCATAAGAATCTCACCGCATCCAAGGGCTATTATCGTTGCCGCAGATTTGGCTTGGAGAGGAATTATCGCCCTGATGTAGTCGAATCGGGTCCGCAGCTACTCAAGCATCTGCTCCGCCGCCTGAGCCGATCCGCCTGGACTATGGAGGATCAGATCCAGTTCACGTTCCCGGACTCCATGACAAACCTCCATTAGTCCATGAACATCGGACCCTTCAACGGAATAGGTGATTCTGTCATTTCGTTTCTGCAGCCAACCGCTTGCATAGGAAATGACTGCGCGTCTTGAGATTCCATGAAGTGCCTGCAGATATTTGTGCCGTATCCCGTCGGTGTCCGGACCCTGTGGGGCTTTTACCCGGGCACTTTCATGAACTTCTTTGAGGATCTGGCCCCAAGTAGGCACTAGCGCTAATAGTTGGTGGATTGGGCTACGCCGGAAGGCGTTTCGCCGGCCATGATCGCAGCTCTGTAGGATCGCTCGACTGACTCGTAGATTTCCACAAGTTCCTGTGCGGTGTCTGCTATCCCAGATATTGGGGAAGGAGAGAGCAACTGATGCACCTGGTCGATTTGCTTCTCGCGCCGCTCTCTTTTACCAGGACTTTCTGGATTTCTCTTTGTTTTTGCCATACTTATAGTGTCTTATCGCTTCAAGCTCGATGGCTTTGTCTATAAACAGCCACAAGAGTTGCTGCGTCGTGTCAAGAGGCGTATCCTCGGCATCCGGCACCTCAATCATAGTCCGCTGGATCTGCTACGTGTCGAAGGAATACCACCGTCGAAGCGGAATTCCGGGGTCGCGTTGGGCTGACCCAAAATCTACCCCACTCGTCGTTCTAACCCTTGCTTGACTCCCATCACGGGTTTCGGAATCACCGCTACGGAAGGATGGAAAACCGCCCGAGGCGGGCCGGCCCGTAGACCTCGAAATCCCGTCGATCGAGGGTAAAGATGCGGCGCAATTTCTCCCGCTCCGCGACGCGTACCAACGCGGCATCCGCCAAATCCATGGGAAGGTCTCGATATGTTCGCATCAGCTCCGTCATGCGAGGCACATCGGTATGATCCAGGGCCAAAATCAGTACCGCCTCCGTCTCCATCATCTCCCAGAAAGCACCCTGCGCCCTCCAGGAGAAGCTGAGCAAATACACGGCCTCCGCCAAGGCCGGCCAAACGGTTCCCATGGGCTCACGCAGGGAATCGAACACCTCCTTGCAACGCTCATGCTGCTGGTCGTCTGCATGAATCAGCGCGATCAGAGGCCCCGCATCGACAAGGATCATCGACGCTTTCTGCTGAAGGGGCGAATTATTTTTGCACGTTTTAGGAATATACCTCTCGTTCTTTCTCATAGCTAAGAAAGAGAAGCAGGCTCAAGTCCCGAGGTTCAGAAAATTTATCCTCTATTAGAGGGCTCAGTAGTGGCATGCTTTTTGCGGCTCCAACCCTTCCGTAAGCGGATGCATCTGTTCACAGATGGTCTCAAGATCAGTACCGGCAAAGACAAATCCTGTGATTGAGGTGAGGGTAACGTTTGTGGGCCTCATCCAGCGCCTGGTAGGGCACCGTGAGGAGGCGGTCCTGCTCCCGCAAGAGACCACCCTGGGCGGCTTACTCCACGAGCTGGTAGCCCGTTATGGCCAGGAGTTAGAGGAGCATCTACTGGAGAACGGAGAGCTGGCTGCCCACGCAACGGTCCTCATCAACGGCCACAACGCCCTGAGCCAGGGAGGACTCACGGCCAAGCTCAGCGATGGTTCCCAAAGCCACGTGGAGATCGTGGTCTTGGGTCCCCCACTGATGGGGGGTTGAAGTGAGCAGGGCCAGTCTTTTTAACGAGGGGTGAGATATGGCAGATACGCGAGCTGCAGCCGGGATCTGGGAAGACGTGTGGATCCCCACGGCCTGTGACATGTGTTACAACGTCTGCACCGTGCGGGTGCATCGGGTCAACGGCGTGGCCGTTAAGATTGAGGGTATCCCCGAGGCCCCACCCAACTACGGCAGGGTCTGCGCTAAAGGGAACGCCGGCCTGATGAACCTTTATAATCCCCATCGGATCTTGAGCCCGCTGCGGCGCACTAACCCTCAGAAGGGAATCGGGGTGGACCCGAAGTGGGAACAGATCTCATGGGACGAGGCCATGGAGCTGCTCGTGGAGAAGCTCTGTGCGGCCCGTTCCAAGGATCCCCGCGGCCTGGTTGCGGCCACATTTGACCGGGCCTCCTACTTTGTGTTGCGCGCTTTCATGGCCGCCTTTGGCAGTCCGAACGTCACCAATACCTCCGCCGGTTTCTTTTGCGGCAACGGGGTGCATCCCGTTGCCTTCACATTCACCGGCTCCAACGATGTTCACCCTGATCTCAAGTTCTGCAACTACCTGCTGATATTCGGCAGTTCCCATGGTTTTGTGGCTCAGCAAAATGCGATGGGTCTCGCACGAGAGATGGCAGAGGCGCGGAGGCGCGGGATGAAACTGATCGTGGTGGACCCTGTCTGTTCCAATGCAGCCTCGAAGGCCGACGAGTGGATTCCTATCCGCCCCGGCACCGATAGCGCCTTCGCTCTTTCCTTGATGAACGTGCTTGTAAACGAGTTGGGGCTCTACGATATAGCTTACCTAAAGAAGTACACCAACGGCACCTATCTTGTGCGACCGGATGGACACTACCTTCGGGACCCGAAGGATGGCAGTCCCCTGGTCTGGGACGCGCTCAGTGGCCGTGCCGGCCCCCTGGACGCCGTTGAGCCGATGGACGCGGCCCTTGAGGGGAGCTTCCAACTCGAGGGGGTCGAGGCGAAACCTGCCTTCCAGCTCTTTAAAGAACACCTGCGCTCCTATGCCCCGGAGAGCGCGTCGGAGATCACCACCATCCCGGCAGAAACGATCCGGCGTGTAGCCAGGGCGCTTGTTGAGGCAGCGCGCCTGGGCTCCACGATCCGCATAGAGGGGCAGGATTTTCCCTTTCGCCCCGCGGCGGCCTGCTGGTATCGGGGGATCTCGGCTCACAAGCACGGCATGCTCAACGGTATGAGCGTGGCACAGATCAATCTTCTGATCGGAGCCGTCGATGTGCCTGGCGGTCTTATTAACTCCGCCGCTGCGGGACCCAATTGGCGGCCGAAAGAAGGTCCCGATGGTTTGCTCGTTCCGGGGAACCCCTTTACCAATACCCACCTGGCGCCGGTACCGCCTCGCAAGGTCAAACAGCCGGAAACTCTGGAACTGGTCGAGCTCTTCCCGGTTTCGGTCTATGCCCGGACCATGCTCTGGCTGGGCGTCCTTTATCCCGAGAAGTTTGGGCTGACCTACGGGCCTGAGGTCTTCATCCAGTGCCGGACTAATTTGATGGCTACGTCCGGAGACCCGGAAGTGATGGCCGAGGCGCTCAAGCGCGTCCCGTTCATGGTTTCCTTCGCCGACCAACATAATGAGACCACCGAGTTCGCTGACCTGCTATTGCCCGATACTCATGCGCTTGAGAGATTAGTGCCCGTCGTCTTCAATCCGTTCATTCACTACAACAATGCGCCTTTGCCCGAGGAGGATTGGTGCTTCAATTTCCAGCAGCCGCTGGTCAACCCCATGGGGCAGGCTCGCTACTGGATGGAAGTTCTCCTGGAAGCAGCAGACAGACTGGGTATTCTGGCTGATGTGTACACGGCTTTTAATGCCGCCGCACATCTCGAGGGTCCCTATCGGCTCGATCCCTCCCGAAAGTACACCTGGGAGGATATCTGCGATCGGTGGCTCAAGTCCTACTGCGGGGGTGATCACGGGCTTAACTATTTCCGGGAGCACGGCTACTGCAAGATCGACAAACGGACAGCGGAGCAGAGCTATCCTCGCGTTTTTCACAAGGGCCGAATTCCTCTCTACCTGGAGCACTTCATCGGAGCAGGAAAAGAGGTCAAAAAATTTACCAAAGACCACAATATTCCCTGGGATACCTCAGACTATATTCCACTGACGGAGTGGCGTCCCTGCCCGGCCCAGACAGAGAGCCCAGCCGAGTACGACCTTTTCGTGGTCAACCACAAAGTACCTTTCCTGACTCTTTCCATCACCAGTGAAAACCCGTGGCTCGTGGACCTAGCCCACCATAATGCCAAGGTCTTCCCCGTCGGGATGAACGCGGCGACGGGGAGACTTAAGGGGATCGTGGAGGGAGATGAGATCGAAATAGAAACGCCGAGCGGGAAGAAGCTCCGAGCCATTGCTCGCCTGACCGAGGGACTTCATCCGGAATGTTTGGCCGTTCCCTCCGTTCTCGGGCGCTGGGTCACCTCCAACGACCGTGCCCGCGGGAAAGGCGTCCATTTTAACAGCCTTCTTGAATATACAGTCGACCGCGTGGATACCTTATCGGCTGCGCTGGACGCCTGTGTGAAGGTGAAGGTGAGGAGAGTGCGTGCTTCAGAGCAAAAAGAGGCTGAGATTGCCCCATAGCCAACCGCACTCCTTCCCACACGTGGCGCACCAACCGACCCCAGGTCAAAAATAGCCCTGCATCAGCCTCTCGACCCACTCCGGAATTCTTGCCTGGAGCCGGCAATCCCAGGCGGGCAAATAGGGCTTCAAATCCAAAACCGGCGTGCCGTCGATCGCATCCAATCCTTTCACTTTCACCACGTTCTGCTTCACCTCAAGCAGCTCGACGGTGGTGACCCCGATCGGGTTGGGCCGATGCCTGGCGCGCTGGGCGAAGGTGCCAACCAGCGGCATGTCGGAGCGGCCGCGCGGCCGGCGAACCAGGTAGGTTTCCAGGTCGAAGGTTGATTGATGCATAAAGAAGACCACAATGAGATGAGAGAACTGCTCGATCCCCTGCAATCCTGAAGCCATCGAGTCAAGAAGATGAATTTCGGCCACGACATTTCCCCAATTCTCGTCCACGGCCTCTTTCACCGGAGACTTGACGATCCCGATCGGTTCAACGTTCATCGCTGATCTTTCTCCTTCCGATCTTCAATTCAAAAGTGATCTGCATACCGTTCGCAGCACGGGGCCGCGTTCACTGCCTTACGAGGACGAATGCCTGATAGACGGCAGGGCTCACACCGCGGCTCCGTCTTCCGTGATCTCAACCAAGGACTCCAGGGACTTGTCTTTTGTCTCAACCGCCAGGACTGCCATAGAGGCCGCCGCAAGGATGAAAAATCCTACCATGAGATAAAAGACCACGGCCTGACCCGGGGCACCGGGCACGGACTCGAGTAGCAGGCCAACCGTCAACGGCGCGATAGCAGCTCCGACTCGGCCAAATGCCGTGGCCCAACCCGTACCCGTAGCCCGCACGCCCGTACCATAGATCTCAGCCGTGTATGCGTAGGCCAGAGCATAGGTCCCGGCATAAAAGAAATTGAGCAAAACACCCCAGCGAAGAACCGGCGCCGGCTCCACGGCGATCCCAAACATACCCGCGCTGATCGCCGACAAGAGTATGAGCGTCACGAAAGTCCAGCGCCGACCCACCCGATCCGCAAGGTATCCGGCGAGAAAATATCCCGGCACCTGAGCCAAAGTCATCAACAGAATATATTCCAGGGAGCGAACCAGCCCCAGCCCTCGGGCGAGGAGCAAACTCGGAAGCCAGATAAAAATACCGTAGACGGTAAAGAAAAGAGAGAACCACAGTATCCAGACCAAAATCGTCCGACGCAAATAAAGGGGAGCGAACAGGAGTTTCACGCCAGATCGAGACTTATCGGAGCCGAACGGCGCGCGCGAATTCGAATCCAAGATTTCTTCCTTCACCCCCATCCTTTGCAGGACCTCCATCGCCTCCTGCTGCCGCCCGGCGGCTATCAGGTAACGAGGAGACTCTGGAATGTTGCGGCGTAAGACTAAGACATACAGGGCAGGAAGCGCCCCCACCAAGAAAGCGGCTTGCCATCCGAATGAAGGAATAATCAGAATGCCCATCAGCGCCGCCAATATCCAGCCATAGCTAAAAAAACTGGATAGCAGGGCCAAGAGTCGTCCGCGCCGCCTGGCCGGCACCCACTCCGTGACCAGCGTGGCCACCACCGGCAGCTCACCTCCCAATCCCAAGCCGACGAAAAAGCGGATTAATAAAAATGATGGAAGGTTTGCTGCCAGAGCCAAAAGACCCGTACCTAAAGAGTAAATAAGCAGCGTGGCCTGGAAGAGGGGTCGCCGACCGTAACGATCAGCCAACAGGCCCGCCAGGGCAGCGCCGCAAAGCGCTCCGAGGCGGTCGACCGTTCCCACAAGTCCCACTTGAGTGGGCGAGAGCTGCCAACCCAACGCCAAGACAGGCAAGACCAGAGACAACAAGATGGTGTCCATGCCGTCGAACATCCAGCCCAAACCGCTCAGGAACACAAGTCTCCAGTGAAAACGGTTGACGGGAAGATTGTCCAAAACGGCAAGTGCGGGTTGCGTTTCTCGCGCCGGCTTCGCGGCATCTCGCGCGCCAAGGTCGGTCATAAACTTTCTCAACTCCCCATCTTTTTTCTCATCTTAGGCAAGAATCCGCGTAGGCTACAAGAAACGCCTCTCGCACCTGCCCTTGAGCGGCCACCACGGAATTCAACGACCGCGCAACCATCACGCTCAAAGCCAAGAGCACCCTTTTAAGGATCATCGTCACCTCCCTTTGGGTATCATGCAAGTGCGCAGGGAGTTTAAGGCAGGTTGGTCCGGATTCCAAGAGCTGCGGTGACCACCCCGATCCGGAATTCTTCTCAAAGCCAAGGACCCGGTAAGAAAATCGGCTTTTTTCGGATCGGAGTTTACGCCCGAGTTCTGTCGCAAGGAAGAGCCCAGCCGAGCCGTCAAGAAGAAATTAGTATTGTGTCCCCGGAATTCGAATTCCCTTTTTAGCTCGGTTAGCCAGAAAGCCGAAGTGACGCACACGTCTGTCTGCGTGCGGCACGCAGGGATGAATTCTTCGGCATCGAGGGTCATCGATTTTAGCCGGTCTTTGTCTCGTTAAAAGCCAAGAGCGGACTTGACCCCTTTTTCTTTCATCATCGTAAGGCGTAAACAGAAAGCGCTCTGTAACAGCATCGCCACTGCGGACAACGAGCGGCATAAACAAGGCATGCGGCGTTACATCTTGGATAAGACCCTTGGTCTTGAACTCTACAAATCGCTCGAACACTTGTTGCACATGCAGTTTGACGCCGAGTTCAGTGGCGTGCTTGAGCGTCTGGATGGCCATGTCGGAAATGATCGCGGGTCGTCCTCCTAGATTGTGAAAGGAGAGATCAACCAGTAGTGCCGGCAACTCGAAGTTGGCCTGACGAATAGCCGGAGGAGCGATTACGAGGCGGTAATAAAGGTAAAGGGGTCATAAAGGGGTCAAGTCCGCCCTTGGCTCTTTTGGAGGTCTTCTTCAATCCTCCGCGCCCTCCGGCCTATCTTCCTCTCCGCTTCCACTCTTGCCTTCATCCTCAAACAGACCGAACTGACCGATGAGGTCTTCTCTAACCCCAACACCTTACCAATCTCGCCGTGCTCGTGTCCCCCCAACATCCGACACATGTACATGGCCATTGACCGTGCCTCGTTCTCCTCCCCTCGGCGCTTTCTCCTTAGCTCCTCCAGCCGCTTACCGTACACCCTGGCCGTTGCCCGAGCAATCTCCTCAATCCCTAGCCCAAATACCCTCCGGGACTCGGGCTTTTCCTCCTCCACTCTGGCCCTGTCACCAAGCCTCTCCCTCACCCACTCGATAAACCCCTTATCCCCTAAGATCGGCTTCTGATACGGCCCTTTGTAAAAATCCACTACCTCCTTCTCCATCTCAGAGTGCATAAACTCTTGGTACTCCCGAAGTCGATCAAACCGGGACCGCACCGCGTCTGTATTGAGCCACACTGGACACTCGCTCTTATACAGATACCCCCGATGGCTGCTCCAACGGTAGCGATCCATGTCCGATACAACCCCTGCCGCCACGGGGTTCTGATGAATGTAGCGCACTATGGACAAAAAGTGCTCCTCGGCATCGATCAGGATCGCTTTGTAGCGGCCCCGCAATAGGGGACCGTCTCGGTGATGGGCTCGGTTGAACCTCTGGGTGTAGATCCCATCGAGGTGTCGCATCGCCCGGGATAGTCCACCCTGAGGGGTCTTAAACAACAAATGGTAGTGGTTATCCATCAAACAGTAGGCGTAGATCTCTATCTTCCACAACCGGGAGATGTCGGCAAGCAAGTCCAAAAACCACTCCCGACCTTTGTCGTCCAAGAAAATGTCCCTGCGGGAAAGACCACGGTTCATGACATGGTAGTAAGCCCCCGGGTATTCGATGCGCAATGGA
>Ga0209341_10006464_pt1 | contig 10477 bp, 9 predicted proteins | sample RifCSP13_2_FD_184020 | JGI IMG/M metagenome (GOLD analysis project Ga0209341, IMG submission 184020) | Soil microbial communities from Rifle, Colorado - Rifle CSP2_sed 13_2 (SPAdes) (version 2) | ecosystem: Environmental > Terrestrial > Deep subsurface > Rock core/Sediment | place: Rifle... | reverse complement strand
GCCTAAATAAGCCCAGGCTTCTGCATAATCCGGTTCCTGCTGCACGGCTTGCAAAAAAGCCTTTCTGGCTAGCCTCCATTCCCCGATGGCAGCCAAAGCCTGCCCGCTGGACGTAAACAGGTAAGCCGGGTCGTCAATCAGGCGGGCAGCCTGGATCGCCTGGGCCAAGATGCGCGCGGACTCGGCATCGGGATAGTCCGAGAACATGAGCTCTTCCAGAAGCGGAAGAGCGGCCAGAGGGTCGCTGGCTGCCAAGGCCAGGCCTTGCTCATAGCGCACTTGCCGCACATCTGGGCTTGGCCGCGCGGTCGGTGTCGGCAATTCCCCCCGAAAGGGAGCGAGGCTTCGCCAAATCGCATTCGGCAACGACAGGAGCGCCAGCCCGATCAAGATTCCTGGCCAGGCTCGGCGGATCAGACCGCGATTCACGAGAGAATTATACGGTCACCTTGTCGAAAAGTTCCTTAAGACCCTCGCGGTATAATCCCTGCGCCGTTCATCACAAGTCCCCAAGAGGTTTCATGGATTTTCACTTAAGCGAAGAACACCGTATGGTGCAGAACATGGTGCGGGAATTCACCCAAAAAGAGGTGATCCCAGTCATCAAAGAGTGGGACCGCAGGCAAGAGATGGCCCCGTTTATTTTGCCGCGCATGGCTGAGCTGGGCATTTTAGGTATCAACATCCCGGTGCGCTATGGCGGACAGGGCTTTGATTATCTAGCCCTTGGCCTGGTGTGCGAAGAGCTCGAAGCGGCCGACAGCACCTTGCGAGTGGTCATGTCCGTGCATATGGGCTTGAACAGCATGGCCTTATTGCAATGGGGCACGGAGGAGCAAAAGAAGAAATTCCTGGTGCCGCAAGCCAAAGGTGAGAAGGCTGCCTGCTTCGGGCTAACAGAACCCGGCGCCGGATCGGATGTGGCTGGCATCAAGGGCACCGCGAAGCGCGTGGGCGACGAATATGTGCTCAACGGAGAAAAGATGTGGATCTCCCTGGCCACCAAGGCGCAGCACGCCTTGGTCGTTTTGCGCACCGCTGAAGACCCCCATGAAGGCCTCACGGCCTTCATCCTGGAACTTGACCGCAAAGGCGTGAAGACAGGCGATATTCATGGCAAGCTCGGTATGCGCGCCGGCTCGACCGGATGGATCTCAATGACCGATGTTCACATACCGGCCGGAAATCGCCTAGGGGAGGAAGGCGAAGGGTTCAAGATCGCCATGTCCTGCCTGGACAATGGCCGCTACACCGTGGCGGCTGGAGCCACCGGCCTCATTCGCGCCTGTCTCGAAGCCAGCGTCAAGTATGCGCATGGGCGCACCGCCTTCAACCGAGAGATTGGGCAATTCCAGTTGGTTCAGCAGAAGATCGCTTATATGGTGCAGTCCTATGAAGCGGCCCGCTTGCTTTATCTGCGGGCCGGATGGATGAAGAACCAGGGCGAACGCAACACCCGCGAAACTTCGCTGGCCAAATGGTTCGCCACAGATGCCTCTTTCGATGCCGCCAGTGAGGCGATCCAGGTGCACGGCGCTTATGGCTTCAGCGACGAATATGATGTCGAGCGTTATTTGCGCAATTCCAAGGGCGCAGTTATCTATGAGGGCACCAGCGAAATTCACCAATTAATGCAGGCCGGCTACGCGTTGGGTTACCGCGAGGACGCTGACCTTCGTTGCGAATTGCCGAGCTATGACGCCGAATTCTGGCAGGCAGCGGGCTAAGCCGCTAATCGGAGGGATTTTTGAAAATCGCAGTATTTGTGAAGCAGGTACCCGATTCGGCCGCCAAGATGGCAGTCGACAATGGAACGGTGACTTGGGGAGAGGCGCCCCTGGTTATTAATCCATGGGACGAATACGCGGTTGAGGCCGCCCTGGTGCTGGCCGAGAAGTACGGCGGCGAGGTCAGCGCGCTCAGTTTGGGGGGCGAGAGCGCCAAGGAAGCGCTGAAGCATGCTCTGGCCATGGGTTGCGGCGAGGCCATCCTCATTTCCGACCCCGCTATTCCCTCCCCGGACGCCGGCGCCACCGCTCGCATTTTGGCAGCGGCGGCAACGAAGCTGGGAGTGTATCTGGCGATATTCGGCAAACAAGCCATCGACGCAGACACTGGACTTACCGCGCCGATGACTGCCCGACTGCTTGGCTGGCCTTCGCTTACCCTGGTGGCCGCCATCACCCAGCTGGATGCCGTTGCCAAAAGCATCCGCGTAGAGCGGGGCATTGAAGAGGGGCGCCAGGTTGTGGAAGGCAAGCTGCCTGCCATATTGAGCATAGGCAAGGATTTTGGTGAGCCACGTTACCCCTCCTTCATGGGCATCCGCAAGGCTTCCAAGGCGGAAATCCCCACTTGGTCGCTAGCCGAACTGGGCATTCCTGCCCCCGAAATAAAGGTCTCATGGCCGGAGATTTTCAGCCCACCACCCCGGGAAGTAAGCGGCGATTTGATTACTGGGGACAGCGCCGAGGAGATAGCCAGTAAGCTTGTCGATAAGCTCCTCGCCGCAGGGGTTTTGTGATGGCAGGCAACATCCTGGCCTATGTCGATCATTTCAAGGGCAGGCCGCTGCAGGCCTCCTGGGAGGTGGTCAGTGCCGCCCGAAAACTGGCCGCAGAGCCAGACGGCAGGGTCACCGCGCTCATCTTCGGCCCGGAAGCCGAAAAAATGGCCCAGGCATCCATCCATTACGGGGCCGACGAAGCCTTGATTTGCGAGGATGCCAGCCTGGCCGATTACCGCCCTGAGCCCATTGCCGCGCTAATATCGAAGATTGGGAAAGAGCACCAGCCCGATGCGATATTCTTCACCACCAGCACCCGGGGCCGCGAACTGGCCGCCATGGTGGCCATTGACCTGGACAGCGGCGTGCTGCCCGACGTGATCAATATCGAGAATCAGGGCGGGAAGCTGGTGGCGACCAGGCCCATCTATGCAGGCAAGTTGCTAGCTAAAGTGGAGTGCAGGTCCAAACCACAACTGCTCACTCTGCGAGTTCGCGCCTTTGGTAAACCCGTGGAGGATAGCAGCCGCTCCGGAAAGGTGACCAAGGTGGCAACCGCCTTGGGCGAAACACAGCTGGCCACGAAGGTTGTGGACTATGCCACTGTTGAAGGACGGGTCTCGCTGGGAGACGCAGCCATCATCGTTTCCGGGGGGCGCGGAACTTCAAATAACCTCACTCTCACGCCCCCTGCCGAGATCACGGACGAAAAGCAGAAAGAGATATGGCGCGCCCAGCAGGGCTTCAGGATGGTGGGGGAATTGGCCCAGGTGTTGGGCGGCGCGTTGGGCGCCAGCCGCGCCGCAGTGGACGCCGGCTATGTACCCTACGACCATCAGGTGGGTCAGACCGGAAAGGTGGTATCGCCTGACCTATATGTTGCCGTGGGCATCTCGGGCGCTATTCAGCATCTGGCCGGCATGCGCACCAGCAAAGTGATCGTGGCCATCAATAAAGACCCTGATGCGCCCATTTTCGGAGTGGCGCGTTATGGCGTGGTGGGAGATCTCTTCGAGATCGTCCCAGCGTTAACTAAGGTATTAAAAGAGCGGCTGCACAAATAAACCTACATTACGTAAGGGGTCGAGATTCCCCAAATGAGAATGGTTTGAAAAGATTCGCTCTTCCAGCGAGGGGCTCAGAGGGTTAGCAAGAAACAACTTCCAATAGCTTGACCTCTGCCTCAACTGGGTTGACAGTTTCCTTTTGAACTAGCCAGGATAGCTGAACTCTCCAACTTTTTCCCCATTCAGCCACACGCTATAAGTACCATCGGAGGCGCCATCCATGGGAATACTCACGCTTTCGTCAAGGGTTTGCAACACTTGGGCGCAGATGGTAGCCAGGTCGCTTTCGCTCCAGGCGGAGACGCGGATGCGCTGTTGGTCATCTGGCTGCCCTACCTCGGACCGGAACTCATGGCAGGGAGTGGGCAGGTTGCCGAGGATGTGCAGTGAAACCTGAACGGGATAACTTTCCATGATCAGCAAGTCGGCCGAATCGATATAGACCGGATCTCCTTTCGACCCGCCGACAGGCGACCCGGCAGTAGGAGGCGCTGCGCAAGATGCCAGAGAGACCACCGCAACTAAAGGTACCAAGAAGAAGATTCGTTTCATCGCTTTGCTTCCTTCAACATTATCAACGATTTCGCCCGCAGTTAGGTTCCCGCTAGCCCTTGACCACGACCACCGGGCGCAGGCGGGCCACCTTGTGGGCAATACCGGCGCGGTCAACAGTCTCCACTACCGCGTCTACATCCTTATAGGCTTGCGGAGCCTCCTCCGCCAGCCCTGGCAGGGAGCCGGCCTGCACATGAATGCCTTTAGCGGCCAACTCCCGGATCAGGTCCTGGCCGCGGACGACCTTTTTAGCCTTGGAACGGCTCATTGTCCGCCCTGCCCCATGGCAGGAGGAGCCGAAGGAGCGCTGCATGCTGCCTTCGGTGCCAGCCAGCACCCAGGAGGCGGTGCCCATGCTGCCGGGAACAAGTACCGGCTGCCCGATCTTCTTATATTCTGGGGGCAAACCCGGCGCGCCGGGACCAAAGGCCCGCGTCGCTCCTTTGCGGTGCACGCACACTTTTACTTTCCTGCCATCCACGCTGTGCGTTTCAAGCTTGCCCATGTTGTGCGCGATGTCGTAGATCTGGTGCAGCTGCCAATGCTTCACACGGCCCGCCAGGCTTTCTTCAAAAGCCTGGCGGGCGTGATATGCCAACAATTGGCGGTTAGCAAAGGCGAAATTGGCGGCGGCGCGCATGGCGCCCATATAAGCTTTACCCTCAGCAGAATCCATGGGCGCGCAAACCAATTCGCGGTCTGGCAGAACGATGCCAAAGCGCCGGACCGCCGATTGAAAGCTACTGACGTAATCTGTGCAGATCTGGTGCCCAAAGCCGCGCGAACCGCAATGGATCATCAAGGTGAGGCGGCCTTCCTGCAAGCCCATCACCTGGGCTGCACCTTCATCGAAAACCTCGTCCACCACGTCCACCTCGATGAAGTGGTTGCCGGCGCCCAGGGTGCCCAGTTGGTCCAGCCCGCGCGTGCGGGCGCGCTGGCTGACATAGCCTGGTTCAGCGCCCGGAATGCACCCGAATTCTTCCGTGCGGTTCAGGTCGGCTTCGGTGGCAAAGCCCTTCTTCAACGCCCATTGGGCGCCCTCCCTCATCACCTGTTCCAGTTCCTTATGGCTCAAGTGGTGCTGCCCGCTCTTGCCTACGCCGCTGGGGCAATGCCGGTCGAGGGCCGCGGATAGTTCATCCAAGAGGGCGGTTGCTTCGTCCAACTCGATGCGGGAACCCAGCAGGCGCACCCCGCAATTGATGTCGTACCCAATAGCCCCCGGCGAAATCACTCCCTTGGGATATTCCGTGGCCGCCACTCCGCCAATAGGGAAACCATAGCCCTGGTGCATGTCCGGCATTACTAGCACTCGGCCCACCAGGCCCGGCAAAGTGGCTGCGTTTACGGCTTGCTCCAAGGACTTATCCCCTGCGATGGCCTCCAGCAGATGGCGGGTGGCGAAAATCCGCACCGGCACGCGCATATCCGCGCGGTAAGCGCTGGGAATTTCCCATTCCACCTCGCTTATCTGTTTTACGTCGCTTAAGGCAACCATGGTAGTTCTTTCAAACGTCAAATACGATCAAGGCTTCAAGACCCGTTGACTTTTGTTCGATCCTAAGATCATGATAGGTTACGCCCTTGATCTCCTCTTTGCGTGCCATAACAGGGGCGCCGTGCAGCTTGGCCCTGACCGCGTTCTCCGCCAAAGTAAGTTCATACTCATCAAATGCCAGGCCCTCTTGTTCGAGGATGTGAAGCAACTCGCCAAGGAAATTCACCAAAAGTCCTTCGGCATCCGTGGATTCCACGGTAAGCTCGCGTTGTTGGCGCTTACCTTCCACGAGCCGAATGCCGGAAAGGTTCAGCATGCCCCTGGCCGCCTGCTCTAACAGGCCGGCCAGATCTGGCGCCCAGACGCGCAACGACCAATCCGCGGTATGTTCGATTTCCTCAAATCCCGCCATGCTAGTGGTTGCCATTTTCCTCACCATAATAACGAATTAACTGCAAATAAAGAACGGCTCTTTGCTGACGCTGATTTACCTAAAACGATAGAATAACTAAGTATGGACCACCCTCTTAGCAGGTTCGAAGCCCGATTACAACGCCTTATCGAAGATGGCACCGCCAGGCTGTTTCCCTCCCAGGATCTCAAGGTCAAATTAGCGGCGGGCCTGGTGGAGGCCATGCATATCGACTTGCAATTTGGGGAGGGCGAGACCTTGCTTGCTCCCTGCATTTACACCATCCAGGTGAACAGCGAACACTCCGCGGCGCTGAAAGCCAACGGGGCATTGCTTGAAGAATTGAAGGTCGTCTTGCTAAAGGCCGCTTCCGAGTCAAGCATAACCCTGGCTGACCAGCCGGTAATACACATCGCCCCACAGGACGATCTGGCCCCCGGGGAATTCCGGGTGCGTACCGATGGATTGGGTGTAGGCCTCTCCGCTACCCAAGGGTTAAGCGTCCTTCCACCTATTGATCAAGGTCAGGTGCCCTCCGGCGCCTTCTTTATCGTGGGCGGCGCGGAGATCTTTCCCCTCACTTTGCCTATTGTCAATATCGGCCGCAAAAAAGATAATCATCTGGTCATCGAATCCCCTGCAGTCTCCCGGCGGCATGCACAGTTACGCGCCATCTCCGGGCATTATCATTTCTTTGACCTGGGTTCCAGCGGGGGGTCAAAGATCAATAACGCCGAGGTGAAGAACGCCATTTTGTTAGCCGGCGACGTGATCCACCTGGCCGGTGTGCCGCTAATATATGGGCATGAAGCGGCCTCATCCGGCTCTGCAACCCAGGAATATCGGCCCGGAGACAACGGGGATCAGCCCTTTTGCTGATCAATTGATGGAGAATCCCAGCGCGATTATTTTGGTGGCGTTGCGCCTGTTAATGGCGTTGGGCCTGTACGCCTTTCTAGGTTGGGCTTTTCTGGGCCTGTGGCGTGATCTAAAACTTCAGGCTCAAAGCGCGGCCAAGCAGCGCTTGCCGGCTCTGCGCGCCTCCCTTATGGGGAAAGGCGACGGAGAAAACTTGAGCTTCACCTCCCCCGAAGTGACTATCGGCCGCCACCCCAGTTGCGAATGGATCCTGGCCGATGAAACGGTCTCCTCCCGCCATGCCCGCCTCAGCTTTCGCCGGGGCCAATGGTGGTTGGAAGACCTGGGCTCACGCAATGGCACTTTTTTAAATGGCGAAGCGCTCAGCGCGCCGGCGGTGCTGACTAACCTCGATCAGGTTCGCTGCGGCCAAGTACAATTTACCATCGCCTTAGAAGACAACTCCGCGGAGCGCCCGTGAGCGAGCAACCCCAATTGGCCGTTATCGGCGGGTCTGGCCTGTATGTGATCCCCGGACTGGAAGCCGCGCGCGAGGAAAAGATCAGCACGCCCTTTGGCGAGCCCAGCTCGCCAATCGTACTTGGCACACTAGCCGGCCGCCGGGTGGCCTTCCTGGCGCGGCATGGGATCGGCCATACCATCCCGCCCTCACAAGTGAACTACCGCGCCAACATCTATGCCTTGAAATCCTTGGGGGTGCGCTTTGTGGCCGCGGTCAGCGCTTGCGGCTCCTTGCGCGAGGACTACGCGCCCGGAGATGTAGTTATCCCCACCCAGCTTTTCGATTTCACCCATCTTCGCCATCGTAGCTTTTTTGACGAGCCAGGCTTGGTGGCCCACGTGGGCGTGGCCGATCCGTTTTGCAACGCCTTTGGCCAACAGCTATACAAGGCCTGCAAGAAAGCTAAGGCCAAGGTGCACCTGGGCGGAAGCTACATCACCATCGAGGGTCCGCGCTTCTCAACCCGGTCGGAATCGAACAACTTCCGCTCCTGGGGACATTCCATTATCGGGATGACTACCTCGCCGGAAGCAATTTTGGCGCGCGAAGCCGAACTGTGTTATGCCGTCATGGCTCACGTCACCGATTTCGACGTGTGGCACGCTGAGCCGGTGAACGTGGAAATGGTCATCAGTACCATGCAAAGGAACTTGCGTATGGCCCAGCAGGCCGTGCATAACCTGGCCGCCAGCCTGGACCTTGACCAACACTGCGATTGCGGAACGGCCCTGGCAGCGGCCCTGGTGACGGATGCAAAATATGTATCCGAAGCACAACGCAAGAAACTGGGCCTCCTGGTTGATAAATATCTAAGCAGGTGAGCAGGCTTGCACGCGTGGGGCCTAAGAGATCGGGGACCGGAGATTGAAGCTTCAACCTTCGGTCTCTAACCTCTGAACCCTTTCCGATTTCAACCTTGGGATGATTCGACCTTATCAAAGCTCAGTTATGGCGCTTCCGACAAGATGAGAATCTCCCAACCTTTCCGGCGGCTGATATCCAGCAGCCCCTCCACCAGCTTGCTCAGGCTTGCGGCCTTGTTCCTCGGCGCCTACTCCCTAGGACTCACCATCTCACCTGCGGTGCGCGACCGGGCCTTTGAAGCGCTGGCGAATCTCCGCTGGGAACATTGGCTTGGGTTTGCGGTTTGGGCCACGGTTTTCTTTTTGATGGACGGCCAGGTGCGAATCCTCCTGCCCAACCGGGACGTGTTCCTGGTGCCGCTGGCCGCGTTGCTAAGCGGTTGGGGCCTCCTCACCATTCTGCGCTTAACGAGCGTGTTCGGCTTACGCCAAAGCCTGTGGCTGGCGGTTTGCGGCACCTTGTTCATGCTTGCCCTCCGCTTTAGGGACCAGATCCTGGCAACCCTACGCCGCTACAAATATGTGTGGCTATTCAGCGGTTTTGCCATCACCGCGCTGACCTTTTTCTTTGGCACCAACCCTTCGGCCATCGAACCGCGCCTTTGGTTAGGTTGGGGCGGCGTCTATTTTCAGCCCTCCGAGATCCTCAAGCTGCTACTGGTGATTTACTTGGCCGCTTACCTGGCTGACCGCCAGCCGTTGATCACCGGCTGGCTGGCCTTGCTCGCTCCAACGGCGCTGATGGGCGGCCTTGCTCTGCTCCTCTTGCTGGTGCAACGCGATTTGGGCACGGCTTGGGTATTCATTATTATCTATATGATCCTGATCCACAACGCGGCCGGTAAGCGGCGTTTCTTGGTGGTTTCTGTGTTCATCCTGGTCGTGGCCCTGGTAGCCGGCTATGAGCTGGTGGGCCTGGTGCATCAACGGGTTGAGATCTGGCTGAACCCGTGGAGCGACCCCAGCGGAAGCGGTTATCAGATCGTGCAGGGACTCTTAGCGATAGCTTCAGGGGGCTTGCTGGGCCGCGGGCCGGGGTTGGGCAGCCCGGGCCTGGTGCCTGTTTCCCACAGCGATTTTATTTACACTTCCATTGTCGAGGAAACTGGATTGGTGGGGGCGATCGCCTTGCTTTTGGCGATCGCTTTCCTTTGTTTGCGCGCCTTTCGCATTTCGCTGCGTGCTCGGGATGCCTACCAGCGCTACTTGGCCGTAGGCCTTGGCGCCTATCTGGGGGGCCAAAGCCTGCTAATCATCGGCGGCAATATTCGCATGTTGCCACTCACCGGGGTCACGCTGCCCTTTGTATCCTACGGAGGCTCCTCCATGCTGGCCTCCTTCCTTGCTCTATTGCTGCTTTCCCTGATAAGCCATGAGGGTGTTAACCTCGCCGCGCCTGTTGCCCGCACCCGGTCTACCCAGACGGTCGCTGGGATTGTGTTGGCCGCCTTTGCGCTGGCAGCGCTGGTCACTGGTTGGTGGGGCCTGGTGCGCGGTCCGGACTTGCTCACCCGAGCCGACAATGTGCGCCGCGCCCTTTCCGACCGCTACGTGATGCGCGGCGCACTGCTGGATCGCAATGGAGTCATCCTCAGCGAAACGGTCGGGCAAGTGGGGGATTTATACCGCGAGTATCACATCGCCGAACTTGGTAACGTCCTGGGGTATTCACACCCCAGCTTCGCCCAATCCGGTTTGGAGGCGGGTCTGGATGCCATTTTGCGCGGGGAGGAAAACCAACCCGCGCTCATTTTGTGGCTGAACCACCTGCAATATGGCCAACCTCCGCCCGGCTTGGCTGTGCGCCTAAGCCTGGATGCGGGGCTTACGTTGCTGGCCGACCAATTGCTGGTCAACCAGGCAGGGGCCGCGGTAGTGATGGACGCGGACAGCGGAGAGATCCTGGCGATGGCTTCGCAGCCCGGGTTTGACTTGCCCACGCTAGATGAGGATTGGGCAGCGCTTTCAGAGGCCGCCGACTCGCCGTTGGTGAACCGAGCCGCCCAGTTGCTCTACCCGCCCGGCACAGCGCTGGGGCCATTCCTGCTGGCCGCCGCGCAGGCCGCCGGGTTGTCTGCGGAGTTGCCGGCAGAGACCAGCTTCACATTGGACGCGCAGCGCTTACATTGCCTTCAGCAGTCGAGCAATGTGCGAGATTGGGACCAGCTGGTAGCCTCGGCTTGCCCGGGCGC
>Ga0209341_10006462_pt1 | contig 10478 bp, 6 predicted proteins | sample RifCSP13_2_FD_184020 | JGI IMG/M metagenome (GOLD analysis project Ga0209341, IMG submission 184020) | Soil microbial communities from Rifle, Colorado - Rifle CSP2_sed 13_2 (SPAdes) (version 2) | ecosystem: Environmental > Terrestrial > Deep subsurface > Rock core/Sediment | place: Rifle... | reverse complement strand
TATCATCCTTTATAGGTATGCTATGGAAACAAGGGAAAAGAAGAAACTTAAAGGCACATTCCAGCATTATGTAGCGCCCTCTATTATGGAAGAACTCCTGAAATACCCTGAGAAGCTCAAGCTTGGGGGGGAAGAGAAGGAGCTTACTGTCCTATTCAGCGACATAAGACGGTTTACCACCATTGCTGAAGGGCTGGAACCGCAGGCCCTTATAAACCTTTTGAATGAATATCTGTCGGCGATGTCTGAAACTGTTTTTAAATACGAGGGTTATCTTGATAAGTATATTGGCGATGCCATAATGGCTGTTTACGGCACCCCTCTGGTGCAGCATGACCATGCAAGGAAGGCATGCCTTACGGCGCTTGAGATGGTGGAGGGGTTGAATGCCCTTAGGCGCAGCTGGAATGGCAGGGGGCTGCCTCCCCTCAATATAGGCGTAGGTATAAATACCGGGAATATGGTGGTGGGCAATGTCGGCTCAAAGCATAAATTTGAATACACAGTTATTGGAGATAACGTAAACCTTGCCTCCAGGCTGGAAGGCTTAAATAAACTTTATGGCACAAATATAATCATAAGCGAAATGGTTTACAAGGAGATAAGCAGGGAACTATTCTGCCGGGAGTTGGATATTGTGCAGGTAAAGGGCAAGGTTAAGTCTGTGGCAATATATGAGCTCATGAAAATGGAGCAGACCCAGCCATTGGAGCAGGCGGCTGGAATATTTCACAGGGGAATTATGTATTACAGGGAAAGAAGATGGGAAGAGGCAATCAAGACATTCAATAATGTAATAGATTTAAAGCCGGAGGACGGCCCTTCCAGGCTGTATATCCAGAGATGCCGACAGTTTCTATCAGCCCCGCCGCCTGAAGACTGGCAGGGGATATTTATTATCCACAATTGACCGGGCTGCATTAGTATGATATTTTTATACATTAGCCGTAATTCCCTGTAGCTTGTTGGAAGGTTACTGTATGTCATTCCCGAGGTATTAATCCCTGATAAAGACATTCAGGGACGAATCCAGAGGGTGAAATAAAAGGCACTGAGTTACAATTTTATTATGGATTATTTCATAGCCACAGGGTGGAAATGGATTGATGGCAGAGAGGCTGCATCACTGTTTAAAAGACTTAATCTGATGCCCCAAAACATCCTCCTGTTATCAGAGGGGTCATTAACCGGATTTCTGGAGGCAACCGGCAAGTCTTCTGTGGATGTGGAGATAAGAAGACATGAAACATGCAAGATAAATAAAGATGAGGCGGATTATTTGGGGATATCAATTTCCCAGGAGGCAATAGCGCGCGATGTCTGGCTTACCCAGGATAAAAAGAGGCTTGTGTATGCGCACTCGGTTTTTCCCCTGTCCGGCCTTGACAGACATATCCTGAAAAGGATATCCAGCAGCATAGAGCCTCTGGCCCGCAGTTTAACACTTGAGGGCTTGCAGACATTTAAGGATAGGCTTGAGATATGCGCAGTGCAGTGCAGGAAGGTAAACAGCGAAATCAATCTGCCGCCTGAGGCTATTCTCTGGGCAAGGCATTATAGACTGCTGGTTAAAACCCCTTCAGACGGGAAGGATATCATTGCCTCTGTGACGGAGATTTTTTCAAATGAGATTGCGGGCAGTCCGCCTCAGATAACATTGGTTTGATGGAATCTTTTAAAACTTTTGCAGTATATTGAAAAAGGAGGATATAAATTGGCAAAGGAAACGTGCCCACATTGCAAGTCAAATTTTAAATCAGAGGAAGAGCTTGCAAAACACATGGAGGAAAAACACCGGGAGCAATATGACGCCGAATCCATAAAGGTCCTTGGCGGTCTTGAGGCTGTAAGGAAAAGGCCTGCCATGTATATAGGCTCTACAGGCCCTGCAGGACTGCACCATCTTGTATATGAGGTGGTTGACAATTCCGTTGACGAGGCCCTTGCAGGTTTCTGTAAGAATGTTGATGTCAAGGTGCACACAGACGGGAGCGTAACGGTCATAGACGACGGCAGGGGTATTCCCACGGAGATGCACACCCAGAAGAAAAAGCCTGCGGTTGAGGTTGTCCTGACAGAACTCCATGCAGGCGGCAAATTTGAAAACAAGGCGTATAAGGTTTCCGGCGGTCTGCACGGCGTTGGCGTTACTGTTGTGAACTTCCTCTCAGAGTGGCTTGAGGTGGAGATTAAAAGAGGCGGCAAGGTTTATCAGCAGCGGTACGAGGGGGGCAAGGCTGTTGAAGAGCTTAAGGTTGTCGGCAAGACGCAGAAGACAGGCACCCGAGTCACATTCAAGCCTGATAAAAAAGTCTTTGAAACAACAGATTTCAGCTTTGATATCCTTTCTCAGAGGCTGAGGGAACTGTCCTTCCTTAACGCCGGTGTGCGCATAACCATTGAGGACGAGAGGACCGACAAAAGGCATGAGTTCCAGTATAAAGGCGGTATAACCTCGTTTGTCGAACACCTGAACAAGAATAAGACCCCGATACATCCCAAGATTATATACATTTCCGGAGAGAAGGAAAATGTCCAGATGGAAATAGCCATGCAGTGGAATGACGGCTACAGTGAAAACATCTTTTCCTATGCAAACAATATAAATACCATAGAAGGGGGCACCCATCTGGTTGGCTTTAAGTCAGCCCTTACGAGGACAATAAACAGCTATGCCTCAAACATGAACCTGCTCAAAGACATGAAAGAAGGGCTGCAGGGCGATGATGTGAGGGAAGGGCTTACTGCGGTTATAAGCATTAAGCTCAGCAATCCGCAGTTTGAAGGACAGACAAAGACAAAGCTCGGCAACAGCGAGGTTGAGGGATATATTAAGGCCATTGTCAATGACAAACTGGCGGCGTTCATTGAGGAAAATCCGTCCGTTGCAAAGAAGATTATTGAAAAGGCGGCAGAAGGCGCAAGGGCAAGGGAGGCAGCAAGAAAGGCAAAGGAGCTTATAAGGAGAAAGGGGGCGCTTGATACAGCAGCGCTTCCGGGCAAGCTCGCTGACTGCCAGGAGTCAAATCCCGCGCTGAGCGAAATATTTATAGTTGAGGGAGACTCTGCAGGTGGCTCTGCAAAGCAGGGGAGGGACAGGAGGTTCCAGGCAATACTCCCGCTCAGGGGAAAGATACTTAATGTGGAAAAGGCTCGGTTTGACAAGATGCTGTCCAATGAAGAGATAAGGACAATGATAGTAGCGCTGGGCTGCGGTATAGGCAAGGAGGACTTTGATATAAACAAGCTCCGCTATCATAAGGTTATTATAATGACAGATGCTGATGTCGACGGTTCGCACATAAGGACACTGCTTCTCACATTTTTCTACAGGCAGATGGCGCATCTGGTTGAAGGCGGCTACCTCTATATTGCCCAGCCTCCGCTGTTCAAGATAAAGAGAGGCAAGGTGGAAAAGTATATAAAGAATGAAACACAAATGGAAGACTTCATACTTGAGGCTGCAGTAGAAGGCCTTGCCCTGAGGCCAAAGGGCTCAAAGGCAGAGATAAAGGGCCAGGCCCTTTTCAAGATGCTGAAAACAGTGGCAAGATTTCAGGGGATAATAAAAAGGCTTAACAAGAGGAGGAAGGAAGGCGAGATAATAGCAGCCCTTGCCATGGAAGAGGGTTTTGGGGCAGATACGCTCAAGAGCAATAAGGCTATAAACAACCTGCTGGAGGATGTAAAAACATATATAAAGACATTTCACCAGGAGATAATGCCTGTGGAATTTTCAACGGATAATGATACAGAGCATGACTGCCTCAGCCTTAAGGCCGCATCAAAGAAAAACGGTGCGCAGATAGAAACAGCCATAGACTGGGATCTTATACACTCCCCGGAGTTTCAGGAGTTGAGGATAATCGGCAAAGAGCTAAAGACCCTCGGCGCACCGCCCTTTTTACTGAGGGCAGACGGGGATGGGGAAAGAGAGCCCATAAAGATAAATACCTTTAAGGGGCTGATAAATCATGTGCTGGAACTGGGCAAAAAGGGGCTCTATATACAGAGGTACAAAGGACTTGGGGAGATGAACCCGGGGCAGCTCTGGGAAACCACAATGGATGTCGAGAAGAGGACATTATTGCAGGTAACAGTGGAAGATGCTGTTGAGGCAGACGAGATATTTACAAGACTTATGGGTGACGAGGTTGACCCGAGGAGGGAGTTTATAGAAAAACATGCCCTGGAGGTTGCAAATCTGGATATATAGGGTATTTTCACTGTTGCCTCTTGTAAAAAATCTTTAATTTTATAAGACAAAACTGAGGATTAAATATAATTTCGGCCCACTGTATTATTTGACACAACCTATTTTGTAGGCTATACTTTTGAGGCAAGGAGGCTGCTATGACCTTTACTGTTACCCTTTCTGAACTTGCACTTCTTCTTATTGGTATAGCCTTTTTTATACTGGTAATATATCTTATCCCGGCAATTATTCAACTCCGAAGTACGGCGAAGGCTGTTGAAGATTTGTCGCAAAAAGGGAAGGAGACTCTGGAAAACGCAAACTCACTTATAAAAAAGGCCAACTCTAACGCTGAGGAAGTAAGTGATATAATAAAGAGGTTTGCCGAGGTAGGGCGAAAGGCATTGCATCTTTTTGATATAGTGGTAACCCAGCTAAAGGGGCCCGTAATAACACTTACAAGTATCATAGCCGGCATAGAATTCGGCTTGAAGCATTTTAAGAGAAAGGAAGGTGATAAAGATGTCGGAAAATAACAGCAATACCTTAGGTGTGATGTTTGCGTTCCTTCTCGGTGGGCTGATTGGAGCCGGGCTTGCCCTGCTATATGCCCCATCATCCGGAGAAGAGACAAGAAAGAGATTAAAGGAACAAATGGCAAAACAGGGCGATGAATTGAATGAGATTTATGAATCAGCAGTAGATACTGTGGAAGAAGGCATGGGAAAGGTGAAGGAAGCCATTGAAGAAAAAAAGAGCGCAGTAATAAATGCATACGAGGCCGGGAGGGATGCCTATAAAAAGGAGAGGGGAAAATTATCAAAAGAGAGCGCTTAGAATTATTGAAGAGACAGACCGCAGGCTTAGGCGCCTGCGGTCTGTTTTATAAAGGCTATTTGTTCTCCCCTTTAAGAAGTTCAAGCCCTGCCCTGGCATCTGCTGTTAGTTCGTGGTCAGGATAATCCCTAAGGAATCCCTCAAATGCCTGTTTTGCCTCATCGGCTTTCCCTGCCTGCGCATAACAATAAGCGAGGGATAAGATTGCTATTGGTTTAAGAGGGCTGTCAGGATATAACTGCTTGAATGACTTGAGTTCCTCTATCGCCCCTCCAAAATCTTTCTTGTTTATAAGGGTTTCAACCTTTGCCATTGAAGCGCTATCCTTATTTGCCTCCTTCCCTTTCCAGTAGGGTGTGAGTTCCTTGCCTTTTTCCTGTTCAACCCCGCGCAGTCCTGCTACGGATGTCGGGATATTTGAGGGGCCTTTTTTGCCTATTTTGGATATCTTTGCCCAGAATGAGGCCATCCAGTCGTGGACACCCCTGCCTTCTGCCTCAATTTTTTTAACTGTTCCTCCCCTGCCCTTTTCTTTTCCTCTCTCCTGGGCGTGCAGCCCTGAAAAGCCTGTAAAAGATGTAATTACCATTGCAAGCAAAACAGCAATCAGCTTCATATATGCCCCTCCTTTTCAATAGCTCTTTATTTAAAAAGCAATGAATCCAGGAATGCCTTTTCATATTTTATGCTTGGCCTTATATCAAGCGCCTCCTTGAATTTGGCCTGCGCCTCTTTGAGCATACCCTTCTTATAATATGCTATTACAAGGTTTACCTTTATTTCCGCATCTTCAGATGTTATTGCCTCTGCCTTTTTATAGTTTTCCAGGGCATCATCAACATTCCCGGTAAGAAGATAAATATTGCCCATGTTTGTATATGCATCTGAATTTGAGGGGTCTGCCGCAACTATGGCATTAAATTCCCCCATTGCCTCGGCATGGAGGTCATTTTCTGCGTATATCAGCCCCAGCTGCTGCCTGGCCTTTAAATCCTGTGGATTTTTTTCCAGCATATCCTGATACGGTTTTATGATGCCCAGTATCTTTTTGGTCTTCTGAAGACTGATTTCTCTGGCAAGTATGGCATCTATCCTATCCCTTGATGGCAGCGCCGGGCTCCAGGTGGCAGGCGGCAGGGTTGCAGGCTGATAAATAACCCATGCATCGTGCACCTTGGTTATCTCCACCTTCTTTTCCTTTTCCCATCTGTAATATATTTCGCTTCCCTTATACCATGCCTCATGAAATGAAGAGCCGAGGGCTGTTGACTCAACCGGGATCCATATCTGGTTGTCAAATATTACATATTGCTCGGGGTTAAGGGATATTGTATCGGCCTTCTGCAGGTCTATATCCAGTTTTAGCATGAGGTGGAGGTGGCCGGGTGTGCCGATGAATGCTGTTTCTATCCCAAGGTTTTCCAGAAGGGCTGAGATAAGGGTTGAAAGGTCGTCGCAGTCGCCGGTCTTCAGCTTCAATGTCTCCCTCGGATAGCGCAGGGAGTCCACTGCCCCTGCATCACGCGATACCTTCTCGTAAGGATTGTTTGGGTCAGGTGAATATGTAATGCCGTATGCACCAAGGGCATCAAATATGAGCATGGCAGTGGCCAGCTGCTTGTTTAGCAGGGCCGGGTTTTCCGGATAGCGCTGCATCACCCCTCTTGCGAAATCATTAACAGGTTCGTCCTTTGGCGTAACAAATGCGCTTATCATGGCAGGGGTAATCCATGTTAAGGCATTCCTGTTATAGATAGTAACAGGTATAGTCAATGTTGTCTTTTCTTCCTTTTGCTCCACATAGTAGCTTAACTCAATGGCTGCCTGGCCAGGGGTGTCCTCCACTATTTCCAGAATCTTGTTGTTAAATGAGGCGTATAGAGGAACGGTCTCTGCGGTCCCAGGCTTTATGTCCTTGACTTCCCTGTCTGTGGAGAAGTCCATGTAGTTTAATACCTTAAGGCTAACCTTTACCTTTGGGAATACCTCGGTGCTGTTATTGGTTATCTTGATTTCACCGATTGGCGTAGTGTTGTAGAATTTGTAAAGAGATGAGAAAACCTTGTTTATTGTGACGCTCTTGATGTCGATGGCCGGACCGGCCATCTTCCCCTGCTCCATCTTTCTCTTTGCCTCGTAGGCTAAATTGAGGTCCTGCTTGAATGCGTCTCCGGGGTTAAGCCTGGCTGCTGTTGAAAGGGCATCTATTGCCTCTCCGAACATCTTTTTTTTCAGAAATGTCTTGCCAAGCAGGTTATAGGCCAGGGCCTCTTTTGGCGCTGCGGCAGTAATGGCCTGAAATTCTGCGATAGCCATATCCGGCAGATTATTATCCATATATATCTTCCCCAATTCCAGGCGGGCAGTGACATCATCTTTATTTATCTCTATGGCGCTTTTAATGGTATTCATGGCCTCGCCGCTCTTTCCAAGGGCATTGAGACTCTTCCCCATGAGGATATACGCATCTATATTCTTTGGGTCTATCTTTATGACCTTATCCAGTTCCCGTATTGCGCCTGCATAATCCTTCTGAGTGAAAAGGAAATAGCCCAGCGGGTATATTATTGCCATAGGTCCTTCAAGTCCGCCTTTTGCAACTGCTGTTATGCCGTATGTGGAATCCTGGCTGTCTTTTTTATACTCAAGATTGAAAGAGGGTGCGGTTGTCTCGGCTATAGCTGTGAATCCCTTTGCCGGGTCTGATGAGGAGTATATCTTATATCCTTTGACGAATGTTTCCCGGGCCCCCGTCCATATAATCTGTATGCTGTCTCCCCCGTCATTGACTGTCATCCTTACAGCCTCCGGGGCCTTTGCAGGTATATCCATAAGGGATACCATCTGTATCCGTTTATTCCCCGGATCTGCCGTGGCAAGGAATATGTCATCGGCCCATGTGATAAGGGATATGGCAGATGGTTTTTCTGTCTCTGCCCTTCCCCTGCCGGCAGCTCCGAATTTCCTTAAATATCTCCCAAGGGAATCAAAGACCTGTATCCTGTTCTTCTTGTAAGATTCCATGACAAAGACCCTGTCTTCAGTGTCAATCACAATGCTCCTGGGCCCGGTGAATTCACCATGGCCTTCTCCCTTCCTGTCAATGGCCCTTAAAAATCTTCCATCAGCAGAAAAAAGCTGCACCCTGCTGTTTCCGTAATCAGCCACATATATTTCTCCCCTTTTGTTAATGGCTATATCCGTGGGCTGGTTGAACATGCCGTCCTCGCTCCCCTTTTTCCCGAACTGGCCGAGGTATATGCCGTCCTTGCTAAAGGACTGAATCCTGTTATTGCCGGTGTCACTGACCCATATCCTTCCCTTGACGTATATTATCCCCTGGGGGTCATATAGCTTACCATCGCCGCTTCCTGAACCGCCGAACTCAAAGAGATATTTGCCGCTGTTGTCAAAGACCTGAATCCTGTGATTGCCTGTATCAGAGACGTATATATTTTCATTCTCATCCAGTATGAGACTGGAAGGCGCGCTGAACATCCCGGGTTTTCTCCCCATGCCCCCAAAACTTCCGATAACATTTCCATTAATGTCCATTATGATGATTTTAGCAGCCTCTTTATCCAGCGCAAAAAGATTTTCTTTGCCCCCAACGGCGATATCCACTGCTGATATTGGGATATTTTTATGGAAAGAGGCCCTCGCTTCAGCGTAAGTCTGCATAAATGGCTGAAACTCTGCAGGTTCCTCTTCTTTACCGAGGAGGAAGACCTGTATCCTGTGGTTATAAGTATCGGCTACATAACAAAGATTATCAGAGAGCGCAGCGAGTTGCGGCCCCTTGAACTGCGCCCTGCCGTTACCCTTACTGCCAAATAGGCCAAAAAACTTCCCATTGCTGTTAAGGACATGAATCCTGTTGTTTTCGCTATCAGCGACTATTATCCTTCCTGAAGGTTCAACTGCGATGCCTGAGGGCCTTGAGAAGTTATTCCTTTCGCGGCCTTCAGAACCGATTGAGGCAAGGTGCTTACCATGCGTATCAAACACCAAGACCCTGTTATTGCCTGTATCAGTCACCCAGATTTTTCCATCAATGGATAGAGCCACACCTGTTGGATTATAAAGTTGCCCGGGACTACGCCCCTTGCTGCCAATATTGTCAAGAAAAAGACCGTCCATTGTGAACACAGCTATACGGCCGTTCCCTGAGTCAGCTATAAAAATCCTCTCCTGCTCGTCCACTGCAATCCCCAGCGGATAGCTGAGTTCACCGTCCCTGCCTCCGCCCCTGCCAAAGCTGTACAGGAATCCGCCATCCGTGTCAAAGACCTGCACCCGGCTGTTTTTACTGTCAGTTACAAACACCCGTCCGTCAGCGCCTGCGGCTATGCCGAAGGGTATGCTGAACTGGCCGTCCCCTTTTCCCTTTGTGCCGAATGACTTTATGAACTCTCCGTCCCGGCTGAATATCTGTATCCTGTTGTTTACAGAATCCACAACATAGAGCCTCTTGTCCGGTGCCACAGCCACCCCGGTTGGCTCATAGAACTGGCCGTTTCCGGCTCCTCGTTCAGAACCTATCTGACGTATAAAGGAAACATTGATTGAATGGACATTTACAGGCAGGCAGAGGAAAAACAGGAGCAGCAATCCGCAGGAGAAGATACTTGCCGTTTTCTTTTGCATGGCTAACTCCAGAAATTGGGTAAAGATGCCAAAGCCCGGATGGCAGGGAACCCTGACAGCAAGAAAAATATTTATGTCTTGACCAAGTCTGAAAGGAATGTTTTGTTGATAGTGATTGTAAATCCTTTTATACACGATGTCAATGTCTGTATGGATACGTGTGTATGGACTTACACGATGACTATTCCGTAAAATAGCGATTAAAAACCTCGCTATTTTACAAACTGGCGATTTGCCTGTCATACTTCGTTGTCGGCGCATTTTTGCTCCTTACCGTATCGGTGAACATACGGCTCGTTGCAAAAATGGCCTCCGCCTCGTCTGGCAGGCCATCGGGATGCACGCATCAGCCTGAAGGGCTGTGCGTGCTGTGTAAATGGTCATTTACCTTACCGAGAATATTCCTGCTTTAAGGGCAGGAATATTCCACTTACCAGTTTCCCCAAAAATCAATGTCTATTTTTGGGCTATTATAAATAATTGACAATTCATATTTTAGAGTATATTATTTTGCCTGATAAAAGGTAAGGGTTCTAAAACTGGTTACTTGGCAATTATGCGCAACGTAGTTGCTGTTACTAATATAACGGAGGAATAGTTTTGCTTATAAGGTGCTGGGGTTCAAGGGGCTCGATTCCTGTTTCAGGCAGCGAATATATAAAATATGGCGGCGATACCACTTGCCTTGAGCTCAGGACAAAGGAAGGCAATATCGTAATCATAGATGCCGGTTCCGGCATAAGGAGGCTCGGCAACAATCTTGTGCAGGAAGGCAGGAAAGACCTTAATATACTGTTTA
>Ga0209341_10006460_pt1 | contig 10481 bp, 16 predicted proteins | sample RifCSP13_2_FD_184020 | JGI IMG/M metagenome (GOLD analysis project Ga0209341, IMG submission 184020) | Soil microbial communities from Rifle, Colorado - Rifle CSP2_sed 13_2 (SPAdes) (version 2) | ecosystem: Environmental > Terrestrial > Deep subsurface > Rock core/Sediment | place: Rifle... | reverse complement strand
CATGCCGGCACGCTCATCTCGGCCATCTTGCGGGTATCCCACGCCGGCTGGAGATCGCCGGTCACTCGAATGGCCGAGTTCATCACCGCGGTGGCGCTGACAACGGGTGCCTTGTTCGTGATCGTCAGCCCAGGATGAGCCTGGACCACCGACCCCCGACCCGGAAGGGAGGCCGCGCTGTCACGTTCCTTTCGTTCGATGACAACCTCCGGTGGGTTGTTCCGGGCATGGACTAGTCCACGTCACCATCCGCACCGGGCGCCGCGGCCCGGCGAACGCGGCGCACCTCCCAGTACGCCAGAAGAACGAGCAACGCCATCGTTCCCAGTGCAAGACCGAGTTGGACGTCGGCGGCGAGCGGTACCGAACTGTCATCCGTGTCGAACTTGACGTACTTGCTCGGCTGGATCGCTATGTGCTCGTCACCCGACGGAGGGATGGTCGTGGTTGGTGCCGATTGCGCGGCGAGGGCATGGACGAAACGGGCGAGCACCGCAATCTGACCGTCGGTGAGCCCCGCGGCGAATCCGGGCATCTCGCCGATGCCGACGCGAATGATCTCCACGAGCTGATCGTCGGCAAACGGCACGTTGATCGGTGCGGCCACACCTCCTTCACCCTGGGTGCCGTGACATGGCGCGCAGTTCGCCGCATACAGATCGGCGCCGCCGGGGGCGCCCCCGCTCTGGAATGCGACGCTGAACGCGCCTACGGCGTCGATCTGCTCGGCGCTGAGGCCGCTGGAGAATCCCGGCATAGTGCCGACGCCGTTGGCAATGGCGTCGACCGTCGCGGCGAGGTTGAAGACGGACGTCTTGAGCGACGGGCCGATCCCGCCCTCACCCGACCCTCCGTGACAGGCGGCGCAGTTGGCGGCGTAGCTTTCGGCGCCCGCGCCGGTCGCTGCGCCGCTGGTGTCGTCGGGTGCCACCGTCGTGGTGGTCGCCCTGCCCGACTGCAACCCGAACGAAAACGACGAGACCGAGTCGATCTGCTCGCTGGTCAGCGACCCGGCGAAGCCGGGCATCGACCCAACGCCGTTGGCTACAGCGCTCTCGGTCGTGCTCTGCGACGCGGTGGAGGTTTGTAGTGAGGGCCCGATCCCGCCCTCACCCGACGCTCCGTGGCACGCCGCACAGTTCGCCCCGTACAGCTGACTGCCGTCCCCGCCCGAGCCGATCGTCACCGGGGCCTCTGCCCAGGCGCTATTGCCCTGATCGTCGGTGACCGTTAGCGTCGCGGTGTACGTTCTGGTGTGCCATACCGACGAGCCACTCGCGACTGATGTTCCTTCGCTTAAGTCCCAAGAGTACGAGGTGACCGTGCCGTCCCCGCCCGAGCCCACTGTCACCGGGGCCTCTGCCCAGGCGATATTGCTTTGATCGTCGGTGACGGGCGACTGGTTGCCTTCCGCCTGGATCGCTATCGCCAGTTGCGCGTTTCCGGATCCGAACGCCGCGCCAGCCCAGAGGACCACGACAAGAGCGATGGCCACCAGACCGCTCATGTCACCCAGTGTCGTTTCTTCGCCATTCTGTCTCCGGCACTCTTCGCCATCGCAGACCGTACGACCTTACGCGAAGGCTACATCGGGCCCACCGACGCCGCGCAACCGACCCTGCCGGCACCAACCAACGGTCGCTCCTCGAGCCTAGGTTCCTCGGTGATCCGTAGTCGGCCGAGGTGAGGGGAGCAGCCGAGAGGGTCTCGATTATAGTGGCGAGGTAGAGCGCGTCGTACGATCGCGCCACCACCTCGCACGGGAGCACCGATGGCACGACAACGGGACCGGCGACGCCGAATCTCTCTCGCCGTGTTCCCACTCCTCGTGACCGCCTTCCTCTTCGTCTCATTGCCGGCTTTCGCCGCGAACGAGGACGCGCAAGGACAGGACCCTGAAACGGTGCAGCCGGGCCCCGTCGATGTGGGCATCGAGGAGCCGATCGTGCCTAGCAACGACTTGTCCAACGGTGGCGAGCTGTACCGGTCCGAGTGTGCCGCATGTCACGCCGCCACGGGCATCGGCGGCGCCCTCAGCTTCCTCAACAACGCACCTCCCCTCAAGGGCTACACCGCCCTCGAGATAGCGGCCGCCATGCGGGGCGGTCCGGGTGAAATGCCCTTCTTCGGGCCCGACACAATCAACGACGAGGAGCTCCAGCAAATCGTTACCTACACCCTCTTCCTCCGGGCGCCCGATGACCGGGGCGGCGCACCCATCGCCAGGGTGGGACCCGTGATGGAGGGTCTCGTCACGTTGGGTGCGGCGATGAGCGCGATCATCCTGGGACTCATGTGGATCGGAGAGCGACGTGCATGAGACGAAGGCCCCGCAGGTCGGGTTCGGCGTCACGATCCTCGCCGGCATCGGTCTGCTCGTTTTGTACGCCGCCGGGGGTCACCCTCAACTCGAGGGTTTGCTTTGGTTTTATGCGCTGGCGGGTCTTGGTGTCGGCATTGTCACGGGCGCCATCCGCTATCTCCCCCAGGAACACACCGAGGAGGAACGTCATCCGCTGCTGAGCTCGGACGAGATGATTGCCGCGGCGAAGGCCGACCTGCGCCGGGCGGACGCTCCCGAGGGTGCACCGGACAAGGAGAGGCGCACCGTGCTGCGCCTCCTCGGTGGCGCCTTCGCCGCGCTCGGTGCCGCCCTCGTGTTCCCGATCCGGTCGCTCGGCCCGGATCCCTCGGACGACCTTCGCGAGACGCCCTTCGCCCACGGTGTGCGGCTGGTGACGGTGGACGGCGCCCCGATCGGGAGCGACCAGCTCGGCGTGGGCGAGGTCGTGACCGCGTTCCCGGAGGGACACACCACGGCGGCAGACGCGCCGACGCTCCTCATCCGCTTCGACGAGGGGCGGTTTTTCCCGGTGCGCGGCCGGGAGGACTGGGTGGCGAGCGGCCTGGTCGCCTACTCGAAGATCTGCACTCACGCCGCCTGTGCGGTGGGTCTCTACGAGAACGTGACCGGGGTGCTGCTCTGTCCGTGTCACCAGTCGACGTACGACGTCAACGACGGTGCCCGCCCAACTTTCGGGCCGGCGACGAGGGCGCTGCCGCAGCTCCCGATCGCCATCGACTCTGAGGGCTTCGTCGTTGCACAAAGCGACTACCCGGAGCCCGTCGGACCGGGGTACTGGGACAGGACCAACAACCTATGATGCGCGCCATCGTTAGGGGAATCGACGAGCGCCTCGGCACGGCGCGGATGACTCGCGAGATCCTCAACAAGGTCTTCCCCGACCACTGGTCGTTCATGCTCGGGGAGGTCATCCTCTACTGCTTCATCATCCTGGTGGTGACGGGCGTGTACCTGACGCTTTTCTTCGACGCCAGCCAGCAGGAGGTGTTGTACGCCGGGAGCTATGTGCCCCTCCAGGGCGTGGAGATGTCGCGGGCCTATGCATCTGCGCTCGACATCACGTTCTCGGTCAGGTCTGGACTCGTCATCCGGCAGGTGCATCACTGGGCGGCACTGCTGTTCGTCGCCTCGATGCTCGCCCACGTGCTGCGCACGTTCTTCACGGGCGCCTTCCGCAAGCCCCGCGAGCTGAACTGGGCCGTCGGCGTCACGCTGCTCGTGCTGGCCCTCGTCAACGGGTTCACCGGGTACTCGATGATCGATGATCAGCTCTCGGGCACCGGCCTGCGGATCGGATACTCGATCGTCCTGGCGATCCCGTTCATCGGTCCCTGGCTCTCGTCGCTCCTACTTGGCGGCGAGTTCCCTGGCCCCGACATCCTCTCGCGCCTCTTCGTCCTCCACGTGATGATCGTGCCGTCGATCATCACACTGCTGATCGTCATCCATCTGGTGATCCTCGTCCGCCAGAAGCACACCCAATTCCCCGGCAAGGGCCGCAGGGAGAACAACGTCATCGGCCTTCGAATGTGGCCGACCTACGCGATGAAGGCCACCGGGGTCTTCTTCCTCACGAGCGCGACTCTCGCCGCGCTCGGCGGTCTCGTCCAGATCAACCCGATCTGGATATTCGGACCCTTCCGGGTTGCAGACGTCAGCTCCGCGTCCCAACCCGACTGGTATGTCGGGTGGCTCGAGGGGGCGCTTCGTCTCATGCCGGCGTGGGAGCTGCGCGCTTGGGGGTTCGAGATCCCGAACCCGTTCTACCCGGCGCTACTCCTCTCCGGTCTCACGTTCGGCGTTCTTTACGCGTGGCCGTGGCTGGAGGCGCGCTTCACCGGCGACCACGAGATCCACCACCTTCTCGACCGGCCCAGCGAGCGGCCGGTCCGGACGTCCCTCGGGCTCGGAACGTTGACCTTCTTCGGCGTGCTCTTCATCGCCGGCAGCGACGACGTGCTCGCCGTCTGGCTGGACGTGTCGGTGAACACCGTCATCCGTATCCTCCAGCTACTGACGATCGTGTCGCCGATCCTCGTGTTCCTCATAAGCAGGAGGGTGATGAACCGGCGCCTCCAAAAGCGCAAGGAGCGCGGCGAAGGGCCGCCGGTGCGCGTCGGGCACTCCCGCTGGGAGGCCTTGGTTGCCGTGCTGCTCGCGGCGGGGCTCGTCTTCGTCACGGTCTCGTCGCTGTCGAGCAAGTCACCGTCGGACCTGCCCGAGACGTGGACGGCGGAGGCGAACGCCGGACTCACCGGCAAACAACTCTACGACGCGGCGTGCGCCCAGTGCCACGGGGAGCGTCTCGAGGGCATCTTCGGCCCGGCGATGGGACCGAACACCGACTCGGTGCAGATGTCCGACACCCTCCTCCAGGCGATCGTGTTCTCCGGAATCGGCAAGATGCCCCCGATGCCCGGTGTTCTCACCGAGGAGCAGGTCCAAGCGGTCATCCTCTACGTCCGCCAGGTCCAAGCCGAATAACCGGCGTCCGAACCCGCCCACTACCGTGGGCCCGGACGACATCGACCAGGTGGCGATGACCAAGGTGGTGCTGCCGGGCCACGGCGAGAGCGTCCGGAATGGGGAGAACCTCATCACCGGGTGGACCGATGTCGCCCAGTCGGAGAGGGGCGTCGAGGAGGGCAAGGCGGCTGGCCGGCCCCTGGCGAAAGAGGGCTTCAGCTTCGACGTGGCGCCCTCCGCCCGCATCGCGCCGCAGCGACGGTGCCTGTGTTTGGAGACCGCAGGAGATCGGAGGGCGACATGCCCAGGGCTGACCGCAAAGCGCTGATCGAGAAGCTCGAAGATCCGGCCGCCGAGCCTGGCGTCGGGCTCGCTGCCGGATGGCCGGGCCACCGGGCCAGGCCATCCGAGTCCGGTCCGGTGACGACCACCCCCAGCCCGCTCAGTGTGAGCCGGAGTGTCCCGCTTCGGCGCACCTTCGCCAAGAGACGCTCGACGTCGTTGTTGTGATGGGGTGTGAGTTCCCAGGTCAGCCGCAGCGCCCGGAGACCGAGCGCCGGCAGGCCTCGGACCGTCAGGGCATCGGCCAGCTAGCGAAGGGGGTGACAGGCGCGGGCCAGCTCCAGGTCGGCCACCGGCTGGGGTGTCGCTGGGGCGCATGCGAGAATGTGTCCGGCTCCGCCGAGGGGAAGGCCACACGCTCCGGTTCTACCTCCTGGATCACGTCACCTGAAGTTTCACCCGGAGCTGGGGGCCGGGGGGCAGCGGACCTGGCGTGGGACACGATACCCTCCATGTGAGGCGTCATGCCTTGAAGACCCACGGTCTCCTTAGAGGGCTCATTCTTCAAGACACCAGCCGCACCATCCCCCAGGGACCGCCTCCAAGGTCATCACATCTGGTAACCCGACTGGGCCCGGTCCGAAACTCGAGCTCGAGACCGGAGCCAAGACCAGAAGTCGCTCGTCTTATCGTCGATTCTGGACTCGACCGAACCCGCCGGTCTGGCGACCGATCACCGACATGGCGGCGGGAGGCTCGATGGTCGTGTTCGGGGTCGCGGGTGGTTGTGGTGGAGGCGTCTTGGTGAGCGTGGTCACCGTGGCCACCGTGCATCCCGCATCCTCCACGCCTGGTGTGCATCCACACGAACACGCCGGCTATCACGATCCAGAGCCAATTGGCGGCGAGAAACTCGATCATGTCATCACTCCTGTCGATTGGGGTTGACCAACGGAACGTCGCAGTTGAGTATGTGGGGCCGCGGCTTCACCGATGGTCCGGGTTGCCGGGTCGGCTGCGGGGCCGACTGCGCATTGCGCGGCCGTGGCCCGTCTCGTGGTTCGGACACCGGGGGCGATCTCGAGGACCTCGGGGTTGGCAACCTGCCAGTAGGAGGTCTGTGCGGCGCGTGCCAGAGACCCAAGGGCGAAGAGTTCCACCGCGGCCGGCAGCAGCTGACGGGGCGTTCGTAGCAGCCCGGCTTGGAGCCGTTCCAGTGTGCGGTACTGCCTGCGTCGAGCCAGCACCTGGTCCCGGTATGCCGTCAATGCGGCTTCGAGGCTGACCTCGCCACGTAGAACCCGGGCGGCTTGGTGGCCTGCTTCCTGTCCCCACACCAGCGCAGGGCGGATACCCTCACCGCTGAGTGGCAGGCACTGTCCGGCGGCGTCACCGGCCACGAACACCGGACCGGCCACCGGGTCGCGGAGGCGGGACGGGAAGACACCGCCGTGCACCGTCCGGGGTGCCAGTGCTTCCTCGTCGACGAAGCGAGCCAGATCCGAACGCAGCCGGTTTCCTCGTCCCAGGTAGGAGGCGACACCTTCCCGGGTGTGTCCACCCGCCGGAAACGCCCAGAACACGCCGTCTGGGCGCTCGTCGGGGCGAACCCAGAACTCGAGGTCGCAGCCGCCATGGCCGTGACGCAACTCGGCGCCGATGCTGCGACGAGCGGGGTCGGGTGGCGGTGCCCCGTATTCCCGGGCCAGGAGCGCACGCCAGCCCGAGGCGTCGATCAGAACCCTGCCACGGACTCTGCGGTCCCCAAGCAGAAGCGCACCGTCGGCTTCGACGCCACCGAAGGTCCCAACCGCCGTCTCGACCCCTTCAAGCCGGCCGGCCAGGATCTCGCACAGCGTCCGGTAGTCGAAGGTGGCCAAGGGGTAGCCGGGCCGAAACGTGATCCGCCGGCCGGCCGCATTGATGGCGACCTCTGGGTGGACCTGTTCCAGGGCATCGAGCGCGTCGAGACGCTCGAGTACCGCAAGAGGGGTTCCGCACGCCGAAGTCTCACCCGCCCCCAACGGCTCCCGATCCACCAACAGCACCCGACCGGCACCTTGGAGTTGGCTGGCCGCTGCCAGCCCGGCGAAGCTTGCCCCGATGATCACCGCGTCATAGTCGTCGACACCGTCTGTCATCGCCCTCACCCCGCCACCATCGCGGCACGCTGCGCCATCGCGCCCGCAACCTTCAACGGTCGCCGCGGTTCGATGTCCAGGAGACCCGCCAACGGCCGGAAACCGTACCCAGTAGTTATCATCACGACACTCCTCTGTAACCTGCTGACACCAAAATAAGCCTTCCAGTCGACTGGAATGTCAAGGAGGGATGCGTCGGGCGGCCGGCCGTCTCCGGAAGTGCATATCAGCCAGGCGTATTAGGTGGAATGGTGGGCTCTCGCCCGAAACGGCACCCCTCCCGAATACTCGGGGCAGCCTCGACGACAGCCATCAGACGCACACGATGAGACGCGATCAGCTGATCAGCACGCCATTGGCAACGTCTCTGGTTGACACACTCAGCCGTCGATCGTCGCCAGGGCGTTGCACCCTTCACCCCGGGTCCACACCACCGACCAGTCATCGGGAGCGCGGCTCAAAGACCACGATGTCGCCTGCCCGGCTGGTCTGCTGGCGGTAGTCATACCTCGGCTCCCTCCGCGGTAGCCGACACGGTTGCAGTCTCAGACGCCGCGAAATCGGACGCCGCGTCGTTTCCCTCCGCTCGAGCGCCCTCGAAGAGGAACCAGGCGATGAGAACCAGCCACAGGTTCCTCCACATCAAGGCGACCATGCCGAGGGCGACAGCCAGGACCATCCCGACTCTCGCCGCGGTCAATGTGGCACGGACCCGCCCCCACCGCAACGCCAGCAACGCCTGGAGGGCCCGTCCACCGTCCATCGGGAAGATCGGCAACAGGTTGAAGATTCCGAGGATGAGATTGAGTGGGCCAGGTGATGCGACCTAGCAGACCGCCGTGATGAAAATCGACCGGCAACAGTGGGGCATCGACCATGGCAGCCAGCAGTGCTGCCGAGCCGGCCAGGGCAAGGCTGGTAAACGGTCCGACCAGCACCATCGCCAGCTCATCTACGGGTCTGGGTGGGAACCGGGTGGTGCGGGTCGCTCCTCCCAGGGGCATCAGCAGGATGTCCTCCACCTCCGCTCCGCGCCGCCGACCCACCAATGCATGGGCTAGCTCATGGATAAACACCGACCCGAACACCAACCCGAGCCAGACCAGTGCATCGCCAGCACCAGCGCCCGTCCTCTCCCCTTCGACGGCGAACCAGCCCACCAGCAGCCAGAAAGTCCAGTGCAGCCGGATCTGGACACCGGCGACAGAACCGAGACGCTGCTCACGGCTCAACAGCTGCCATCTCCCCTCGCTGGTGCCGGTCGGCACGTCAGCTCCCCGACCCGAGACCCGCCAGCGGCATCTCGGTTGACGCCGATACCTCCCGTTCGCGCCCGGGGAGGAGACGGCTCATCCACCGGACGGACGGAACGACCAGGGCCAGCCAGAAACCGTACACAACGGCTTCCGCCAGCCCTAGAAGAAAGGATCCGACCGACAGCCAGGTGAAGCCGGGGAGGAGCGGCGCCCAGGCGTTGCGCATCGCCCATTGGGGGAAAACTGCGTCCCATGCCACACATACGGCAAACGAAACCCCGAGGAACCCGCCCAACGCCAGCGCCACGGGCAAATACTTGAACCGCCCGCTCATCCTCATCGCCTCTCTCTCGATTGTCCTGCTGTGCGTGTCGGTGAGGCATCGTCATGGGCTCCGACACGACCACGAACCCGGGGAAAGCGGATCGGGCTATGCCGGAAACACGTGTCTCGCCGGTTGTATGTACTCAGACGCGTGGAGCAACCCGGTTCCACACAGACCTGTCCCCTCTCGAACCGGGTCGGGGCTCGACCAGAGTCACGCACCATGCTCCCCGCCTGAGTCGACCCGTCGATCATCCAGACACCTCCTGTAAGACCTTGGTCCCAACATACGCCTTCTAGTCGACTGGAATGTCAAGTGGCGTCTCTGCACCTGTGCCTGCCGTTGTGGACGACCGCTGGAACGCGGCGATGTAGCCGGTTGTGGCCGTGATGTCGACGAAAGCGGCGCCGGCGGTGGTCGCTATCTCCGCAGAGACGGGATCCTCTATCCCGGAGGCGTTGACTACTACATCTGCATCGGCAAATAGCGTGGCGGTACCAGTCCCGATCGGTCAGGTCGAGCACCGGGTCGGCCCGGTCGGGATCCCGGCCCGCGGCTAACGCCTGGTGGTCGCCTTCTCGCAAGCCGGCGACGACCCTCGCCCCGACCGCCCCGTACCCGCCGAGGACCAGAACTCTCGCCGGCCGCCGTCAGTGGTGGTGACCGGCCGGGGTGGCGTGGAGGTGCTTCCCGGCGTCGTTTGCCGGCGCGTCGTGCCGGCCGGTTGTGCTGATTGTCTGACAGCGGTTGGGATCACTGCAGTCGGCGGGGTCGAGGTTGCGGGCCCGTTGGGCGAGGTCGGCGAGCTTTCGTCGGGTCTGACGAAGAGCGTGATGTGCCGGTCGAGAGCGACCAGGTGACGTTCCAACAGGTCAACCACATGGTGGCAGGTGGTTTCGCCTTGGCTGCGCAGGTCGAGGATGGAAGCGATCTCGGTGAGGGTAAGACCGGTGGCTTGAACGTCCCGCACGAAGTGGAGCCGGTCGACGGCCTCTTCGGGATAATCCCGGTAATCGTTGGCGGCACGATCCGGTTGGAGGAGAAGCCCGATGTCCTCGTAGTAGCGGATGGTCTTGGTGGTGGTGCCGGTGCGCGAGGCCAGCTCTCCGATTCTCATGACTATGAGTATAGCCCCTTGACATTCCAGTCACCTGGAAGGTGTAGTTTGTGATCAGGAAACACATGACCCAAACCAGCAACCCGCGGTTGCCGGGAATTTGAGAGGAGAAATAGTGGTAGAGACAGCGTACGGATTGAAGACGCGGACCCGACTGGGCGTAGCTGCGGCGGAGGCCCGGGTCAGGGAGCTTCTGGCCGCAGAGGGTTTCGGGATCCTGACCGAGATCGATGTCGCTGAGACGCTGAGGGTGAAGTTGGGCCTGACACGTCGCCCGTATCGAATCCTGGGAGCGTGCAACCCACAACTGGCCGCCGAAGCATTGGAGTGCGAAGCCGATGTGGGGCTGCTGCTGCCCTGCAATGTGGTCGTGTATGAGGACGGTGACGACACGGTGGTGGCCGTACTGGACCCGGCCACGATGGTCGACCTGACCGGTAACCCGGCTCTGGGGCCTGTGGCCGCCGAGGCCCGGGTGCGCCTGGAACGGGTCGTGGACGCCATGAGGGAGAGGGACGACGATGCGTGA